>Ga0206123_10000207_pt1 | contig 57099 bp, 50 predicted proteins | sample Helgoland_Spring_2_FD_160086 | JGI IMG/M metagenome (GOLD analysis project Ga0206123, IMG submission 160086) | Pelagic subsurface seawater microbial communities from Kabeltonne, Helgoland, North Sea - Helgoland_Spring_Bloom_20160316_1 | ecosystem: Environmental > Aquatic > Marine > Epipelagic ...
CAACATCTCCTAGTTTTGTGTCTACACTCCCTTTTACCTTACCAAAAATTCGAAGGTTTTTCTCATAAGCGCCCAATCTCATTTTCTCTTTACTTGACATTGGTTGCCCAGCGGCTTCCTTATCGATAAGGGCGGTAAGTAGTTTTGCTAATTTTCCCTCTTCTATCTCCATTTTATTTTTTACAACATCATACAAATTAAAAACTTCTTGTAGGTCTTTCTCTCCATCAAGGTAAAGATCTTTGGCTAGAGAAAAATAAGTATACAAGGCCTTTGGACTTTTGAAATTTGCTTGATCCTTTTTAAAGGCAGCATCAAAATAAGAAAACTGCTCTTGCTTTGTACCAATACCATTGTCAAAACGTACTTGAGCTAATTTACTCAGTACTACTCCCTCTTTGGTTTTATTAGGGTAGTACTGCATCCTTAATTGATATGATCTTTCTAAATCAGAAATTTTAGCGGTATCGCCTTTGGTAATAAAGTCTCCAAACATTTTAGCAGCATACTGATAAACAGCCATAGTGGTTTGAGGACACTTTGTAATTACATCATCATAGTGCTTGTAGGCCTCTTGGTAATTTTTTGCTTTTGCTGGCTCTGTGAATAAGGACACCATTGCTATACACTCTTGTGCATCCTGAGCTAGCGCTGAGGTGGTAACCAAAGCTAATGTAACTGCTATTTTTGTAAAACGTGTTATTATTTTCATTGCGGTAATCGTATTGTGTTAATCTAAATATCTTTTATCAAACCATCTATCGTTAAAGGATAGGCTTATAAATGTGTTAAAAAAGTTTTCTTGTATTAAACCAAAGTCTGTGGTACCTCTTTTTCCAAATTCAAAACCTATGTTTACGTTGGAGAACAACCTCCCTACAGGAATACCAACTCCAAAAGATATGCCAAACTCGTTAATGTTTTGTCCGTTTAGATTTATTCCTGTTTCTTCAAAACGTATTCCAGCTCTGTAAACAATTCGTTTGTAGTAACTTGTCAATGAATTGTACTGAGGAATATAAAATCCTCCTATCTTATATTTTATGGCATCTGTGTAGGTGATGTTTTCTAATTCAAAAGTACGATTGGTCAAATTACTAGTTTTTTGATTGACATATTCAAGACCGACAAACCATGTTTTAGGTTTTCCGATTCCTGCTCCTACAGATAATTGTGAAGGGAAGGTAAAATCTGTATCAGATACTGCCACTTCTATTTCTTCACGTACCACTTGTGATCCAGATGGTAGGACAAACACCGTAGCTCTCTGTCGAGAATTTTCTGCCTTAAAGTCGGTCTCTGGTGTGTAACCAACTGCTGTTTGTATTTGTAAGGTTTTAGACAACATGGCTTTGTAACGAGCACCAAAATTAAAACTAAATCCTAACAAATCTGATCTATTTTGCTCTCTAGCCCCAAGCTCAACATCTACCTGCTCACTAAATGCTGTATTTTCAATATTTCCAAAATTGTAATTTGTTTCTACTCCAAAACTAAAGTTTGGTGATACTCTGTAGGCGAATGTTAAAAAAGCTTTGTTGAGTCCTCCCTCTCCTGTGTATCTAGTTGTTACATCATCCACAACGTTTTGTGTGTCATAGCCAACAGATGAATAGGGCAGCAATCCAAAACTAGAGACTAACCTACCCATAGGAATAGCGACAGCAAAATAGTCAAAAGAAGTGGTTGATTGTTGTTGGGTTTGTGAAACGGTTTTTTGTGTGGTCTCTTTGTGGCTCACACCAACGGCATAATTAATTAATTCTAGGTCTGCTATTGATGCTGGATTTTGCACCCCAAGATGAATACTGTCTGAATACACGCTTATTCCCCCCATAGTCCTATTTTCAACCGTTCCCTTAAAGTTGAGAGAACCCAAACCGTAAAATGAGTAGGGAGAGGTGGTCCCGTTTTGAGCCATCGTAACAGAGGAAATGAGTAGAAATACTACAAGAATTATTCGCATCAGCATCAATCTTTATTAAGTTCCAAAATATAATTTAAGCCCTCTAACAGAAAATTTGAGTTGGCAAAGATGTCATTTTTTAATCTATCCTGCAAAAAATCAGCATCCCCACCTGTTAAAATAATTGTTAAATCCGTGAATTGATCCTTGTATTTGTCAATTACACCATCTATTTCAGAGAAAACCCCCTGTAACACACCGCTGTGAATAGCGCTTTCTGTACTCTTACCAATGAGAGCAAATGCGGCTTTTTTTTCTAACAGTGGTAACTTTGCTGTAAAGCTATGAAGTGCCCCATAACGCATGGCAACCCCAGGAGAAATACTTCCTCCTAGGTACTGGTTGTCTGCAGTCAAAAAATCATAGGTAATGGCACTACCAGCATCAATAACTAGTAGGTCTTTTTCTGGAAATTGAGTTGCCCCGGCAGCCACCAAAGCGATTCTATCTGACCCTAATGTTTGTGGTGTTGTATAGGTGTTGGTAAATGGAATTTTACTACGATAAGATAGCACGTGAACATGGGCTAACTCTTCAAGAAGATCTATAGCTTGGGTGGGCAAACTACCCACCGAAGATAAAATACAGTGTGTGAGTGTAGGGTAGAGAGCAAAAAGCTGTTTGATGTGATGTACTACTTGGTCTGTTTCACACCGCTGTGTCTGCACAAGCGCATTGCCATTAAATACAGCAAACTTGTATAAGGTGTTTCCAACATCTACTATAAGATTCATATCGTTGCAAAGACGACAAAAATACATAGTTATTTCAACAGCAAAGAACAAAAAGGACATTGAATTAATTCTATGTCTAAATAGAGGTGTCAGCAAACCAAAAATAAATGATATACACCCCTTTGTTAAATGAGTTTTTCAAGCACATTTAAATCAACATATTTTTTAAAAATTGTTTTGCTGCAATTAAAATACCATTATATTTGCAGCCGCTAAGTTGATTATTTGCCTTAGCAAACGGTGCCTTAGCTCAGTTGGTAGAGCAATGGACTGAAAATCCATGTGTCCCTGGTTCGATTCCTGGAGGCACCACCAAAAACCCACTTTTAAGTGGGTTTTTTTTTGAATATAAGTTTGCCTCCACCACCAGATAAAGCACAAGCAATGCTGTACATGATTTTTAATGTCTTAAAAAATTACTTTATATTGTGATACATAAATGATACACACACTGTAATGGAAGACATTCTTAAAAAAGCAGTTGAAAAAAAATTTGGTTTTAAAATTTTAAATAGAGGTGATTGCGAAAAATTAGCTGAAGTTATTCAGGAGCAAGTAAATAAAACCATAAGTTATAACACACTCAGGCGTATCTACGGCTTTGCAAAACCTGTAAAAACACGTAAGGATACCCTCAACATATTAAGCAATTATGTTGGTTATAGATCTTATTACCATTTTGTAAACGCTACCCCTCATCAAATAAGTTGGGAGAGCCGTTTGCGTTTATACGAACTCAAGGGTAATAAAAACACAAAAGCCCTTCTTTCATTCTTAGAACAAAAATCACAAACAGACGAAGACATAACCCTTCCGATAGTAAATCTTATTCGAGAATTTTTATTGGCAAAAAGAATAGATGAATTAAATGTTTTGTTCACATCAAATGTGCTTAAAAACAACATCATCACCTACCAACAAAAATTAATTATTGGAAATGCTACAGGCACCCTACTACGCAATTTAAAATTCAGTAAAAGAGAATTCAAGGAGCTTTGCAGCACAGAATTTTTTCAAACTACAATTTTTGAAATATTTGTAGATTATTCTTCTTTAAATGGATTTTATGCCGTTTTCTTAAAATACTTCAGTGAAAAAAAAGACTACAAAAACAAGGTTTTTGTTAGCTGCTTGTTGAACCTTAGAAACTTTCTAAACAATAAAAAAATTAAAAACCTCAAAATCGATGACACTGCATTGATGACACTACACCCCATACTTGTTGGAAGGTACTTTTCAAATTTTTTACTTACAGAAAAAAAACCGGCGTATTTTTTTGAAATTAAAAAAATTGCAAATGCTAGCCAGATGGTATCTCCATTACACCAAATATATTATGAGCCAATGGTAATTGGGATGCTAACCAACAATTTAAAGGTCTTATCATGGATTATTGAACAAGTAGAAACACAACTTGGGCAAAAAGCCTACCCAGAACCTCACTATATGGAAACCTTTCATCTAATGAAAACTTTTTATTTGATACAGACAGGCGCCATAGAAAATGCTACCTCTATGTTTGAAAAAGTAAACACAAATAATTTTATTTTAAGTTACAAAACATTCCTTCTTTTTTTCTACCACGCAACGGGTTACAAAGTATACCAAAGCCAAAAATTTCAGCAACGCTTCAAAGAGTCCCTTGAAAAAAATCCATACCAGTATTTGACCCAATTTTATTCCAAACACATGTAATCACCAATAAAAAAGTTATTTGGTTGTTTTGCCACCCATTTTTGTAAAAACAGCATCTACAGGCTCCCAAAGTTCTATTTTATTATCCTCGTGATCCATAATATGTACAAATTTTCCATAATCAAAAGTTTGAATTGTATCCAGTACAGTCACATTATTTGCTTTTAATTTTTCTACGAGAGCCTCTATATTTTGGACCCTGTAATTAATCATAAATTCTTTTTTGGAGGGTGAAAAATAAGGGCTATCCTTTTCAAAAGGGCTCCACTGGAGATAGTTAATTTCTTCTGGACGGTGGGCATTTCTAAATTCGATACTAGAACCCCATTGATTGGTCTGCAACCCTAAATTTTCTGAATACCAATCTTTTGTTTTTTGGGTATTTTCACAAAAAAAGAAAATTCCACCAATACCTGTTACTTTTGGTTGGAGTTCATCTTCATGAAATTGCTGTGTTTCAGAGTTATGGTTTTCTTTCATTTTATAGTTTTTAATTGTTTATTTACATAGATAAAACTCCACTAAGATGGTCTAAATTAATAAAAATAAAGCGCTAGTTAACATTGATACTAAGTAATTTTAATAGCGTTTCAAAAAAATAAGAACACAAAGTAAGGCTGTATACTTTTGCCTATGTACTATTGCTTATATTTACTTTTTAAAAATTAAACACAAGTGAATGCTTTGTGATTCACCAATATAAAATCAAATATGGCAAATAATTATTACGACCCTAAAGATCTTAGAAAATTTGGAAAAATAACCCAGTGGAGCGAGGAGCTTGGCAATAAATTTTTTGACTACTATGGGACAGTATTTGAGGAGGGAGCTCTTACTGCCCGTGAAAAATCGTTAATTGCCCTGGCGGTTTCACACACAGAACAATGCCCATATTGTATCGATGCCTACACCAAAGACTCACTTGAACGAGGGGTAACCAAAGAACAAATGATGGAAGCTATTCATGTTGGAGCTGCCATTAAAAGTGGGGCTACCCTTGTGCATGGCACCATGATGATGAACAAAGTAAATAAGCTTGAAATGTAACGATGTGTATGCAAAGCATACTCACAAGTATGGTTTAATTTATTGTGCATAATAAAATAATAGCTTTGAGAAAAAGCAATTGTAATGGGAAAAAATAAACAACAATCACTGCGTAAAAGAAAAAACCAATTGGCTAATACAAACCGCCAATTAGAAATTTTAAATAGCGGCATTTTCGCAGATGGAGAGCTTCCCACTTTTGCAAAAAAAATATCGCAAACAAATCAATTCCCACTTCGTCCAAAAAAGCTGGAAATCCTTCAACTAAATCTTGGCTATATGTGTAACCAAGTTTGTGAGCACTGTCATGTAGATGCAGGACCAGACAGAAAAGAAATCATGACCTGGGAAACCATGCAAAAGTGTCTTGAGGTAATAAAAAATACAGGAGCGCATACCCTTGATCTAACTGGAGGTGCTCCAGAGATGAATCCAAACTTCAGACGTTTTGTAGAACAGGCAAGTTTGGCTGGTATTAATGATTTTATTGTAAGAAGCAACCTCACCATCATAAGAGCCAATAAAAAACATTATGATTTACCAGAATTTTTTAAAAAACACAATATTCATGTGGTGAGCTCAATGCCCCACTGGACCAGAGGTAAAACAGACAAACAACGCGGTGAAGGAGTGTTTGATCTTTCCATTAAAGCCCTCCAAGACCTAAATGCAGTTGGCTATGGTATGCCCGGCAGTAGCTTGAAGTTAGACCTGGTATACAATCCTAACGGAGCTTATCTTCCTGGGAATCAAGCAAGCATGGAAAAAGAATTTAAAAGTGCCCTTTTAGAAGATTTTAATATACAGTTTCATCATCTTTTTGCCATCACAAATCTCCCGATTTCTAGATTTTTAGATTATCTCATTGCTAGTGATAACTATGAAGAGTATATGTACCAACTTGTTGATGCATACAATCCCAATGCGGTGCAAAATCTAATGTGTACCCATACCATCTCAGTTTCCTGGGACGGGTATTTGTACGACTGTGATTTCAATCAAATGCTTGACCTTAAAATTGCCAGTAAAGCAACCCATGTAAGCCAATATAATGAGTCTATTTTAAGCCACAGAAATATTGTTATTTCCCAGCATTGTTATGGCTGTACCGCAGGAGCAGGAAGCAGCTGTCAGGGAGTGGTAACATCATAAAAAACATGAAGATACTTTGTTACATAGTACTTTTTTTGGGAGCAACAACTAGCCTCGCACAACAAACAATAGAAGAGGTTTTATTAACATACAATACACAAAGCATTCCTTACATACATGCAGAAAAGCTTGTAAATATTCAAAATGACTCCAATTTAGTGATACTGGATACCAGGGAAGAAAAAGAATACCAAGTAAGCCATATTAAGGGTGCATTGTATGCGGGTTATAAGGATTTTAATCTGCAAAAAGTATCAAAAAAAATCAAAAATAAAGACACCCAAGTTATTGTGTATTGCTCCCTAGGGGTAAGAAGTGAAGACATAGCTCAAGAACTTGAAAAGGCAGGATATACAAATATCAAAAACCTTTACGGAGGTATCTTTAATTGGAAAAACAATAACTTGCCGCTTGTAAATGCAAACCAAAAACCAACAGATAGCGTCCATGTGTATTCAAAACAATGGGGGAAATGGCTTACCAATGGGGTTAAGGTGATTCATTAAAAATTCGATATTCCAGAGATACTATGGCAAATATTGGGTTTAAAAATAATCTTGGAAATCTAGGGTCAACACAAGAATTTGATCCTCCAGGCTCAAAAATGGCACTTATCGTTTTTACAAGGAATCCAGAACTGGGCAAATGTAAAACACGCCTTGCAGCTACAATTGGAGATCAAAGCGCCCTTGATGTGTATCGGTTTTTATTAGACCATACCGTAAAAATAACCCGCTCCCTTACAGCAGATGTGTATGTATATTACTCAGAAAAAATCAAAGAAATTGATCGTTGGGATACCTCTATTTTCAGAAAAAAAGAACAACATGGCCATGATCTAGGTGCAAAAATGCAACACGCATTCACAGAACTATTTGAGATGGGATATCAAAAAGCAATTATTATTGGTAGTGACATGTATGATATTAGTTCCCAAGAAATAGAAAATGCTTTTCTAAGGCTAGAAAACAATAACTTTGTGATAGGCCCCGCGCAAGACGGAGGCTATTATCTTTTGGGTATGAAACAGTTAAAGTCTTCCCTCTTTAAAAATAAAAAATGGGGAACCCAATCAGTTTTAGAAGATACCATACAAGATTTAACTAAAGAGACCTTATCTATCCTGCCAGAGAAAAATGACATCGATTATTATGAAGATATAAAAGATATTGAAGTGTTTAAAAAATTCTTCAGACACTTGAAAGACTAAGTTTTTTAAATCCGTATTTTTGAGGTGCTAATCTAGCACATAGTCTTGAGGTTGACCCCTGTTCAGCCAATACAATAATAGGACAACAACCATGGTTTTAGTAAGTGATTTAGAAATCTAAAAAAATAGGTATACATGATAAAGTTCATCGAAGAAGCTGTAACATTTTTACAAAACAGAGGGTTTGGCACTCCAGATATTGGCATTATACTGGGCACTGGTTTAGGAAAAATAATTGACCATGTAGCCATAGAGGCAGAGATGAGTTATAACCACATTCCTAATTTTCCGACTGCAACAGTTGAGTTTCATAAAGGAAAATTAATCTATGGTGAATTAGCAGGAAAAAAAGTAGTGCTAATGCAGGGGCGTTTTCATCTCTATGAAGGGTATTCGCTTTTTGATGTAACCTTTCCAGTTCGGGTCATGAAAGGTCTAGGGATTTCAAGATTATTTGTTAGTAATGCCTCTGGGGCACTAAATTTAAACTTTAAAAAGGGAGAGATAATGCTTATTGATGATCACATTAATTTGCAAGGTGGTTCTCCCCTAGCCTTTAAGGGTGTAGAAAAACTTGGAGAGCGTTTTGTAGACATGAACCAGCCCTATGACTCAGTAATGAATACCAAGATAGAAGAAATTGCCCTGGCACACGGCATCAACCTACACAAGGGAGTATATGTAAGTGTTGTTGGACCTCAACTAGAAACCAGAGCAGAATATAGATATCTTAAAATCATAGGTGCAGATGCGGTAGGAATGAGTACAGTGCCAGAAATTATTGTTGCAAATCATTTGCAAATACCTGTTGTGGCGCTCTCGGTCCTTACAGATGAGTGCGATCCAGATAATTTAAAACCTGTTGACATTTCAGATATAATTAGCCAAGCACAGAAGGCAGAGCCTGCTATGATTACCCTATTCACAGAACTTATACAATCGCTTTAGAAAACAACAATGAGCTACCTAGACACCACACATGATGTATACAAACAAGCAGCACTTACGCCAGATGTTGGGCTTTGTTGTACTACAAATCCTATTTGGGAACTCCCAGGATTAAAGATTCCAAAAATAATGCAAGAGATGAATTATGGCTGCGGAAGTACCGTACATGCTAGAGATTTAACAAATAATCCTAAAATGCTCTATGTAGGAGTTGGAGGCGGTATGGAATTATTACAATTTTCTTACTTCAATCGCCAAAAAGGTGGTGTTATTGGGATTGATGTTGTAGACGAAATGTTAGAGGCCTCTGCAGCAAATTTTAAAATTGCTGAAGCAGAAAATCCTTGGTTTAGCTCTGAGTTTGTTGAACTTAAAAAAGGGGATGCACTCAATCTTCCCGTTGATGATAATAGCATCGATGTAGCTGCACAAAACTGTTTGTTTAACATCTTTAAAGCAGAAGATTTAAAGCGCGCCATACAAGAAATGTACCGCGTATTAACCCCTCACGGAAAACTAGTAATGAGTGATCCAACCTGTGAGCAGCAAATGAATGCTACCCTGAGAAATGACGAGAGACTTCGCGCCCTTTGCCTGAGTGGTAGCCTGCCTATAAAAGACTATGTGAAGGCTTTAACTGATGTTGGATTTGGAACCATTGAAATTAGAGCCAGAAAGCCCTACAGGATTCTAGATCCTAAAAATTACCCAACCCAAGAACTAATCTACATTGAATCTATAGAGGTGGCGGCTATTAAAGATCCTATGCCAGAGGATGGTCCTTGTATTTTTACTGGCAAAGCTGCTATTTATTATGGATCAGAGGATTTCTTTGATGATCATAAAGGGCATATTTTACTAAAAAATCAACCCCTAGCCATTTGTGATAAAACTGCCAGAGCGTTAAAGGCATTAAAAAGAGATGATATCTATCTTAGCGAGTCTACTTATCATTATGATGGGGGCGGTTGCTGTTAATACAACTCAAAAATGAAACACTACCTGAAGATCTTACTAGTTACATTTGCTTGTTTTGCCAGCGCAGAAACCTCAGAGATCCATCCTCAAAAAAAACAAAAAGGCCTACCCGCCATACTTTTGGAGACAACAACTGCAAAAGATACGATATACAAGCAAGTGTTTGATCATTCAGGATTTAATGCTCTACTACAAAAAAATGTGAGCCTCCTGGGTAAGGTAAACTACCAAGCATTCAAAAAAGATCGAACTGTGCTTCGTATGTACCTGTTTGCACTTGGTAAATATCCCCCAAACAACATGTGGAGCAAACAAGAAAAGTTGGCCTATTGGATCAATGCATACAATGCAATGACCATTGATCTAATTATTAGAAACCAGCCCCTTAAGTCCATAAAAGATATCGATGATCCGTGGAAACAGTCTTTGTGGAACATTGCAGGGAAAACCTATAATCTCGACAAAATAGAGCATCAAATTTTAAGAAAAATGGGGGATCCACGTATTCATTTTGCAATAAATTGCGCTTCTTTTTCATGCCCACCACTCTTAAATGAGGCCTACACTGGAGCAAAAATAGAAGATCAACTTCAGCAAGCCGCAAAGAGATTTATAAATGATACGCAAAGAAATACAATCACTAAAAAGACCCTTACAATCTCAAAAATATTTAAATGGTTCGCTAGAGATTTTAAGAAAAAACAAACCTTAATTGAATTTCTTAATACTTATGCGCAGGTTACTATAAATAGAAATGCAACAATAAACTACATGGACTACAACTGGCAGTTAAATAACTAAAGCCCTATGCCTCAAAATGCAAACAATATTAGTATTATCATTCCTGTTTTAAATGAAGCCTCAACTATTAACAAGCTCTTGGCTCATCTTTGTGAAAAATCGACAGTAGAGCAAATTTCAGAAATTATCGTTGTAGATGGTCATAGCCAGGACAATACCGCAGAAAGGGTCAAACAATTCGCTTCAACATCAACAATTGCCATACAACTCATCCAATCACAAAGAGGTCGGGCCAAGCAAATGAATACAGGGGCAAAAGCTAGTGTAGGTTCTGTTCTATACTTTTTACATGCAGACTCTTACCCCCCCGAAAATTTTGACAGCCTTATTATCACACAGATAAAAAAGCAACACCTAGCAGGTTGTTTTAAAATGAAATTTGATAGCAATCATTGGTGGTTAGCTATAGTGGGTTGGGCTACACGCTTTAATTGGAGCGCCTGCAGAGGGGGAGACCAAAGTCTGTTTATAACCAAAGCTCTTTTTAATGAAATAGGAGGGTTTGACCCAGAGTATTTCATCTATGAAGACCAAATACTGATCAACCAGTTATACAAACGCAAGCAATTTGTTGTCATTAAACATTGGATAATAACCTCTGCAAGATTGTATCAAAAAAAAGGGGTTTGGAGGTTGCAATATCATTTTTTGAGAATTTACCTCAAAAAATGGTTGGGTGCAGACGGCAAAGAGCTTTACAGGTATTATAAAAGTTATATTTCAAACTAATTATATTTTGAAAAATGGTTTTTTATAAGTTGCTCAACCGGTTTATTTTGCGGGGTAAACATCTTGTTTTGTAGACCACCAGAGTGGGCATCATCCAAAAACCATTTCCAAATAAACCCACCTGCAAACCAAGATTCTGGGTATAATTCTTGATAAAGGGCCTGTGTTAGATTTACTTGACCTTGCAAGTTAACACCTGGCATAGATACATCACTCCTCCAGGGCTCTTTACCTGAAAAATCTACACTTCTGTATCCATATTCTGTAAATAAAATAGGCGTTTTATATGTTTTTGATACAGAGGCCAACTCTTTTTTCCATGACTGCCATCCCAATCTAGCTTGAGCTACAGTCGGAGTTTTTGCATCACAAATTGGGAAATAACCATCTACACCAATAAAATCAAGAGTTTCCCAAAAAGATATTCTTTTGTACTCATCCCAATTTGCAGCGTAGGTAAGTTTACCTTTATATACTTGTTTAATTTCAGTAATGAGTTTTGACCAATATTGTGGGCGGTTAACTACAAACTGTTCTAACTCAGTACCAATACAAAATAGGGCAGCATTCATCTCTTGTGCTAAGGTGGCATAGGTCATGATAAAATCTCGATAACTATGCTCTAAGGCAATCCAATCTTCTTGAGAAGACATCTCTAGTTTGCCAGTAAAGGCACCACCCCAAATCCAGAGTTGAGGCTTTATCATCACTGCAATATTATTTTCATGTAAAAGGTTTGTGTATTGCTTTGCTCCTAAAACTGTTTCACCAAACCATTGGTTGTCTGTATTATGAACAATATGTGGAGTATCTTGGCTTTTAATAAACCCAAAAGGCATTACAGCGGCAAAATTTACATTAATTTGTTTTATATGGGAGATATTTTTTTGGGTAGCAGCATTGCTTGAGGCTACAAAGCTAACAGCATTTATTTTTTTAGTCTGTGAGGTACAGCTTGGAGCACAGATACTTAAAAGCAATAAAATAAGAAGGTTTTTCATTTCTTTAATTTTCTAACAAACCAATATACATTAAAAAAATAGATCTTGTTTTCAATAACAGGCTTTCAATGAATCACAAAATTTTAAAACCATACCTACCAAAAAACACATCATCAAAATATGTATTTTTAAGGAAAGGTTGTACCTTGAGAAAGTATATGCAATGCATTTTTTGATTTGATAATAAGAATACAACTATCAGAAATTAAATAAAACATGAACCATATTGTCATCGTCGGTAATGGAATCTCTGGTATTACAGCTGCAAGGCATATCCGAAAATTAAGCGATCACAAAATAACAATCATATCTGCAGAAACTGATTATTTTTTCTCGCGAACAGCGTTGATGTATATTTACATGGGGCACCTAACCTATGAGCACACAAAACCTTACGAAGATCATTTTTGGAAAAAAAACCGAATTGATTTAAAAAGGGGTTTTGTCAACAAAGTAGATCATCCAAATAAATCATTATTATTTGATAATGGAGATGTTTTAAAGTACGATCAATTGGTACTTGCTGTGGGGTCAAAACCAAATAAATTTGGTTGGCCCGGAGAAAATCTAAAAGGTGTGCAAGGACTGTATTCTAAACAAGACCTAGATCTTCTAGAGCAAAATGCACCCAATAAAGAGATCTGTAAAAGAGCGGTTATAGTGGGTGGAGGTTTAATTGGAATTGAAATGGCAGAGATGCTTCGCTCTAGAGATATACCAGTAACATTTCTAGTGCGTGAAGATAGTTTCTGGAATGGTGTGTTACCCAAAGGTGAGAGCGAAATGCTTAACAGACATATTATAAGTCATCATATCGATTTGCGCCTTGGCTGCAATCTTAAAGAAATTCTCGCTGATGAGATGGGTAATGTAACATCTGTTGTTGTTCAAGAAACAGGAGAGAAAATTTCTTGTAATCTAGTGGGGCTAACCGCAGGGGTAACACCAAATATTGATTTTTTGAAAAACAGTGGTATAAAAACCAATAGAGGCATAAAAGTGAACCCGATGCTAGAAACTAATATCAAAGACATATACGCCATTGGTGATTGTGCCGAACAACACAACCCAATACATGGCCGAGCCACTATTGAGGCCGTATGGTACACAGGTCGTATGATGGGAGAAACACTGGCACAAACCCTTTGTGGTAACCCAACTGCTTATAATCCTGGAGTATGGTTTAATAGCGCTAAATTCTTAGATATAGAATACCAAACCTATGGTTGGGTATTTGCAAAACCAAAAAAAAACGAAATTCATTTTCATTGGAAACACAAAGATGACACCAAATGCATCACCATCAATACAAATACTACTACTGGAAGGTTTTTGGGTATTAACACCTTTGGTATTCGTATGAGACATGAAATATTTAATACATGGCTAACAGAGAAAAAAAGCACCGATTTTGTCATTCAAAATTTAAAGAAAGCTAATTTTGATCCAGAATTTTTTACTCGTTTTGAAAAAGAAATAATTGCCTGCTACCAAGACTTTAAAACTCAAAACCTTTAAATATGTCTCTAGAAAAAAACATGTCACTATCGGGACAACCTCCTAACAGCTTAAGCACTAATCAAAAACTTGGCGTTGTTATTGGCATCTTTGGATTGTTTATTTTAGTATTGGCGGCATGTAATGTCAACCTTCCAAACAAATCTTTTTGGTTGGTAGCTTCATTAATAAGCATAACCACCGGAATTATTTTTTTTGCACAAGCAAGTTATGGCAATAAAAAACAGGGCATTAACAATGATGGTATTTGGTTTAAAGCCATAAGTTCTCGAGGAGCCATAGCATGGATGACTGGAATTACAATTACAGGTTTTTATATTGTACTTTACTTTTTTGCCGAACTTTTAGGCTTAGGCCAAGGTGTAGATAATGCCAATACAGGTTTGATTGGTTTATTTGATCCTTTAAGTAGGCTATTAAGTGGTAATGCTGCAAGCCAGTGGTTTGTTTATGGCACGCTATATACGGTAGCCATTGTGTCTTTTGGGGTAAAGTTTTTATTGAAATACAAAAAAAACAAGTACCAACAACTGCGCACAGCTAGTGTTATGTTTTTTCAAACTGCCTTTGCATATATTATTCCGGAGCTGATGGCCCGTTTAAACTCAGAGAGTTTTTCATTGCCATACAATGATTTAAAAAATATGTGGCCGCTTAATTACTATGCCTTTGAGCAGTGGAGGGTAGATCAGTTTATCAATGCTCAGCATATTGGACTGTTCTTTTTATTGCTTGGCATCATTATCATTTTTGTGGTGTCTCCCTGGCTTACCTATAAATATGGAAAACGCTGGTATTGTTCTTGGGTCTGTGGTTGTGGAGCTTTGGCAGAAACTGTTGGTGATTCTTTTCGCCATCTCAGTGATAAGGGTATAAAAGCTTGGAGGCTAGAACGCTGGATGATAAATACCGTATTAGTTTTTTCTGTAGTTACAACTACAGCCACTATTTCAACATATTTGGGGTATGATGCTTCAAAATATTGGTTAACCAAAAATGTATTTTTGATAAGTGTAGGGAGCTTACTAACCCTAGTTTTCACCAGTGTATTATACTACAAAAGAAATCAGCTAAAACAAGATGCCATTAAAGGAGCAGTTGGTTTTTTTGCCCTAACACTTGGTTTTTTAGTGCTTATTGGATTTGTAGATTTAAATGGACTGCAAATCAATGCAAGTTATTTTTCATTTGGTTTAAATGAAAATCTATATAGTTTTGATGGGGCCTTACGTAGCTCCTATGGTTTTTTTATTGGTTCAATATTCTCTGGGGTAATTGGTACTGGGTTCTACCCAATTTTCGGGGCCAGAGTGTGGTGTCGTATGGGATGCCCAATGGCAGCAATTTTAGGAATACAGCAACGCTTGTTTTCAAAATTTAGAATCACCACAAATGGAGGACAATGTATTTCTTGTGGAAACTGCTCAACATATTGTGAGCAAGGAATTGATGTGCGAGCCTACGCTCAAAAAGGAGAAAACATTGTTCGCAGCTCTTGTGTGGGGTGTGGGGTGTGCTCTGCAGTGTGTCCCAGAGGGGTATTAAAGTTAGAAAATGATTCCCTGAGTGGGCGTATCAACCCAACACAGGTTTTACTTGGAAACGATGTAGACTTGCTTTCTTTAATGAATAATAAAGAGCAGTCACAGCAGTAATAAAAACAATACAGCTTCACCCTATAGAAGTCTCTAAAATGCAACAACCAATCATTAACGTTATTATTCCTGCCTATAACGAGGGGCATGCTATTGGGCATGTTATCAAAGATATTCCCCCGATTATTAAAGAAATTATTGTTGTCAATAATAATTCAACGGACAACACACAGAGTGCTGCCAAAACTGCTGGTGCCACAGTCATAAATGAACCCAAAAGAGGTTATGGTTATGCATGTCTGTGTGGCATGAATTATATTTCATTACAAGAAACCAAACCCGATATTATTGTTTTTTTGGATGGTGACTACAGTGATTATCCCCAGCAGTTATCACAGCTTGTAGCGCCTATTATAGAAAAAGACATAGACCTAGTTATAGGAGCTAGAGTAAGGGCTTTAAGGGAGAAGGGTGCTATGACCTACCCTCAAAAATTTGGCAACTGGCTGGCTACTAAACTTATGAAATTATTTTTTGGTGCGCGCTTTACAGACCTTGGCCCTTTTAGAGCTATAAAATATTCTAAATTACTGGCCTTACATATGGAAGATAAAACCTATGGCTGGACCGTTGAGATGCAATTAAAAGCAGTAAAACAAAAATATAGCTATACAGAGGTTCCTATGAAATATCGCAATAGAATTGGAGTCTCAAAAGTGTCGGGAACCCTAAAAGGTGCTATCTTTGCTGGGATCAAAATCTTAACCTGGATTTTCAAATACTCCCTTAAAAAATGATACTTCAAGGCATTATTGTGGTTATCTATACCGTATCGCTACTGCTCATACTTATCTATGCAATAGCGCAATTAAACCTGCTTATAAATTATTTGGGTGCCAGAAAAAAAACTGTACAAGGCCCTGTTTTTGATTTTGAAAATCCTGAAGAAATTCCAGTAGTCACCATACAACTACCCGTGTATAACGAGATGTATGTAATCCAGAGGTTACTTGATAACATAGCAAAAATAGACTACCCAAGAGAGAAACTTGAAATACAAGTACTGGATGATTCTACTGATGAATCACTTCAAACTACATCCCTACAAATAAAGAGGCTACAAGCTACCGGGCTTGACATCAAGCACATCACCCGTAAAGATAGAGCTGGTTTTAAAGCAGGGGCATTAAAACAAGGATTGGAGGTCGCCAAAGGGGAGTACATCGCTATTTTTGATGCAGATTTTCTACCACAACAAAACTGGTTATATAAAACCATACCCTACTTTAAAGACGCAGAAATTGGTGTGGTACAAACCCGATGGGGGCATATAAATAAAAATTACTCCCTGCTTACAAAAGTGCAAGCCTTTGCACTTGATGCGCATTTTACCCTAGAGCAGGTGGGAAGAAATAGCAAAGGCCATTTCATTAACTTTAACGGAACAGCAGGCGTCTGGAGACGCACCTGTATATTGGATGCTGGAAACTGGGAAGGAGACACCCTAACAGAAGATCTAGATCTAAGTTACAGAGCCCAGTTGAAAAATTGGAAATTTAAATACCTAGAAGAGGTAGAAACACCCGCAGAATTACCCGTTGTGATAAGCGCTGCTCGATCACAGCAATTTAGATGGAATAAAGGAGGTGCAGAAAATTATCAAAAAATGTCTAGACGTGTCTTAGCAAGCACCAATGTGTCCTTGAAAACTAAAATACATAGTGTGCTTCACTTACTAAATAGCACTATGTTTTTAAATATCTTTTTGGTCGCTATATTAAGCATTCCTATGTTGTATATTAAAAATGAATACGAGCATTTAAAAGGTTATTTCATTGTCATGAGCTTCTTTGTGATAAGCACCCTTATTTTCTTTGTTTGTTACTGGTATACCTACAAATCTATCAATGGCGGAGGGTTCAAACAGTTTGCAAGATATACCGGAATGTTTTTTGCTTTTTTCTCTGTAGCCATGGGTTTTTCTCTGCACAATACCATTGCAGTAATTGAGGGCCACATGGGTAAGAAAAGTGATTTTGTACGAACTCCAAAATTTAACATTAACGCACTAAGAGATTCATGGAAGGGAAACAAATACCTGAAAAACAATATTTCAACACATGTTATTTTTGAAGGTATGTTAATGGGCTATTTCGCTTTTGGGTTGTACGCTGCCTTTGTGGTAGGTGACCAGGGGGGTGATTTTGGATTGTTTCCATTTCACCTAATGCTGTGTTTGGGTTTTGGATATGTGTTCTTTAAAAGCTTGCTAAGTAAAGCTTAGTTGAGATGATATTTAAAACGTTACCTCTCGCTCTATAAGTTTGCCATTTCTATTGACTGTTACTGTTGTGGTTGCCCCTTCTTCAAAACTTGCTAGGGCTTTCATGTAAGACATCATATCTGGGGTGTTCATTGTACCCAGTTTTACAACAATATCTCCGCGTTGCAGTTTTGCTTTTTGAGCTGGTTTGCCTTCACTCACTCCATCAATGCGCATACCTTCTCCGTTAAATAAATAATCTGGCACAACGCCTAATGCAACTTTAAACATGGGCACCTCTTCACTTTCATTTTTAGTCTTTTTAAAGACCAATTGGCCTGCATCATCTAAATCTGTAATGATGTTAAGAATATAATTTGAGATACGTTCCATACCTTGGTAGTTTAGTTTCTCGGTATCATCACTAGGTTTATGGTAATCTGCGTGTTGTCCTGTAAAAAAATGCAATACAGGGATATCTGCAAGATAAAAAGAAGTATGATCACTGGGGCCAACACCACTTTGATGCTCATTGATTATTAATCCCTGATCGTTGTTGGCGAACAAGGTTTGTTTAAAAATAGATGATGTACCCACTCCATAGACTGCAAGAGTTTGCTCTTTATTGAGCCTACCTACCATATCCATGTTTATCATGTAACTTACCTTTTTGGTGTCAATGGTTGGTGTTTTTACAAAATAATTAGATCCAAGCAGACCCATTTCCTCACCAGAAAATGCCATAAACAGATAGTTATTTTGAGTGATGGTAGGGGATTGATGTTTCAACCTATGGGCAAGGGATAACATTATGGCAACACCACTTGCATTGTCATCTGCACCGTTATGTATGGCAGGTTTTTCTCTATCTAAAGAACCCTCACCTCCCATTCCTAAATGATCATAATGTGCACCAATAATCACAGTAGTTGAGGCATTGTTGTCTATATATCCAATGACATTGGTACCTGTAACAGAGCCATCTTCTTGAATGTTTGTAAATTCTGACTGTTCATGAGGATTTGCACTTGGAGTAAAAGAAAATGTTTGGGTAAAAGTTCCTTCCATCCCCTTTGGCGATAATCCAATGTCAGAAAAACGTTTTGTAATGTATGCAGCAGCTAATAGCTCGCCCGGGGTACCTGTTTGTCTGCCTCCCATCTTATCTGCAGCCAAAACAGCCACATCTTGTTTTATGGTTACTTTCTTAACTGGTGGTTGTTGGCAAGAAACAACAAAGAGCACCATCAATCCTATAATAACTAAACGCATATCCTTATTTTTGTACAAAATTACTGAAATATGAGATACCTCACTACCCTAGCCATTTTTTGTTTTCTACTTTCTTGTAAGAACAATACTCAAGAAAAAAAGCGAGCCACCTCACCTACTACTTCGTCAGTAAACAAAAAACTAAGTGTAACGGGTGGTGTTCGAGAAACTGTATTAGACCCTATTACACAAGACACGCTCATATATCCAGAAGAGGTACATCTTAAAAACATACGTCAAGTAACCTTTGGTGGAGATAACGCTGAGGCTTATTGGAGTTTTGATGACAAACAATTGGTTTTTCAATCTAATTACAAAAATTGGGATGTAGGATGTGACCAAATGTTTTTAATGGATGCAACCCAAACATTTAAAGATACCAAACCGCCAATGATATCAACTGGAATGGGAAGAACAACCTGCGCTTATTTCTTGCCAGACAACAAACATTATGTGTATGGAAGCACCCATCTAGTTGATGAAAATTGCCCAGAGGTACCCCTTAGGAAAAATGGAAATTATGTATGGCCTGTCTATGATAGCTTTGATATTTTTGTGGCAGATTTACAAGGTAATATCACAGCACAGTTAACCAAAGAACCCGGTTATGACGCAGAGGCCACAGTGTCTCCAATGGGAGATAAAATTGTATTCACCTCAACCCGAAGTGGTGACCTAGAGCTCTATACCATGAATATTGATGGTAGCGATGTAAAGCAAATCACCAATGAACTGGGATATGATGGGGGCGCATTTTTCTCACCAGATGGAACTAAATTAATATTTAGATCTTCACGACCAAAAACTCCCTCCGAAATTAAAAAATACAAAGACCTGCTAGCAGATGGGCTTGTAGAACCTGTAGACATGGAATTATATGTTTGTGATGCAGATGGAAGCAATCTAAAACAACTTACCAATTTAGGCAATGCAAACTGGAGTCCATTTTTTCATCCCAGTGGAAATAAAATTTTATTTAGCAGCAACCACGAGGCAGAGCGAGGGTTTCCTTTTAACTTGTATTTAATTGACCTTGACGGCAAAAACTTAGAACGAGTAACCCATGGGGAAACTTTTGATGCCTTTCCTGTTTTTAGCAATGATGGTAAATACTTAGCCTTTTCCTCTAATAGAAACAATGGAGGCGGTAGAGACACCAATTTATTTATTGCTCAGTGGCAAGATTAATAAAATACACTAGTGGGCCTAATGTAATCCAACACAAATAATCAAACACCTGCTCCCATACAAATCGATTCTAATCCCCGGTATAGGGAGTCTGTTATTGTATTTCCTTTTTGCCTACTTTTTAGAACGTAGTGACTTTTTAAACCTGCTACTTTTATACACTGGATTGTTTTACGGGGCCTGGAAAATTATTCAAAACACAACTTTTAATTTTTGGGTATGGGCCCTTCTTGGCGTTACAGCCAGAGTGGTATTCTTGCCTGCTATACCAAACCTTTCTCAAGATTTTTACCGTTTTATTTGGGATGGCAGACTCCTTTTATTAGGGATAAATCCCTATATATTTACTCCAGAGCAGCTAGCAAATGGATCTCATGTAGCCCAAGGTTTAATTTCTCTAGATACCATCTCAAATGCCAAAATTCTTATCCAAGGCATGGGTGATCTAAACGCAAGCCACTACAGTAATTATCCCCCAGTTAATCAATTGTGTTTTGCCCTAGCAGCCTGGTTTGCAAAAAACTCAATCCTTGGATCTGTAATTGGGATGCGCATGCTAATTATTGGGGCTGATATAGGCATCTTGTATTTCGGAAAAAAACTGCTAGAGAGGCTCAAACTACCTGTAGAACATATTTTTTGGTATTTCTTAAATCCATGTATCATCATAGAGCTTACCGGAAATTTGCACTTTGAGGGATTGATGCTCTTTTTTGTTATTTGGGCATTGTATCTGCTAGAGATAAAAAAATGGGTCCAGGCGGCAATAGCTTTGGGAGTTTCTGTTTCTGTGAAGTTGTTGCCTTTACTATTTTTGCCCCTTTTTTATAAATATTTTACCCCAAAAGGCCTCTTTGGCAAAGGTTTCTGGAAAATGAAAAAATTTTATTGGGTAACCCTTACCACCATACTACTTTGTTTTGCGCCCTTTAGCTCCAAGACTTTTATTTCCAATTATAGCACAACTATTGCTTTGTGGTTTCAAAATTTTGAATTTAATGCAAGTGTATATTATATCATACGTTGGATTGGATATCAAACCGTTGGTTGGAATATCATCGCCACAGTTGGGCTCATTTTACCCATAGTGGTTTTTGTTTGTGTGGTGCTGCTTTCTTTAGTTAGAAAATACAATACCACACAAAACCTAATTACAGGTATGCTACTGGCGGTATCTGTATACCTGTTATTAGCAACAACAGTACACCCCTGGTATATCGCAACTGCAGTGCTTCTTAGTGTGTTTACTAAATATAAATATGCGTTGGTGTGGAGCTTTATGATTTGTTTTAGTTACAGTGCCTATAACCTTGAGGGATATCAAGAAAACCTGCTACTGGTAGCCATGGAATATGGCGTGGTGATCAGTGTTGCTGTGTGGGAGCTATTGATTAAAAACTACATAAAAAAGAAGGCTTAAAACACCCAAACTTATTTATCTGGATTTTAGAGCATAGAAAAAAGTTCTAATTCTTCTTTGCTGAGTGTTTTCCAGCGTCCTCTTGGAAGATCTTTTTTGGTTAAATGTGCCAAGGTAACACAATCTAAACGCAAAATATTATAGCCTAAATGATCGAAAATTTCACGAATCACACTATTGCCCATGTGCTTTATTTTTAACCCTACTTCCTTTTTTGGTTTGTTGTCAACGTAGCTTATTTCTTCGATCTGAATTTTCTTTGCTCCAATCTGTATTCCATCAGAAATTTCTTTTAAATCTGCAGCTTTCAAGTTTTTATCTAAGGCAATATGAAACAGTCTCTCCATTCCTTTTTTACTCAGCTTTTCTTTAAGTTTATCATCATTGGTAAAAAACAAGAGTCCTGTAGCATTTCTACCCAACCTACCAATGGGAGTAATACGTCCAGAGGAGGCGTTAGCTACTAAATCCATAACAGTGTTCCCCTTGCTTTCACTTGTAGTGGTTGCAAAGCCTTTTGGCTTATTTAACAATACATAAGACATGGGTTCTGGGTTTAGACGACGACCATCAAATCGAACATCATCTTCAAGTTTTACCTTGTACCCCATTTGATTAATAATCTTACCATTTACAGTAACTAGTCCAGTAGCTATATAGGTGTCTGCCTCTCTTCGAGAACAAATACCACTGTTGGATATGTATTTATTTAATCGAATACCATCAACCACAGCATGTTTTGTGGCAGCTTGTTTTGTGGCAACAACCTTAGCTTTTAACTCACCTGTTCTAGATTTTCCAACCCTAGGCTTTGAGCCCGCGTTGCGATCATTGCTCTTAAACTTTGCATTTCTACTGTGTCCTTTGCCAGCTCCTTTTGCTTTGTTATCGTTTCTACTCATGATGTAAATTCCTGGAAACCAGGTGGTTTTAAATTGCGCGCAAAGATACGTTTTAATTTAATAATTTCACTGATTCCTAGGTACCCTATAACAGAAATATAGGTGGCTTTAGAAAAATTTTAACCTACAATTGCTCTTTGGAGTCAACAAGATTAATAGTAGATTGACGTTCTGTGTTGATCGTTAATTTGGTAACATCTGGACGAGAATAATGCCCTACCGGATCAAAATTTTGACGTTCTTGATAGACTTTGTTGAAATCTAAGGTGTGGTAGATATTTCCGTCCGTATGGGTGTCTGGTTTTAAAATCCACTCACCATCTGGACCTGCAATACAACTACCGCCATTTGCCAATATATCAGGGCAATTTTCTGTGATTTTTGAATAATGAGGAGTCTGTATAGGAAAATCACCTTTAGACATTAAAGCTGATACAGAAATTACAAAACTACGAGACTCTCTGGCTATAAATCTAGTAATATCTTTGGTATTATGATCACTCCCTGGCCAAACAGCAACGTGCAGATTCTCTCCCTGGCCATATAAAGCTGCTCTTGGTAGTGGCATCCAATTTTCCCAGCAGTTTAAACCTCCCACGGTAAATTGCTTTAAAGAGTGTACTTGCAAACCGTTTCCATCTCCAGGAGCCCATGCCAAACGCTCATCGTAGGTGGGTTGCAATTTGCGGTGCACGGATTGAATTTCCCCCTGTTGATTGATATACACCAAAGAGGCATAAACACTATGACCACCTCTATCTAATGGGCGCTCAATAATACCCAAATAGATGGCAATATTGTGTTTTTTTGCTAGAGTACAAATGTGATCTAAATCGCCATTTTCTATTGTGATAGAATTACGTAGATAATGAGCATATAGCTCTTTATTAGGGGATGTGTTCCAGTGAGCTCCATCTGCCAAGGCGAGCCAAAATGGGTACCCTGGCAACACACCTTCTCCAAAAACGATGAGTTCTGTTTGTTTTGCTGCTGCTTGTTGTATCTGGGCATATATTTTTTGCAGTGTGGCCTCTTTGTCTAACCACACAGGGGCAATTTGAGATAAAGCTACATGGAGTAAGTTTTCATTTTGCATAATGCTAATTTAGTTATTTTATTACATCAAGGCCAAACACACAACCTTAAAAAACCCTGCTTAAAACTAGGTGTACATTTATCAACACAATACTAAAAACACCCGCTACAATGATACATTTCAACATATTGTGAAGGGTAAGAAAGTGACTCCTCTTATTAGATTTCCAGAGAAAAATATCAAAAAATAATAGTGTTACAATACTAGCATAAAAATAATAATCCATGTATCCTATTGAGAAATACATCAACAATAACAAAGCAGGAATGAAGGTTGCAATACTCAAAGCAGTAAGCATCTTTTTGGATACAACAACACCATATACAACTGGGATAGTTTTGTAATTTTGAGCCAAATCACCTTTGATGTTTTCTAAATCTTTAGTAAGCTCTTTCATGGCAATGAGCAAAAATAAGAAGGTAGCGTGCACAAAAATTACATTATTAAAATTTTGATAGTAAATAAACACCGCAAAAAAAGGAATAACCGCTAAAATAGATGCGGTTAGGTTTCCAATAAATAGAAACTTTTTGAGTTTATGTGAATAAAACCAGATTGCAAAAATGTATAACATAAAAAATAACACTGCCCTAAATGAGACATAGCTAGCACACACAAGTGAAAGACAGTTTAAAATAAAATACCCTGACAGCTTTGTATTTTGGCTCACCAATCTATCCAAAACTGTTTTTGTTGGCCTATTGATAAGATCTTTATCACTGTCATAAAAACTATTAATGATATATCCTGCTGCAATAGCAGCAGATGAAGAAAGAACTAACATCAATACATTGACATCAAAAAGAACATCACCTAGGGGTAGCTCAGGGGCCAAAATATAAATTGAAGTAAGGTATTGGGCAAGAATAATGACCAAAATATTATACCCTCTCACAACAGAAAACAAGCTAAAAAACTTTAACATGATATGTTTTTGTTTTCTGCTTAACATAAAGATTAAATGTATGGTTTGGTATCTAGAAATTATACACCACTTCTAAGGAGTGGCCCTTAAGTGCTGTTCTTGCCTTATCAATATCTTCTGTAAATCCTAGCATGTAACCGCCCCCACCTGACCCGCATAGTTTTAGGTAGTAGGTATTGGTTTCAATCCCTTTCTTCCAGAGAGATTGAAATGCTTTTGGAATCATTGGTTTAAAATTATCCAATACTATTTTAGAGAGTTGTTTGACATTTGAGAGAAGAGAATTTACATCCCCTTTTAAAAAATCATGCACACAGGCATCTGTGTGTTTTACAAATTGATTTTTTAGCATATTTCTAAAGCCCTCTTGTTTCATTTTCTCCATAAAAATATGTACCATAGGGGCTGTTTCTCCAGCAATACCTGTGTCTAACAAAAATACTGCGCCTTTGCCATCTGTGGTCTGAGAAGGTATGTTTGCACTTTCTATATCTTCGGTGCTATTGATAAGTATAGGCAGGCTTAAATAACTATTTAAAGGATCAAGACCTGAAGATTTACCATGAAAGAAAGATTCCATGGAGGCAAATATTTTTTTTAGTGCTAATAATTTTTCACGGGTTAGATTTTCAAGTACCGTGATTTTTTGTGTCGCATACTTATCATAAATAGCAGCAACGAGTGCGCCACTACTTCCTACACCATATCCTTGGGGTATGCTGCTATCAAAATACATTCCCTGATTGATATCACTATACAAAGCCTCTATGTTGAAACTGACCAGTGATGGGTTGTTTTGTTGTAGTTCTTTCAAATACCCGGCAAAATGATACAAACGCTCGTTGGAGCTTTTAGTGAGCTGGGTCAATTGGTCATCCGATTTTAAAGCGCCTTTAAAAAAGTTGTATGGAATAGAGAGCCCCTTGGAATCTTTGATAATACCATACTCTCCGAAGAGTAATATTTTTGAATAAAAAAGAGGTCCTTTCATAAATATTTATGTTATGCCATTAAAGTTACACAATAAATACAAATATACTTTAAAAGAGCAAAAATACTGTTATGGAAATATTAAAAACAAAACCGAAATTACCCAGTAAAGAAAGTGTGTAATATACAATACAACATCAGAGGGCACTGGCCCCTGTACCTGTAAAATCATCAATGTACGAACCGTCTTTACAGAAGATGGAAAGTTCATTTTTAATAAATTGCTGTACCTGCTGTTTTTCACTTGAAGGGTATAGCACATGGACATTAGCACCTGCATCTAGGGTAAAACAGACCTTGCTATTTGTTGCCTTTCTAAAGCCCCAAATAGAATCAATAATCTTTAGGGTGTTTGGTTTCATTAAAATAAAATACGGAGAACTGGCCAACATCATAGCATGCAACTGCAATGCTTCACTCTCTACCAGGGCTATGAAAGAATCTAAATCTCCCGTTTCGAAAATAGAAATAAGCTGCTCCAGATTGCTATTTGCTTTCTCAAAACGTTGTTTGGCATAAGGATTATTATGCATTAAATCATGACCCACAGTGCTACTTACTTGCTTCTCTGCTTTTTCTACCAATAGAATTGTATCATGATAATTAGTGAAATTATCATGAACCTTATAGGGATAAGTTGTCCCAAAAAGATCGCTACTACCCTTTATTTTTGGATGAGCACCCCAAACAACTAAAGGACCATTGATACTTCTAGCAGCGCTTCCCGAACCTAAGCGGGCAAGAAAAGAAGCCTTTTGTAACTGATACTGCTTGTTTTGTAGTTGCTCGTTTTTGGGGTCATTTAATTGACTCTCTAGCCCCACAAGACACATAGCTAGCGCGCTCATTCCACTTGCAGAACTAGCAATACCACTGCTATGAGGAAAGGTGTTTTGTGTTTTAATTACAAAACGGTACTCGTTAATAAAAGGAAGGTAGGGCGCTACTCGATTAAAAAATTTTTCGATTTTAGGTTCAAACTCTTTCTCTCTATGTCCATCAAGATATACCTTAAAATCATATCCACCCTTGGTCTTTTTTTCAAAATCTAAGGTAGTCTCACTTTTGCAGTTACTTAACGTGAAACTGATAGAGGCATTTTGAGGAAGTTGCTCGCCGTGTTTTCCCCAATATTTTACCAAAGCGATGTTACTGGGAGATTGATAAGACACACTTGCATTTTCAATCATTTTGGTATAAGGTGGTGGAATAAAATCTTGAATGGTCATAAATGGGCCTTATGTTAATGGGCAAAGGTTAAAAGGTAAAGATACGCAAATAGCCCTCTTTTAAAAATGAAGATGCACTACTTAAGGTAAAGATTTTTAAAATTTATAAAAAAGCTAGATTCAATAATCAGAAACCTTACTGGGGTTTACTCCTAAAGGCCTTGAGAAATTGCCTTAGAGACGATATAAGAGCTCGTCCAGGCATTTTGAAAATTAAATCCTCCTGTAATAGCATCTACATTAATGACCTCTCCAGCAAAATATAAAGTAGGATGTATTTTACTCTCAAATGTTTTAAAATTAATCTCCTCTAATGCCACTCCTCCAGCGGTCACAAACTCTTCTTTAAATGTACTTTTCCCTGACACCTCAAAATAGGATTGGGTAAGCTGTTGAGCAAGATTTTTTAGTTTGTTTTTAGGTATATCTGCCCAAGTCTCTTTAGGGGTAATCCCACTGGTGTTAACAATGCTTTGCCACAAACGTCTGGGTATATCAAATTGAGGATACTTGGCTATGGTCTGTTTTGGGTATGTTAGTTTTAGTTTTAGTAAATCCAGTAACACATCTTCTTGATTGTGGTCAATCAGCCAATTCACAACAATGGTAAAGTTGTAATTTAAAGCCTCTAAAATCCTTGCTCCCCAGGCAGAAAGCTTTAAAATAGCAGGTCCACTCATTCCCCAGTGTGTGATAAGTAAAGGGCCCTGACTCTGTAAGACGACCTTGGCTTTTTGGTCCATAACTTGTACGCCAACTTGTGAGGACACCCCCGGAAGATCTAAAATTCTCTGGTCTTTAATGTTGAAGGTGAATAAAGAGGCAACAGGAGCTACAATGGTGTGATTTAAAGCGCTGAGAATATTCCATATTTTTGGATTAGATCCCGTTGCTACAACAATCTTTTTGGATAAAAAGGTTTCCTTGGGAGTAGTAATGCTCCATGAGTTATCTAGTTTATGAATCTCTTTAACGGGTTGCTCTTTTAAAAGAGCTACGCCAAGGCCAGAAATTTCATTTAAAAAACAATCTATAATAGTTTGTGAGGTATTTGATACGGGAAACATCCTTCCATCTTCTTCCATTTTGATGTGTACACCTCTCTCTTCAAACCAAGCTAAGGTATCTGAGGTCATAAAAGTATGGAAGGGACCTAACAATTCTTTTTCTCCTCTAGGGTAATTCTTGGAGAGCGCTCTTGGCATAAACTCTGCGTGAGTGACATTACATCTGCCGCCACCAGAAATTTTAACTTTTGCAAGTACCTGACTTCCCCTCTCTAGTATGGCAATTTTAAGATTGGGAGCTTTTGTCTTAAGATTGATTGCCGCAAAAAAGCCTGCCGCACCGCCGCCAATTACTATAACATCAAATGTGTTTGTATCCACGGGTTAAAAATACGAATAATTGAGTTGATTTATTGGTCAATAGCCAATTACAGACAAGATAATACCTAGAAAAATAGGGTAACTAATCCCTTACAGAGAAATAAAATCTTTTAGATAGTAAGGCTCAAAATAAGCAACATCTTGAGTGTCATTTTGAGTAAATTTAAGTGTAGCAATTTTTGCCATTTCAGATGCAGAGGGCAATGCATCATTAATAAAGACTGCATTTTGGTGGGTACACACGTCTTTAAACTTCTCTACCCCATCACCTATAAATGTTACCTTGCCTTTGTCAAGATAGGTATTAAAAGAATCTTGGGTTATGATTTGTGCTTTTATATCTCTGATTCGAACCATCTGAGAAGAAAAAACAGCACTATACACCTCCATTCTTCTTGCATCCAACATAGGTACCACCACAGATTGGCTAACTTGCATCGCCAAGGAGTGTAGCGTAGAGGTAGCGAGTAAAGGTATGTCAAGTGCATAGCAAAGACCTTTTGCTGCAGAAACACCAATTCTAAGACCCGTGTAAGAACCTGGTCCCTTGCTTACGGCAACGGCATCCAGATCTTTGGCAGAGAGATTGGCCTCCGCTAAAACCTGAGAGATGTAACCTTGTAATTTTTCTGCATGAGAGAATCGCTTTTCAGGCTGGTTTTTGGGATTATCTTCCTGTATGGCAACAACATTTCCATTTACACTAAGGGCAACAGAGCAGTTTTTGGTAGCCGTTTCTAGGCAGAGTATGGTAGCCATCAGTTCTGGGGCTGCTGTTTGAGATTAATTAAATCATCACACTTCAATGACTTGGTAACCGTATTATAGGGCCCCGTAATTACTTCATCCCCCTCCATAAGTCCAGTGAGAACCTCAATATTGCTATCATCCTGAATACCTGTTTTGATAACTCTAAGGGCTGCTTTATTTCCATTTTTCACAAAAACCACTTCGTGTTTTTCTTGTTTTTCGGAGCTGATCTTGTTTGTATCTATCTTTTCTTTGGTACATGTTGTGTCTGTTTTGATAACTACGGCACTAATTGGTATACCAATAATATTATTTTTCTTATTGGTAATAATATCTACCGTTGCGGTCATTCCTGGACGAAATGGAGAATAACTCTCTGGCTTGCCTTGAGTTAAATCTGTATAAGATGATGGTAAAATACGAACCTTCACCTTGAAATTTGTTACCTGGTCTGCAGACAAAGCCGTAAGGGCTGAATTTGCAATTTCAGTAACCTCACCTCTAAATTCTCTTTTTAAATAAGCATCTACCTCAACAATGGTTTGATCTCCAACATTTACTTTTACAATGTCATTCTCATTAACATCTACCTCAACCTCCATATTTGTTAAATCTGCAACGCGTACAATTTCTGTTCCAGCCATTTGGGCAGTCCCTACCACACGCTCTCCCAATTCTACAGCCAGTCTAGAAATGGTTCCAGACATTGGGGCATAGATAGAGGTTCTAGCCAAATTATCCTTAGATTGCTTTAAACTTGCCGCTGCACTTTTTACATTGTAAAAAGCAGATTCTACACTAGCCTGTGCACCTTCATACTCTGCAATAGATCTGTCCCAATCTAATTTTGAAATAACCCCTTTGTCATACAAGGTTTTGTTTCTTTGGTAGTTTGCTTTGGCATTTCTAGCTGTAGCCTTTGCTTGGGCTAGCTGTGCTTTTATGTTTTGAAGCCCTGCTTGGCTTTGGCTTACCGCTGCTTGAATTAAGTCTGGATTGATTTTTACCAGTAACTCCCCTTTTTTAATTTCCTGTCCTTCTTTTATTGGAAGTGAAATAATTTCTCCAGAAACTTCAGAGGAGAGGGCTACTTCTACCTCTGGTTGGATTTTTCCTGTAGCGGCTACAGTTTCTATAATGTCTATGGGAGTGATTTTTGCTATTTCAACCTCTTTCCCTCTATTGGTTTCACCAAACATTCCTGCTTTTTTACCGCCAATGAGAACAACTAAAGCCACCACAACAATCCCTAAGATCCAAAAAAGTGTTTTTTTCTTCATATTAAAATTTTAACTCGGTTGCTGGAACACCGAAATATAACTCCAACACCTTGATTTTAAAAATATAATCGTATTTACTTCTATTTAACTCTACCTGTGCATTATCATAACGGAGTTTGGATTGGCTAAAATCAAAAGCATTGGTTGCACCTGCGTCATATCTGTCTTTTGCGTATTGATATGCTAATTCTTGCGATGCTAACGATTTTTGAGCTGCTTGGTAGGCCTTTCTGGAACCCTCAGCGTCAACATATGCTTGATACACATTAGACTCTAGATCTTGAGCGGCTTGTTGTAATTGAAGTTTACTTCGCTGAAGAGAAATTTCACTACGCTTTACATTTGCCTTCACAGAAAAGGCATTAAATACAGGAATACTTAACTGCAAACCATAACTTATACCATCATTTTGATAGACTTGATCCACAAAATCGTCTGCCTGAACTTCTCTACTTATAGTGTTTGGAAATTGGCCAATTACCGATTGTCCTGTTTGTTCAACAACACCTATCTCTTGTGTGATAAACGGGTTGTCTGGGTCAATATCTTGAGTAAAGGATGTTGCATCGGTATATCTGGAATTGTATCCAAAAAAAGCACTTAAAGTTGGCAATCTAGCTCCTTTGGCAATTTGTAAATCCTTTTCTGAAAGGATTACATTTTGTTCTGCAATTTTAACCTCTGAACGTGTTTGCTTGGCGCCTTCTATAAGTTGCTCTACGGTTTTTAAACCGATGGTATTATTAACCACTTGATAGTCTTCATCAACAATATCAAAATTTTCGTAATCTTTGATTAATAACAACTGTGCTAAACTAATTAAAGAAATTCTTACAGAATTTTCTGCCACAGCAATACGTTGTTGCTCAGATGCATCTGTTGCATCGATTTCCAATAGGTCTCCCCTGGGCAGAACACCAGCGTCAACAAGTTCTCTGGTGCGTTCTATTTGCTGTTTTGTTACTTTATTTTGAGCAATCACTGCTGCAGTGTTTGCTTTATTTAATAACACTTGCAGGTAACCGTTTGCAACAAATAAAGAAATATCATCTTTCATTTTCGACAACCTATACTGGCTAGATAGCCTAGACAACTCAGCGCGTTGTACTCTTCTAAAATTTCTTAAACCATCAAAAAGTGTATATCCAACATTCACAGATCCATTTATAGATAAGAATGTTGTGGTTTGTGCGTTGTTGGTCAGGGGGTTAAAACTTAAACCTGTATTCTCTGAAGCATTGGTGTTTAAATTTAATGAAGGAAAAAAAGCGCCAGTTGCAGACATTTTTTCAATGTCTGTAGCTGCCAGATCTAACTCACTTTGTTTAATTGATATATTGTTATCCAAAGCATATTGCACACATTGTGTGAGTGTCCATTTCTTTACCTGAGCATGAGACATGGTTGATAGGGCAAAGACAAAAAATAAAATTCCTAACTTTTTCATACGTTACTTATAGTTGTTGTGTAAGTCTTTAGCTTTGTTAAATTGTTACACTATTTGTTAAAATAATACATTAATTTCTACCAAGATTTCCCTACTCCCGCAGGTTTTAATTGGTTCCAAACCTTAATATCGTCTTGTTGTGTTATTCCATCAAGTATCTCAACGTAAAGCCCATCACTAACGCCCAACTGAATTTCTCTGCGCTGAAATTCTTGAGAACCTGTGGCTATTTCTACAAACGGCTTTTTTGTTTTTGGATCATATTGCACCAGGGCTTCTTTGATACTTAAAACATTTTCTGCTCTAGCCAGAATAATTGAAGCGTTAGCACTAAGCCCTGCTCTTATGAAGGTGGCGTTTTGATTATTTAGAGTTCCTTTTATTTCAAATTGTATGGCTCCATTTTCACTCACTCCCTTAGGGGCAATAAAATCTAAAACAGCGTTAAATTTTTTGTTTTCGATAGCTCCCACAGTGATCTCTAAAGGTAGATTCTCTTTTATTTTTCCAACCTCACTCTCATCTACTTTCCCTTCAAAAATCATTTTCTCGACATCTGCAATAGTAGCAATGGTGGTTCCGTCATTGAAATTGTTTGATTCTATGACCTGATTTCCAACCTTTACCGGAATATCTAAAATCATACCAGAAACTGTAGCTCTTATTTCTGTGTTAGCAGCAGCACCTAATCCCGAAGCTGTTCCTGTCTTTACAATATCAAATGTTTGCCTAGCGGCGGTGAGCAATACATTTTCTTGATTGTACCTTTGTTGAGCTTGGTTGTAATTTAAAAGCGCTTGATCATACTCATTGGCAGAAACTACCTGTTTATCAAATAGTTCTTTTTGACGCATATAGATGTTTTTTTGACTCTCTAAGGCTAATCGTGCTGTCTCAACTTGGGTCTCTGCACTATTTATATTGTTTTTAGCACTATTTAGAGAATTAATGTTAGGCACTACTTTTACCTTAGCAATTAAGTCGCCACTTGATACCACATCTCCTGCTAGAACAAATATCTCATGGATAATACCAGAGATATTTGGCTTGATTAACACCTCTTCTTTAGGTACAATATTACCTGTTGCTACGGTCTTTTTGACGATGGTCTTTATGCTTGCCGTTTCTGTTTGAAACACCACAGGATTTGTCTTATCCTTTGAATAGATATACCAAATACCTGCAGAAAATGCAATTATAATTACCAGTAATGTGATGATTGTTCCTGTTCTTTTCATTAATGTAGCCCTGAAATAGGGTTGTTTTTAGTTAAACGTTTTTATATAATTTGTAACATATATTAATGTCACTATTGTTTTAATCTACTCTGAGAGCATCAACGGGTTTCATTTGCGTAGCCCTTGTTGCGGGAATTAAACCTGCCAAAAGCCCCGAAATGATTAAGATTAATAAGGCCAATGCTATTAACTGAATATTAACAGATGGATTAGCAAAATTTTCTACGGGTCCACTGAGAGATAAAATATAATTCATTATCCAAATACCCCCTGCAGAAAAAGCAACCCCTACCATTCCTGAGAGTATGGTTAATACCAATGATTCTTGTAATACCTGAGCTCTGATGTTCCAGGGAGTAGCTCCCAAAGCACGACGCACTCCAATTTCTTTAGTACGTTCTTTTACAACTATCAGCATAATATTACTTATACCGATCACCCCAGACATCAATACCAAAGCGCCCACAAAAAATCCTACAAATTTTAGAATATCAAACAGGCCTGTGATTTTTTCAAAAGACTCGGCCAGGTCACGGTTGCCAATAGCTCTTTTGTCATTGGGGTGGATGGTGCGTTGTTCTCGCATAATCTCTAATACTCTTGGCTTTAAGGTAGTAATACTTACGTTATCTTGGGCCGTTATGGCAAAGTACCTTACGTTATCAGCATTGTTGAAAACCTGATTAAATGTGGTAAAAGGTACATATACCGTGTTGGCAAGCTCTTCGTTATCTCCAGCAGAACTTGGGGATTTGAAGGTTCCTACAACAAGAAAGTTTACACCATTAATTTTAATATAATCACCAACAGGTTCTTCCCCAAATTCAAACAAACTCTCAACAACACCTTTACCAATAACCACTGCTTTGCGTTTGTCATTGATATCTGAATAACTTATGAAACGACCTGAAAGAATATCCATAGGTTGCTGGAGTATGAACTCTGGATAATCTCCACATACTTTAAAAGCGCCTGTTTTCTCTTTTCTAGTCACATTGTTGGTGCCTTGATAGCCGCCTAATTGATTTCTTGGTGAAACAACTTTTAATTCAGGAATTTTCTCTTTTAAAATCTCACCATCAATCATTTTAAACTGAACGCGCCTGCCTTTGGGTAAACCTTTATATGGTTTTGAAGTTCCCTGCCCCCAAACAAACATAGAATTGGTAGCAAAGTTTCCAAAATCTTTGCTCACCCCATTTCTAAGCCCTGTTACAAGAGCAAGCAACAAAACCAAAATAAAAATACCCCAAAACACACCAAAAGCGGTGAGCATTGTTCTAAATCTATTGGCGTTAAGTGCCTCTAGTATTTCATTCCAGCGATCTTTGTTAAACATGATATTTTTTTATGTACTCTAAATTAAAAAAATCACTCATCTCTCAGGGCCTCTATGGGTTTGATATTGGCAGCTCTTCTTGCGGGAAAATAACCAGCAAGCGCACCTGAAAAAATTAAAATAAGTACTGTTGTCAGAGCTGTATTAAAATCTACCTGTGGGGATTTAATAAAATCATTATCAATCATAGGGCTTATAACTTGTAACAAACCAACTCCTAAAAAAAGACCTATAAATCCAGCAATAGATGTTATAAAAATGGACTCTTGAAGAATCAAACCAATAATAGATCTTGGTAATGCCCCGATAGCTTTGCGTATTCCTATTTCTTTGGTGCGCTCCTTCACGATTATAAGCATGATATTACTAACCCCTACGACACCTGCAATAATGGTCCCTATGCCTATGAACCAAAATACATTGCGAATGATATCAATAAGACTGTAAATTTTCTTTGCCTCTTCTAGGGTATTATCTACCCTTACAGCGCTTCTATCATCAGGAGCAATAATGTATTTTGATTGAAGGTCTCGCTTGATGTTTTCTGAAAGCGATGTACTAAGAGCAACAGCCTGATCAAAAGCATCGTTCATCTTTACAGTATAAGCTAGGGATCTCACTCTGTCACCTCCATTAAATGCAATTTGTGCAGTTGGAAGGGGTACAAAAACACGTCCCTCCTCTCTCTCTCCTCCAGGATCTGTATACACTCCTATTACTTTGAAGTTTACCCCGAATATAGAGATGATTTCTCCAATAGGATTTTTTTCTTTAAACAAATCTTCTTTTATGATGTTACCAATAACAGCAACTTTACGAGTTTCCTGCATATCATCTTGACTTAAAAAACGTCCATGTACAAGAGATGCGTTTTCAATAAATTGCTGATCTGGGTTGGCCCCTTCTAACCTATAATTTCCAGTCTCGCCATTATAGGTGACTTGACTTGACCACATATTGTAGATGGCTGTTTTATGTTCTAGTTGATCTTCATAGGTGTCATTTATTTGAGAGAAATCATCATTGTGCAATTGTATTCTGCGACCAGGATTCAGCCCTTTGTACTCTTTAGTTGTTACTCTTGTCCGAATTGATACCCGGTTCACTGCGTCTTGCTCAAATTGGCTTTTTACGCCTTTTTGTATACCACTACTAAAACCCAAAAGAATAACTAAAATAAAAATACCCGAGGCAACAGAAAGCCCTGTTAAGAACGTACGGAGTTTATTTTTCCCAATTGCTTCAAATATTTCTTGCCAACGATCTATATCAAACATCGCTGGTGGATTTACCAAGCGCGTCAAGAGCTCTCACCTGGGTTACATTTGTATCATCTATTATTAGACCATCTTTTAGTTTAACGATGCGTTTGGTCATGTGAGCAATATCATCTTCATGAGTCACCAAAAGGATGGTTTTACCCTCGTCGTTTATTTGCTGAATAAGCTCCATAACCTCACAAGATGTTTGGGTGTCTAGAGCACCCGTTGGCTCGTCTGCCAAAAGCACCTTGGGGTCACTGGCTAATGCTCTGGCGATGGCAACACGTTGTTTTTGACCCCCAGAGAGTTCACTAGGCAGGTGTGTGGCCCAGTTTGCTAATCCAACTTTTTCTAGATAATGATGTGCTTTTTCCATGCGCTGTGCACGTTTTACACCTTGGTAATACAGCGGCATAGCCACATTGTCTAGGGCAGTTTTATAATTAATCAAATTAAATGATTGAAAAATAAATCCTAGAAACTGGTTTCTGTAGGTAGCAGCAACTTTTTCATTTAGGTTTTTAATGTGTTTTCCATCTAGTGTGTAAGAGCCTAAATCTGCCTCGTCTAACATTCCTAAAATGTTTAATAAAGTAGATTTTCCAGATCCCGAAGAGCCCATAATAGAAACCATTTCACCTTCTTGGACAGAAAAATTAATCCCTTTTAATACATGTAGAGAATTGCTCCCCATGTGGTATGATTTGTGTAAATCTTTGATTTCGATCATGTGATTTTATGTGGATTTACAAAGTAACTCCCTTTGGGCTTGTATTGTGTGAAATTATTGTTAAGACTTTTGAAGTCAATAGCAATGCTATCTTTAATGATAAGACGCTTGATACCATTATTTGTTACTCAATTTGTTGAGAAAAAAAATAACTTAACGCTTTGTTTTTTGACGATTTCTGTAGACCAAATACCCGACAGTGCCTACGAGCAAGTAGGGAAAAATCATCAAATACATAATACCGTTGTTTATCCCTTTGGCGGCGGTACCGCTCTGCTCACTCTCTAACACCGCGCGGCACATAGCGCATTGAGCCTCTGCGGGAAGCGCAAAAATAAAAACTACAAACAAAAACAGTATTATTTTCATCTTAGATAGGATAGTAAGGAGAAATCATTAAATACACAATAACTCCTGTGACAGCAACATACAGCCAAAGAGGAAATGTAACTCTTGCTATTTTTTTATGCATATTAAATTCTCCATGTATGGCCCTTACATAGGTTACCAAAACAAAAGGGATCACAGTGACAGATAATAAAATATGAGAAAGTAAAATGAAATAATATATATATTTCACTCCGCCAAGGGCGTTTGATTCTATATCAGAGAGCAGTCCATCACCATCGGTGTCTCCAAAGATGGTAGAGTCTGAAGTCATGTGGTACACCACATACATCAGTAAAAACAATACTGAAAGTCCTATGGCTATTTTCATAAAACGCTCGTGCACCTTTCTATTTCCATTTTTAATGTAAAAAAGCGCCCCTAGCAATACTGCGGCTGTAAGTGCGTTCACACCAGCGTATATGGGAGGCAAGAATCCCATGCGTTCTACACCAGGTATTCTTACAGTAAACAATATGGCCACCACTAAAGGTATAGCAATTGAAACAATCCATATCCACAGATTGTACTTGTTTTTAACTTTTGTTGGAGTTGTATTCATTATAAAAGTTTTTTAATGTCTTGTATTAGCATATCAATACCCTCTTGTTCAAGACCATTGTAATAAAAAAGGGGATTGCCGTGGGTATCCTTTCTTGAGCGAACGACACCATTTTGATCAATCAAGGCAAACATACCAGAATGAGAAAAACCATCTACCTCCTCTTTATCTTGTGCCGCAAATAATTTAAACCCCTCATTGGAGAGTTTGTGAGTAATGTTTTGATCTCCTGTTAAAAAATTCCAGTTTGGGTGTGTTGCATTATAGTTGTTAGCATAGGCCTTTAACACCTTTGGAGTATCAAAAGAAGGATCTATGGTTATGGAAGCAATCCCAAAATTTTCTTGATTTGCAAACTCTTGGGAGACTTTCACCATGTTTCTATTCATTATGGGACATATAGTAGTACAACTGGAAAAGAAAAATTCTACAACATACACTTTTCCTTTGTAAAAATCATTGGTGATATGCTCTGAGTCTTGGTTTATGAAATCAAAAGGGGGCACTGTCTGTAGGGTCAATAATGTTTCTGAGGTATCAACAACCACATCAGCTTCTTGGCTTTTTGCTGTACTCATTCTGGTATTATCAACAACAGTATCATTTACAATACGATCATGAATTTTTGGAATAAAAATAATTCCAAAAACTAAGATGACTGCAAAAAACCCTATGTGCTTTGTTTTCATACCTAATTTACTAAAATCTCATTTCTTCTACTGTTTTCTTTGGTTGCTTTACGGTATTCTGCCAATACAACCTTAACATCGTCACTCATCCTGTTGTTGATATCACCAATATCTGCAGAGTTATAACCGTATACAAAACCATCTGGCACATCTTCATCATCATTCCTACCACGCAGATGCGCATCCTTGTCTATTATAAAAACATAGCTGCTTGAGAGAGCGCTATCTAAAAAGTATCCACTGTTAAGAGAAGCAAATACATCTTTGATCTCTTTTGGGGTACCAAAAGCATATTTCCATGCGGTTGTGGGAGCGATCTCAGAAATCTTGGCCGTCAATATTTTTGCTCCATTTCTTGCCTCTTCAGGCAATAAAATCAAAAACTGAAATTCTTTGTATTCATGATTTTTCTTGTAAATCTTGTGGGCAAGATTATAGGTGTATGCCTTTGTTTTTAAGGGGGTGTCTCCAAAAAAACCAAGAATTGTAATTTTGTTATCTAGTGTTACAGCATTGCCATTAAGATCCTTAAAACCAGAAACACTAATAACCTCTTTTGACAACACAGGTAGTTTTCCAAAATTATTAACTCCAGTGGCAAAAAACATATAAATTGCTATGGGTAATAAAAATAGAACCAATAAGACTATTTTCTTTTTAATACTGTTTTGAGGTGTTTCCAACTGATTGCTTTAGTTTGCAAAAATACACTACAAAAGAATGTTTACCAAGCAGCACTTAGTTAATATTCAATTAAAAAATGGGTACAAAAAATCCCGCCAAATAAGGTGGGATTTCTAATATGTTCTAAGCTGTTATTTTATGTTAGAAGTCAAACTTAATGTAATTGTTTTTGTAGACCTCAAAGATATAGTCTCCCTCTACAAGTAAGATTAAAACTAAATAACATAACAAGAAAATAGCAGTCCAAACCACCATACGCCTTAATGCTTTTGTCTCATCACGCATGTGCATGAAATCCCAGGTGATGTAGTAAGCCTTAACAATGGTAAGCACAATAAATATTAAATTTAATGGCTTCATGTAAATCAGAGCAGCCAATACAATATTGGCCATGGTAGCCATAAAACCACCTTCAAATGCAGATATATAAGGTGTCATTAAAGCTTCTGGCTTTACAATACCAAGTGCAACTTCGATGATGGTAATGATAGATAGGAAGATAAAAACTCCCCAAATTTTTTGTTCATTAGATTTGAACTTAAGCTTTCCTCGAAAGATTGCTAAATTATGTTCGTGATGTCCCATGGTGTATGCTGCTATATATTTTTATTAAACAAGGTAAAAGAAGGTAAATACAAATACCCAAACTAGATCGACAAAGTGCCAGTATAGACCTACTTTTTCTACCATTTCATAACTCTTTCTTCGCTCATAAGTTCCGATTACTACATTAAAGAAAATAATGATGTTTATCAGTACTCCAGAGAAAACATGAAACCCGTGAAATCCTGTGATAAAGAAAAAGAAATCTGCAAATAAGGGATGTCCATACTCATTGCGTTTTAGGTTTGCACCCTCAACAACTAGCCTGCCATCTTTCTGAATTTTGGTTACAGAGGCCTCTCTTGTAAGAACCGTTGGATGACCATCTGCATCCAAATATTGGGTGCGGATTAACAAATTCTCATTTGCTAAAAAGCCAGCTTTTACTTCTTCAAAGCTATAAGAGGTTTGATCGTTTCCACTCATAAACCAAACACCATTGCTTGACTCTTGCTCTATGGCTGTAGTTTGCATAGATTCAGCAAAACTACCAATGGCTACGCGATTGCCCTCTGTGTCTAAAAACTGTAATATTTTGCCTCCTTTTGTCTCTACAGCACCGTAGTCTCCTTTTATAAAAGTTGCCCATTCCCAGGCTTGAGATCCAACAAATATTGCTCCACCAATAATGGTTAAAAACATATACATAGCAACTTTGCTTTGCTTCATTTTATGTCCTGCATCTACAGCCAATACCATGGTCACAGAAGAGAAAATAAGAATGAAAGTCATAAAAGCGACATAAAACATGGGTGCAGGCACTCCATGTAAAAAAGGAAAGTGTGTAAACACCTCATCGGCGATAGGCCATGCGTCTACAAATTTGAATCTTGAAAAGCCGTAAGCAGCTAAAAATCCAGAGAAAGTTAAGGCATCAGAGACGATGAAAAACCACATCATCATTTTACCATAACTAGCTCTTAAAGGTCGGTTTCCACCTCCCCAAACACCGCCTTGAGACGCCGTTGTTGCAACAGTTGTTTCCATAAATAGAAATCAATTTTTAATTTGGTTCAAAAATACATTATTTTTTTATCTCACGAAATATAAAAACAAAAACAGATACACCCAAAGCACGTCCACAAAGTGCCAAAAAGTAGTAGCAAGTTCAATTCCAAGGGTGTTAGAGTTTGTGTATTTTAATTTGTAATGATTATAAATTACAACCAGCACACTCACTAGGGCAGCAACAATATGAGCAAGGTGTAACAACACCACCAAATAAATAAATGAAGTGGTAATACTACTCTCACTTCCGGTAAAAAAGTAGCCGTTTTCAATAATTTGAGAAAAACCAAGAAATTGCAGGTATACAAAGACTGCACCTAAAATAAATGTGCTTATTAATAGTAACATTGCTTTGGTATTTTCCTCTTTTTTTACAGCACTTTTTGCCAAAATAAACGTAACGCTACTTGTAATAATTACAGCAAGACTGATAAAAAAAGCTTGAGGTATTTCAAAATCAGTTAACCAATCTGCTCGCTCTTTACTGATGATATAGGCGCTGGTAAGACCCGCAAAACTCATCCCTAGACTTATCATCCCAAAAAGAAGCATGTTCTTTTTAGCGCGAGCTATTTTATCTTTTTCTGTAACTTCTGAATAATCTCTTGGTTTATTATATTTTAATGTTCTTGAAGGGCTCACTGTTGATAGAATTAATAATGAAAATCTATCATAGAATTTCCAAAATAAAGAAGCACTAAACAAACTCAAAATATACTCTACTCCCCCTGAAAAAAAGAATTGAAAAAATATTACAAATAAAATATAAACAACCAGAAGCTGTAGAATATTTAATAAAAGATTTGATATTTTCATGATAATAGTTTGATTTTAATTTCTAATTTAAAAATGAGATGTTAATGATCTTTTTTTTAACAATATGACTACCTAATTAGTTTATCTGCCACATAAATGATTTGCAATAAGGTAATATAACTTACACTTACTAGCATTAAGGCTTTGGCTGATTTATCTGTTTTTTGTTCATACAGTCTCAAGCCGTAATACACAAACCAAATTCCTAGCCCGCCAATGATAATGGCAGACACTGGAGTAATATAAAATGTGCCTGTTACCCCAAATGCAGGAATAAGAGAAGATAGCACAGTGCAAATACTATAAAAAACAACTTGTAGGGCTGTGGCTTGATCTCTTTTGCCTGTAGGCAACATAAAAAAGCCCCCTTTTTTGTAATCATCAAATAAAAACCATCCTATGGCCCAAAAGTGAGGGAATTGCCAGAAAAATTGTATCATAAACAAAGTCCCAGGCTCTATACCAAAATTATTGGTTGCGGCAACCCATCCTAACATAAAAGGAATTGCTCCAGGAAATGCACCCACAAAAACAGACAGGGGTGTCCTTGTTTTTAAAGGGGTGTATAAAAACACGTAAATAAAGATTGATATGGCCCCAAACATGGCTGTTTGCGGATTGATACTGTACAGAACAGTGATTCCAATAAGAGTAAGTATAATTGCAATAAAAAAGGCCGCAAGCACACTCATGTTTCCCGCTGGTATAGGTCTGTTTCTTGTTCTATCCATCAGGATATCTAAATCACGCTCCATGATTTGATTGTAAACATTACTTGCTCCTACCATGCAATATCCGCCTATACACAAGAGCAACAAAATCATAAAGTCTACCTGTGTTGCGCCAAGTAAATACCCAGCAACAGATGAGAACACAACACTTACAGACAACCTAAGTTTGGTTATATCTGCAAAATTTTTAAGCCACCAGATGGGAAGTGCTTGTGTGTGAGTAACTGACAATAGAATCTAATTTAATTTTACCTTCTCTTTTGAGTGTGCAAAGATACAGTACAACTCTAATTCTAACCAATTTATAAGACATTATCTATGTTAAAAAAAGCTTACAACACACAACAAGAACATTGGTTATAAAACCAAAAAAGTGCTACTCAATTAAAAGAAGCACTTTTTTTATTTGTAGTTAATGGATTTTATCGTGCCATTCTAATTTCTTCTGTTTCGAAATAATCTACCCCATCTTCTGAATATGCCTCACTATAAGATAATCTAAGTTCATTGGCATTAAAAAATGTAACATCATAGAGGGTCTCATCCAAAAGAAGCTGCATGTTATTATTATTGGGCGTGTAGGTACCTTGCTCGTTATCAATATCTACAATAACAGTTGATTCTTCTACAGTCTCATCTGCAACTGTAACTAGAGTATTGATCACGTATTGTCCGTCCACAATATAAGTTCCATTGTCAAAGAAATCTACGCTGAGTTGAAATGTTTCCCCAATGGTTGAGTATTCTGTGATGATATCAAGACCATTAATATTAACCGTTTCTGTTTCGTTTGAGGTGAGATAGGTGATATCATAGGTTCCTGCACTTAAATTTTCGCTGGTAAGCTCATAGGCAGGAGTGTCATCTTTAGTACAAGCGGTTAATGCTAGGATAACAACAAGGGCAGTGATGTGTTTAAATACTTTCATAATCTATTTGTTTTAATTCTCTATCTGAAATCTAATTGGAAGCGAATACAGTACACCTACCGCTTGACCACGCTGCTTTCCGGGTGTCATCTTGGGAAGAGCCTTGATAGTTTTCATGGCTTCTTGTTTTAACTTTGGGTGTGGTGCTCGGGCTTGTACATTTGTAATGTTACCTGTTTTGTCAATTTTGAATTGCACATATATTTGTTGTATTCCTTCCAAACCTAAATCACTTGCTAGGTCTGTATTGAATTTCTTTTGTACAAATTTTTGAATTTTACCAGACATGCATTTTTTCTTGGCAGCGTTGTTACCCGCTCTCTCACAACCAGGATAAATTGGTACATTTTCAATCACCGCGAAAGGTACATCATCAATAATTTCTCCAGCCTCTTCAATCTCTTCAATCTCTACAATCTCCTCTTCTTGGCTGATCTCTGTAGATTCAATAATGGTTTCCTCTACATCTGCCTCATCCTCAATTACCTCAATAACTTCTGGAGCTGGCGGCGGTGGTGGAGGAGGTGGTGGTGGTGTTAGCAACTCTGTTATTGGAATATCTTCATCAAGGTCATCACCCACATTTAGGGTGTCTAAAGAAAGATCTCTATCGTAAGATTTCCACTCTACTGCCTGCCAAGACAAAAACAACATAAAAGCAAGACCTGCTAAAAAGTAGACTCCACTCCATTGTTTTAAATCTGCTTTTGGATTTTTTTTAGGTTCCATAATTGAATTTAAATTATTGCTGATAAAAATATAGAAAATCTATTGTATTGTAAAACAATAGTCCTGTAATGTTAGTAAATAAATTTTTTTGACATCTTAACCACAAATGATCCTAGAATCAAACCACAAACATTAGCAACTACGTCAAAAAAATCTGCTCCTCTTGTAGGGATTAAGTTCTCTTGTATTACTTCAATAAGTATGCCGTAAATGAAAATACAACCAAATAGCAAAGCCAGTATGGGGGGCTTTTTAGCTTTTGTATTTCTTGAGAACAAATAACTGGCCCAAACCACAAATAATCCTGCGTTTATGGCAAGATGTAAAATCTTATCTGCAAATGGAATATCTATATTTGGACCGCCGGTAATTGGCAACAATAATGCCAATGTAATGAGCAGTGTGTACCCAAAGGCTATACCAAGCAGAAGTTTAGGCTCCAACAAGTTCTTTATACCCTGCTTCATTCAATAGGTTTTCTATTTCTTCTGGGTTGGAAATTTTAACCTTTATCATCCAACCTTCTCCATAAGGGTCATTGTTAACTTTTTCAGGGTCAGATTCTAGAGAGTCATTGAACTCTATAATTTCGCCAGATAGGGGTAGAAACAAATCTGATACTGTTTTAACAGCCTCTACAGATCCAAATACCTCATCGGCATCCATAGTTTCGTCTATAGTTTCAACCTCTACATATACAATATCTCCAAGTTCACCCTGCGCAAAATCTGTGATTCCTACAGTAGCGATGTCACCATCTATGGCAACCCACTCGTGGTCTTTTGTGTATTTTAAATTTGATGGAATATTCATAGTAATGTGTGTTTTTTTGTGTTTGTATTCTAATTACCAAAATTATATCTTAGGGTCAAACCACTGCGTATTGTTGTTTGTGGGAAAGCAGTTGAAATTGCATACTCAGAAAACGTGTGGTCATAATAAAATGCAGCAGTTAGGTTTTTACTCAAAGCGTAGTCTACTAACAACTGTGCTCCGTAAATAGTTTGTCCTGCAGTGGTTTGGTTATTCTCGATATCCAAATAGCGTATGATGGTCCTGTTGTCTCTTCTAGAGAGGTCTAACCTAAAGTTTAAGTCACTTTTTAATATTTGCTTTTTACCGCCAAAATTAGTTCCAATTCTTAGGTCTTTAATTCTGTAACCAAGACCAATAATAACTTCATCTCCTTTAATTTCTGTAAGAAGGTTGTTTGCAAAACTCAAACCAAGGGCTCTATCTTTTCTATACTCTGCGGTGACCTTAACAGAGTTTTTCATCTCAAGGTCAATTTTAAGTAGTGGAGAAAATTGCTCGGTAAGGTTTACATTGGTTAAAAACTGCTCGCTTTTAAAATCTCCAGCTTGATCTTTTGAGGCTGTTGCTGGGTTGCCATCTCTAGAGCGGTTGTAATCCAAATTGGTCTGGAATTGGTTTACAGTATACCCTGCAGTATATCCATGCTGAAGCGAGAACCTTTTGAAGCGTTTTTTAAACCATCCCAAACGCATAAAACCTGTATATTTAATATCCCAATTGGGCAGAGGTATGTCTCTTAAAATCCCCTTTTTCTCACTCTGTACATCTGCACCTCTGTAGGCGGCTATAAAGGAGGGTAACAATACATCTTGACTTGTGGGGCCAAATCCAACTGGATATCCTGTTTCTGGATCTACCGGGAAGCTGTCTGTACCATAAAATTCTGATGCCAAGTTATTGGCAACAATGAGTCTGTTGCTTCTAAAAGCGTCAAATGGCACAGAGGCTGCATCTGTTGTGCTTTGAAAGGCTGTGGCAATTAATAGTGTTGAAATATTAAAGTTTCCAGAGCTTACTGGAGTTAGCGAATTATACTGCCCATCTTCAATAATGTAGTTCTCTGAGTAATTCTCTGAGTAAATCCTGCTGGCATTGATATCTATTTTAAGATCTCTAATTGGTTCGAGATTTACTTGCACGTCTAACTGGCTTGTTTCATTCTCTGTGTATTGCTCATTGTATTCTGGATACAGGGTTAACCATCCATTTCGTGCCGCCTGATCTCTAACCTCAGCTTGGCTTCCAAAGGTAAAGCCTGCGGTTGGTTTTAGTGTCCCTATAAAACCAATAGAGCGGTTGTAACCTGGCAAGAAAATACCGTTAGTTTCTTGGTAGTTAAATTGTGCTTTTTTAATCATTGTGGCTAGCCCAATAAGTGTATTGGCAGCCTTGTCTGCATTACTTAATCCATTTCCGAATCCGCCGCCAGAACCGCCGCCCCTTGCTGATGAATTATTACCACCTTTAGCGGCGAGCCCTAAAGCGTCACTCTTAGGATTGGACTTTGCATCTTTACCCCCTTTTGCACCCTGGCCTTTTGGATTAAAACCACCCCCGTTTCCAGTTGAGCTATTTCTTACACCTCGTGACCCTCTACTAGCCTTCTTTTTTGAGAGTCCGATGTATCTATAAAAAGCGCTGAAATCATAGGTTGAATTGATACGATGTGTACTTGCATTTTGGATGGAATTTCCTAAGTCATAGGTTTGCACAGTACCGTCAGACAATTCAATATCAATGTTGTTGAATAAATCACTGCCGTCTTGCCATTGGAAATCTCCTGTATATGAGTAAGTGGCACGAATCCACTTTAGAAAAGGGAATTTAGCAGTTGGAAGATCATAATTTATTTGCAAGGATTGAAAGTGCTGGTTGGGATCTCCTACATCAAACAGACCATCAAAAACTCCAATTTGATTGTTTGCAATACCTTGGTCATCTATATAGTTGGTAACAATTCTGTTATTAGAAGTCGTGAAATTAAAGCGGAAAGATTTGGTCAAGTTATAGTTAATTGCATAATCCCAATCAAACAAATAGTTTCTTTGAAAAAGCACTGGCAAGCCTATATTACCCTCCTCTAAATTTAGTTCTCTAAATTTTTGTTCATTGTGTTGTCTTAAAATATTCGAGTTAACCGAAATACTTGTTGGCAGATAATTGAGATTAAAATCTTTTAAAAACTTCCAGTATTTTCCTCTAAAAATAGAATCGTTCTTTTTAAATGGCTCAAATGTTTTGGGAGTGAAGTTGTAGGCATATGTTGCGCCCAAACGCACGTTTTGATCTAAAGCCTCTTGAATTTCAAAATCGTTATGATCAATTTGATTGTAAGAGGCAGAGAGAGTGAGGTTTTCTACGTCATACACTTTTGGCTTACCCTCTGAAGTACGCTCTTTACGAACTCCAATAAAATTAATACTCTGCCTTTTTGTATAATCTACAGATTGCTCTAAAATCTGGTCTCTTCTTTGTGAATTTTCTTCATTATCTAACCTGGTTTGCAATTCTACATCTTGATACTCTGGGTCAAATTGCGGTGTGATTAATTTTTCTGACCTACCATAATTAAAAGGTAATTGGATTCCCCATTTTTTTGGTAGCATCTGCCCAAGGTTTAGGTTGGTTACCAAATCATATTCTTGCACGTCTTCCCTGCTTCTATCATTAGGCCCTTGTTCTAACGAACCAAAACCAATGGTACTTACTCTACCTGTTGCGCTTAGATTTGCAAAATCTGCAAAGTTCGCATCCATGGCAGCAACTGCAGCCCAACCTCCTTGGTTTTGCAACTCAGATAAACGTAATTCATTAAACCAAACTTCTCCACATAGTTCTGTATTGGTCTCGTTTCTCACACCAATCATGGCAATACGAATATCACCAAAACTTGGATTACCCTTCATCCCTACCCTGAGTATGTTTGAAGGTAAACCATCAATTTGACCCTCTTCAAAGAAGTGTAATTGGTTTGGAGCATAGGTGGCAGGATCTCCTAGAATGGTAGATTTTAAATCTTGTAACAAGCTAAGAGGCAAGTTGAGTCTGTTCTCTACAGGCCAAATTTCTTCTGCATTTGTGGTGTTGAAAGCCGTTGGTTTCAAAGAAACTTGTACTTCATAAAAACTTTCTGTTAAATCATTACCCATTCTAATAAAAGCGACCAAATCACCCTCAGACAAGGCTGTTTGATTCACAATAGATTCGGCATGAATAAACATTTCTAGGTTTTTATACTGCCGCATATCCACACTGAAATTTTTATAGACCCCTCGGGCATCATTTTGCTCTAACCCACAAACACGCAGGGCAAGAGATTGTTCATCTTGCCTGATGATATTGTTGTTGTTATTCAGTTGTTCTCTAACAACTCCAGGTGGCAGGGTGTAGGGTATGGGTTGTCTGTTTTCGTTGTCTATGATATTGACTGCCTCTACCTCAAATACAGTATCATCAAGAGCAGGATCCTCTTGGGTTACATTATCAAGGGTTTGCAAGTACCTTCTGTAATCTCCTCTAACCAACTCCAGGGTTCCCAAACGGAGTGTTGTTTGCTGTTCAAAGCCAGACATGTACATACGCATAAAACGTATTGATCTGAAATCTGAGATACCATTTACTGCCCTGTCAAAATCTGCAACAGGAACCTTGAATTGAACCCACCTAACATCCAAAGAACTATTATCTTGGAGTGTAATGGTACTCTCACGCACGTCTGTAACATAATCATTGGTGGCAGGGGTTAGTGCATCTCTGTTGATAGGTATGTTATATTCATAATAACTATCTACAGTATTCATAGAGTTATCACGGTTAATATCTTCTACATCTGGCTGGGTGGTAGAACCACGATTTGTATTTGTTACCTCAACTGGAGAATTTCCCTCTGTCCCGTTGTATTGCTTGTAACGACTCCTGATATCGCCAGAGGCCTGTAAGAAGTATTGATAGTTGTCATTTGCAGGGTCAGCAAGTCCACTAAAGGCCGGATACATATCGCTCTCCTGAGCATTGTTTAAACCATCATACCCTACATCTTGATTGATACGCTCTTGTCCCTCTGTGTCAAAAGTGTAGACCAACGATTGATTGGTAGGGACCTTACCCCAAATAGTTGGTGTTGTGTTGGTTGAACCGCCATCTTGAGGCAACCCATTCTCATATTGTTTTCTACCATCTTTTAAAACATCTTCAGAAATATTTCCTAGGTTGAAACTTAGTGTTCCTCCAGTATTGGTGTTGTTTTCCTCGTATATAAACGGATCCAATAACCAAAACTGAATAAACTCTACATTGCTTCTCTCAAAATCTGTGGTCGTCAACTCTCTAGAAATTCCTCCAAAGTTACCGGCAGGATTAGGTAATTCATTAGTGCCACCAGCAGCTGGATTAAAATTATATTCTCCACGCTCGCTTGGATAAAAAGAAAGGTCTAACGAAAATAGTGCCTGGGTTTGGCCTTGGATTATATCTTGTGCAGGAAAAATTTCATCTCTAAAGATTCGTCTAGTGAAGGGCGAGGATAAGTCTTGATTTGTAATTCCATCTGGTCTTTGGCTGCTATAAAAAATAGGGTCAATGGTATACCAGTTTAAACGGGCACGCTTGTAATTGTAATCTAGTGTGCTGTTTGGCTGTTCTCCCCCGAAACCATCTGGAGAGGAAGACAAACGCCATGAGGTTGCAGTACTGATGTCAAATTCTGTTTGTGAAGACTCAAAATCATCAATGTAGACCGTGGTTCTTCCTCCAAAATCTGAAACCTCTGGAGCACTTGGTAATAAATACGCAAATTCACCACGCACAGAAAAATTTGACTCTACGTCTGTATCAATATTAGGGAGCTTGTTTACCAGTCGGGTAAAGAAAGGAACCTGGGTTGCATAATTTAAATTAACCCCAAATATTTGATTGTTAATTGGTTCAACATTATAGGTGGATTTTTGCGTAAGTGGGCGTTCGTTAAGCCTAAGATAGGTACCTCCTATGACAAAGTTTTCATTGAATTTATGCTCAATATTTAAACCTGTAAAACGTTTTGTTTGTTGTCCAAAAAGTGTATTGTTTTCTACTGTTATGTTGACAGGAGTGTTTGAAGCTAGCAAAGAAGGGTCCAAAATCTGCACCGTTCCAGCTTGATAGTTTACCGTGTAATCAACCCCTTCAGATAAAGTTCTTCCTCCTGCAGTAACTATTACAGACCCCTGTGGGATGTTAAAAGCTCCGATAGGTATTCCGTTCCCACCACTAGATTTATACCTACCAGTTAACTGAAATTTATTTTTATCACTATCCTCTTGTTCTGCCTGAGTTTTGGTTGATGTGTAAAGGGTTCTGAACACGTATTTGCTTTGATTGGCATTATAACTCTCGGGCATATCATACTGACTAGAGGCTGTGGAGGGATCATCTAGCTTATTGAAAAGATATTCACCAAAAGGCTCCACACTTGTAAATATGATACGCCCGTTTTGCTGATCTACCGTTAGCCCTGGTATAAAATCAAAAAAACCATCTCCTCCTTGTTGAGGATCATTATTGAAATTTAATCTATCGAGATTAAAAACCCTCAATAGCGTTTTATTATCAACATCGTCAGGTAAGGCAACTGCAGGATTGGTAATTGTTCCCTGAGCAGCAGTAATGTAATTTAAAGGTGCTGGATCTCTGTATTGGATGTCTAATCTAAAGTCTTCTTGTTCTAGCTGAAAGGCTCCCAGAGAGTAAATATTTTTCATCATCAAATCCCAGATGGGCTCTGTTACATTGGTAATGTTGCTTTTAAGTAATTTTACAATTAAATTTTGAGGGATGCCTTCTATGTCATCCATTCCTGGATTTCCTGGCTCTCCAGGTCTAACAAGTCCTCCTGTAGCATCTACCCCGTCGGTGGAGAACTCACCTACTTGGTATACTTTTCCGTTAACCGTATATTGAAATGATACCGCTATGACCTCATCATTGTTTAACCGTTGGTTTAAAGAAATATATCCCAACTGAGAGTTAATGGTATATTCACTGGCTCTTAATTTTCTGGCGTTTTCAAGGGTTAAAAAATCTGAGCCATCTTGAACTTGCACACCTCCAAACCCTTGTTGTACAGTAGCTATATCTCTAATTTGTTCATTTAAAATTCCTTGTGCACTTGAGTCATCGATTCCAAATGGGTTGAAATCATTGTTACCATTATCAGGAAAAGAATTAGGGGGTCTGTTTAAAAATCCACCTGGTATGTTATCTAAACCAATGTTTGATATCTCAGACTCACCAACATCTTGCAAGGCCACAATATTGCGAACATCTTGGGTTTGGTTTCCTCTATTGGTAATCCAAGCCTCTACTCTTGTGATCTGCACATTAGAACGAATAAAAGGATATTGCTTTAAGGCTCTATCATAGGTATCTCTAAAATAATGTGCTAAGAAAAAGTGACGATTTTCATCATAGTTTAAGGCATAGATATCAAAATCGGTAATGGTACCACCACCCTCTGTGGTTACGTTTCTAGTCTCAGATTGCTGCTCGGAGAATACACCTGTAATTTTAGTTTTTCCAAATTGCAACTCTGTTTTTACACCAAATAGACTTTGAGCACCAGGAATAAGGGTGCTATTCAAGGGCATGCTTACATTACCTACCTCTATGGAACGAATGATATCATCCTCTGTGGGTGTGAATTCAAGTTTTACTTGGTTTTGAAAATCAAAGGTTGACTGGGTATCATAGTTTGCAGTTACCTGTAAACGCTCACCAACTTTTCCAAGCAAACTTAGGCTAATGCGCTGGTCAAAATCAAAAGATAAATTACTTCTGTTTCTTGGGGAAAATGCTGGATTGTCCTGTTTTGTGTACAGAAGACCTAAATCCATCTCTACGGTTCCTTGAGGTATTACCTCTATGGTATTTCCTCCAAATACAGATTCAAAAAAGCTAGAATTAACATAAAACTTGGGAAGTAGGTTTTTCTGAGCATCTTCAGCGCCATCTTTTCTTCCATCGGCGGCATCAATTTTTTCTTTGAAATAATCGCGCATTTGCTCCTTTAAGATTAAATCACGATAGGCCTCAGGACTCAACACAAGGGGAAGGCCCACATTAAAATCACCTAACATTTCACTGTAGTAGTAGGTATTGGTTACAGGGTCATAGGTGTATAAATTTTGAATAGAGGAGGATGGAGGCAATTCGATACGCCCCATAGAAGATCCTGTAGCGGTAGAATCCTGTGCAATTGCACTTAAGAAACCCCAAAAAAAGATACTTAAAAATAAGAAATGTTTAAAAAAGCTATTTTTAAACTTTATGAAATTTGTACCCAATATTTATAATTTTTTTAAAGCCTGCTTTATAATTTCCTCGATGGTTGCCTGCGGATATTGTTTTATCACTGCATCACAAACTTTCTCAGCCTGTTTGCGTGTAAAACCTAAAGTATCCAAAGCAGATAACGCTTCATTTTTGTTGGTATTGCTTGAAACTATAGAAACTTCGTCTAAGCCATATACCTTTAGTATTTTATCTTTCAAGTCTAACAACACACGTTGGGCTGTTTTTGCTCCAATTCCCTTAACGGATTGAATTGTAGCCACATCACTAGATGCAATAGCTTCAGTTACCTGCTTAGGCGATAAAGAAGACAACATGGTTCTTGCTGTGCTTGCCCCAACTCCAGATACAGAGATCAATAACCTAAACACCTCTCGCTCCACAACACTAGAAAACCCATACAAGATATGTGCATCTTCTCTAACTTGTAAATGCGTGTATAACTTGACATTTTCTGATGTAGGTAACTGTGCAAAAGTGTGTAAAGAGATATTTACAAAATACCCCACTCCATGACAGTCTATGACCACATCTGTGGGTGATTTCTCAACAAGTCTTCCCTGTAATTGAGTTATCATGCGTTATACGAATGTTATCCTTGTGTTATTTTTGCCAAATATAGTATATTTTATTGGCTTCTCTGAAGGGTTAAAACCTAAATTTATTGCTGAAACATTACTGCTTTTAGGCGGTTTGTTCTCGTTTTTCTTTTTGTTGAGCATCCACTACAGAAACCGCTGCCATATTCACAATTTCTTCGACACTTGCACCAAGTTGCAGAATATGAACTGGCTTTCGCATCCCAAGCATAATTGGACCAACAGATTCAACACCGTTGATTTCTTTTAATAACTTATAGTTGCTATTGGCTGCGTCTAAATTTGGGAATACAAGAGCGTTTACTTTCTTACCCGCAAGCTTAGAAAACGGAAATTTGCTCTGTAACATTTCTGGATTTAAAGCGAAGTCGGTTTGTAACTCTCCATCGATATGCATGTCTGGATTTGTTCTGTGCAAATAAGCAACAGCCTCACGCACCTTTGTAGCGTGGGCATCTTTTGATGACCCGAAATTGGCATAGCTTATCATGGCTATAACGGGGGTTAAACCAAACATTTTCATGGTGTAATTTGTCATCTGGGCAATCTTAGCCAGCTCTTTTGCAGTAGGGTCAATATTAATAGAAGTGTCACTTATAAAAATGGGACCTCTTTTAGTAAGCATCATATTGGTAGTAGCCACTTTATTGACACCATCAAAACGACCCACTACCTCCAAAACAGGACGCAGAACAGATGGATAGGCTCTTGAGTAACCTGAAATCATTGCATCAACATCCCCTTGGTTGAGCATCATAGCTGCAAAGTAATTGCGCTCTCGCATTAATTTTTCTGCATCAAAAAGAGTAACACCCTTTCTGTGTCTATTTTCAAATAATTTTTTTGCGTAATTCTTTAAATTTTCGGCTTGATCATCTGCCTTTGGATCCATAATTTGAATATCTGCATCAAATTCAAGTTGTTCCATAAGCTCTTGGATAACGGCTTTCCTTCCTAACAAGACCGGAATTCCTATGCCTTCTTCATAAACAATTTGAGCTGCTTTCAATACATTTAAATGATCTGCTTCTGCAAAAACAATACGTTTTGGATTTTGTTTGGCACGGCTAAGCAATAGGCGAATGATCTTATTATCTCCACCCATACGCTGGATTAACTCCTCTCTGTATTTTTTCCAATTGTTAATAGGTGCAGTTGCAACACCACTCTCCATGGCAGCCTTTGCTACAGCTGGTGGAATATGGTCTATGAGTCTTGGATCAAAGGGTTTTGGAATGATGTAATCTCTACCAAAAATAAGTTTGGTTTCTCCATAGGCAATGTTAACTTGCTCAGGCACAGACTCCTTTGCCAGAGCAGCCAGGGCTTTAACAGCAGCCATTTTCATAGCCTCATTAATCTTGGTGGCACGAACATCTAGCGCTCCTCTAAAGATAAAGGGAAACCCTAATACATTATTTACTTGATTGGGATGATCACTCCTACCGGTTGCCATAATAATATCATCTCGCGTTTTACAGGCTAGTTTGTATTCAATCTCAGGATCTGGATTAGCCATCGCAAAAACAATAGGATCTGCGGCCATTGATTTAAGCATACTTGGGGTTACAATATCTGCAATAGAAAGACCAACAAAAACGTCTGCATCAACCATAGCCTGGTCTAAAGTATCAATCTTCCTATGGGTTGCAAATTCTGACTTCTCAGGTGACAACTCAGATCTGTCATCTCTAATTACTCCTTTGCTATCTAACATTACAATATTTGCTCCTACTGCTCCAAAGGCCTTGTAGAGTCTTGTACAAGATACTGCAGCAGCTCCAGCTCCACTTATTACAATTTTAACTTCATTTATTTTTTTATCTGCCAGCTCAATTGCATTTAAAAGGGCGGCAGCAGAAATAATCGCCGTACCGTGCTGATCGTCATGCATAACAGGTATATCAAGCTCTTCTTTCAGCCTTTTTTCAATCTCAAAAGCCTCTGGAGCTTTGATATCCTCTAGATTAATCCCACCAAAAGTGGGTGCAATATTTTTTACCGTTTCAACAAATGCGTCTACATCTTGAGTATCTATCTCGATATCAAACACGTTTATATCTGCAAATATTTTAAATAACAATCCTTTTCCCTCCATAACAGGTTTGGAAGCCTGAGGTCCTATATTACCAAGACCTAACACTGCTGTTCCATTAGTAATAACGGCTACTAAATTTCCTTTGGAGGTATACTTATATACATTCTCAACATCTTTGGCTATTTCTAGACAAGGCTCTGCAACGCCCGGGGAGTAAGCCAGAGATAAATCTCTTTGTGTAGCGTATTTAGTTGTGGGCACCACCTGTATTTTACCAGGTCTTGGGTTAGAGTGATATAGAAGGGCTTCTTTGCGTTTACTTTGTTTACTCATAACAACAAATTGATTTTTTATGGTACACTACAAATGTAACAGAGTGAAGTTAAAACGGTGTCTTAATTAAACATTAATTGTTTTCACTACACACCCTATTATACCTTGGTTGTAGATTGTAATATTATGATTTTAAAAATTCTATGTTTCTACGAAATCCTTCAAATTTGGTGCGCTTTAAAGGACTTTTTTTGAAAATTTCTGAAAATACCTCTTTGGTGATCTCCTCCCAATCTTTTTTTGAGTTAGATACCACCTGTGGATGAGGGTCAAACAAAGGTTCCTTGTGGGCTTTGCTAAACCGGTTCCAGGGGCAGACATCCTGACAAACATCACAACCAAACATCCAGTCATCAAACTGCCCACTCACACTAGAGGGAATTTCATTTTTAAGTTCAATGGTGAAATAACTAATGCATTTACTGCCATCTACTTTATAAGGCTCTACAATAGCTTGTGTTGGACAAGCATCTATACAGGCGGTACAGCTCCCACAATGATCTGTTACAGGGGTGTCATAATCTAGGTCCAGATCAACAATCAATTCTGCAATAAAATAAAAAGACCCTGCTTGTTTGGAAAGTAAATTACTATGCTTACCAATCCAACCCAAACCACTTTTTGCAGCCCAAGCTTTATCTAAAACAGGAGCACTATCCACAAAAGCACGTCCGTGAACATCTCCCACTGTTTCTTGTATGCAATGCAGCAACTCTTTTAATTTGTCTTTAATCACAAAGTGATAATCTGTACCGTAGGCGTATTTAGATATTTTATAACTATCCTCGCGCTGTAGCTCACTTGGGTAGTAATTTAGTAGTAAAGAAATGACGCTTTTTGATCCCTCCACAAGCTTGGTTGGATCAAGGCGCTTGTCAAAGTGGTTTTCCATGTACTGCATCTTGCCATGCCTGTTTTGATTCAGCCATGCCTCTAGCCTTGGCGCCTCTTGCTCCAAAAACCCTGCCTTACTTATGCCACAAGACATGAAACCAAGGCGCTTTGCTTGGTCTTTAATAAAAGCCGTATGTTGGTGTTTTGAGTTTATAGCTGTGGTATTTTACATCTTAGCCCTTTTTAAATAAAAATTAGAGAAACCAAGCAATTCTTATTTCTAGGCAATTTATTAAAACAAGCCACCTTGAGTGGGTCCCTTTACTTTACCTAAATGGGTGTAGGCTGCATCAGTCACCTCTCGCCCTCTTGGGGTGCGCATAATAAATCCTTGCTGAATCAAAAAAGGTTCATACACCTCTTCTATGGTTTCTGGACTTTCTGAAACTGCTGTTGCAATGGTGGTAATCCCTACAGGACCTCCTTTAAATTTGTCGATAATGGTATGTAGTATCTTATTATCCATCTCATCCAGCCCATGGGCATCTACACTAAGAGCTTCTAATGAGAACTTAGCAATAGCTATATCAATACTACCATTGCCTTTAATTTGAGCAAAATCTCGCACTCTGCGTAACAGTGCATTAGCAATTCTTGGGGTACCTCTACTTCTACCTGCAATTTCAATAGCAGCTTCCATAGAAATAGGAACTTCCAAAATACCCGCACTGCGCTGCAAGATGGTTGTCAGAAGTTCTGTGGTATAGTATTGCAATCTAGATGTAATGCCAAAACGCGCTCTCATAGGCGCTGTTAAAAGTCCAGATCTGGTGGTAGCACCCACCAAAGTAAATGGAGCTAGGTGTATTTGAACAGATCGAGCATTTGGTCCAGATTCTATCATAATATCAATCTTGTAGTCTTCCATAGCAGAGTACAAATACTCCTCAACAATAGGGCTTAATCGATGTATCTCATCTATAAATAATACATCACGCTCTTCAAGATTTGTGAGCAGTCCTGCTAGATCTCCTGGTTTGTCTAAAACAGGACCAGAGGTTACTTTTATCCCCACTTCTAGCTCATTTGCAAGGATATGTGCAAGGGTGGTTTTACCCAATCCTGGTGGGCCGTGAAAAAGTGTGTGATCCAAAGCTTCATCTCTTTGGTTGGCAGCTTGAACAAATACCCGCAAGTTCTCTAGGGCTTTATCTTGCCCTGTGAAATCATCAAAACTAAGGGGTCGTAACCTCTTTTCAAGTTCTGTGTCTTTTGGTGTTAAGTGCTCTTGAGATGGATCCAGATGTTCGTTCATATAACAAATATACAAAGGGATTCATTACAAAATAAACCAACAATATTAAGATATAAACAAAATGATTTAAAGAAACTACAACAAGTAATTAAAGGCTATCAGTATTCTTTTTATAATGCATATTTTTACAAATGATTCTTTTAAGATTTTCAATAAAACCATAATGCCTACACAACCAAAACTTACCCGATTTAATCAAAATGTATTGTCAAAATATCAAATATACAACAGTATATTTATGACCCTGCCCTTTGACACCATTACCAAAACCGGAGCACTTTTGCCTCTTTTTCATGAAACCTGCCAGAAAGGTTTTGAAAAAGAGCAAGACCCGACTACTATTGTTGAGACATTTTTTAAAAAATATCAAGATAGACGCTCCAAGGAGAGCCAGATTAATTTACTGTTCAGATTTATTCAATACATAGAGCGGCAAGTAGTTTTATTTGATGCCATTGAAGATGCTGGATTTCCCATTGTAAATAACATGGATGGAATTGGCACATTGCGCTCTTTAAAGGAAAGTGCAACTGCTGAAAACAAACTAGAAACCCTAAAAAAATACCTTGAAGAATTTAAAGTACGTATTGTACTAACTGCCCATCCT
>Ga0206123_10000210_pt1 | contig 56596 bp, 65 predicted proteins | sample Helgoland_Spring_2_FD_160086 | JGI IMG/M metagenome (GOLD analysis project Ga0206123, IMG submission 160086) | Pelagic subsurface seawater microbial communities from Kabeltonne, Helgoland, North Sea - Helgoland_Spring_Bloom_20160316_1 | ecosystem: Environmental > Aquatic > Marine > Epipelagic ...
CATGGTCTCGTTCACGAATTTGAAGCGAACTCGCTCACCGTATTTGAGACGAATTGGGTCTGCGTCTTCGTACTTGACGCCATTAATGCTCCAGGTATAGCGCTCCATATTGCCGGTCAAACGAAGCTCAATTTCCCGGGTCGGTTCGCGGTCTTCATACAACGGATCCTGGGCCTTCAGGTCAGCGTAGGAAAGGAACTTGCCGCCATTAGCCGCCGTGGGCGTAAGGCCGCTGCCCTTGGCATAGAAGGGATCTGTTGGGCCTTCTTTTCCCATCGTCATGGAACCATGGTCCATGCCGGACATCCCCGAATGATCCATACCTTCCATATTATTGGAATGATCCATGCTGTCCATGTTGGAGTGGTCCATTCCCTCCATCGAGGAGTGATCCATCCCGGACATATCTTCTGAGCTGCCCATATCCATGTTCCCATGATCCATGCCCGCCATGCTGCCATGGTCCATACCGGGCATACCGCCCATGTCAGCCATGGTCAGTCGGGCAGCTTCACGCAGTTGCGGCACTGCCGCTTCCATGCCCTCTTCGGGGGCCAGTGTTGCCCTGGCGTATCCGGAACGTCCCATGGATTCGGCGAAGATGGTGTACGCCTGCTCATCCTTCGGACGTACGATCACGTCGTAGGTTTCCGCTACACCAATCCGGAATTCATCGACACTAACGGGCTGAACGTTGTTGCCATCGGCCTGAACGACGGTCATATCCAGACCAGGAATCCGGATATCAAAGTAGGTCATGGCCGAAGAGTTGATGAATCGCAGCCGGATGCGTTCGCCCGGCTCAAAAAGCCCAGTCCAGTTCTGGTCCGGCCCCTTACCGTTGATCAGACCCGTAAAGCCTTGCAGGTCCTCAACGTCCGCTTTCATCATGCGCATGTCGCCCCAGGCCATCCGGTCTCGGACCGTATTCATCAGGCCATTCTTTGACGCGTCCGAGAAAAACTCGCCCACGGTTTGCTGCTCGCGGTTGTAATAGTCCGACATCATTTTGAAGTTGCGCATGATGCGGTCGCCGGAATGGGGATGCTTGTCGGTCAGCTGTACCACGTATTCGCGGTCAAAACGGAACGGCTCACGTTTTTTCGGCTCGATAACAATCGCACCATAGGCGCCGTCCGGCTCTTGGAAGCCCGAATGGCTGTGGAACCAATAGGTACCTGCCTGCTGGATCGGGAATTCATAGGTAAAAGTTTCTCCCGGCTTGATTCCCGGGAAACTGATACCCGGCACGCCGTCCTGATCGAAGGGAAGAATCAGCCCGTGCCAATGAATGGATGTCATCTCATCGAGGTTGTTGGTCACGTTGATCTTGACGTTTTCACCTTCCTTGAAGCGCATCACCGGTCCCGGAGATGCGCCGTTGTATCCAATACCTTCTTTCACGAAATCGCCGGTATCAATTTCGACCCGATCAACCGTGAGATCATATTCGCCGGCTATAACCGATGTAGACATCAGCAGGCTTAACAACACCGAACCTAAACGGATTTTCACGCTTGTTACTCCAAATAGCACTGCACTAAGGACCCCACAGGAGAAATACTGTAAGCCCTCTGCTTCAACGCTTCACTAGTGAGCTGAGTTACTGAACCTTAACGTCACCGTACATCCCTGCCTGGTAATGACCCGGCACATTGCAGGCGAACTCGATATTGGTGTTATCGGAAAACTTCCAGATGACTTCCTGGCTCTGGCCCGGTTCCAGCAGGACGCTGTTGGGGTCATCGTGTTTCATGGACTGGCCGTTCCCCATGTCCATTTCCATCATGTCGTGGTTGAGTTTTCCGCCCTGGATGACGCCATGCTCGACCATCATCATCATTTCCTCCTGATGGCCCTCGTGCATCTCTGGGGTGCCGATGTTGAATTCGTGAACGAGGTTCCCTTTGTTCTCCACCATGAACCGCACCGTTTCCCCGGGGCTTACGGTGATTGATTCCGGTTCATAGTAATTGTCGTACATTTCGACTGTTATGGTTCGGCTGACCTCTGAGGCTTTGCCGGGCTCACCACTCGCAGCGCCGTGACCATGGCCTCCACCATGGGTTCCAGCGGCAAAGGCGGTCGCCGACAATGAGATAGCCGCAGCAGCAACGAGAAATTTTGATATGGTCATATATCTTCTCCCTTGAACAGATTTGGCCCTGGAGGCCGGGTTGTCTCACTCAAAACTTGAGCAATATCCAGAAACGGTTGCTACCATCGCTCAGCAACCTGAATCCATGCTGAAAATCGGAATTATTTTTTGTTCAGGCCCAATTCAGCTTGGGCAGCAACACTGGCGGGCTTTGATGTTCAAATTGGGAAGGCAGATCAGGAATGCGATTACTTCTGGTGGAAGATGACCCTCTGCTGGCAAACGGGCTAAGCGCCCAGCTGGAAAAGGCCGGTTTCAGCGTGGATACCGCCCGTACAGCACGGGAGGCCCGGCAACTCGGGCAGCAGGAAAGCTACCGGGCCGGTATTCTTGACCTGGGCCTGCCCGACGGCAACGGTCTGGACGTACTGAGGCAGTGGCGGACGCATAAGGTCAGCTTCCCGGTGCTGATCCTGACCGCCAGAGGAGACTGGAAGGACAAGGTCAATGGACTTAAGGCCGGCGCCGATGATTACCTCGCGAAACCTTTCCAGACCGAAGAACTGATTGCCCGGCTTCACGCCATCGTCCGGCGAAGCGAAGGTCGAATAATGGATATCCTGACAGCGGGCCGATTCGAGCTGGACGAAAATCGCCAGACGTTAAGATCCGGTGACCAGACCGAACATAGCCTGACCGGTACGGAGTTCCGCTTGCTCCGCTGTCTGATGAGTCGACCCGGGCAGGTTTTTTCGAAAGAGCAGCTTCTGGACCAGCTATACAGCCTCGACGACACACCCAGCGAGAATGTTATCGAAGCCTATGTACGGCGGCTCAGGAAGCTGGTGGGTCCGGACACCATAAAGACCCGACGCGGTCAGGGGTACCTGTTCGATGCCGATAGCCGCTAGACCTCACTCAGTCAGGGCGATGCTCCTGATTCTGCTGCTTCCGGCCGGTATTGGCCTGATGGCGCTAGCCTGGATCATCCATGGGGCCTTGCTGGAGAGGATGTCCACGGACTTTGTAGAAAGCCGCCTGAAAGACGAGGTGGCTTTTCTGGAACACCAGATCCGCCAGTCCGGCGGCCGAACTGACACACTCCAGACCGGCGACTACTTTCAGGAAGTGTTCCACCACGCCTTCGCCATTGCCTCTCCGTCCGGGCAGTCCATTTCACCGAAAACCTGGACACCGCTGCTGAGGCCGTTGCTCTCGTCCGAACAGGAAGGAGCCGTGAGAGTCCGGGATGCTGAGGTGCCCGCTGCGCCTTCCGAAATGCTGGGGTATCGCCGTGCCTTCACGGTCGACGGAAATTCCTTCGTGGTCATTGTTGCTGAGGATATGGAGGCACTGCAGCAAAGTCAGGCCGAACTCCACACCTGGACCGCCGTCGTTTCGGTTTTACTGGTCATTCTGATGATCGGGAGCATATGGGTGGGCATCAGTCTGGCCCTGCGGCCAGTAGTGGGCCTTCAGGCGAGCCTGAAAAGACTTCAGTCAGGCGATATTTCCCGTATTAACGCAAATGGCCCGGAAGAATTCCGGCCCCTCGTCCGGCAACTCAATCAGCTGCTGGATTCACTGGATGACCGGTTGGAACGCTCCCGTGACGCCCTTGCCAACCTTTCCCACAGTGTGAAAACGCCCATAGCGGCTGTCAGACAGATCCTGGAAGACACGAGCCGCCCGCTCGATAAGAACCTGAGACGGGAAATGGCGTCGCGCCTCGACGACATAGATGCTCAGCTTGAGTCAGAAATGCGGCGAAGCCGGTTTGCAGGCCCACAGGTCGGCCAAAGTGCCTGCCCGGTCAAACAGGCCCGGGACCTGCTGTGGATGGTCGGCCGCCTCTACCCCGATAAATCTTTTGAACTATCAACATATCTGCCTGAACACCATCGCTGGCCTGTTGAGGAGCATGATCTGAACGAAATCCTTGGCAACTTGCTGGATAACGCAGGCAAATGGTCATCCCGCTGGGTGGAACTCACGCTGGGTGAAGATCAAGGCCGGTTAAAAATCATCATCAGCGACGACGGGGCCGGCGTCTCAGAAACAGCCCGGTCACAATTGGGCAAGCGCGGACTGAGGCTCGACGAACAAACACCCGGTCATGGACTGGGGCTGGCTATTGTCCACGCGATAGTTGAGCGTTATCAGGGGCAGGTTCATTACACGTCCAGTAAAGCGGGAGGTCTCTCTGCAGTTGTTGAAATTCATGGTTCAGATCGATTCGGCAGCCGGTCAAGCAACTGACACCTCACTTGCGGCCACCATCACGCTGGCGTAGCATTTACCTATCCCCCCAGGGGGGATATAAATAAGTTAATCGCTACAAAACCTTCCCTCCGCTTTTTTCTCAGGAAGTCTTCTGTGCATCACGAACGATTGGATCACTGGCAACACGATCACACTTTCGGTCAGGACCTGAAGCGTTCTGGTGAGACCCGAACACTCATTGTGGTTGGCCTGACACTGGCAATGATGGTCTGGGAAATCCTGGCAGGGATCGTATATGGCTCAATGGCGTTGCTGGCCGATGGCCTGCACATGGCGTCCCACGCGGTTGCTTTGGGCATTGCCGCGTTCGCGTACGCGTATGCCAGGAAAAACGCAGGAAACGCCAGATTCTCTTTTGGAACGGGGAAGGTCAACGCTTTGGGTGGGTTCACCGGTGCAGTTCTGCTGGCAGTCTTCGCGCTCTACATGGTTATTGAGAGCATTGGGCGTTTTATGCAGCCGGTCCCGATTTCATTCAACGGCGCAATTTTCGTGGCCATCATCGGCCTGGTCGTCAACGGCGTATCAGCGTGGATACTCGGGGATGCGGGACATGACCATGGCCACAGTCACGGACATGATCACGGCCATCACCACCATCATCACCACGACCACAACCGCCGGGCCGCCTACCTTCATGTGCTTGCCGATGCGCTGACATCCGTGCTGGCCATTGTTGCTCTTCTGGCTGGTAAATATGCGGGCTGGAACTGGATGGACCCGATGATGGGTATTGTCGGGGCCGTTCTGGTGACACGCTGGTCATGGCAACTTTTGAGAGAGACCTCCAAAGTCCTTCTCGACGAGCAAGATCAGGACATGGAAGAAGCCGTCAAGCAGGCGGTTGAAGACGGTGAGGCCAAAGTCAGTGATTTACATGTGTGGTCGATTGGTCCAGACATACACGCAGCCATTGTTTCTTTGGTTTCACCCCATCTTGAGTCACCCACAGCGTACAAAAATCGTATTCAAGCCCAGTGTCGATCTCTGGTTCATGTAACCGTTGAGTTAAACCAGTGCAGTACTGAACATACATCCATGAAAGGCTAACTGCCGAACCGATGCCACTGTGAGGCAAGTTTGTAACCGTTATAGAAGCTTGCTAAATTAGCACTTCGTTGGGGAGTAGCCTGCTTCCGAAGCTCGGAAGAGTTCGTATCAACATAATTGGCCACATGCCATGGTGCGAACACCTCTTGGTTGGCGAGACCATCGATATATCCATGCCCAAGGTCGGGCGCGTGGTTATATCGTGGACTCAGCATGCCCGACCGGAGCCCGTTTAATGAACCCTTTTGCCCTTCTCTTGCTTGCCTTTGCGATGTCCACTGATGCTTTTGCTGCGGCGATTGGCAAAGGCGCAAGTCTTAAACATCCCCGGTTAATCGAAGCCTTAAAAATCGGACTCATCTTCGGTTCGATTGAAGCCGTTACCCCGCTGGTCGGCTGGCTGATCGGCACGTCGGCCTCAGGTTATGTGGAAGCCTGGGATCACTGGATTGCGTTTTCTCTTCTGATGATCCTCGGTCTACATATGATTTCTGAGGGCGTAAGGCCGGAAAAAGATGACGTAGAAAAACCATCAAAACAGTCGTTACTCCGGACCTGCCTTACAGCCTTCGGAACGAGCATTGACACCATGGCAGTTGGTGTAGGCCTGGCGCTCATCAACGTGAACATTTGGGTGGCTGCAGCTTTGATCGGATTGGCAACCACTGTCATGGTGACACTTGGCATTATGCTGGGGCGCGCCGTCGGAGCTGTGCTAGGGCACCGTGCGGAAATTTTTGGCGGTGTTACGTTAATCGCTGTTGGTGCGTGGATCTTATCTAGTCATCTGTAATCATTTGCGTCTAAGTAGTTGCACCTGACAAAACGTCCGGCAAAGCCCGAAGCCCATCACAGATATCGGGCTATTGCCTTGAACTCGTCGACGCGCCGCCGCTGTTCCGGCTCCAACGCCCCGATGGCATCGTCCAGGCAATGCTCAATGTGGTCCTGCACCAGTACGCGCTTGGCTTGCTGAATGGCCTTTTCCACAGCGTGAAGTTGTTGCGCCAGGTCCAGGCAGGGTTTTCCCTGGTCCATCATGCCAATCACGCTCTCGAGATGGCCCCTGGCCCGCTTCAGGCGTTTGATAATGTCCGGGTGCGATTGATGCTTGTGATCATTTACCATGTGTAATTCCTATCCCCCTAGGGGGATGGTATCCTCTGCCTTCGTTGAAATCCAACTACCGATTCGACCCACTGAGATTGATGGTTTCGGGCCTCCACCAAAGAAAACTGCTTCCGACGCTCCTCATGCTGTTCGCATTGGCGGGGCTGTCACTTTCGGTGATTGGCGAGTCGTTCTCTCACGGCGTGGCTGAGTTGGCTGGTGATGGGGAGTCTGCACTCACCCACCATTCTGTAAGTCATGATGAGCATGGACACAGCCACGATTTTGACGAAGAGCCAGAGGCGTCGTCACTACACCACGACGCTGGAAACCACACCCATGAGACCGTGGACCAGGTAGGGGTACCACTGGTTACCCAAAGTACTACCGTTCTCCGGCAACCGGTGCCGTTTGCTGGTGAATCCCCTCGCAGTTTGCGCTACCGACTGGAACGCCCTCCCAAAGCACTCCTTCACGCTTGATTATTGCCGCTTTCGCGGCCCGAGAAAACAAATTCGATTGGAGTCTTTATGTTGCCAAGCTTACTTGGCGGCTGCCGCGGTGTGTCCTTCACGGGCCCAGGCTGTCGTCTCTTCTGGATATTTCTGACATTGGGCTTGCTGGGTCTGAGCACGGATGTGTTGGCCCATGCTGTCGCCCAGGGCGATAAGGGGTACATCCAGGAAATTACCGGGATAAACCTTATTGCGTTCATCTATCTGGGGGCCAAGCACATGGTCACCGGCTATGACCACCTGCTGTTCCTGCTGGGTGTTATCTTCTTCCTCTACCGCATGCAACACATCGCAATCTACGTGAGCCTGTTTGCGCTGGGGCACTCCACCACCATGCTGCTGGGCGTCTACTTCAACGTGGGCATCAACAGCTACATCATTGATGCGATCATCGGTCTCTCCATCGTCTACAAGGCTCTGGACAACATTGGGGCCTATCAGCGGTGGTTTGGCTGCCAGCCCAACACCAAGGCCGCCACGCTGATCTTCGGGTTTTTCCATGGCTTCGGCCTGTCCACGAAGATCATCGAATACGACATCTCGCCGGACGGCCTGATCCCGAACCTCCTCGCGTTCAACGTGGGCGTGGAAATCGGACAGCTCATTGCCCTGGCCATGATCCTGATCGTCATCAATTTCTGGCGAAAAACCAACGGCTTCTTCCGCCATGCCTACACCGCCAATGTGGCCATGATGAGCGCAGGCTTCCTGCTCTTTGGCTATCAGCTCACCGGTTACTTTGTCGCCTGATTCTGGAGATTCGCAATGTACAACACTGATATACCCAAACGTGAAGAACTGCCCAGCACTGCCAAGCTGATTCGATCCACCATCATCGCAGCCATTGTCGCTCTGGTACTGCTGGTTACCGTCGTCATGCCAGCAGAGTATGGCATAGACCCCACCGGAGCTGGCCGGGCACTGGGGTTGACCGAAATGGGCGAGATCAAGGAGCAACTGGCTGATGAAGCCGCCGCTGACGAGGAGGCGCAGATGGTTGCCGTGCAATCCCCGAGTGATCAGCAGGAGACCGAAACAGTACAGCCTGAAGAACCCACTCAGGAAACAGCCTCGGCCCCGGAGCCAGTAACATCGGCCGAGGAAGAGCCACAAGTGTCTGAAGCAGTACAAACAGAAAAACCACAATGGCAGGACGAAGTGCGGGTGGTTCTCACGCCTGGCGAAGGTACTGAGTTCAAGCTGACCATGGAGAAAGGTGCTGTCGCTCGGTTCTCGTGGATATCCGAGGGCGGCCCTATCAACTATGACACCCATGGCGACGGAAGCGGCCAGTCAATTTCATATGAGAAAGGCCGAGGCGTTCCGGAAGACGAGGGCGAGCTGGAAGCTGCTTTCACCGGTAACCATGGATGGTTCTTCCGCAATCGGAACGACAACAATATCACGCTGGTGCTCCGTACTGACGGGGATTACGGCAAACTGAAAAAAATGCTGTAATACAGATCACCTGCAAGGGGCCGGCTCTGTTCCAGCCCCTTGCTCATCTCGTTTGGCGCCCCACTATTTCAATGTGCTAACCACAAGATAGCTTCCTACGATAACAACTCAATTGGGAATCACTCCCAGATACAGAAAATATTCTGGGGGTACAAATGGGGGTGCATTTTTCTGTATTTTATTTTTACTTAATTATTTATCAGTACCTTAATTATTTTTTCGAGTCCTGCCGAGGGTACCATGCCAGCAATAAAATCATATGGTTAGAGATCTGCCACTGGGACTTTGCTGATTCCGGTGTGCAATGACGCAATGAGAGGGCACGCGATGTCCCCTTTTTGCTCATGACATCGAGCGACCATATCGCTCAGAACACTCTCAATCCTCACCAGCTTTTTGATCTTTCCACGCACAGACTGCAGTTTGTGCTCGGCCAGGACACTGGCTTCCTGGCAGTGGGCACCATCTTCCAGCCGAAGCAGGTCGATAATCTCATCGAGACTGAAGCCCAGGTTCTGCGCCGATTTCACGAACGTCAATCGATCGATATCGGCAGAACCATAGCGCCTGATCCCACCGGGAGGACGCTGGGGTTCCGATAACAGGCCCCGCCGCTGGTAATAGCGAATGGTCTCGACATGGACACCGGTCGCCTTGGCCAGCCCACCGATGGTCAGTGGATTTACTTTATTCACCATGCGGGCTTACTCCGTAGTTGACTACGGCATCAGTTTACTTCATCAAACAAGGTCACTAATAGAGCATTTTCCCATGCTATCCATGGGTTGCCTTGCCTTATCCCGCACAGCAGGATAATTGTTTAACATCCTTGGTAAAGGTTTGAGCGCACAGCTTCAAACCTTCTACCATCGTCAGGTACGGGAACAGCTCATCGGCAATCTCGTTGACGGTCATGCGCGCACGTAGCGCCATCACCGCAGTCTGGATCAGTTCGCCGGCCTCACCCGCCACGGATTGCACACCCAGTAACCGCCCGCTTTCACGTTCCGCGACCATTTTGATGAAGCCCCCGGTATCAAAGTTGACCAGTGCCCTTGGCACGTTGTCGAGGGTCAGGGTGCGGCTGTCAGTGACGAAGCCTCTTGCCTCAGCGTCGGCTTCAGACAAACCGACGGTCGCAATCTGCGGATCGGTAAAGACCACTTCGGGCATGGCGCTGAGATCGAGCCGCGCATCACCACCGGTCATATTGACCGCTGCCCGACTGCCGCCCGCGGCCGCCACATAGACAAACTGCGGCTGGTCGGTGCAGTCCCCAGCAGCATAGATGTCGGGCACGGTGGTACGCAGACAGTCATCGACTAAAATCGCCCTGCGGGCAGTCTCGACGCCGATAGCCTCCAGGTTCAGCCTGTCTGTGTTCGGTGTACGTCCCACGGCCACCAGCAGCCGATCGGCCCGCAGCTCCCCCGCATTCGTGGCGAGAACGAACTCCTCATTGGTATAGCTGATCTGGCTCGCCTGCGTGTTATTCAGAACCTTGACACCCTCGGCCTGGAACGCGGTTTCAATGGCCTCGCCAACAGCCGGGTCTTCACGGGAAACCAGCCGGTTACGCGCCAGGATGGTCACCTCGCTGCCCAGCCGGGCAAACGCCTGTGCCAGCTCCACTGCCACGACGGACGCCCCGATGACAGTCAGTCGATCTGGAATGGTGTCGCTGGCCAGTGCCGTGGTGGACGTCCAGTACGGCGTATCGGATAGGCCCGGAACCGGAGGAATGGTTGGCCGCGCGCCGGTACCAATGAACGCTCTGTCAAAGCATACTTCGCTTTCCGTGCCGTCAGCTCCGGTAACCTGCAATGTATTGGCATCGATAAACCGAGCCTCACCCCGCAAGACCGTAATGGCCGGATTGTCTTCGAGAATCCCCTCATACTTCGCGTGACGAAGCTCATCGACCCGGGCCTGTTGCTGGGCGAGCAACCGGGGCCGGTCAATAGAAGGCTCGACCGCCGCAATGCCCTCGTCGAACGGGCTGGTGCGGCGCAGATGGGCCACGTGAGCGGCGCGGATCATGATTTTCGAAGGTACACAGCCGACATTAACGCAGGTGCCACCGATGGTGCCACGCTCGATCAGCGTTACCCAGGCTCCGCGTTCCGCCGATTTCAAAGCGGCGGCCATGGCACTGCCGCCACTGCCAATCACGGCAATGTGCAGATCGTTATCACTCATAAACACCACTCCTGAACGAATGTGCTATTGCAACAAAGTCTTGGTTTTTGATGGCTACTCCTGTTTTTCCAGGGTCTGTTTGAGCGTGGATGGATAGCCCGCGTTGGTGGTGGCCTGAGTTAATGCTTCAACGGAGGTTTTCTCATCGTCGAAAATAACCGTCGCATCACGCTCCTCATAGCGGACCTGGACAGAACTCACCCCATCAACCATCTTGAGAGCGGCTTTGACGGTGATCGGGCAGGCCGAACAGGTCATTCCGGGAACCGACAAGGTCACCGTCTTTTGCGCCGCCAAGGCAGGCAGGCTGAACAGCGCAAACAGTACGGCAGTGATCAGGGACTTTCTCATGGTGTATGGCCTCTCAGTAAAATAGCGGTAAGACGAAAGGGAATGCCAACGCGATCAGTACGAACAGCGCGACGATCCAGAAGGTGATCTTGTAAGCGGTGCGCACTTGCGGTACTGCGCAGACCTCGCCCGGATCGCAATCCTGTGCAGGCCGGTATATCCGACGCCAGGCAAAGACCATCGCCACCAGAGCAGCACCAATGAACCACGGCCGGTAGGGCTCCAGAGCGGCAAGGTTACCGATCCAGGCACCGGAAACACCAAGGGTGATCAGAACCAGGGGGCCAAGACAGCAGGCCGATGCGAGCACTGCTGCGACCCCGCCTGCGATTAACGACCCGCGACCGGATTTGGGCTCTGCTTTCAACTCTGACATTACGACGGTTCCTTTCACGGCTCTGCTGATTACCTCCAAAATACTTCCGTAGCCGGCTACGGAGTCAAGCTCTTCACTCTTATAGAATGCTCAGCACTCTTGACCCCGTACCGTGGTACGGGCACTAATGTGAGCTGAGAGTTCGTGAGGTGAGGATTCCGCCATGACTGACATGACCATTGGCAAAGTGGCTGACGTGGTGGGTGTCGGTGTCGAGACGATTCGTTTTTACGAACGCCGCAAGCTCATCGAGCAGCCACCACGTCCCAGGGAAGGTGGCTATCGTATTTACTCGGACACCACGGTAAAGCGACTGCATTTTATTCGTCGAGCGCAAGAGCTGGGCTTCTCACTGCGTGAGATCGCTGAGCTGCTCGCGTTGCGTGATGCCGAAAGCAACCAGGCAGACGCAAGTGATGTACGCCAGCGGGCGATGGCAAAGCTGCACGACGTAGACCAGAAAATTGACCAGTTACGGCGAATCCGCCAGGGGCTGGCGGCACTTGTGGACTGTTGTCCCGGACAGGGGCCGTTGCAGTGTTGTTCCATATTTGACGCCCTGGAGCAGAATGCGGGGCCTACAGGCGGGCCGATCATAAGTGAGGAGACAGACATGCAGACAATCAGGCTTTCAATCGGCGGCATGCACTGCGGTGGGTGCGAGGAAATTGTTCGTCATGTTCTCGAACAGCAAACCGGCGTCAAGGGGTGTTCCGTCTCCCATGAAAGCGGTGAAGCCCGGGTGGCAGTTGACGAATCAAGGATTTCGGACGAACAACTTGCGGAGGCTGTGCGTGGTGCGGGGTACTCCGCAAACATCATGAACACGACAGAATAACCCCTTGGAATTCTCGGCGGCCTTGCCTCTGGCCGCCGGCCTCGGGTTACTGGCCTTCGTTGAGCCTTGGTCTGCGGGTAGGGGCCGGGCCGAAAGTTTCGGGAATAAATCCCGGCCCGGTGACGCCTTTGGCTTCAGAGATCGTTTTCGACCGGTGCTTTGTTGGCAAGAGGTCTTGCCAGCACATGAGTCCGGCCGAACTTCTTTTAGCCTTTGGAGTTTGTAATATGCGTCCACCGATCCCCCATGCCATCACATCATTCGTCGCCGCAACCCTGCTCAGTGTCAGTGTGCCCGTGAGCGCGGCGGAAAACACCCGCTTTGAGCGCGGCAGCGAGGTGTACAACCAGCAGTGCGCTGCCTGCCATCAGGCTCAGGGTCAAGGCATACCGGGGTCGTTTCCCCCGCAAAAAAACCACACCGCTCAAATGTACAATGCCACTGACGGTATCGGTGGCCGCCGCTATCTGGGGCATGTGCTGCAGTACGGCCTGACCGGCCCCATCAAAGTCGACGGCACAAGCTACAACGGCAACATGCCGGCCTGGGGCGGTGCGCTCACTAGCCAGCAAATGGCGGATGTCCTGAATTACGTGCTGACGGCGTTCGGCAATGAAAAGCGGATTGCTGGTGAGTTTCAGCCCTACACTCCTGAAGACATCGAAGCGATTGCGGGTAAGGACCTGTCCGGCAAGGATGTTTACCAGCTGCGGCAGACCCTGCTGGGCCAATCGCCTGAGCAGTCGCGGAACAAAGCCACTCCCGTGCGGTCGGCGCCCGAACTAAGCCTGGAAAAGTCCATTCGCGACCCTCTGTATGTGGCGGTCCAGAACAGCGGCATCGTGAAAGTCCTACCCTCAAAACAGGCCTGGCCCGGCGTCGCGGGCGCTCACTACGATGCCCTGAGTCCTGATGGTTCCCGGCTGATGGTGTCCGGCTTCAAAACCGGCAATGTCTACGTTTTGAATACCGCCAGCGGTGAGGTGATGGCCAGCGTGCCGATCGGTGAGGTGGCCCAGGGCGTAAAAATCTCACCGGATGGCCGTTACGGCCTCGCCGTGGCGCCGACCCAGGGCGACGTTGCGGTGATCGATATGAATACCCTTGAACTGGTCAGGAAAATTCCAGTGGGCAAGGTACCCCACAACCTCGTTTACAGCGCCGACGGCACACTCGCCTACGTCACGCTGCAGGGCGAAGGCGCGCTGGCGGTAGTGGATATGCGGGCTCTGGAAAAACAGCGTCAGATCCCCACTCCGGGTCTCAAGACGCCTCACAACATTGACATCAGCGCCAACGGTCAACGGCTATGGCTGCGCGACTTTACCGGCAACGTGGGGGTACTGGACCTGGCTAGCGAAACCATGCTGAAAACTTTTAAAGTGGGTAGTGGCCATGGCGGCATCGACGTGGTGCCTGGCGAGCAATACGTCGCAACCGGTGCGATTTCTGCGTCCGTGGTCACTATAATCGACTCCGAGAGCCTTAAAATTGTCAAAAATGTCGACGTGGGCGTTGGCCCCCACGGCGTTCGGGCAAGCCGCGATGGCCAGTTCATTTACGCGTCGGTCACGGCGGATAACCACATTGCCGTTATTGATACCCAGTCCCTCGAGGTGGTCCGCCGGGAGCCAGTTGGAGGCCAGTTCCCCTTCTGGCTCGCAGTACCGGGCAATCCATAAAAAAGTCGGGAATAAAAGGCGATCCGGTGACGCCCTCCAGTAAAGTAACCATAAATAGGTAGCGGGCAGCCCCATGCGCAGCACTGGAAGCAGGCAGCAATTCGACACCCTGGTACGGCCCTGGCGCTACCGCCTGTACGGTGTTGCGCAACGCCAGGCCCCCTCACAGGAAATGGCGGAGGACTGGACCCAGGAGACCTTGCTCCGGGCCTGGCGGGACTTTGACCAACTGGACGATCACGTGGCGGCCTACGCCTGGCTGCTAAGGATTCTCAACCGGGTGGTCGCCGATGACTATCGGCGGGATGGGCGCCGGCAGCAACTGGCTCCGGTGCTGACCACCGGTGACGCGGTGTTGAATGGGTATCCCTGCAGTGCCCCGGGCCCCTTCGATCAGGTCCTGAAAAACCAGAGCGATGCGCAGGTCATGGCTGCGGTTCACGCCCTGCCGGACAGCTTTCGGCAGGTCATTCTGTTGCGGGACTTTGAGGAGCTGAGCTATCAGGACATCGCACAAATTTTGGATCTGGCACCGGGGACGGTCATGAGTCGCCTGTCACGCGCGCGGCGCCTGCTCGCTAAGCGACTGATCAAGGCAAACCCGAGCGCCCTGGCTACCAGCCACACAAAATACACATCGGTGAATCCTCATGAGTGATCTCAAAAACACAAACACCCACGAATGGTCCGACCTGCACGCCGAAATCCAGGATTGGCTGGCGGGCTATGCGGATGGTGAGTTGGATGAGCATCACACCGCCCTGGTCGAGGCCCATCTTGCTGGATGCAAGACCTGCCAACACGATGTCGAACGTCAGCGGATTCTTTCCGAACGACTGCAGATGATACCCACTCCGGGACTGTCCGCCGATTTTGACGGGCGGCTCGATATCGCCCTTGCAAACGCCCCCGCTGGTGGCAAGCGCCCATCCGGTCGTCGCCGCATGACGAATCTGAAACGCTGGCTGAGCAGCCTTCGCCCGTCGGTTGTAATTGGCAGTGGCGGTTGGGCCGTTGCCCTGGTACTGGCAGCGGTACTGCTGATGCCCAGCGTGACGCCGGATAATATCAACAGGATTCCTATGGTTAGTGACGTGCTGAACGATTATCAGCGTGTCGCCCTTGAGGAACTGCCTATCCAGGCCGGCAGCTCGGAAGTATCTCCGCCATTGCCGTGGGCAAACAGCCGGGTGCTGGCAACCTGGATGACCCGAGTGGGGGGGCGAGCCTGCCCAGGCGTACGCCATACGCCAGGACAACAGCCTAGTGTCCCGTCTGGGTAATCCGTTTATTTATTATCAATAACGCTCAGCTTTGCCCGCGCCACCGACGTCATAATCGATTCTGCACTCTTGTGCCAGCGGAACGGCTTTGCCAGTTTCTCATTATGAGTTTGGATAAAGCGACGAATCGCCTTCTTCAGTTCGCCGACACTGGTAAAAATGCCACGGTACAAAGCGCGGCGTTCCAGTTGACCAAACCAGCCCTCCACGGCATTCAGCCAAGAGGCGCTGGTTGGTGTGAAGTGAAGCTTGAACCGGGGATGTTTTTCCAGCCAGGCTTTCACTTCTGGTGTTTTGTGAGTCGAGCTGTTGTCCAGAATCAGATGAAGGTCCTGCTCTTTCGGTGTTTTTCGATCAATTTGTCGCAGAAAATCGAGAAACTCTTTGGCGCGGTGGCGTTGTGTAATGCGCCCAATCACTTCGCCGTTCAGGATATTCAGGGCCGCGTATAAGCTGGTCGTCCCGTGCCTCTTGTAATCGTGGGTACGGCGCTCGATCTGGCCGGGTTTCAGTTGCAGTTTTGGTTGAGTGCGATCCAGTGCCTGGATCTGCGTTTTTTCGTCAACCGACAGCACCAGCGCGTTATCCGGCGGATTCAGGTACAGGCCAACGACATCGAAAACCTTCTCAGCAAAGTCCGGATCATTGCTTATTTTGAAGGTTTTCAGCCGGTGCGGTTTCAGGTCAGCGGCTTTCCAGATCTGATGCACTTGCCAGCGACTGACACCGGCATATTCGGCCATCAACCGGATGCTCCAGTGGGTAGATTCCTTGGGCACCTTTTTGACCGTGTCATCAAGAATTGCTTTAACCTTTTTCTGATCCAGCTTTCTGGGTTGTCCAGGTCTTGGTGCATCCCGAAGACCGCTCAGACCCTGTTCGGTGTAACGATTACGCCACTTAAATACCGTGGCCGTCGTGGTTCCCAGTTGCTCCGCAACGACTTTGGGTGATTCACCGGCATTCAGGGCCAAAACGATTCGTGCTCGCAGAACAAGATTCTGACTCAGCGTGCTTGTTCGCAGCCAGCTTTCCAGCTCCAGTTGATCGTTTACCGTAAGATTAAAGGGTGCTGGTTTCCGGGCCAAAACAGAGTCTCCGAGCTCGTGAACAATAGCTCGAATTGTAGCACATTTTCGCTTAGAAATTAACCAGACGGAACACTAGGGTCACTCAAATCTCTTTCTAGCCGCGTCTTAAAGGTCTCAACAGCGATATCAAAATTCTTTAACAGCAGCCCTTCCTCATCTCGCAGCCTCTTGAGCAACCTCTGGAATTGTTTCTTTTCCAGCTCGTCAACTCGAGAGTCACGTTTAGCCGGGAGAATACTAAAGACCTTAAAGAGGTAACTTACAGCCTCTGCTTGAGTTGGAAAGCCGATTTTATCGTCCATAGAGCGGCACCTTAGACCTCCCCACCTAAGCGGGGCGGCAGCTGTTATTTCTTCCGGTTAGGGTTTAGCTGAGCACCACGATATCCATGTACACGGCTATTCACGGGGGTCGTTCCATTGCTGCCGCGATTCGTATTGGCTTGATCGGAACGATGATTTTCTCTTTGCCTCTTTGAATTGATCATTTCGTGACTCCTATTGGTGATTATGATGTTGAGGAGTCACCGTACTCGCTTATGAGAGCATCTGGCTGCTGGAAAATTGGCGACGTACTTTCGCGCCTCAACCTACCTCCATACTTCCGATCATGAGGATTCTATCGATTTTCAGATATATACCACTGACCGGATAGCACCAGGAATGTGGGCTGATCCAGCCGCAATAACTCTTACAGAAAAGGAGACACCGTGAACCCTAACTGCCCTCGTTGTCGCTCTACCCATGTCGTTACTCTCCATGTTGGCCGCAAAACCTGCGGCGCCCTCGGCACGGCGGCAGGTGCCGCCACTGGATTTTCAACTGCCGTGTCCGGTGCCCGTGTTGGAGCCGCTGCCGGGCTCATCGCCGGCCCCGCTGGCCCTACCCTGGGAGGTATTGCCGGCGCTATAGTCGGCGGTCTCGTTGGCGGCTTTGCGGGCGGCTCCGCCGGCGCGGCCGTTGGCGAGATGCTCGATGAGACCGTTCTAGATAGCTTCGAATGTCTGGAGTGCGACTACCGATTCAGCGCGGAACTGGAATAAGCCTGCCCTACCCCTCTAACCCGCACAAAGCCCGCCCATGCGGGCTTTTTTCTTCTGGAGATCGCTATGTGCGACTACGATACAACATTCGTAAAGAGCGAGAAGGGCCTCTATCACGCCTCCGGCCCGATAACCTCGGATGACATCATCCGCACAGCCGCCGCCATCCTTCAGGAGAACCTGACGCGCGGCGACACCCTGTCCCACCCGGAGGAGGCCGCGCGTTTCCTGCAGATGACTTTGGCCAACGAGAAGAACGAGCACTTTGCGGTGCTGTTCATGAACAACAAAAATCAGGTGCTGAGCTTCGAGCGACTGTTCTCTGGCACCGTCGACGGCGCCACCGTCCACCCCCGGATCGTGGTGCAGAAGGCCCTGGAGTGGAACGCAGCCTCGGTAATCCTGGCCCACAATCATCCCTCAGGGCACAGCGAGCCGTCCCAAGCGGACCGCGACGTTACCCAGCTACTGGTGAAAGCTCTTGGCCTCATTGACGTCCGCGTCCTTGATCACTTGGTGGTATCCCAATCTGGCTGGGAAAGCCTCTCCCGGCGTGGCTGGGTCTGATTCGCCTCCTTTTCGTTCCCACCCCGTACTACCCGATCACGGCCCCGCCTGATGGCGAGGGGCGCTTTTATGCCGTTCACGAGGAGCAAACATGACTCACCTCGTAGACGAGATGGCCTATACCGACCGGACCCCGTGGCATGGCCTGGGCAACGCGCTGTCGCCCGGCCAGTCCATCGAGACCTGGGCTCGCCAGGCGGGTATGGAGTAGCCGGAGATCGAGAAGTTTCTGATCGGGCTCTTCCAAGAGCGCCCGCTGTCGAAGCGCACTACGGCCAATGAACGGGCCATGGCGAAAGTCCACGCTCTGTTCCACGGCGCGGGCCGGGGTGCGGATCTGCCTTCCGCCAAGGGCACTGCCTATGGCCTGCTCAATGCCGTTACCGAGTTCGTTGACCATGAACGGCGGGCACGGAGCTTCTATCACAGGCTGGACTCCGCGTGGTTCGACCAGGGCGCGAGTTTGAAGCAGAGGGCGCTGGATCAAGCGGTGTTGTTGGCTGATTGACGCCTTTACCACACCGCAAGCATTACGGGCCGGTATCCCCGCCCCACCGGCTCAACATCTATCTTTTTCACCGGAGAAACGCCATGCCTCCCAACGATCCCTCTCCCTATCGCCGGTTCGCCCTGGCGTCGGACCTGCAAAGCGAGACGCTGCCTCAGGCCGTGGCGCCGGTCTGGGGGGCCTTTCTGTTCGAGGGCCTGATGACGTCCAAAAGAGACCCTCACCGAAGTGAGCGCCTACTGAATTTCTGGCACGCGGGCCGCATGAAGCTGGTGACGGAGAGCTGTCGCTATCTGGACCGGATTTGGGCGTACAGTCGGCGCCACTGGCGACACCTGGGCCCCAAACACGGGACGTTCGAGTTTGAGGTCATCTCTGCTTTCGGGGATTTGCTGGGCTTCCACCTGATCCTGAATCACGGCGAGCTACCGTCCGACGAGGAGGCCGACCTGGTCATCCAGGGCTTGGTCGATGCGTTCTTTACCCGTGAAGACGCTCCCTGAGCACGGAGCCCCTGCCACCAGAGCAAACTACTCCCCGATCAGCCCCAGTAGTGCCTTGCGGCGCTTGATCGTTAGACGACGGTACGCTTTGATCAGCGCGACCTCGCCGTCATCACTGGTGGTGATGGTTTGCGCATCTCGCAAATCGGCCTCATGCCCGTAGACCAATTCATCCAGAGACACATCCAAAACCCGCTTCAGCTCAAGCAGATAGCTGAATCTCGGAGGATCGTTCCCCAGTTCCCACGACGAGACGGTCGTCTTGCTGACGCCCAGCTCCATACCCAACCGCTCCTGCGTCAGGTTTGACCGCTCGCGGGCGGCTCTCAACCGCTTTCCAAACTCTTTGGTCTGCATGGGAAGTCTCGATAGCAATCAGCCTCATAAGCTACGCAATTGGCCTTATGCTGTCGTACGGCCAGGCTTTACTTTTGGTAAGGCCATGCCATACTTTTTCGATATAAGTAAGGAAGCTTTGTCTATGAATAAGGACAACGGAGCCCGGCCCGGAGGCACCACCCCCGGTTTTCGGTCTCCCATCGCGAACGCTTGGCGGAGATCAAGCGAGTTGACCAACCCCTCGAAGCAGCGGCGGGCAAGCCACCCCGTGGCCCGCTCTTCCGTCGTGCTTTTCAAAGCGAACAACAAATGATCTAGGGAGTAACAATAATGATTCGATGGATCGGCTATGGCCTGATCATGGCCTGCTTGATAGTAGCTGGGTGCGGCGGAGGGGGTTCCTCCGGCGGCGGGGAAGACACATCCGACCCCAGCCCAGACGTCACCAACACCGCGCCGCTCGCGGACGCGGGTAAGGCCCAAAGCGTCAAAGTGGGCGATACCGTCACCCTCAATGCCTCCGAAAGCCGCGACGAGGATGGCGACACCCTCACCTACGCTTGGTCGTTGAGCGCCCAACCTGACGGCAGCGGCGCGGTCCTCGCGGACAGCGACACCGTCAAACCCACCTACGTGGCGAACACCGAGGGCGAGTACACCGCCGAGCTGATCGTAAATGACGGCCAGGTCGACAGTGAGCCCGCAACGGTCACCATCACAGCCACAATCGCCAACAGCCCACCCGTTGCCGATGCCGGCGCGGATCAATCCGCGAAGACCGGTGAGCCGGTGACCCTGGACGGCTCCGCCAGCACCGACGCTGATGGCGACCTGTTGACCTACCAGTGGGCGCTCACCGAGCAGCCAGGGGGCAGCGTGGCGTCCCTGTCGGACGCGAACACCGTCGATCCGTCATTCACGCCGGATGTGGACGGGGAGTACGTTCTCACGCTGACGGTTAGCGATGGCGAAGCGACAGGGATGGCTGACCAGGTGACCGTAACAGCGGCAACACCTAACAGCGCGCCGACGGCGGACGCGGGGGAGGACCAGAGCGTCTTTGTAAGCGACGTAGTGACGCTGAACGGGTCGGCAAGCGCTGATCCCGATGGCGACGCGCTGCTCTACTCCTGGCGCTTTGTGAGCCGCCCAGCGGGCAGCAGCGCGACCCTGCAGGATGCCGAAACGGTCAATCCCACGTTCACTGCCGACGTCGAAGGCGACTTCGTGATCGAGCTGCTCGTTGGCGACGGCGAAGTTGATAGCAATACCGACAACGTCACGGTGAGCGCCACGAAAGCCAATGTACGGCCCGTGGCCGACGCAGGGACGGATCAGTCTGTAGTGGAAGGCGATGTCGTCACTCTGGATGCGAGCGGCAGCTCAGACCCGGACGGCGACACCCTCAGCTATCACTGGCGTTTCGTCTCCAAGCCGTTCCAGGCCACGTCCGAGCTTTCGGATCGGACATCTGTAGCGCCCACCTTCACCGCCGACGCTGAGGGTACCTACACCCTGGCATTGACAGTGAACGACGGCGAAATCACTAGTGAAGAAAAGCTTGTGCGCGTTACCGCCTCTGAGGCGAACGCCAAGCCCGTAGCCAATGCAGGCGGCGACATTAACGCCATGACCGGCACGGTGGTGACTCTGGACGGCTCCGCCAGCACGGACGCCAATGGGGACCCGCTGAGCTTCGGGTGGGCGTTCGTGTCGCGACCCGACAGCAGCGCGGCATCGCTGGCCAACGCCGCCACCGACAGCCCCTCGTTTACACCCGATGTCGACGGCGCTTATATCGTTGAACTGGTGGTGAATGATGGCCAGGCCGACAGCGCCGGCGACCGCGTTCAGGTCAATGCCGAAACCGCCAATAGCGAGCCCGTGGCGGACGCCGGCCGAGATCAAACGGTGGAAGTGGGACGCGGGGTCACCCTTGACGGGTCCGCCAGCATCGACGCCGACGGCGATACGCTGACCTACACCTGGACATTCCAGTCACGCCCCGATGGCAGCGTCGTCGCACTCACCAATCCAGGTACCGTAGCGCCGAGCTTCACGCCCGACGTCGCCGGCGACTACGTCGTCAGCCTGACCGTCAATGACGGCAATAAGACCAGCCGCGCCTCAACGGTGCGCGTTACCGCCATCGAGCCCGAGCTGACCCTGGAGGAGTTTGACGAGGGCGACGTGTTCGACCCAGCGGAATGGCGGATGGTGGGCCTGCCTTACACGTCTTCCAGCACCCTGAATCGCACGTCCACGGGAGAAAGCGCCATCACCCTCGCGGAATTCCGCCTCAAGGCCATCGGCCGGGATTACACCCTCCAGGGTGTCCAGGTCGAAGATCCGACGGGCTCTCCCCTACCCGCCGGCTTGAATCCCCGCTTTGTGGGACTGACAAGCGGAATCGTGATTAGCGAAGGGGACACCGTCACGTTTGAGCTGGTGGTCGACAAGGTCGTGACCACCAATGCTCAGGTCCGTTTCAGCTTCGAAGTTGGCTCCACTGGAGACCAATTCCAATCCACCTACACGCTGACACTGCGCTAGCTCCTTCCTCTCTCTCACCAGGCAGGTGAGAGAGAGGGACAGCACGGCGCTTCTTTTTTGCAGGCGGTTCGCCCCTATCACCAGCAACGTTGAGCAAACAACCTTAAGTCCCAAAATCACCCCGGAGGGAAAATGGGCAATCCTATCGATCTAAAGAAATTCTCAGCCGATGAGTTCAGCGACGAAATGCTTTCGGAGCTGATTTCGGAGAAAACATCCTTCCAAATCGTTGACGTCAAGCATATTGGTACTGTTGTAAAGAGACTTGAACGCGCCATTGAGGGAAGCGGCTTGAAGTGCAGAGTTTACACAGAGTATCGGAGCGCAGCGGTAGCGGGCGCCGCACTTGTATCTGGATTGTTGCCGGTAGTCGGCATTTCCTCAGTGATAGGAATCGCCGCACATAACATCGCGACCTACGGGCCAGACTATGAGATCGCTAAAAACAAACCGGTCGGGAGGGTAAACGTTATCTATAAAAAATAGCCGTAACGTACTAGCCCTAGCCACCAAAGCCTGTCTTTGCCTACTATTGGGCTGACAGGCTGTCTTGGTGGGGCGATCCACACCTTTACGCCAGCTTGCAGTCCCGCTCCTCGATGCGAGCCATGATCCAGCCTTCCACCTCGTAGGAAACCCAGCCCACGGACCGGTTGACCAGCGGGACTGACTTTGGGAAGGCATCCTCTGCCATCAGCTTATAAATCGATGACCGCCCCAGCCCCGTGGAGGCAATTACTTCTTCCAATCGCATGATTTTCATTGCTATGTCCTCATAACCCTTCACGGGATGAGGCAGCCCTGTAGAAAATCACCGTCCACCGCTCAGGGATGAGCATGTGGCGCCCTAGAAAACTTGGGTATCCGGGTTGAGCGAGGTCGCGCCGGTGACTACGCTGATAATGCTCGTGACAAAGCGATGAGAACGAGGAGTGCAAGCTCAAGCGATGACATTCAGCGATACTGGCTAAGGAGATAAGACATGGCGCTGGCTGGCTACGACTTCTCGACGTGCGGCTTGTCATCCGCCGCCTCGTTCCACGCCGTAAGCCCGCCTTCGATGAAGCACGCGTTGACGCCGCGCGCCTGGAGAGTCTCGAGCACCGTGTTGCTGATGCTGCGCCCATGCTTGCAGTAGATTACCACTTCCCTATCGGGCGGCAGCTCAGCGGCCCACACTTCCGCCTCTGTCGGGTCACGACGCTCGGCGCCCGGCACTTGGCTCGGGTCAGCCTGCGCATCCTCGGTGCGGCGCACATCGAGAATCAACGGCGCACCGCCGGTTTCAAGCCGCTTTGCCAGTTCAGAGGGGGTAATGCTTCGCTTCATACAGTGCTCCTAGTTGTTGCTTCCACCGGACGGCCCGCTGCGAGCCACTCCGGAAATCCATCCTCCATGCGCCGCGCCTGTCGCCCCTCTCGGCGTAGCCGTGCCACCGCCTCAAAAGCGAGCAGGCAATAGGGGCCTCGGCAGTAAGCAATAATCTCCCGATCCTTGGGCAACTCCTGCAAGCGCGCCTCCAGCTCTGCAAGCGGAATATTGATCGCGCCCGGCAAGTGGCCCTGCGTAAATTCATCCTCGGGCCGCACGTCGATCACGGTCACCCCTCCGTCCCGTAGCCGCTGCATCAGATCATCCATCGCCACCGGCTCCAGACTGCCGCGATCGTGGAAATAGCTCCCCACCAGCTCACGCACTTCGGCGAGATTCCGCTCGGCCACGTGCCGTAGCGCGCTAAGCAGGGTAACGACCTCGCTGCCCGAGAGCCGGTAGCGAACGTACTTCCCATCCCGCCGGCCCACCACGAGGCCGGCGCGGCGCAGGTGCTGAAGGTGCTGGGACACGTTGGCGATCGGCAAGCCACAGTGTTCGGCGAGCGCCTCCACGCTGCGCTCGCCCTGCGCGAGCAATTCCAGCAACTCCAGCCGATGCTGATGGCCGAGCGCTTTCGCCACCCGCGCGAATTGACCCATCAGAATGTGCTTAGGACCTTCGCTTGACATCGGGTATCTTCGCCTCTTCAATAATCAATCACTACGTTGAATATTATATTGATAGCGTAGACATCACAACCCAAGGGACAGGCATCCATAATGGCCGATACCATCTTCGCGTATGAACCGATGATCCGACTGGGGACCTTCATCGGTCTCCTGCTGGCAATGGCGCTATGGGAAATCACCGCACCCCGCCGCACTCAGCAATATCGCCGCCGGCAACGCTGGCCACACAACCTCTTGCTCGTAGCGGTCGACACGCTCGCCGTGCGCCTGCTGTTCCCCCTGGTTGCGGTGGGTTTGGCGTTGATCGCCACCCAACAAGGTTGGGGCCTGCTCAATGTCGTGGCTGTACCGGGTTGGCTCTCGGTAATAATCTCATTCTTCGCGCTGGACTTCGTGATCTATTTCCAGCACCGACTTTTCCATGCTGTTCCGTGGTTCTGGCGGCTGCACCGCATGCATCACGCCGATCTTGAGTTCGACGTCACCACGGGGCTGCGCTTCCATCCTTTTGAGATCCTGCTCTCCATGGGCATCAAACTCGCTGCCGTGATCGTACTCGGCACCCCGGCGCTCGCCGTGCTTATCTTCGAGGTAATGCTCAACGCCACATCGATGTTTAATCACGGTAACGTGCGCCTGTCCGAGCGGCTCGATCGCCGCCTGCGCCTTTTCGTCGTCACTCCCGATATGCACCGAGTGCATCACTCCATCGTGCGCCAGGAGACCGATAGCAACTTCGGCTTCAACGTGCCCTGGTGGGATCGGCTCTTCGGCACCTACCGTGATCAACCGGCGGCAGGGCACTTGGGCATGACGATCGGCCTTGAGGACTTCCGCGATGCGCGCGATCTGCGGCTCGACAAGATGCTGCTCCAGCCTTTCCGCACCCGACCCCGCGCACCAAGCGTAGGACGTGGGGATGAAGACTAGGTGTCTCAATTCTCGTCTGATCGCAGTTGCGGCTCTCATCCTGGTGGTTGCGCTGGCCCTTTGGCAGCGCAGAGCCTTGATCTCGCGTCGGTGGAAGCAGCGCCGGCCGAGCTCGGTGTTCTCGCCCCACTTACCACCGAACTGGCTGACAAGGTCCTGGTGCTTTGAACTCATTTGCCCACTGAGGAGATAGACCGGTGGAACTTGCTCGCCTGGAAAAACGCAACGTGGCCATACTGGTAAGCAGCCAGATCCTGTTCATGGTGGCCTCGATCACCGTCATGACACTTAGCGGGGTGGTCGGCCAGCAGCTAAGCCCCACTCCCGGCCTCGCCACGCTGCCCATTGCCATCTCAATGCTAGGCACGGTGGTCTCGACCCTGCCGGCATCGCTCTACATGAAGCGGGTAGGAAGACGTCGAGGCTTTATCACCGGAACGACCCTGGGCGGAATAGCGGGAGGCTTGCTGAGCTTTGCGGCCATTGCACAGCAATCCTTCTGGCTGTTCTGCGCCGGCAATCTGCTGCTGGGGCTCTATCAGGGGTTCGCCATGTACTATCGCTTTGCCGCGCTGGACGTGGCTAGCCCTGCCTTTCGTAGCCGAGCGATTTCCTTCGTCATGGCGGGCGGTGTGGCGGCCGCCTTCCTAGGCCCGTGGAACGCCAGCGCCGCCACCAGCTTGATCGCCAGTGTGCCATCCGGTGGGCCGTACCTGGTGATCGCCATTCTCGCCCTAGTGGCCACCGGCCTGTTGACCCAGCTCAAGGTGCCCGCCAGTGGCGAGCCACAACCAGGCGAGGCTTCTCGCCCGATGTCAGCCATCGCCACCCAAGCGCGTTTCATGGTCGCCCTACTGGCCGGCGCGGTGGGTTACGCCATCATGATCCTCGTCATGACGGCCACTCCGCTGGCCATGCGTGCCCAAGGCTTCGAGATGGAGCAGATTGCCTTCATCATGCAGTGGCACGTGCTGGGCATGTTCGCCCCATCCTTCGTGACCGGCAGTTTGATCGCCCGCTTCGGTATCCCTCGCATCCTGCTGGTCGGCACGCTTTTGATGGCCGGCACGGTCCTGGTCACCAATCTTGGCGTCAGCCTGGCCCATTTCTGGGTGGCCCTGGTACTGCTGGGCATCGGCTGGAACTTTTTATTCGTAGGCGGCAGCACCCTGCTATCGACTGTCCATTCGGAAGCCGAACGCGGCAAGGTGCAAGGTATCAACGACCTGGTGATCTTCTCTCTGGTAGCCTTCGGCTCCCTAATGTCGGGCGCACTGTCGTATCACCTTGGTTGGGAGGCGCTTAACCTGGTCATGCTGGCACCCATTCTGCTGGTAGCACTGGCCACGCTTTGGTATCGGCTGAGTCCGGCGTCACAGCCTCGCACCGATCTAACCCCCCTGTCCGAGAAGTGAGGTGGCTGCCACCATGTTATCACCTGCCTACCTCGACTATAACGCCACTACCCCAGTGGCCGCCAAAGTCGCCATGGCAAAGCCTATGTAACCGATACCACGGGCCTCGATAAGAAGACCATACATGACATCTCAAGAAGAAGGCTGAGTTCCTAGCGGTTTGGCAGCCCTTACCGCTGCATCCTGGCTAACTTGGGGGAGCACACCCTGTTGGACCTGTTGCCCGGGCGGTGCTGCCACAGGCCCGCATCGTGGTCGATAAGTTCCATGTTGCGCGTATGACCGACGAAGCCCTGGAGAATCTCGCCGAGCCCGAGAAGAGCCTCGGCGTTGATCTATCAACCTTCTGGCGGGAATAAGCGTTTGAGGGGGCCTAAGTGCCGCTTCAATCAGTTACCCGAATACCTGAAAACTTGTGCGCATAACCAAAACATCGATATCCGCACCCGTATTCTTTAGTCTCAGCTTTGGCCAAATAGCTGGACCTCCGATATATATCTTCAAAATCGCTGGTATAACTAGCCTTATTTCGATTCAGCCAATATATGCCCTTTTCTGCGAAATGGACTGTTCCGGCAATCGCGCAGGGATCCTGAAGCAGCGCATGGCCCCAAGCTCTAACAATACAATGAGCCAACCCTTGCTCAGGCGTTGGGCTAGTCGTACCACAATTTTCTCTTGGGAACCGCCCCCAGGTGTGGAAGGCATCTTTATTAGCAAAGATCACAACGTGGTAATGCTGCCGACTGGATAGGTCTCGTTCAGCCGCCCATGCGTGGCCGATGTCGCAATGATAGCGGCTGCCCCGACCGTTAAGGTAAACATCAACCTCTCTTTGAAGACGCTTAATAAAGCGAGATATCGCATGAGCACGAGGCACCTCCAAATCAAGCGGGAAGTGCAGATCAAACCGAGCGACAAGCAGTCTCGGGAATGTTCTGGAAGCCCCCTCTAGCGTTTCCAATATCCGGTCAAGGTATTCACAAACGTAAGGGGTATGCTTCGCTAGCAACGGCAGGCCTCGCCAATGTGAAGCGTAGGTAAGCGTTAGATTACGGTTCTGAGGATGTGATTTCATCGCTTCTGCTCCTGTGATTATCCACATAGCAGTAGCCATGAATCTATTCTTTTATTCGAAGCAGCAGGGGTTAACTGGTGAGAAACATCACCAGCCAATCACATAACAAAAAGACGCCAAGGTGTATATATTATTATATCCGTATTTCACGGGACGATCTCTCACCCATCCATCCCAGGATCGGCGCCCTCCCCGGTGGGGATAGCACACCGGACACTACGTCCATTTATATGCATTCCTCATATGTGACCATCACAAATCCGATTTGTTGAAAATCGGGAATCACCTGGAAATGTCTACACCTCGATTCAATGCGATGCATCATTTCCTTTATCGTCACGCCTTGGCTCGCAGCGACATCTTCGATTGCTTTGCGCGCCGCAGCCCGCACACCCCTATAAAGCCAATTAGTAAGATTATCTGGAAGGTGTCTGTTTATTCTGGCAAGCCCACTATTGGCGAAGAGTTCACGGCTCATACAGCTATGCACATTTGCATTAATGTTATAAACAGAGCTCATAAGGTGCCGGACATCTCCGTTTAGCAGATTAGAGACGTATTCGCAGGCTTTTACGGTCAAGTAACGTTGCGCTCTCTCTTTATGCGGCTCTCCGCTGAATACCCTATTCCATCCCAGGCTAACGTCGTTAGTAGTGCTCAGATTGCGCCCTTCGCCGTGTGCTACCCCATGGGGGTAGGAGGTCTCAATCTTATCTGCATCTTCATAAGCTCTTATGATCGGCAGGAGCGGATCACAGAGCGTGCGGACCATTCGATATCGATCGGCCCTGCACACAGCTGCGAATTCGGGATGAAGGTAATTCAAAACGACCATGCCAGGCGCCCTACCTGGCACCAGACGCCCAGTGAGACCCGGGACCATGATCAGTATGTAGTCCAGCCGCTGCAGACGCCTCAGTTGGTCTCGTACTCTTAACTGCGTCATTCCCGTCAGCTTGGATAGCCGAGAATGACTGGCATCCTTCACGACCCCGCCTTCACCCGCCAAAGCCCACAGAGCCGCCAGCAACAGCCTGCCGGCAACCGTTAGACGCGATTCTCGCTCTTTCAGCCCCCCGTGAGACTCGGGCGTATCTCGCGTAGCAAGACAGTTCACCCGCTTACGTCCGCCAAAGAGAGCCGTACGCAGGATCGCACCTCTTATTCCGGCATCACCCTCAGCGTCCTCAATTTGATGCAGTAAGGGCTCGGACAATATGACGCCACGGCGTGGCCGACCTCGCGGAGTCGCCTCAAGACCTGTACGAGATCTGGCCGGTGCAAAATGTTTCTGCAAATAGCCACTTCCCAAACCTGAATCCGATGTCAGCAGTTCATCACGCGCTCGCTTTACGGCAGCTCGGCCCATACCAAACCGTTCGCTCAACTCACTAACCGACAGGCTAACGGGCTGCTCAGCAAACTCCAGAACCACTCGGACCAAGAAATATTTGGCCTCCACAGAGAGGCCCGAAGTATTCACCTTTAACAGGCCAACGGCCACGTTATCCGACCTCGTTAAGCTTTTAATTACCATAAATACCCCCTGTATTTTTGTATTTAAAACTATGTCAATAGCTACATCAACAACGCATCACTGACGTGTTATGGTTATAGATACGACGACGAAAGTTTAGTTGGCACTGCCTTAGGGGGAGCGCATGAACAGTCAGTGGCTTCAGTGGATGGATTGGGAGGATGAGACCCATTGCGGGTGGGCTGTGGAATATTTAGTTAAGCAGGGGTTCCTAAGGGGGCGGCACTATATTGCATCTCATAAACTCCAAGAGATGATCGCAGTTTGGCCTTCAAGGATAAGGTCGCCCTTCCCCAACTCCTCGCCCGATCCGGCTTCTTACATCCTGCTGGAGGGAAAGATGCGTTCCGCTTACTCACAGTGGAAAAAGCGCCGGCGCGAAGGGGGGCACAAAACGTACAACCTCTGGATGACCAAAGGCGTCTCGACCCATCTCCACCACTTGGCCAGGCGCCAAAAAATGACTATCAGCGAGGCGGTGGAAGAGCTGATCAGGCAAGAGGATGTTCTAAGCCAAAGGTTCCAGAAGGAGTTCGATCGTCGTATCGAAGAAATGCGGCAAAAGCAAAAGAGAGAGAACGAACACCACAAGGCGCAGACGGACCGATACGATGAAATCATTAATGAACTGATCGGCCGGATAGCTAGACTAGAGCTAGATCTGGAAGGCCTGCCGGAAAAGGAGGCCCCCTCTGACCCAAGCGACCAAGCGGCTTGGAGCGAGCTTTTGGAGGAAAAAATCGGCGCTCTTGATTTGCACTATAAGCTTCAGGTGAAAGCCATTGTGAGACCCCGCAAAGCACCTGGTCCCAAGCTATCGAGGCCTCGTACTGAGGCTTATCCCAGCGACGACCCTCCCTTTTAGCGAGTGCCACATCAGCGGAAGCCCTAGATCAGCGTGTCCAGATGGTCCGCCCACCGCTGCAGCTATTCTCGACGCTCCTCCTCGTAAGCATGGAGGTTGTGAGTACCCTCGATCTCCTTCTGGGAGTGCCCCAGGACGCGCACAGGGGCGTTGTAGATAGTACGGTGGCCCGCCCCAGTGGGCTTGTGCGCGCCAGGGTGCACTTCCACTCGCACGCGGGCAGGCGTCATCGCCGAGGCCGAGCAATTATTCGGTGGGGCAAAAAGTGGGGCAAAAACCCAGACAATAAAAAAGGGGCTAGGCTGTGAATCGCCTAACCCCTTGTTTTGTTTGGTCGGGACGGAAGGATTCGAACCTTCGACCCCTTGCACCCCATGCAAGTGCGCTACCAGGCTGCGCTACGCCCCGAAATTGTGTGGCTCCGCCCGGGGAAGGTTCAGTGCGGCGAAGCGGCGGGAATCATAACGGATTCCCCGGTCGGATGGAACCCGGAATCGGTGCTTGGCGGGCCGTATGCTCAGTCGTTGAGCAGCGGGCCCGCAGCGGGGATTCAGGAGTGGCGGACGTTGTTGACGCGGTCCGCGTTGAGCACCTCCAGCACGTCTTCCAATTCAACGATCATTTGTTTGATCATCTGATGGTAGCGGGTGGCGTGCTCGGCGTTGGCGTCGCCGGAAAGTTGCTGACGAGCGCCGCCGATGGTGAAGCCCTGCTCATAGAGCAGGCTGCGGATCTGACGGATGGTGAGCACGTCCTGACGCTGGTAATAGCGGCGGTTGCCGCGCCGCTTGACCGGCTTGAGCTGTGGGAATTCCTGCTCCCAATAGCGCAGCACGTGCGGCTTGACGTCGCACAGCTCGCTGACTTCACCGATGGTGAAGTAGCGCTTGCCGGGGATCGCCGGCAACTCGTCGTTATGACTGGGTTCGAGCATAGTCTTCCACCCGCTGTTTCAATTTTTGCCCGGGACGGAAGGTGACCACGCGGCGCGCGGAGATCGGAATCTCCTCCCCGGTTTTCGGGTTTCGACCGGGACGTTCGCTTTTGTCACGCAGGTCGAAGTTGCCGAATCCGGAAAGTTTCACCGGCCGGTTTTCGGCCAGTGAGTCACGAATCTGCTCGAAGAACATCTCCACCAGTTCCTTGGCTTCGCGCTTGTTAAGACCGAGTTCATCGAACAGCCGGTCGGCCATATCTGCTTTGGTCAACGCCATTGGAAATGCCTCAATCCAGGCCCTTTTTCAGTCCCTGAGGGTCGCCTTAAACTGTTGTTTTAACTGGGATACTACCGCTTCTACCAGGTCGTTGACCTGAGCATCCTTAAGAGTGCGCGAAGGATCCTGGAAGGTCAAGGTCAGGGCCAGGCTTTTACGTCCCGGCTCAATGTTGTCGCCCTGGTAAAGATCGAATATATGTACCTGGCGCAGGCGCTCGTCGCAGGCCCGGTGGGCGGACGCCACCATATCGCCGGCGGACACCTCGGCGTCCACCACGAAGGCCAGATCGCGCTGCACACGGGGCTGGTCCGAGACCGGCTGGAAGTGCGGCAGACGGCCCAGACGCAGGGGCTCCAGGGCCAGCTCGAACAGGTATAACCCTTTAGGCAGATCCAGCTCCGCTGCCAGGCGTGGGTGCAGACGCCCCAAATGCCCAACGGTTTGGCCGTCGCGCTGCAGCTCGGCGCATTGCCCCGGGTGCAGCGCCGGATGGCTGCCGGGTCGGAACGTGAAGGCCTCCGGTTGCGACAACGCCAACAGCGCCTCCACGTCGCCTTTCAGGTCGTAGAAGTCCAACGGACGGGGTTTGCCGTCCCAGTGGGCGGGTTGGGCGCTACCGAACAACAAGCCGGCGACCATCGGCTCCTGAGCCAGGCCGTCCGGGCCGGGCACGAAGCGCAGGCCGGTCTCGAACAGGCGCAGACGGCTGCACTGGCGATTGACGTTGCGCTCGGCGGCGCTCAGCAAGCCCGCCATCAGGCCGGTACGCATCACGCCCAGATCCGCTGAAATAGGGTTGAGCAGCGCCAGCGGCGCGTGGTTCGGGTCCACCTTGGCCTGCAGCTCCGGTGCCACGAAACTGTAGGTGATCGCTTCCATATAGCCCCGGTCACGCAGGGTGTCGCCCAGGCGGCGCAGCGGCAGCTCTTTTTCCGGCGCGGGGTCACCAGCGGGCGTGCCGGCGGGCACACGGCTGGGCAGGTTCTCATAGCCGTGCACGCGGGCCAGTTCTTCGATCAGGTCTTCCTGGATTGCCATATCGAAGCGCCAGCTCGGCGCCGATACCGACCACTGACCGGCGGCGGTTTCGGTCACCGTCATACCCAGGCGCGACAGGATGTCGGCGATGTCCGCGTTTTCCAATGGCGCGCCCAGCAGCCGCGTGACGCGCCCGGCCTGCAACTCGAGGGTAACGGGACGGGGCAGCTTTTCCTCGGCCACCGCTTCGGTCACCGGGCCGGCTTCGCCGCCGGCGATCTCCAGAATCAGCGCGGTGGCTCGCTCCATAGCGCGTTGCTGCAGCGCCGGGTCCACGCCACGCTCATAGCGGTGGGAGGCATCGGTATGCAGGCCGTAATTGCGCGCCCGACCGACAATCGCCAGCGGGCTGAAAAAGGCGCATTCCAGGAACAGGTCACGGGTGTCCTTGGACACCGCGCTGGGGCGGCCGCCCATAATGCCGGCCAGGGCCAGAGGACCGTTGTCATCGGCGATCAACAGGGTGTCGTCGCTCAACTCCAGGGTCTGGTCGTCCAGGCTTTGCAGAGTCTCGCCCTGCTTCGCCGGGCGCACGCGGATAGCACCGGACAAGGTGTTGAGATCGAAGGCATGCAGGGGCTGACCCAGCTCCAGCAGCACATAGTTGGTGACATCAACGATCGGATCAAGAGCACGCACGCCGGCGCGGCGCAGACGCTCCACCATCCACAAGGGAGTCTCGGCGTCGGCATTGATGCCACGAATCACTCGTCCCAGATAGCGCGGACAGCCGTCGCTGTCGTCCAGGGTGACGGGCACACTGTCGTCCAGGGTGGCCGGCACCGGCTCGATGGCGGGCTCGTTCAGCGGGGTACGGTTGAGCACCCCCACTTCACGGGCGATGCCGCGCACGCTCAAGCAGTCCGCCCGGTTGGGGGTCAGATCCACCTCGATCACGGTGTCGTTCAGCGCCAGGTAGTCGCGAATATCGGTACCCAGCGGGGCATCGTCGGGCAGTTCCAGCAAACCGTCGATGCGGTCTTCCAGGCCCAGCTCCGAACCGCCGCACAACATGCCTTCGGAAGGCTCGCCACGCAGCTTGGCTTTCTTGATCTTCAGGTCCCCGGGCAGCAAGGCGCCGACCCGGGCGAAGGGGGCTTTCAGGCCTTCCCGGGCATTGGGCGCGCCGCACACCACCGGGAAGGTGGTTTCGCCGTCACTGACTTCGCAGACACGCAGCTTGTCCGCGTCCGGGTGCGGTTGGCAGCGGACGATTTGCCCTACCACTACGCCGGTGAACGGCGGCACCGCCGGTTCCACGGCGTCCACTTCCAGACCGGCCATGGTCAGTTGATGGGCCAGGGTGTCAGTGTCGATGTCCGGGTTGACCCACTCCCGCAACCAGGCTTCATTGAAACGCATTGTTTATGATCCTTGGAGTCCGTTAACAGGCGGCTAGGCGAATTGCGACAGGAAGCGCGCGTCGTTCTCGAAGAACAGGCGCAGATCGTTGACGCCATAGCGCAGCATGGCAAGGCGTTCGACGCCCATGCCGAAGGCGAAACCGCTGTAGCGAGACGAATCGACGCCGCCGTGCTCCAGCACCTTGGGATGGACCATGCCGCAGCCCATGATTTCCAGCCAGCCGCTGTGCGAGCACACCCGGCAGCCGTCACCGCCACAGGTCATGCAACCCACATCCACTTCGGCGCTGGGCTCGGTGAACGGGAAATAGCTGGGCCGGAAACGGACCGGCAGATCGTCGACCTCGAACACGAACTTAAGGAACGCCGCCACCGTGCCTTTCAGGTCGGCGAAGGTGATGTTTTCGTCCACCAGCAGGCCTTCCACCTGGTGAAACATGGGAGTGTGAGTCAGGTCCGAATCGCAGCGGTAGACACGCCCGGGTGCGATGATCCGGAAAGGCGGCTCGCCCTTTTGCATGACGCGCACTTGCACCGGCGACGTGTGGGTCCGTAGCAGACGGCCATCGCCGAAATAGAAGGTGTCGTGCATCGCCCGAGCAGGATGGTGGGCGGGAATATTCAAGGCCTCGAAGTTGTGGAAGTCGTCTTCCACCTCCGGGCCCTCGGCGATATCGAAGCCGAGACGCAGGAAGAAATCCTCCATACGGCGACGCATGCGCGTTACCGGATGCAGCGCGCCGGGCTGCTCGCCCCGGCCAGGCAAGGTCACGTCCAGGGTTTCCGCACTCAACTGCTGATTAAGCGCCGCTTCCTCAAGAACCTGACGGCGCTCATCTATGGCCGCCTGCACACGCTGCTTGCCCTCGTTGATCAACGCCCCGGCCTTGGGCCGCTCGTCCGCGCTCAGCCCGCCCAGGCTCTTCAGCAGAGCACTGATCTCCCCCTTTTTACCCAGGTAACGCACCCGCACCTCATCCAGCGCGCGCGCATCGCCGGCCCCGGCCACTTCCGCCAGCGCCGCCTCCACCAGGCTTTCCAGGTTCTCCATCATAAACACCCACCAGTCGTGTTCATTATTTTCACGTCAATATAGCGGTTACTACGTCAGCGCCGTCCATAGGGGCCCGACCGGGGACCCCAAACGAAAAAGGGGAAGAGCGCGAGCTCTTCCCCCGTTTCGGAGTACTGTCGTGTAGGCTAACCGACAGTCAGCTCAGGCGGCGAGGCTCGCTTTGGCTTTCTCGGCCAAAGCCCCAAATGCTGCCTGATCGCGCACCGCCAGGTCCGCGAGTACTTTACGGTCAATCTCGATGGACGCCTTCTTCAGGCCGTCGATCATACGGCTGTAGGACATGCCGTTAATACGCGCTGCGGCGTTGATACGCACGATCCACAGACGGCGGAACTGACGCTTACGAACCTTGCGGTCACGGTAAGCGTACTGGCCGGCCTTGGTGACCGCCTGTACCGCAACGCGGAAAACGCGACTGCGCGCCCCGTAGTAACCTTTTGCTTGCTTGAGAATCTTCTTGTGCCGGCGACGCGCCTGCACACCACGCTTTACTCGAGCCATTATTCAGACCTCCAAAAACCGGTTATTAGCTGTAGGGCATCATGCGCTTGACCAGGGGCACGTCGGATTCGTGAACCTGAGTCTTGGGGCGCAGATGACGAATCGTCTTGGCGGACTTCTTCGTCAGGATGTGGTTTTTGAATGCCTGCTTACGCTTGAAACCGGAGGCGGTTTTTTTAAAACGCTTTGCGGCCCCGCGGTTTGTCTTGATCTTGGGCATGGTACCTATCTCAAGTTGTGTGAATAAAAACAAAAGCAACCGGCGATCCGGTTACTTTTTCTTCTTGCTGCCCGGGCTGAGCACCATGATCATCTGGCGCCCTTCCATGTTCGGGCGTTGCTCAACGGAGCCGTGCTCCGCCAAATCAGCCTCCACGCGCTGCAGCAGTTCGCGACCCAGCTCCTGGTGAGCCATTTCACGACCGCGGAAACGCACGGTGACCTTGGTCTTGTCGCCGGCCTCGAGGAAGCGCTTGAGGTTACGCAGTTTCACCTCATAGTCGCCGGAATCGGTGCCGGGACGAAATTTGATTTCCTTAAGCTGAGTCTGACGCGTCTTCTTGCGCGACTCTTTGGCTTTTTGCTTCTGTTCGAACAGGTGCTTGCCGTAATCCATGATTCGACAAACGGGCGGTTCCGCATCAGGGGAGATTTCCACCAGATCCAGTTGCTTGCCAGTGGCCTGCTCAAGGGCCTCCTCTAAGGGAACGATGCCTACTTGCTCGCCATCGACATCGATCAGTCGAACCTGAGTCGCCTGGATTTGCTGATTGATTGTGGCTCGCTGTTCGCGGCCTTTGCCTCCACGCTTAATGTCGTGAACCTCCAACTGGTTAATCGAACTGAGGCCGCCACGGCCTCCACGGCTCTTGAACACAAGGTCAGAACTGTATAGCTGACCATTCTAGGCGACCCCTCGGGGTCCGTAAACCTGGGGTGGCCAAGTGGTGATTTCAAGAGCGGCGCGAAACTGGTAGAACCGGGCGGATTCGAACCGCCGACCTCTGCCATGTCAAGGCAGCGCTCTAACCAACTGAGCTACGGTTCTGCAGAGGGGCGCAATTCTAGGCAGACGGGACGCCGCTGGCAAGCCCTATCGCCCCGGTCGGCTATTTCCGGCGACCGCCCCAGGCCGCCTCGATCTGACGGGCACGGGTAATCGATTCCTGTACCAGCTCGGACTGGTGCTCGGCGAACTCGCGGATGATCTCCAGGGCGGAGCGCACGTCGCGGCGGAAAATGGTCTCCACCAGCGCTTTGAAGAACGATAAGCACTCTTTCATCTCGTCGTTATCCAGGTGCAGCGCCATGAAATAGGTGCGTTGCAGCGCCGGGTGCAGATCGGTGAGGACATCTTCCACGAAGCCGTTACGGGCGAACGGATAGGCGTGCTCCAGGAACCGGAAGCTAAGATCAAAGAACTGATCCAGGTCGCGATCGGCGGCGGCCACCTGCAATTCGTGAATCAAGGCGATGATCGGATCAAGATCGTCCTCGCGGACGTTCTTGATCGCCTTGCGGATCACCAGGCCGAGCAGCACCTGTACCAACTCATAGAGGCCGCGCACCTGGCTTTCCGACATTTCCTTCACCACCGCCCCACGGCGCGGCAGGATATCGATCAGATGGCGACGCTCCAGGATCAGCAGCGCCTCGCGTACCGAGCCGCGACTGACTTCCAGCTCGCCGGCCACGCGCAGCTCTTGGATGCGGTCGCCGGCCAGCATATCGCCACGGATGATCTGCCCGGCCAAATGGCCGGCGATTTGTTCGGACAGGCTTTCCCGGGCTTTGAAGGTCACGACGGCCTTATACGCTGGCAACTGAGTTGTCCGACTATAAAACAATCCTCCGGGCCGACCAAGCCACGCTCACTGCCAAACCGCTCAGAAAAAAGCCCTCCCGGACATGACAAGCCCTTCCCGGTCTGGTTAATTGTCGGATATTCAGGAACTTCGGGCGGCCACGGCGCCAAGGGCAGTAATGAGACGGCTGATCACCGAACTGGCGGAACTGGACGGCCTGTTCGACCACTACGCGGAACGCTTCGGCAGGGACCAGACGCCCTACCGCAACCATGTCTATCGGGTCATCAACCTGGTAGCGGCGCAGCGCACCCTCACCGGCGATGATTTGCGCAAGCTGGAGCTGGCCGGCTTCTTTCACGACGCCGGCATCTGGCTGGCGGGCACTTTCGATTACCTGGCGCCTTCCGCCAGGCTCGCCTGCCACTATCTGGACGAACAGGGGTTACAGCACTGGGGCGACGAGGTCCACGCGATGATCGTGCAGCACCATAAGCTGACCCGCAGCAACGCCCCCGCCGGCACGCTGGTGGAATCTTTCCGCCGCGCCGACTGGATTGATGTGTCGCTGGGGATGCTGCGTTTCGGCGTCAGCCGGGAACGTATCCGCGAGATCAATCACCGCTTCCCCAACGCCGGCTTTCATGCGCTTCTGCTGGGACTCAGCGCCCGGCAACTGATTACCCACCCCTGGCGCCCCTTCCCGATGCTGCGTTTATAGCGGCGCATCGGGCATTGTTCAAAGACTCCCTGGGACCTTTTGTCCCTTGGGCTCGACAGACGACTACCGCAGAATACAGAGGTGACGGCGCCTCCGCCCGGGGTCGCCGGCTCACGCAGGAGATTCGTCCATGACCGAAACCCTGGCGCTGGATCTGGCCCGCACCCAGTTCGCGTTCACCATTTCGTTTCATATCATATTTCCCGCCATCACCATCGGCCTGGCGAGCTATCTGGCGGTTCTGGAAGGCCTGTGGTTGTACACCCGCAACACCTTGTACCGGGATCTGTATCATTTCTGGGTCAAGATATTCGCCGTCAACTTCGGCATGGGCGTGGTCTCCGGCCTCGTCATGGCCTACCAGTTCGGCACCAATTGGAGTTTCTTTTCTGAATTCGCCGGCAGCATCACCGGGCCGCTGCTGGCCTATGAAGTACTCACCGCCTTCTTTCTGGAAGCGGGCTTCCTCGGCGTTATGCTGTTCGGCTGGAACCGGGTTGGGCCGGGCCTGCATTTCTTTTCCACCGTGGTGGTGGCCATCGGCACCTTGATCTCGACCTTCTGGATTCTCGCCTCGAACAGTTGGATGCAGACGCCCCAGGGCCATGAGATCGTCAACGGTCAGGTAATACCGGTGGACTGGATGGCGGTGATCTTCAATCCGTCCTTCCCCTACCGGCTGATCCACATGTCGGTGGCGGCGTTCCTCGCCACCGCGCTGTTCGTGGGCGCATCCGCCGCCTGGCACCTGCTGCGCGGACGCGATAACCCGGCGATCCGCAAGATGTTCTCCATGGCGATGTGGATGATGGTGCTGGTCGCCCCCGTGCAGGCGGTGATCGGCGATCTGCACGGGCTCAACACCCTGGAACACCAGCCCGCCAAAGTGGCGGCAATGGAAGGCCACTGGGGTGGCGAGGAGGAAACCGCCGGCGAAGGCCTGCCGCTGATCCTGTTCGGCTGGCCGGACATGGAAGAGGAGCGCACCCGGTTTTCGGTGGCGGTTCCCCGCCTCGGCAGTCTTATTCTCACCCACAGTTGGGACGGCACGATCCCCGGTCTGAAAGAGTTCGCCGCCGAGGACCGGCCCAATGTGCCGATCGTGTTCTGGTCGTTCCGGGTGATGGTGGGCCTGGGCCTGTTGATGATTTTGCTCGGCGGGCTCAGTTTGCTCCAGCGCTGGCGCGGCCGCCTCTACCAAACCCGCTGGTTGCTGCGCTTCGCCCTGCTGATGGGGCCCGCCGGCCTGGTTGCCATTCTCGCCGGCTGGTACACCACGGAGATCGGTCGCCAGCCATGGGTGGTCTATGGTCTGCTGCGCACCGAGGACGCCGTATCGCCCCATGGCGCGGGCACGCTGGGCGTCTCACTGGCATTGTTCGTGGTGGTGTATTTGTTTGTGTTCGGCGCCGGCCTGGCTTACATGCTGCGACTGGTACGCAAAGGACCGCAATTGGAAGAAGGTGCCCAGGAAACCACCGGCGGCCCGGGCCAGCAGCGGCACGCCATGCGGCCATTGTCCGCGGTGGAGGAAAATCTGGACGACGATCACGAAACGGACCGGGGACGCTGAGCCATGGGTATTGATCTGCCTCTTATCTGGGCGCTGATTATCGGCTTCGGCGTCATGATGTACGTGCTGATGGACGGTTTCGACCTGGGCATCGGTATTCTTTATCCGTTCATTCCCGACCGTCACCATCGCGATGTCGCCATGAATACGGTGGCGCCGGTCTGGGACGGCAACGAAACCTGGCTGGTGCTGGGCGGCGCCGGGCTGCTGGCCGCCTTTCCGCTGGTCTACTCCGTGGTGCTGACGGCGCTGTATCTGCCGTTGATTTTCATGCTGCTGGGGCTGATTTTCCGGGGCATCGCCTTCGAGTTCCGCTTCAAGGCCCGCGACCATGAGCGCCACATCTGGGACAAAGCGTTTATCGGCGGGTCCTTCGCCGCCACGTTTTTCCAAGGCGTGGTGCTAGGGGCTTATGTCAGTGGCCTGGCGGTGGAAAACGGCGCCTATGTGGGCGGCCCGCTGGACTGGATCGCGCCTTTCCCACTGTTCACCGGAGTGTCGCTGGTGTTCGCCTACGCGCTGCTGGGCAGCACCTGGCTGATCATGAAGACGGAAGGTGAATTGCAGTTGCGCATGTTTCATCTGACCCGGCCGTTGATGGGCATCCTGCTGGCCGTGATCGGCGTGATCAGTGTGTGGACACCGCTGCGTGACCCGGCCATCGCCGAGCGTTGGTTCAGCTTCCCCAACATACTGTGGGTGTCCCCGGTGCCGCTGCTGGTGCTGGGCAGTGCCATTTTGATGCACCGGTCGCTGGCCAGTGGCCGACAGGTGGCGCCGTTTCTGCTTGCTTTGCTACTGATGTTTCTTGGCTATGTGGGCCTGGCGATCAGTGGCTGGCCCAATATTCTTCCACCGGATATTTCCATTTGGGAGGCGGCCGCGCCGCCGCAAAGTCTGGGCTTCGCTCTAGTGGGTGCTCTGCTGATCATCCCCTTTATTCTTATGTACACCGCGTTCGCCTACTACGTGTTCCGGGGCAAGGTACGCCCCGGCGACGGTTATCATTGATCCGCAGCCGTGATGCACTCAATGAAAAAAGAAACAGAGGACCGGAACCGCCCGCCGCGCTCTTTCGCCAAGCGGCTGGGCTGGCTGGCGCTGATCTGGGTCGCCAGCGTGCTGACGCTGGGTGGCGTCGCCTGGCTGATGCGGTTGTTTATGAACGCCATTGGCCTGCAAACAACGTGAAGCGGAGCGGGCTCTTTCAACCGCAGCGGATAACAAGGAAAAGTTACTCACAGATTCTGTGGATAACTCTGTGTATATTCTGTCAGGAACCGCGCCGAAGGCCCGTGATGACGCCGATGACCCCTAAATGACGAAAAAATATCCATATTATTAATATCATTTAAATCAATGAGTTACGAGTATTCCCTCCAGAAATCAAGCGGTTACGAAGACTTGCTAAAAGTGAAATGAGCAACGGCCGTCCGCTGTGCAAAACTCCCGGCGCCTCGCCGCCTCTTTTAAGCGCCGTCAAGGCCCTGCGAGATCTATTTCGGTGCGTAATCACTGACGCGCCCCTCACCGTCAGAGCCGTACCAACCGCGCGTTAATCACGCCCTCCAGCGACCGGATGCGTCCCATCACCGAGGCAGACGGCTCCTCGGCCAGATCAAGCAGGTTATAAGCCAGTTCGTCGCGGCTTTTATTGAGCATATCGATCACATTGATATTGGCGTCCGCCAGCACGGACAGCACCTGACCGAGCATTTTCGGAATGTTGCGGTTGGTGATCGCCAGCCGCACACCCGGGCTCGGCTCGAGAATCAAATCCGGGAAGTTGACCGAATGCCGGATGTTGCCGTTCTGCAGGAAGTCGCTCAGCGCGTCGGCGGCCATCATCGCGCAGTTTTCTTCGGACTCACCGGTGCTCGCCCCCAAATGAGGCAACGCCAGCACCCCCGGCACGCCGGTCAACGCCAGGCACGGAAAATCGGTAACAAAACGGCGCAGCTTACCGGCGGTCAGAGCCTCCGCCACGGCGGCTTCGTCAACAATGCCCTGGCGGGCGAAGTTGAGCAGCACCGCGTCGGCTTTCATCGACGCCAATTGTCCGGCGCCGACCAGGCCCCGGGTGCTGTCCAGCAGCGGCAAATGCAGGGTGACATAGTCGGCCCGCGCCAACAGCGCCTCAAGACTGGCCATCGGCGTCACCTGACTGGGCAACCGCCAGGCGGCGTCCACGCTCAACGCCGGGTCGTAACCGATCACATTCATGTCCAGGGACAACGCGGTGTGCGCCACCCGCGACCCGATCGCGCCCAGCCCCACCACGCCCAGAGTTCGACCGGCCAGCTCGCGGCCCTGGAAATGCTTTTTGCCCTCCTCCACCCGCCGGTGCAGGTCGGCTTCGTCGTCGGCGCGCAATTGCGCCACCCAGTCCAGCCCTTCGCGCAAATGCCGCGATGCCAGCAGCAGCCCGGCCACCACCAGCTCTTTCACCGCGTTGGCATTGGCGCCCGGTGTGTTGAACACCGGAAGGCCCCGGGCGCTGCAATAGGCCACATCGATATTGTTGACGCCGGCACCGGCGCGGGCCACGGCTTTAACGGTAGCGGGGATGTCGGGGCCGTCGAGGGGATGGCTGCGCAGCAGCAACGCGTCCGGGTCGGACAGGTCACTGGCGACTTCGAAGTGGTTTCGCGGGAAACGCTCGAGACCACGCAGGGCAATCTGGTTGTAGGTACGAATACGGAACATGGCGGTCCTCCGAAGGGTGGCTGGGTTTCCCCAGCCTCTCCGTAAACCGCCCGGATTGCCAGCCCTCAGTAGTGGAAGGTCATGCCCAGGCGCCGGCCCACTTCTTCGTAGGCTTCAATCACGTTGCCCAGGTCCTGGCGGAAGCGATCCTTGTCCATTTTTTCGCGGCTGTCCTTGTCCCACAGCCGGCATCCGTCCGGCGAGAACTCGTCGCCGAGCACCACTTCACCGTTGAACAGACCGAACTCGAGCTTGTAGTCCACCAGCAGCATGTTGGCGTCCAGGAAGCGCTTCTTGAGCACGTCATTCACCTGGAAGGTCAGCTCTTTCATTTTCTCGATGTGCTCGGGCTCCGCCCAGCCGAAACTGCGCACGTGGTACTCGTTGATCATCGGGTCGCCCAGGGCATCGTCCTTGAGGAACAACTCGAAGGTAGGCGGCGTCAGTTCCTTGCCCTCTTCCACGCCCAGGCGACGGACAATGGAGCCGGCGGCGATGTTACGCACCACGCATTCCACCGGGATCATCTCGAGCTTCTTGACCAGCGACTCGCTGGCCCCCAGCAGCTTTTCGAAATGCGTGGGAATGCCGGCCTCGCGCAGCATTTCCATGATCGCCGCGTTGAACTGGTTGTTCACCGCGCCCTTGCGATCCAGCGCCTCTTTCTTCTTACCGTCGAAGGCCGAGGTGTCGTTACGGAACACGATTACCAGCCGCTCCGGATCGTCGGTGGTGAATACCGACTTGGCTTTCCCCGCATAGAGTTCGTCGCGCTTTTCCATGACCTACCTGCGTTAGTTGAGAGCATCGATGTCACGCGTGGCCGCACGCATGGGACGAAGACTCCTTAGTGAATGTCGAGCCAGCCAAAGCCGTGCTGCTGGCTGGCCACCCGGATACGCTCATGGCCCGCTTCCACCGCCCGGTGGATCCAGGCCAGAGCGTGATCCGGTGTGTTGTTCTGCTCGCTCAGATGCGAGAGCACCAGATGCTGAAGCCGGTCCACGTTGCAGTGACCGAGCAGGGTGGCCGCCTGCTGGTTGCTCAAGTGTCCCAGGTTACCACCCACCCGCCGTTTCAGGGACGCCGGATAAGGGCCGGCGGCGAGCAGCTCCGGCTCGTGATTGCATTCCAGCACCAGGGCGTCGCATTCCCGGTAGGCGTCCACCACATGCGGCGTCAGCGACCCCAGATCGGTGAGCACGCCCAGTTCGCGCTGCCGCCAGCCGAAACGATACTGGCAGGGCTCGAGCGCGTCGTGGGGCACGGTTACCGGCGTTACGGTAAGGTCCGCCAGGGTGAACGACCGGCCGGGCCGGACTTCACGCCAGTCGGCGCCATGAAAGCCGGCGGGTTTGCCGGTCACCGCCCGGGCGGTGCCGAAGGTACTGTACAGGGGAGTCTTATACTTGCGCGCCAGAGCCCCGGCGCCACGCACATGGTCGCCATGCTCGTGGGTCACCAGCAGCGCCGACAGATCCTTGGGGCTCAAGCCCAGCGCATCCAACCGCTGCTCGGTGTCACGCAGGGAGAAGCCACAGTCCACCAACACCAGCAGGTCGCCGGCGCACACCAGGGTGCCGTTGCCTTTACTGCCACTGCCCAGGGACGCCAGCCGCAAGAACGCTCTCCCCACTAAACGCCCGGCCGCCCGAGGGGCGGCCGGAGCCGGTTCACAGTTCGTTGTGAATGCTTTCCAGGATCGCCAGCCCCGAAGCCTTGTCCGCCAGGGCGGAGCCTTCTTCATTGAGCACCGCCACCTGAATACCGTTGGTGGTATGACTCAACTTGAGACGGCCCCGCGGCGGCTGCAACTGATAGCGTTCCGGCGCGGTCAGGAAAAAGACCCCCTGGTCCCGGTTGCGGTCGGTGACGCGCAAGTCCGTCTGGGTAAGCGCCTCCCCCACTTTTTCCCAGGCCCAGGCAAAGCTGGTCGGCATCATGATGATCGGATAACCGCTGCCGTCCTTGGCCAGTACCGGTCGGCCGGTGTTATCGGCGGGCGCGGCCGCTGGCGCATCCTGGTCGTCATCGCCTTCTTCAGCCAGAGCCACCAGTTGCGGCGGACGGGGCGCCTTGAAGCCGTCCTCGTCTTCACCCTTGCCTTTCAGGCGGCGGTCCATTTGCGGCACGGCGTACAAAGGTTCCTCGCCGAGGAATACCATATCCCCGGGCACCGTCATCGGCTCCAGAACCTCCGCGTCGCGATAACGCAGGCTGTTGTCGGGAATCAGGCCACAACCGGCCAATGTCAGCGCCGCGGCGCCGGCAACAATCAAACTACGATGCATTATCCCTCCAGGAGGCCGCAGCCGCGCAGCGTTTCGCGCAGGCGTGGCTGGGCGGCCTCCGATAAAGTAACCAACGGCAAACGGATGCCGTTGTCGATCAGGCCCATCTCATACAGGGCCCATTTCACCGGAATCGGGCTGGCTTCCAGGAATAGATCACGATGGAGGGGTTCCAGTTCCGCATTCAAGGTGCGGGCACGGTCCACGTCACCGTCCACCGCCGCCTGGCACATGGCCGCCATCTTCGCTGGCGCCACGTTGGCGGTCACCGAAATATCACCGTCGCCGCCGGCCAGGATCAGTTCCAGGGCGGTGGCGTCATCACCGGAATAGATCAGGAAATCGTCGCCGCAGCGTTCGCGAATCTCCCGCGCGCGCTCCAGATTGCCGGTGGCTTCCTTGATGCCGACGATATTAGGCACCTTGGCCAGCCGCTCCACGGTCTCCGGCAACAGATCGCAGGCGGTGCGACCGGGCACGTTATAAAGGATCTGCGGCACATCCACCGCCCGGGCCACGGCCAGAAAATGCTGGTAGAGGCCTTCCTGGGGCGGCTTGTTGTAGTACGGCGTCACCAACAGACAGGCGTCGGCGCCGTCGCGCTCCGCGTCACGGGTCAGCCGGATGGCTTCCGCGGTACTGTTAGCGCCGGTACCGGCGATCACCGGAATGCGTTTGTCGGCCACCGCCACGATCTCACGGACCACGCTGTCGTGTTCCTCGAAACCCAGGGTGGCGGATTCACCGGTGGTGCCCACCGCCACGATGCCATGGGTACCCTGCTCCACATGCCAGTTGACCAGATCGCGCAGACGTTCCCAGTCCACCGACCCGTCTTCGCGCATGGGAGTAACCATTGCCACGATGCTGCCGCGAATCATGTCGCTTCCTCTTAAACGCTTTCGACGCCTTTCATTCAAGGGGCGCTATGGTAAACCCCGCCTGGGGGGCGGACAAGCGTTCCCAGGCCCGGTAAGCTGTGTCGCCCGCGGACCCGAACCCGTATCAAGGCAGTATCAGGAGACCAGCATGACGATCAAAGAAGGCCAGCCGGCGCCCGACTTCAGCGCCCCGGCCACCGGCGAGGCCACCATCACCCTGTCGCAATTGCAGGGCAAGAAGGTAGTGCTCTACTTCTACCCCAAGGACAGCACCCCGGGTTGCACCACCGAAGGTCAGAACTTCCGCGATCTGTACCCCAATTTTCAGGAGGCCAACTGCGAAATTCTGGGCGTCTCCAAGGACTCCCTGCGCCGCCATGAAAATTTCAAAAACAAACAGGAGTTCCCCTTCGACTTGATCAGCGACGAGGACGAAACGGTGTGCAACCTGTTCGACGTGATCAAGCTGAAGAAGATGTACGGCAAGGAGTTCGAAGGCATCGAACGCAGCACCTTCCTGATCGACGAGCAAGGCGTGGTCCGCGATATCTGGCGCAAAGTGAAGGTTAAAGGTCACGCCGAGGAAGTGCTCGACGCGGTCCACGGCCTCTGAACCTTGTGCGGGTGGGCCCTGCCCGCGAAAGGGCGGCCAAAGGCCGCCCGGCAGCATCCCAAAGACTTCTCTTATTCCCCCGCCGGCAACCGCCAGCCCTCACCGCGTTTAGGCCAGGCGTTGATCACCGCCTTGAGCAGGGTGGCCAGGGGGATCGCGAAGAAAATGCCCCAGAAGCCCCAGACCCCACCGAAGAACAGAATCGCGGTGATAATCGCCACCGGATGCAGATTGACCGCCTCGGAAAACAGCAGCGGCACCAGGATGTTGCCGTCGATGAACTGGATCACGCCGTACACCACCATCACCAGAGCGAAATCCCCACCCCAGCCGAACTGCAGATACGCCACCGCCGCCACCGGCACGGTAACGATGGTGGCGCCGATGTAGGGAATCAGCACCGATAAGCCGACCAGCACCGCCAGCAGCACGGTGTAGTTCATGCCCAGCAACAGAAAGGCAAGGAAGGTCACCGACCCCACCAGCAGGATCTCCACCGCCTTGCCGCGCACATAGTTGGCGATTTGCTGGTCCATCTCCTGCCAGACGTGGGAGAGAACGCGACGCCGCTCGGGCAGAAAACCCAGCACCCAGCCCACCAGCTTTTCCCGGTCTTTCAGGAAGAAGAACACCAGCAACGGCAACAGCACCAGGAACACCAGAATTTCCAGCATATTGGGGATCGACGACAACGACAGGGTGAGCACCGATTGGCCGAACTGGGCCAGTTCCCGCTGAGCGATGGTCACCAGAGTGTTCACCTGCTCCATGGAAATCATTTCCGGATAACGCTCCGGCAGGCTGCGCAGCCAGGTTTCCGTGGTGCGCAGAATATCCGGCAACTGATCGCGGACCAGCAACACGGTCTGGCGCCACAGCAGTGGCATCAGCACCACCAGCACGGCGACCAGGGCGGCCAGAAACAACAGGAAGACCAGATTCACCGAGAGCACCGGCGGCACCCGATAACGGTTCAACGCGGTAACCAGCCCCTGCATCAGGTATGCCAGCACCAGCGCCGCCAATACCGGCGCCAGAATACCGCCGAACAACAACACCACGGCGAAGCCCGCCAGCAACAGAAACAGCAGATAGACCGCTTCTTCGTCGGAAAACCAGGCGTTGAACCAGCCTTTGAGTACATTCAACATCGGGGGACCTCGGGCTTACTCGCCACAACGAATGAGAAAGCGGAACTCCCGCTCGTCTTGCTCACGGCGAACCAGCTCATGGGATGACTGTCGAAGATAGTCAGGAATGTCCCGGGCGGAACCGGCATCGGTGGCGATAACCTCCAGCAGTTCCCCGGTTCCCAGCCCACGCAGCGCCTGCCGGGTTTTCAGCAAAGGCAGCGGGCAATTCAGACCTCGGGCATCCAAATATTTGATATCCATGGTGTGATCCGTTCGCAGGGGCCGTCATTATAGGGCACCTGACACTATTATCAGAGACACCCCGTCGGGACGGGGTAAGGAGCTCTCACTTTGATCCCTGCCGCTCGCCTTGCTCTTCTCGCCTTGCTGTGTCTGATCGCCGGCGCGGGCCAGGCCCAGCAACACAACTTGCCGGAACTGGGCGACCCCACCGTGGCGATTATTTCCGCGGAACAGGAGTACCGGCTGGGGCGCGGCTGGCTGCGTAATCTACGCGGGCAAACACCGATTATGGAAGACCCGCTGGTGCAGGAATACGTGGAGCATCTGGTCTATCGGCTGGCGTCCTACAGTGAGTTGAACGAACCGGACCTGGCCATCGTGGTGATCAACAGCCCCGCGATCAACGCCTTCGCGGTCCCCGGTGGAGTCATCGGGCTTAACGCCGGCCTGTTCCTGAACGCCGCCAGCGAGGACGAAGTGGCCAGCGTGGTCGCCCACGAAATCGCCCACGTCAGCCAGCGCCACTTCACACGCCGCTATATGGACTCCAAGCGGCGCGGCCCGGCGGTGCTGGCCGCCATGCTGGCGAGCATCGCGCTGGCCATTGCCGGCAGCGGCGACGCGGGCATGGCCGGCATCGCCGCCACCCAGGCCGCCTCGATCCAGGCGCAGTTGGCCTACTCCCGCCACAATGAATACGAAGCGGACCGGGTGGGCATGCAGATCCTCGCTTCCGCCGGCCTGGACCCGACCGCCATGCCGCGCTTCTTTGAACGCATGCTGGAACAGCAGCGCTACTCCGGCGACCCACCGGAATTCCTGCTCACTCACCCGTTGACCGCCGAACGGGTGGCGGATTCCCGCGCGCGGGCGCGCACCTTGAGCGCGCCGGCGGCCCATCCATCCCTGTCTTTCGAGCTGGTTCGCGCGCGCATTCAGGCGCGTTATTTCGATGGCCAGGAACGGGCCAGGGATTACTTTCAGAGACGCTTGCAGGAAACCGACGGCATGCCGCGACAGGCAGCGCGCTATGGTCTCGCCCTGACCGATCTGAAAGCGGACCGTTACGACGCGGCGCGCCAGAAGTTAACCGCCCTGATCGACGCCCACCCGGACCAGATATGGTTTCAACTGGGACTAATGGAAGTGGCCATGGACCAGGGCCAGTACGCGGACGTGATCAAACGCGGCGAACAGGTGCTCACCATTAATCCCAAGGATTACGCCGCTTCCGTGATGACCGCGCGCGCCTATCTGCTGAGCAAGAAACCGCAAAAAGCGGTGCCACTATTGGAGCCGCTGCTGCTGCAACGGCCCAACGACCCCTCGCTGTGGGGCCTGGCCGCCGATGCCTGGGGCAACAGTGACCAGGCCGCCCGCGCCCACCGGGCCCGGGCCGAAGTGCTGTTTCTGAGCGGCCGGGACCAGTCGGCCCTGCGTCAGATGCGTTTCGCTCTGGATGAAGCCGACGGCCAGTTCGCCCTGCGCAGCAAATTGAACGCACGCATGAGCGAAATGGAGCGGCTTTCCTCGGAAGAATTCTAGGCCCGCCGGCTAACCTTTAAGACCGGCGCCGAAATCCAGCATCCGGTCCAGCGGTTTCATGGCCTTGGCGGCCAGCGCCGGATCGACGAAGATTTCCTGGCCGCAGCCACTCTCGTCCTCCAGCACCGCCAGGGTGTTCTCCAGACCGTTCATGGCCATCCACGGGCAATGGGCACAGCTTTGGCAGGCCGCACCGCTGCCCGCGGTGGGGGCCGCCACGAAGGTTTTTTCCGGCGCCAGTTGCTGCATCTTGTAGAAGATGCCCTTGTCGGTGGCAACGATAAAGGTTTGGTTGTCCATCTCCTGGGCGGCCTTGATCAGTTGTGAGGTGGAACCCACCACATCCGCCATTTCCACCACCGAAGCCGGCGATTCCGGGTGCACCAGCACCGCCGACCCCGGATACGCCGCCTTCAGGTCTTCCAGGCCCTGGGCCTTGAATTCTTCGTGAACGATGCAGGCACCATCCCAGCACAACACATCGGCGCCGGTCTGGTTGCGCACGTAGGCGCCCAGGTGTTTGTCCGGCGCCCACAGGATTTTCTCGTTGCGCTGATCCAGGTGCTCGATCAATTCCACCGCGATGGACGAGGTCACCACCCAATCGGCACGGGCTTTCACCGCCGCCGAGGTATTGGCGTAAACCACCACGGTGCGGTCGGGATGCTGATCGCAAAACGCGGCGAATTGGTCCTCGGGGCAGCCAATATCCAGGGAACAGGTGGCTTCCAGCGTGGGCATGAAAACACGCTTCTCCGGGCTCAGGATCTTCGCCGTTTCACCCATGAAGCGTACCCCGGCGACAATCAAGGTGCTGGCCGGGTGATCACGACCGAACCGGGCCATCTCCAGGGAGTCCGCCACGCAACCGCCGGTTTCCTCGGCCAACGCTTGAATCTCGGGATCGGTGTAATAGTGGGCCACCATCACCGCGTCACGCGCCTGTAACCGTTCTTTAATCCGCTGACGGTACAGTGAACGTTGATCCTCGGTGAGTTCGGGCTGCTCGTTAGCGCCCGCCAGGTGGGCGCGCACAATCTCTTGGGCCTGTGCTGTCATACGGCATCACCACCCCCGGGTAAGGGGTCTATCAATCGCTTAAGGGTAGCGCCTGTTCAGGCTACCATCCGGGTCTCGGTGTCGGCATCATACCATATTGGTCTTACCAGCATGCTGACCATGACCAAAAGCGACAGCCTCCCCCTCCTATATGGACGCCTCAACCTCGCAATTCAATGCTCCGCTTCCCGGTACTCGGGGCCAGCGGCCAGCAGATGGACGGTGCTGATGGCACGCTCCATAAAGGCGCCCTGGCAATAGCTCAAGTAGTAATCCCACATTCTGCAGAAGCGCTCGTCGAAACCCAGTTCACGAATCCTCGGCAGCGCACTCAAGAAGCGCGCGCGCCAATCCTCGATGGTTTTGCCGTAATGGGCGCCGATATCGTCCAGGCCCACCGGCATTAACCCGGTGTTCTTGCGTAGCCCCTGGCACATTACCGTCACCGAAGGCAGAAAGCCGCCGGGGAAAATATAGCGTTTGATGAAATCCACATTGTCGCGGGCGTACTCGTAGCGCTGATCCGGCACGGTGATCGCCTGCAGCAGCACTAGCCCCTCGGGCTTGAGGCGTGCATTCAGCACCCGGAAATATTCATCCATAAACTGGTGCCCCACCGCCTCGATCATTTCCACGGACACAATGCGGTCGTAGCGGCCCTGCAGTTCCCGATAGTCTTTTTCCAGCACTTCGATGCGGTCGCAAAGGCCGGCCTCGCGAACTTGCTCACGGGCGAAACGGGCCTGCTCCCGGGAAATCGTGGTGGTGGTCACCCGCACCCCGTAATGACGGGCCGCGTGCAACGCCAGGCCGCCCCAGCCGGTGCCGATTTCCAGTACTTCCATGCCCGGCGACAGGCGCAACCGCTGGCAGATCAAATCCAGCTTGTGGGTGGCGGCGATTTCCAGGTCCGCTTCCGCGCTCGGATAAATGGCGCTGGAGTACATCATGTGGCGGTCGAGAAACAGCGCGAAAAAATCATTACCCAAGTCGTAATGGGCAGCGATATTGCGCCGCGAACCGGTGAGAGAATTGCGGTTCATGGCGTGCAGCGCCTTCAGCGCCGGCTTGGCCAACCAGGCGGCGGTGCCTTCCAAGGCGCGCATGGCGTCCACGTTGGCGGCGAAAAAGCGTACCACCGCGACCAGATCCGGGCTGTCCCAGGCGCCGTCCATATAAGCTTCGCCCGCGCCCAGGGCACCGCCGGTCATCATTTGCCGATAGCTGTCCCAATCATGGATACGGATCTCCGCGGCGCCCTCGGCGTCACTGTCACCGATAGACACCACCTCGCCATCCGGCTCGCGCAGTACCACGCCGCCGTTGGGCATTTTCGCCAAATGCCCTTGCACCATCTTTCTGGCCAGGCTTTGCATCCAGGACGGGCGCTGCGTAACCAGAGCCTTATCACCGTCCATCATGACTGTTCTCCCCTTTAACCTTGCTTATCACTGCCTGGGTGAGCATGGAAACGGGCGCCTTTACGCCACAATTTCCAGGCCTGCCAGTAAATGCCTAACACCGTCTTCACGCTCTGCGCGCCGAACCGGCGTATTACCCGCGCCATGGCACGGTTGTCCGCTTCCGCCATGCGCATTTTCAAACCGGCGGCGAAAACAAGCTGGTCGCCGTCACGGTCCTCCAACGTTAGGCGCAGATCGGGAAATAGGGCGTGAAGGCGCCAGTGATAGCGCAATCCCAACGGCAGGAACGGGGACACATGGAATGTTTTTTCATGGTCCACGTGCTGCGGCCCCTCGCCCTGGCTCAGAGACAAGGGATAAATATGCCGTTCGCGCCAGGGCGTATTACGCACCTCCGCCAGCATCGATGACGGCCGGTCGGCGCCCGACGGATAATGGAAATAAAGCACCAGGGGATTGAACAACAAACCGAAGGTGCGCCACTGGCCGAGCATGTAGACGCCACCCCGGTCCCAATCCAGACCGGCCCCACGGGCGTGCTCACGCACCTTGTCGGCGAGCGGTCGCTCTTCGGTATCGATAAAGTCCCGGTCCCGGAACGTCACCGGCCGCCAGCGCCTGCCCCACAGACGCTGACGCGCGAGCAGTTCATCGGGCGCGTCGACGTCGCACCACACCAGCCACAGCGGATACTGAAAGGCGTGCGTCATGGGCGTGCGGCGCTGATGCCAGACCTGTCCGGTGGCAAGCGCGAAGCGGGGAATCACGGCCGCGCTCCCTGACGAATACCATCGACCACATCCAACGCCGACACCACACCGTCTTCATGGAAGCCGTTACCGCACCAGGCCCCGCAAAACCAGGTGCGCCGCTCGCCGTTGTCGGCGAGCAGACGCTGACGGGCCAGCAGACCTTCGGTAGTGAACAACGGATGGTCAAACACCTGTCGCCGAATCACCGTCTCCGGGCGAATACGATCACCGGCATTGAGCGTCACGCAGAAGGTTTCCGGCGCCGCAAAGCCCTGCAGAATATTCATGTTATAGGTCACCTGCACCGGTTCCGCATCGCCGGTACGGCCCAGCAACGCGTTCCAGCTCGACCATACCCGGCGACGGCGCGGCAGCATATCGGTATCGGTATGCAACACCACCTCGTTGGCCTGGTAGCGCAAATCCGCCAGGCATTGCTGCTCCCGTTGATCCGCGTCACCGAGCAGTGCCAGCGCCTGATCGCTGTGGCAGGCCAGCACCACCTGATCGAACCGGCGACTCTCGCCACCTGCCTGCAGGGTCACACCGTCGTTATCGCGGCGCACTTCGGACACCGGTGTGGCGGTGTGGAAACGAGCCGCACAGGCGCTGCGCAATGCCTCCACGTACTGGCTGGAGCCGCCCGGCACCACATACCACTGAGGCCGGTCACGCAGGGCCAGCAGGCCATGATTGATAAAAAAGCGCACGAAAAACCGCGCTGGAAACGCCTCCATCTGCGCCAGGGAGCAGGACCAGATGGCGCCACCCATAGGCAGAATATAGTGGCGCCGGAAACGCTCGCCGTAGCCGTGCTCGCGCAGATACTCACCCAGCGGCGTTTCGCCGGCCTCGCTGTCCAGCAGCGCCGGTGCTTCCCGGTTGAAACGCAGAATATCGCGCAGCAGCGCCCAGTGCCCCGGGTCGAGCAGATTGCGGCGACGCCCAAAAAAACCGCCCAGGCCGTCACCGCAGTATTCCACGCCGGATTGCGCATCGGTCACCGCGAACCCCATGGCGGTGGGCTGATGCCCGATACCCAACTCCGCCAGCAGGGCCTCGAAGCGCGGGTAAGTGCGGTCGTTGAACACGATGAAACCCATGTCCACGGCGTAATCCCCGTGCTCGCGCCGCACGTCCACGGTGAAGGTATGACCACCCAGCCGGGGCTCGGCTTCGAACACCTCCACCTGATGGTGGCGGCTGAGGTACCAGGCGGCGGTAAGACCGGCAATGCCGCCGCCGACAATGGCGATACGCTGACTCAAGAGACGTCTCCGTTGTGTTGTTTCCAAGCGTCACGAGCAGCGCGGAAAGCCGCTTCCACCCGCTGTTTGACGCCCTCATGGGCAACAATCACCGACGGGTAATCGCCGGTCATCAAAGGTTGTTTCCAGGGCTCATGGATGGTTTTGTCATCGGCATGGGCCAGTTCCGGCACATAGCGGGCGATATAGCGCCCCTGGGGATCGAAGCGATGACTTTGCCGCACCGGGCTGAACACGCGGAAATACGGCGCCGCGTCGGTGCCGGTGGACGCGCTCCACTGCCAGCCGCCGTTGTTGGCGGCGAAATCGCCGTCCACCAGATGGGTCATGAAAAAACGTTCACCTTTACGCCAGTCGATAAACAAATGCTTGGTGAGAAACATGGCGGTGAGCATGCGCAGACGATTGTGCATCCAGCCGGTTTGCACCAGTTGGCGCATGGCGGCATCCACCAGCGGGTAACCGGTGCGCCCTTCGCACCAGGCCTGGAAGTGTGGCTCGTTGTCATTCCACTGCAGCAACCGGGTCTCGGGCCGGAACGGCGCGCCGCTGGCCAACGCCGGGAAGCGGTGCATTATCTGGCGGTAAAAATCCCGCCACGCCAGCTCACCGATCCAGATGGCCGCGCCTTCCCGGGCACCGGCGTCCTGCATCGCGTGTTGCGCGGCCAGGTAGGCGTCCAGCGGCGCCAGGGTCCCCACCGAAAGCGCGGTGGACAGGCCGCTGGTCCCCGGCTCGGCGGGGAAATCCCGCTTCGCCTTGTAGTCGCCAAGGTATTGCTCCACGAAATCCTTAAGCTGCCGCCCCGCCGCCGCTTCACCGGGCTGCCAGAGTTCGGTCAGCGAGGCGGCCACGGTCAGCGACGCCAGAGCCTGTTCAACCCTCGAACGGCCGACGAAATCGCCCTGCCCGCCCGGCCACCGAGGCGCCGGCACCGGCGACGGCCGCCGCTCATCCATCCAGGCATCCCAGCGTTTCTTATAGGCGGTGAATACCGTGTAGGGCGTGCCTTTGCCGGTGTGCAACGTGCGCGGCGGCACCAGTACGCCATCGTCGAAACCATGAATACGCACACCGCGCGCTTCCAACCGCCGCGCCACCGCCCGGTCCCGGTTCAGTTCGTTGAGCGGGTATTCCCGGTTGCAGAACACTTCGGTGACGCCCTGCTCGGCCGCGAAGCGCTCCAAGGTATCCACCGCGCCTTGGAAGTCACCGCCGTCGAGCACGTGCAGGTCAACGCCCTTGTCAGCCAGCGACTGGCCCAGTTCCAACAGGCTTCGCAGCACGAACCAGCGGCGCAACGGCGCCACGTAGTGGGCGTCCCACTGATCCGGACACAGCACATACACAGCGCTCACCGGTTCACCGCTGGCCAGTGCCTGGGTCAACGGCGTGTGCCCGTGGCAGCGCAAATCGTTACGAAACCAGACCAGTCGCACCCTTGCCTCCTTCCTCTTTCATCATTGCTTCGTCCATCGCTTGCTCCATCACTTGAGTCACCGCCTGATAGCCGCCCACCTCGCGCCGCAACCACGCCGGCGTGGCCAGCTCACCGGTGAGCGCCGAGCCGGCGCACAAGCAGGCCACGGCGGGGGTTTCCCGAGGCCATAGCGGCGCTGCCTGACGGCGCCCCGGCTGCTCGCTGAGCATCCACAGCACTCCGGCAAGGCGCGGGTCCGACAGCCAGGGCGCCAACGACGGCCAGGCCACCGGCGTCTCCAGGCACCACACCGGCCGCTCGGCGAGCGCCGCCTGGGTAAGCGCCGGCAGCGGATCGCCCACCGCCATCACCAGCCAGGCCCGCTCGCGGCGGCCCGGCGCCCGGGCCAGCACACGCCCGGCCAGCTTTTGCCGCAGGAAACTGTCCAACAGCGCCCGCGAAGCCGACTGCCCGGGCAGCGCGCGCAGATGATCCCGCAGCGGGTCGCAAAATCCCGTGATCACACGCGCCAGGGGGTAATCGGCGGTCAGCCGCTGAAACAATTGCTCGAGACGGCGAACGTTGAGCCCTTCCAGCGCCTGGCGGGCGTCTTCCATGGCGTCCCGCCAGGGGCCAGCGACCGTCACCGGCGCCTCGCCCCGCTCCAGAACCGACCGCACTTGGCTGATCGGCAACCCCCGGTCCAGCCAGGACAGGATATTCTCGATCAGCGCCAGATCCTGGTCGCTGTAACGCCGGTGGCCACGCTCGGTGCGCGCCGGACGAATCAGCCCATAGCGACGCTCCCAGGCCCTCAAGGTCACCGGATTCACGCCGCAACGCTGACTCACCGTTTGAATGCTATAACCGTTCATCAACTCATACCCGGTTACGTAGACCCAGCGCATCCGGATACGGGCGCAGGTATTGCTGGCCGGCCAAATAGGGCTGCCCCACTTTGCTTTGCGCACCACGCAGCAACGTCATCGGCACCACCAGCGGTACCTCACCACGCCCATAAGCCTCGATTTGCTGATGGATCAGGCCGCGATCCTGTTCGCCCAGATCGTCGCGCAGAAAACCCATAAGGTGCAGCATCGCGTTGACATGAGCGCCGGGGGAGATGCGCTTGGCCATGGCGGGCATGAACGCGCGGATATAGTGGTCGGCGATATCGCGCAACGGCCGGCTTTTGAGATCGGCCAGCAGCGGCCCCAAGCGCCGGTAGGTGGCCTGACAATGGGCCAGCAACTGAAACTTGTGACGGCGGTGAAAATCAATCAGCCCCTTGGCGGTCAACCCGCCCTCGCCATCGATAAGACGGCACCAATCGTCATAGACGAACACCCTCTCGACGAAATTCTCGCGCAGACGGTCGTCATTGAGACGGCCCTCTTCCTCCACCGGCATCAACGGGTAGCGCTGGGTCAGCGCCGCGGCGAACAAACCGCTGGCGTCGCGGCGGGCCACCTCGCCGTCTTCGCGGTAAACGCGAATCCGCTCCATGCCGCAGCTCGGCGACTTGGCCATCAACACGAAACCACGCAGATCCGCCAGACCGTCCAGCGCCCCGGTCACGAAACCGTTCATCAGGTCGGTAAAATCGCGCTCCCCACGGGTGGCTCTAAGGCGCACGCCGCGGTCGCTGTCGACCAGGTGCATGGCCGGCCGGGCGTGGACAGGCCGGCACCCATTTCCGGGCACAAAGAACGAAAGCGGAAATAGTCCGCCAGCACCCCGGTGCAATAGCGGGAATGCTTATGGCCACCGTCGTGGCGCACCCGCCGCCCCAACAGGCAGGCACTGATACCCACCGGAATCCGCCGATCGTCGCTGTCTGTGTGCTGCCCCATGATTACCTCCCAGCATCGCGCCTGAAGCTGTACAAGCCTTCCTGTTTGTACAAGTCTCGGAGGTGATCCATGAAGGCTTTGTGAAGCAGGTCTCAAGATGGCATCGAGGGGATGCGGTGGCGGGCATATTTAAAGCTGTTTTACACACGGCCGGGCGGGATCGTGGCACAGTGTTCTTGCGTTGCTGGCCACGGACGGTCAACGTCTCCCCCAGGACGTCATGCAACGCGCATCCCCCCTTCCTTCAGGCATTTGAAGGAACCCCAGGCCGCCTTCCCCCAGGCGGCCTTTTTTATGCGTCATCGCGCTTTCGCGGGAAAGCGGTGTTCTCCATCGGGGGCGAGCCACTGTGCCGGGGCCTTCCGGGAACGCCGTGGACCCGTCCCTGGGGGCTTCCCGTTTGACGTCCTGTCAAACAGGATCCCGGAAGGCCCCGGCAC
>Ga0206123_10000211_pt1 | contig 56469 bp, 67 predicted proteins | sample Helgoland_Spring_2_FD_160086 | JGI IMG/M metagenome (GOLD analysis project Ga0206123, IMG submission 160086) | Pelagic subsurface seawater microbial communities from Kabeltonne, Helgoland, North Sea - Helgoland_Spring_Bloom_20160316_1 | ecosystem: Environmental > Aquatic > Marine > Epipelagic ...
AAGGTAAAATAACAAATCCGACTGGAGATTTTAAAAGCTTTTGTGGAATGACTCGGTTGGAAATGTGTGAAAATGACCCACCCAGATGTATTCATCATTGTGGTGACAACACACCAGACCAAAAAATACCTTGTGATACACACACTGAAAAAAAACGAGTTGCTGAAGAGAAAAAAAGACTAAAGGCAGAAGCTGCAGCCAATGCTGTCGCAGTGACAAGGGCAACTGCTGCCTCCATAACAAATGCAGCAGTGACAAAGGCATCAGTGACAAGGGCAACTGTGGATACAGGGACAGGGAAGTCCAAAAAAAAGCGGAACAAAAAGAAAAAAAGGTAAAAAATAATTTGATAGTTTCTAAATTCTAATGCGAAGGACAAGGCATAGCTAGATAAATAATCTATTTAATTTCTATTTAAATATAAAAATAAATTAAAGATATATATTATAATGGGTAGAAAATCTGGTATAAATGGAAATAGATTTAAAACAACAAAATCAACAACAAATCCAACAAAATCTAAAAAACCAACTATTCCTCCAAAGGAACCTAAAAATACTTCTCCAACTCATGCGTCAGGGACGGGGATAGGAGATACTATAAAACAAGGTGCTGGGTTAGGATTAGGTATGGGATTAGGAAGTTCAGTAGCTCATATGGCATTTGATAAACTTACTGGAAATAATGATTCTGAACCTCAAACAGTACCAGTACCACCAAACAATTCTCAAACATGTTCTATTTTTGTAGATATGTATAAAGATTGTATTATAACTGGAAATGATAATCAATGTAAAATATTTATAGATAATTATGAAAAATGTGTTAATAAATAAATTAAAAAATCTTTATATCAATAATGAAATTATTAATATACGGATCTTTAGGTTGGATTGGTTCTCAATTTAAAACTATTTTATTAAAAAATAATATTAATTTTTATGAAGGATTAGTTAGAGTTGATAATTACAATGATTTAATAAATGAAATAACGAATATTAACCCTACACATATTATATCTTTTATTGGTAGAACACACGGGAAAATAGGTAATAAAGAGTATTCTACAATAGATTATTTAGAACAAAAGGATAAATTATATGAAAATATTAGAGATAATTTATTTTCTCCATTACTACTATCAACTATTTGTGGGGATAAAGATATACACCTAACATATTTGGGAACTGGGTGTATTTTTTCTTATGATAAAAACCATCCTTTTGGGGAAGAAATAAATGGATTTTCTGAAAAAGATTTGCCCAATTTTTTTGGTTCATCTTATTCGATTATGAAAGGATTTACAGATAGATTAATGACTTTATCCAAAAATACACTTAATTTACGGATTAGAATGCCCATTACTGATAGCCAACATCCGCGAAATTTTATAACAAAAATAACAAATTATAAAAATATTTGTTCTATCCCAAATTCTATGACTGTTTTACCAGAACTATTACCAATAGTTTTAGATATGATTGGTAAAAATATAACAGGTACAATTAATTTAACAAATCCTGGATTAATATCTCATAATGAAATACTAGAAATCTTTAGAGACGTTGTCGACCCTACATTTAAATGGGAAAACTTTACAAAAGAAGAACAATCAAAAATATTAGATAGCGATAGGTCGAATAATTACTTGGATACAACAAAGCTCGTAACATTATACCCAGACATTAAAAATATTAAAGATTCAGTCAAACTTTGTTTACAAAACTATAAGAAGACCTATATACCTAATACTATTAGTAATAATTATACTCCTAAAAATATGTTAGTAACAGGAGGGTGTGGGTTCATTGGATCAAACTTTATAAATAAATATATTAAAAAAAATCCTAATACCAATATTATTAATATAGATGCTTTATATTATTGTGCTAATATAGAAAATATAAATAAAAGTGTTAGAGAACTACCAAATTATACATTTATTAAAGGTAACATATGTTCAGTAGATTTAATAACTTATGTATTAGATTTTTATAATATAGATACTATTATCCATTTTGCCGCTCAATCACACGTAGATAATTCTTTTGAAAATTCTTTACAATATACAAATGATAATATAGTAGGAACCCATACATTATTAGAATGTTGTCGTAAGTATGTAGAAAAAGAAAATAATGAGTTTAAACGATTTATACACGTATCTACAGATGAAGTGTATGGTGAATCTAATTTATGCAGTGATGAACTTAAAAAAAATGAACAAAGTATATTATGTCCTACAAATCCTTATGCAGCAACCAAGGCAGGTGCCGAATTACTTGTCCAATCTTATTATACTTCATTTAAATTACCTGTAATAATAACCAGAGGTAATAACGTATATGGGCCTAATCAATACCCTGAAAAATTAATTCCAAAATTTATTCATTTATTAAAAAATAATAAAAAGGTAACAATACAGGGAAGGGGAGATTGTTTGAGATCATTTATTCATTCGGACGATGTTACAAATGCTTTTAGTATAATATTAGAGAAGGGAAAGATTGGGGAAATTTATAATATAGGAAGTGATATAGAAATGGAATATAGTATAATAGAAGTAACAAAAATATTAGTTAAACTTATTAAAAATACGGACAATTATGAAGATTGGATTGAGTATATAGATGATCGCCCATTTAATGATAAGCGGTATCATATAGATAATATTAAACTTAAAGATCTTGGGTGGAATATAAATGTAAGTTTTATAGATGGATTAAAAGCTCTTATTTAATTTACTACTTAAAAATATATTATTTTAAAATAATATATTTTAAAAATACAATGTGGGAAGTCTATAAATTTGGTGGCGGAACATTTATTACTAAAAACGGGTTTGATTTAATTATTCCCCTATACAAACATTACTATTATTATTAACTACATTTCTGATATTTATTAGTTCTTTAATAAAGTCTCCTAATTGTTCTAAAGGAAATTGGGTAGGGGCATCACATAATGATTCTTCTGGGTTATCGTGGACTTCCATAAAAATACCATTGACACCAAGCGTGACAGCCATTCTTCCCATATAGGGTATTAAAAACCTTTCTCCCCCTGAACAGACATTTCCATTTACATTTAATCCACCAGGTTTTTGGAGACAATGGGTTATATCCATAGTTACTAGGTTATCGGGACTCCTTAGCTTTACTAAATTTCTAGGGTCTACTACTAAATCATTATAACCATACATATTGCCCCTTTCACATAGAAGAATACGGTCGTTGCCAGTAGATAATATTTTTTTAACACAGTGATGCATAGTTTCAGCTCCACAGAATTGTCCCTTTTTAATATGGATGATTTTTTGGGAGTTTCCAGCTGCTACCAGTAAATCCGTTTGCCTACAGAGAAAAGCAGGGATTTGGATTATGTCTACGTAATCTTTTATTAAATCTATTTGATAGCTTTCGTGTATATCGGTTATAATATATACTCCTAATTCTTGTCGTAAATCTCTAAATATTTCACACGCTTCTTCTAAAGAAATACCTCTATAACTAGAGAGAGAGGTTCGGTTGGCTTTATCAAAACTCACTTTAAAAATAAAGGGTATATTAAGAGGTTCTAAAATAGATTTAATACTTCTACACATTTTAAAGACGTGTTCCCTAGATTCAATAACATTGGGTCCGCATATTATAAAAAAATTATTTTTAAGAATTTTAAAAAGATCAACTGTTGTCATTATAATTTATAATCTATTTATCTTTTTAAATAAATAGATTATTGGATATAATTTTTACAATCATATTCTATCATTTCTTTTACAAGTTCCTTAAATGTAATTTTAGGTTTCCATCCTAATATTTTTTTTGCTTTAGAAGCATCTCCTAAAAGTTCCTCTACTTCACAAGGGCGATAGTAATGTTTTGATACTTTAACTAATGTTTTTCCAGTTTCTCTATCAATTCCAACTTCATTAACACCTATTCCTTTCCAAATAATTTTAATATTCATATAGGAAAATGCTAATTCAACAAATTCCCTAACAGAATGATATTCTCCTGTAGCAAGAACATAATCATCAGGCTCATTATGTTGTAACATCATCCACATACCTTTAATAAAATCTAAAGTATGACCCCAATCCCGTTTAGCATCTAAATTACCTAATTCAATACAGTCCCTTTCTCCACTTAAAATCATACCGATTCCTCTTGTAATTTTTCTAGTGACAAAAGTATGTCCTCTTCTGGGCGATTCGTGATTAAAAAGAATACCATTACATATAAACATATCATAAGATTCCCTATAATTTTTTGTTATCCAATAAGAATATAATTTAGCAACACCATAAGGAGACCTTGGATAAAAGGGCGTTGTTTCTGTTTGTGGTATTTCTTGTACTTTCCCATACATTTCACTTGTAGATGCTTGATAAAATTTAACTTTGGTTTTTAATCCACAGATCCTGATTGCTTCTAAAATTCTTAGAGTTCCTATCGCATCTATGTTTGCGGTGTATTCTGGCATATCAAAACTAACCTTTACGTGGCTCATAGCAGCCATATTATATATTTCTAACTGTTTAATATTAGAATATCGTTCTTTTATTTCATTTAAAACTTTAATTATATTAGTTGTATCTGATAAGTCACCGTATCTAAGAATTAAATTTTTATTAGTAAAAATATGGTCAATGCGACTTGTGTTAATGGTAGATGATCTTCTTATTAAACCCCATACTATATAATTTTTGTCTAATAAAAATTCAGTTAAATAAGAGCCATCTTGCCCAGTGATACCTGTAATAAATGCGATATTCATTGTTTATTTAATTTATAGATATTTTTATTTTATTACCGTAGAATAATTATTTTTAAACCAGTCAACCGTTTTTTTAATACCTACTTTTATATTAGTGAACTCAAAATCATTTCCAATAAGTTTTAATAATTTTGAATTATCTGCTGTTTTTCTATACTGTTCATCCGAAAAAGAATTATCAAAAACGATTTCCTTATAATTAAAACATTCTGAAATTTCTTGGGCAATTTCATGAATTGAGTATTCTTCTGTAGGTGATAATATTATAGATTCTTTTTTATTGTATTTTTCTAATATTATCATTAAAAGTATAGCCAAATCTTCCGAATAAATAAATTGTCTGAGTGGTTTACCAGTGCCCTTAACTGTAAATTCTTTCATATTTTTTTTACTTAAATAGCAATTATGTATAAGTGCGGGTATAACATGACCATTTTTTAATGAGAAATTGTCATTAGGTCCATAAATATTTGTAGGAATAACACATATAAAATCTTTACCAAACTGTGTTTGATAGGCTTTACTGTGTATTTCTAACATTCTTTTAGAATAAGCATACGCATCATTGGAGTAATGGGGTAGTCCCAAATGTAACATAGATTCATTGATAGGGTAGGTAGTATTATCTGGGAAAATACAAGTAGAAAGACAACTAATAACTTTTTGGACATTATATCGATGACAACATTTAAGAACATTAAGATTAATTTCTATATTTTTTTCATACATCTGAACTTTTCAGCCATATTTCTATATAACCCTCCTACATATGCCGCAAGGTGTATTACATAATTGGGTTTTATTTTTTTAAAAAGGGTATTTGTCTCATCAAATTTAGTTAGATCACAATCTTTAGACGCTATAAAAAAAAATTCATAGTTGTAATTATGTGAAATACTTTTAATAGCTGAACCCACTAATCCTGTTCCACCTGTTATTTATATTATATGTCTTTTAATGTATAATAAACGGATTATTTAAAACATTGTTATCTATCCTTGTTTCTTATTTATGAAGATTTATTCCATGAATTAAATTATTACAGTAATCAGCCGTCTTTATATATAAGAATTTGAATTATCAAAATTAATATAATTATATTTTATAAACATATCACTTTTATTAAATAATATTTCACAAAATACTATTTAATAATATGTTTTACACCTTTGATCATTTAAAATGCCGATTATTTATATAATAATTTACAAAACAGGTATATATTTGTAAACACGACTTTCATTTCTTTTACACTAATTTTTTTTATAATTTTATACAATCCACTATCCGTTCTACAACCTAAAATTTTTAAAAATACATTATCATACATATCCCTTCACCTTGTTGTATTTTTCCACATATACTATTTGGATTATTAATATTATAATTATATAATCTGTACCTAATCTAATTCTCAAACGAAAGCTCCCTCCAATTGAAATATTTTTTATTTTTACATTTGGATTGTATAATTCATCTCCATCTACGCCAAAAACCACGTATTTGTCTCCACGTACTTTTGTAAATATTTATTTGTATCATTTAGATTTTCAATATTAATTCAATTTTATTAGAATTTATATTAGATATTTCACTGACAGTATTATCAGTTGAATTATTATTTAAAACTAATATTTTATCACAAAAATTTAAAATATTTTATCACAAAAATTTAAAATATTTTTTATTATTTGATTTATAACATCTCTTCGTTTTTAACTAAACATATTCCTACAATTTATGTGTTTTTTTGTATATTTAATACAAAAATTCATTAATTTCTTTTAATAATCTTTCAGCATAATGTTCCTGTGTATAATTACTTGCAAATTCTATACCTTGTTTTACTTTTTCTAACCGTTTATCTTCTTTATCCAAATAATATGATATTTTATTAATAATTTCTTTATCTGTCATATTATTATTGACTTCTATTATATAACTATAATCATCTGCTTTATCATTAGGTAAATCTCCACAGATGGCACTAGTTCCACACATCGGTATTTCTATAGATTTTGATTGTCATTGTAATAAATCTGTTAAAGTTAATCTTGGGATAGATGTTTTTAAACAAGGTATTAATAAGCAGTTTGATATTTTAACTAATGTTGGTACAACAGAACATGTTGGACAAAAATTTACAACCACTCCTGGCAGTAAAGTAAAAGAAATAGTAACAACTACACAAAATCCTCAATATCACACATTTAAAAATGTTCATAATTTACTTAAAAAAGGTGGTATATTTTTTCATAATGTTCCGTTTGCAAAAGATAAAAATAATTTAAATAATCATGGTGCTTACTGTTATAATGAAAAATTTTTTAAAGAATTAGCAAAAATAAATAATTATACAATTATAAAAAATAAAATATATATATGGGCCTGATCGACCAAATTTTATTGATGTATTAATGATTCAAAATGAAGATAATTATTTTATATTAGAGGATGATTTTATAAAATTAGATGGATTATTTGAAACACATTTAAAAAGACATAACTAAATCATTTCTCTATGAGACTTAAATAATAATTGTAAATGGTAATTTAGATTTATGTTATATTCTCAATAAAAATTTATTTCACTAAATATATGACTGAAATAGATTGGTGTATTTTAGGAGATTGTTTTTATCCAGAATGTCATCATTGCTACCCTGTTAAAGATTGTAGTAAAAATCATGATTATTGTAAAGAAAATGGAACTTGTGATGAAATTTTTTTAAGCCATGAATTAAAGGTTCTTGTGACTGGATGTGCTGGGTTTATTGGTTCACATGTAACAGAATATTTGTTAAAGAGAGGTAATAAAGTATTGGGTATAGATAATATAAATGACTATTATGACCCATCAATTAAGAAAAAGAATATAAAAATATTACAAAAATACAAAAATTTTGAATTTAGAAAAGAAGATATATGTACCACTGACTCAATATCAAAATGGAAACCCCATAAAGTGTGTCATTTAGCATCTATGGCTGGAGTTAGATATTCTATTCAGAATCCTAAACTCTATATTAAAGTTAACATAGAAGGTTTTATACATATATTAGAAGAATGTAATAAAAATCGTGTAAAACAAATTGTTTATGCTAGTAGTAGTAGTGTATATGGACTTAATAAAAAACTACCATTTAATGAATCAGACCCAATTGAAACACCTAATTCACAATATGCAACTAGTAAAATGGCAATTGAATTATATGCTAAAACATATTATCAATTATATAAATTAAATCTTATTGGGTTACGTTTTTTTACTGTATATGGTCCAAGAGGAAGACCAGATATGGCACCATATAAATTTTTGAAAGCAATTAGTACAGGAAAAACATTTAAAAAATATGGTGATGGTAGTTCATCAAGAGATTATACATATGTAGATGATATAGTGAGAGGTGTAGTAGCAGCAATAGATAATAAAAAAGAAATTAAATGCGAGGTATATAATTTAGGAAATAGTAGTCCTGTTTCACTAAATGAATTTATAAAGTTGTGTGAAAAAGTGTTAGGAAAAAGGGCAAATTATGAACAAATTGAAAATCAATTAGGAGATGTTCCACATACATATGCGGATATAAGTAAAGCGAAGAGAGATTTAGATTATGAACCAAAGGTTTCCTTAGAAGAAGGATTAACGAGAATGTATGATAAATTATAGAGTAGATTTTAATAAATTATCTATAATAAAATCCTGAGCTCTTATGGGATTATTTAAAGTAATTTTATTAAAAGAATTATTAGCATCATAATAATAATTTATATAGGAAGAAGAAACAGAAAAAGAAAATGTATAACTAAACTCTAAACAAAGATATTTATTTTTGTTATAATCATATATAAAATCATAAGCCATACATTCAAAATTATTTTCATTAGAAATTTGATAAGCAAATTTTACACATTCAATAGGTAAAGAATCTACTAAAACAATTAATCCAGAACCAGATGCTCTCCAATCATTAAGTCTATTATTTCTTTGAATTCCATATATTATATTATCAATAGTAACTATTCTAATATCATAATCATTTTTTTCGATAAATTCTTGAATAATACAAGGGAAAGAACAATTATTGTTAAATATTTTTGATATATTGGAAGAACCTGCTCCACTATATAATTTATGAATTAATGGATAACTTAAATTGTTTTTGTTCTTAAAATCATTTAACATATTTTTATTTTTACAGATTTGGGATATAGGGTAAGAATATTTTTTTTTAATAAATAATTCATGCTGGAGATTTTTTTTATCATAATATTTGTAAATGTCATATCGTGGAAAAATATTATTTTTAAATTTACTATGTAAAAATATATATAATTTATTAAACAGTTTTACATCTCGTCCTCCGATACGATTTATCATAAAATCTCCAATTTCATATTCATTATCAATAATATTTAGTATATTTTGGTAATTATTAATGTTTTTAAATACAATTAATCGAATTTGATATTTATATTTTTTTTTTATATAATTATAGAAATATTCTTGCCACTCTATTGATGAATTATCTTGAAAGCTAGATAATGTTATAAATATTTTCATATAATTAAATAATTATGTATTATCTTTAAATTTATAAATAATATTATAAATTTAAAGATAATTATATATTATATATTATAGTTATAATGCATCCTACAATGAATGTTCAAGAAAAAGGTAAAAAATATAATAGTAAATTATCAAGTTTAACAGAAATTGCTGATTATTATGAAACAGATAAAGGAAATATTAAACATTTATACACTCCGATTTATGAAAATATTATAGGAAAGTTAAAAAATATTAATTTATTAGAAATAGGTATTGGTCACGGTAGTTCCCTAAAAGCATGGTCGCATTATTATCCTGAATCGAAAATTACAGGTATAGATATTAATCCAAATTGTGAAACATTATGTAAAGATAATGATAAAATTAATATAATTATTGGTGATGTTTTAGAACACGAATTTAATGAAAATGAAAATTATGATGTAATTATAGATGATGGTTCGCATATTCCTTCTGATATAATCGGGGCATTTGATAAATTATGGGATAATGTAAAAAGCGGTGGATATTATATTATAGAGGATATGAATGCTTGTAAAAATAAAGATTATGTTCTTAGACTTTTATCATATAAAAGTATAAAACAAGAATATATAATGAAAAATTTACCATTAAATACAAGAGATGTATTAGATAAATTCTTAAAAAATAATATTATTATGAATTTCAAATATTATTTTTTATATATTATAATCATTAAATAATCATAATTTTCCGTTTGGTCTTTAATAAAATCAAACCATAAAATTAATTCTTTAATTAATGTAAACTTATCACAATAATCAAACATTGTTTTTGTTTTATAGAGATTTTTAATATTTCATCTAGATAGATCTTAATTAAAACTATAACATAAACACAGCAACCCTCCATATCTTCAACATTACCTACATTCCAATTACTTATATCTTGATTAAATTATGTATGACCTTTAATATGAAGACAATTCATTTGATTCTGCATTTACTAATATTTTTGGTCATTCAATATATCCTGAAAAATTTGTTAGTGAAACAGAAAGAGTATTAAAATCTGGTGGATTGGCATTATTTCAATTACAATTAAATATAGATTCAGATGAATATGCAGAAAATGATATTTCTAGTGGAAATGATGTAATAAATCTTTTTAAAAATAGCGAAGTCGTTTGGAATCAAATTATAACAAATAATAAATATTTTATGAACTGGGAAATTTTAATCAAAAAAATTAATTTTAATAATTAATTATTAAAATTAATTAAATAATTATTAGTTAATGATAAAACAAGAACCTGGCCCCTTTGGATATGATTCTTTATAAGGATGACCTTCATAAAGAATAGGCAAATCGTTATTATGATTGACATGATATCTATTTTTATCTAAATATCCATACTTTTCATAATACCAATCTTCATCAGACCAACATAATACTTCATTTGTCGATTTCATAAAATTATAAGAACCAATTGTATATTTATTAGATCCCCCGCAATCATCAAATCCTGCGAATAATACATTTTTATTTTTTCTATGAATTTTAAATAATTCATAAGCCCCTTTACCTTTAGGACCATCATACATAATTGCTATTTTTTTATTTTTATAATTATTTAATATTTTTGGTATTTCTTTTTCAGAGTTTCCTTCTATAAATTTTATATTTTTATATTGTTTTAATCTATTTTTTATAAACTTTTCATTATTATAATATGAATGTGTATCTATTGTTATAATTTTTTTATTAGGAAAACATTTTGCAAAAATTTCTGTAGATAATCCATATTTACCCGTTCCACTATCAATAATAATATCACAGTCATAATAATTACATAAAGCACAGAATCCCAATCCTGCAGAAAAATAGAGCGAAGAAGACCAATAGAATAATCCATCTATATCATTTTCATATTTTTTCACGTAATCACCTAAAGTTTTTTTAAAAATACTTAATTCCATTTAATATAATATTTCATATTATATTTAAATATTAAACGCATTAATATAATATAATGAAAAAAATTTTAATTGTAGTAAATGTTCCTAATAGGGTATACAACAATAAAAAATATCATTCATATTATTTACTTTACTTACATTTCATTTATAAATTTCTTGATTAAACAGAATGCAAACTCTAAGAACTTTATTAGAAAAATTAAATTAAAGTTAGTTTTATTCCTAAGATTGTACAATTTAAATTCAAAAATAATGTTGTATCATATATATTATAATATAACAGGTAACCAATCTTGAGCTCTTTTTTTCCAAGTCCAATTATCTAATACGTTTTGTCTCAGATTTTTGGCAAATTCTTCAATAACTTCTCTATTTTTATTTAAATAAAGAAGTTTATCGATTATTTCTTTACTGCATTTAATAATTTCCTCTCTATTACCAAAAGTATTTTGTTAAAAACAGAGAAGGACAAATATTTAAAGAAGTTATTGAATCTAAAAGATTACAAGAAATGAATTGATATCCTAAAACTAAATTTTATGATGGACTTAAAAAGAGTTATGAATATTATATAACATAAATCTAAATGGTAATTTAGATTTATGTTATATTCTTAATAAAAATCTATTTCTATAAATATATTTACTGAAATAGATTGGTGTATTTTAGGAGATTGTTTCATCCAGAATGTCATCATTGCTACCCAGTTAAAGATTGTAGTAAAAATCACGATTATTGTAAAGAAAATGGAACTTGTAATGATTTTTTTTAAGCCACGAATTAAAGGTTCTTGTAACTGGATGTATATGTTTTATAGGATCACGTGTGTATCAGAATATTTGTTAAAGACGGGTAATAAAGTATTGGGTATAGATAATATAAATGACTATTATGACCATCAATTAAGAAAAAAAAATATAAAAATATTACAAATACAAAAATTTTGAATTTAGAAAAGAAGATATATGTACCACTGACTCAATATCAAAATGGAAACCTGATAAAGTCTGTCATTTAGCATCAATCGCTGGAGTTAGATATTCTATTCAAAACCCTAAACTCTATAATAAAATTAATGTAGAAGGGTTTATACATATCTTAGAAGAATGTAGCATAAATAATTTTAAACAAATTGTTTATGCTAGTAGTAGGATAAATAATTTTAAACGAATTGTTTATGCTAGTAGTAGTGTATATGGACTTAATAAAAAACTACCATTTAATAAAAGAGATTTAATTAGCACTTGTAACAGTCCCTATGCGTGTAGTAAGATAAGTATGGAACATTATGCTAAAACATATTATCAATTATATAAACTAAAAATGTTAATAATAATTTATCTATATGTTAGAACTTATAGTAAATAAAAAAATTACAACTATGGATTATACACCAGTAACAGAGAATTTATTATGGAAACAATTTCTTACATTAAATTCTATTATGATTTTTCATTATATATATTAATACTTTATTTTTTTCATTATATATATTAATACTTTATTTAATTCAATTAAAACCACAATATATTTAATTGAATTAAAACCACAATATATTTAATTCAATTAAAATCACAATATATTTAATTGTAACACACGTATTTGCACATTATGATATAGCAAAAAATCTTTAGAAAATGGAAAACATATAAAAGTAGAAAAAGGTGGATGACTGCTGAAAGAATGGTCGAATTTATTAATAAGAATATCAAAGGAAAATATAAAAAGCATCTGATAATAATGGATAATGGTGGTGCTCATAAAAGTCAAAAAGTAAAAAATATTGTTAAGGAATCAAAAAATAATTTACTTTACAGTGTTCCGTATAGACCAAAGACTAATTCGATAGAAAGTTGGTTTAACCAATTCAAGTATTATTTTCAACTGAATTGTTTGGGAGCAATAACATATTCTCAACTAAAAGTTATGGTTAAAGATGCTATAAAATCAATATCGAAATCATCATATTAAAATATAAATATAATATATAATGGAATATTATTTAGGTTCATGTAGATATTGGGAATTGTTTAAACAATATTGTCCAATAAGACTACATAGTACGACAGATATATTGTTTTTTTTAAAAAATATGGAAAATTTATTAGAATTAAAAAAGGAATTACCAGATGACATATTTTATAATGATAATTATAATTTGAGTCACTTGAAAGAAAAATGCATGAAATACTTACAAGAAGATCACAATTACATAAATGATAATAAGTCTCTTATTACAAATCTAACAGTTGAAATTTCATCTAAAAAACAATATTTTTATATGTTTGAAAATAAAAAAATACCATTAGTAGAATATTATGTTACTAAAGATATGATAAAAAAATATAATCTGAAATATCATATATTAACAGCTGATGAAATAAAACAAGATTTGATAGAAATAATAAAATTTATAAAAAATAAATTTAATAAAAATTGTGTTTTAAATATTATAACACATGTTAATTTAAAATCAAAAAAACTTAATAGTGTGATTCCTAGCAGAAATGATTTAGTAAATATTTTAGAATTATATTGTAAAAATATTTTAATAAATTCTAGACTTATTAAACCACATATTATTATTCAACAAAAAGACAATAATTACTTTATTGAAGATATTTTTAGAGATGGTCGTCATTTTCTAAAGGATCATAAAAATATATATTAGAATACGTTAAAAATCAAATATCATAAAATAGGGCATTTTAAATGCGTAACGGGTTAAAAAAATTATTGGAAATAGCAAGAAAAAATAATAAAAGAATTTTTATGGTTAGATGTGAAACTAAAAAATCAAATATATAAGGCTCCTTTGGATTTTTTTTACAAAAGCATAAATATCTGTATAATAAAAACGTTAAAATAGGATTTAAAGCAGATTATTTCATTTGAATTTACAAATATGCGTTAAATATTAATATATTTATTAATTTATTTAATATATTTATTAATTTATTTAATATATATGTTAGGACTTATAGCAGATAAAAAAGAAATTTATAACTATGGATTATACACCTGTAACTGAGAACTCACTATGGCAACAACTACTTACATTAAATCCAATTATGATATATACACAAGAAGATTATAATAAAAATAAAGAAAAAATAGATACATTTATAGTAATATCATTTTGGTATAAGTATAATATAAATGTTGAATCTAATAAACATAATGCCATTATAATAACGGGAGACGCACACGACCGACCATTTTATATAAAAATGTTTGAATTTTTATATAAAATGAAAAAAATTTATCATTTGGCAAATTACAAGAAAGCATTTATATATGAAATAAATGGGATAACTAATGAAAATAAAAATAAAATAGAAAATTTTACCGAAGAAAAAATGAACATATTAATAATATATATGATTTTTACCATTCAATTCATGAAAATGATATCATAGATGAAAATAACATTCAATATAGAGACCAAAATAGCATTATATGTCCAGGTGCTTGTGGTAAATTCAATGATAATGATATGTATTCTTCACGAGCTTGGGCAGGAATGCAAAAATATGTAAAAACTTTAAATAAACAGGCTGATAATAGAATTTCATATCATAAAGATACAGAAGGAAGGATGAATGACTGGTTAAATTTATTAGGTGAACACGACGCCACTGTTATAACTTGTAGTTTTTCACACACTCATTCTAAATCCATGCTAGTTGGAAAAGTTCAAGAAGTAATGGCTAGAGGGTATTTGCTTTTTGTAGGAGAGGAAGCAATATATAATAGTAATTCAGGATTAATAGATAATTATAATTGTATAATATTTACAAAAAAAATTTAAATGAAAAAGTAGAAGAATATATTAAAAATAGAGCAGATAAAAAATATCTAGAAATTAGAAAAAATGGTGTAAAATTAATTAAACAAAAATATACACACTCTCATAGAATGCAAACTATAAAAACATTATTAGAAAAATTAGATTAAAGGTAATTTTATATGTAAATTATATGCAAAAGATTGTACAATTTAAATTCAAAAATAATGTTGTATCATTTAATTATAAAGAAAATGATTATATATGTAAATACTGGTTGCGTCATATGTTCTATGAGTTGCCGTTATTGGAAAAAATAAAAGTTTAGGATTAAAAGGAACATATTTAGATGTAGGTGCTCATTTTGGAAATCACGGAATTTATTTTTATAAATTTTGTGATTCAGAAAAAGTAATTTGTATTGAGGGAAATTCTAATAATTTTGAATATTTACAAAAAAATTGTAATTTAAATTCAAAAAATATTCAAGTAATAAATTATATAATAAGTGATAAAGATGAAACATATACAATGGGTTATAGTTGTAAAACTAATAATGGTTCTTACAAAAGAAAATAAAAAAGCATTACAAAGTCTTATAACTGATAGAAAAATAGAATATACAGATATAATAGATAATAAAAGTAGGAAGCTTGATACATTATTTAATAATATTGAGAATATATCATTAATAAAATTCGTGAGAGAGGGATTTGAGTATCTTGGATTAATAGGTTGTGAAAATATAATAAAAAAATATAAACCTGTTATTATTTTAGAATTATGGGAATGTAATAGTAGATATAATTTAATATTAGACTTTTTTAAAAAATACAACTATGTAAAATTAGATAATATTGATTACGGCGGAGGAACATTATTTTTCATATCATATATTATAACAGGTAACCAATCTTGAGCTCTTTTTTTCCATGTCCAATTATCTAATACATTTTGTCTTAAATTTTTGGCAAATTCTTCAATAACTTCTCTATTTTTATTTAAATAAAGAAGTTTATCGATTATTTCTTTACTGCATTTAATAATTTCCTCTCTATTACCAAAAGTATTTTTATTCAAAATATTTGGTTTATTAAATAAATATCCATTAACATTATCAGTTATTAATTCTTCCATACAACCTATTTTTGTCCCCATAGCAAATGCTCCACTGGCAACAGCTTCATAAACTGTATTTGGCGTTCCTGTTGCTAATCCAGTATGTATTATAATATCTATATTGTTATAATAATCTTCATTCATTTTATCAAAAGGAATAGCAGTTGTAAAGTTTTTGGCATTAATTTTAAATTCAAAATTAGAATTATTTTTGAATTCTTTCATTATCTCTTCTATAATTTGAAATCCATGTTGATCACCTTTACCTGGAGGCTGACCACACCATCCAATAACTATAGGTCTATTTATTGGATATTTTCTATTAATAGGAAAAAATAAGGTTTCATCTACACCATTAAAACATTTAAATAATTTATTATCTTTAATACCATATTTTTTTAATTTATTATAAATTAAAGGACTTACACACACAATTTTTTTAAATAAATTAAGTTGATTTATTTCACCAAGTATATTATTTTTTAATTCAAAATTATAACTCGCAACTGTAGTAGAAGAATTAAATTTTGATAAATGAGTTTGATGAAAACAAAATGTATGTATATGATGATAATCATCAGGATTATAATGTTCACCACCTGATTTAATATCAAATAATAATTTATCATTCTCTAAAAATTTTTTTAGAGCCATGGCTTTATGTGCCCAAGCCCAATTTGGAACATCTACTAAAAGTAAAATTTTTTTCATAATACATTAATAATATTATAATCTTTAAATAATTATTAATGTATAATGAAAATAATGAATATATCCTTTTTAAATAAATTTAAGTCAATTGTATATAAATAAATATGAAAATTATGTAAAACTTATTTTATTGGACAAATTCATTATTTTTTCTACTGGTTTCGGATTTTGTGCTTTATGTAGTTATTATAATGAAGCTTTTATTACAAATAGATTAAAATAAAAATAGCAATAATATATAATATCCTAAAGGGCGAGATGCCTATGAATTATTCAATATTTATAAACAATATAAAAATATATTACTTACTGGTTTTGATGATTGTGAAGGAAAAAACAAATATATAAAATCATAATATAATTATATTAAACCAACAATTAAAGTATTATATTGGTTTAATTGTTGATTAGTATACTGATAAATATGGATATTTTTATCTAAATATCCATATTTTGTGAATGAAAATTGTTATATAAATTAAACAGTATTTACGAAAATCATCCTTATTCAAAATCGTATCCAAAAGAAACAGGCCTTTGTTTATTATTTAAGTTTTAATTAATTTCAATATATGCTGAGTAGTATTCTGTATAACTAATGTATTTGGCAATAGTAGATTAATAACATTTTGTAAACTGTTACATTTGCTGCCATTAAACGAAATCAATAAAATACCATTTTTTACTAATATATTAGAGCAATCAATAAAAAAATTTTTTAATTTATTATGCATTTCTATACTATGTGACCAGGTTTGGTCGGATTTATGATCTATATAATGAGGTTTACCTAATAAATATTTACGAAAAATTTGTTCAAATGAACCACGAGAATTAATAATAAAAACACTATTGTCTTTTATACCTAAAAATCCCGTTTCATGAAAATCACAATATTCAATCGGAATATTATTTTCCATAGTATAATGATAGCATAAATTAACATAATTTTTTCCCATACCTTCGATAGAATCTAATCTAGCATCATATCCTTTTATATTTGGATAATTTAATTCATCTCTAAAAATTTTAAGGAAATCACCTGGTCCTGGTCCTAAATCAATAATATAATTATTTTTATCATTAGATTGTTTCGCTTCGAATAAATATTTATCAATATAAGAATTTAATTCTTTATATCTTCTTGTAAAATCTAATTTTTCACTTAATAATTTTCCAGATGGTAATTTTGTATTTAATAAACTAGCAGGTTTCGACAGTAAAAAATTTTCTATCTCTAACTTCAATCTATTCGCATAATTTTCTTGGGTATAATTTTTCGAAAACTGAATACCATTTTTTACTTTTTGAATTCTTTCATTTTCATTATGTAGATAATATTCAATTATTTCAATGATTTCATCATCACTCATATTATTATTAATTTTAATTACATAATTATAATTATCAGAATTATCTTTAGGAATATCCCCACATATTGCGGCAACGTTACACATAGGTATTTCAATATATTTAGCAAGTCTATATTTCCATAGAGAAGTACATGCTAAAACAATTTTACTTTTATTAATATTAAGCGCATATTTAATTAAATATTTATTAGTATGTGAATCTATATGTTTATAACCTGGATGTTCCTGAATTAAGCAATTATAGCCTTTATTATTTAATTTATCTATAATTGTTTTATATCGTTCTCTTAATGGATAATGATAGTGAGACACCGCGCCCGCGAAAAGAACATCATATTTATTTTTCAAATTTAATTTGTAGTCTTTAAATATAGTATTTTCAGCACAATGACCTATGTAAACAAATTTTACATTTTTGATATTCATCTTTTGATATTTTTCACAATCATTTAAATGATGACAAATCACTAGTTCACACCCACTTTCATAAATTTCTTTTAACGTCCATTCAATATCCCACATTTCATTGTATCTTATACATTTAGGTATTTTTACTTCTTTAAATTTTATAAATTCTAAAGGTTTATATACGATTACTATATTAAATTTTATACTCATTTTATCTATGTTTTTTTGAACACTTAATGTATTATCATAATTATTCCACCCTAATCCTGAATAAGTAACATTACATATTTTTTCTAGAGCTTGAATAGCATGAAATCTCACACGAGACATTTTTATTAGATATGTTTTTCTATCAACTAAATATAAAATATTCATTATTATACATTTAATAAGTTAATTATTTTTAAGTGAGTTTAAATAACATAATTATATTATACATTATATTAATGAGAATAATTATTACAGGCGGAAATGGTTTTTTAGGAAAAAGACTTTCTAGAGAATTAATTAATAGAAAACATACAATATTTAATTATGATTTAATAAATAAATATGATATTTTAAATATACAACAACTGCAAAATGTATTTCAAGATTTTAAACCTAATATTATTATTCATTTAGCAGCTTGCGCTGATTTGAATATTTTCGCAAAAAATCCGGAACTTAGTTATAAAATTAATGTTATAGGAACCAGAAATATATTAAAAATTTGTAACGAAAAAAATGTTAGATTATTATTTGCTTCTACTTGTTGTTGTTATGGAAATAATAATATACATCCTACTGATGAAACTTCTCCAACTTGTCCTACGGAGCCCTACGCTAGATCTAAGAAAGAAAGTGAACAAGATATTTTAGAATCAGTTAAAAAAACAGGAATAAATCATTGCTGTATGAGACTTGCTACATTTTATGGACCCGAGATGAGAAGCGCATTGGCTCCAGCGGTATTTCTAGATAAATGCCATAATAATAAAACAATAGAGATTCACGGTGATGGCAAACAAACAAGAACTATGACATATGTAGATGATATTTTTAATGGGATAATTCGCATAGCTGAATCAGATAAGAAATACTCAATTATAAATATAACAACCGAAGAAATTGTTAGTGTATTAGATATAGTTAATTACTGTAAAAAAATTACAAAAAAAAACCCAAAAATTATTTTTGTTAAAGACAGAGAAGGACAAATTTATAAAGAAGTCATTAAATCTAAAAGATTACAAGAAATGAATTGGTCTCCTAAAACTAAATTTTATGATGGACTTAAAAAGAGTTATGAATATTATTTAACTAATAATTGTAAATGGTAATTTAGATTTGTGTTATATTTTTAATAAAAATCTATTTCAGTAAAATTAATAAAAAAAAAATGTTTGAAAATATGGTTCAGGTGATTCTTCAAGAGATTATACATATATATGGATAATATAGTAATATTATCCATTTATAATAAGAAAAAATTAAATGTAAAATATATAATTTAGATAATTATTTTTAAATTTTTATATATTATATTTTAATTTAAGTTGTTCATAAAGACAATTTTCATCAAATTTACTATTTTTATCAATATTGTTTTGTCTCCAAACTTCATTCCACAAATGGATAGCATACATTTCATTAGGAATATCTTTCATAGAAAAGATTATATTTTTATTATAACTAACGTCTTTAGATAAAACTAAATTTTTAATAAATTTTGCATAATATTTTATATACCCTTTATTATTTATAATTATATCTTTTTTTGGAATATTTATTATTGTGTTAAAGTCATAATATGCACAAGAGCATATTGCCCTCCAATTTAAAACGTATTTTTCTAAACTAAATTTTGTAACAATTTCAGAAATAGTCTTTGGACCAGACCCCCAAGACATATTTCCAGATAAAATTTCTTGTTTATGCCTTTTCTGTATTTTAATAGCTTCCAGAGCGACATCTGAATTTTTAGGAATTTTTATTAATCCAGCATTAACTGTATTTTTGCTATAATTATCTATAGGTTCTGAACTGAATACATAAGGGTTATCTATATCAATTTTTTTTACACATACAAGATCGGTGTCAGCCCAATATCCTCCCTTTTTATATAACATTGTAAATCTGAATAAGTTAGAAAAAGCAGAATATGAACCGTTTTTATAAGTATAAATTTCGTTTTTTGAAACTATTTCATTACCATCTTTTATAATAGTTCCCTTTGGAATATTTTTAACATCTCCATAAGTATATAGATGATATTCGTGTCCATTATCTAAAAAAGACTTAATAGATAACTGTTCCATTTTACTTAGTGAATCTCCTATCCATAATCCTTGTATTATATCACTCATTTATATATAAACTTATATTTTAAAAATATAATATAAACTTATATTTAATTTATTTTTTACAAAAATTATTATCTTAACTGATAACCGTAATAATTTATAAATAAAAATATTATATATTAAATAATGAATTTAAAACAATTATTAATTCAAAATACTAACCATTTTATAAATTCGATAAACGAACAAAGTATTAAAAAAATCATAAATATCATTAAAACCACAAAAAGAAATATTTATATTTTAGGAGTTGGAAAAAATATTCCAATCGCAATTTATCTTGCGGATATCCTAAAATCAGTTAATTACTCAGCCTTTCATCTGAATTGTCTTAATTTAACCCATGGAGATATAGGATGTATTGATGAAAAAGATACTATTATTATAATAAGTAATAGTGGTAATACAACTGAACTTATAGATAATATTAAGTATATTAAAAATAATAATAAATTCTTAATTACAACAAATAATAAAGCTAAATTAATCGATTATTGTAATGAATCATTTATTTTTAATAACACTGTTGAACAAGATGGAAAATTTAATTTAATACCCTGTACAAGTATTACCAATTTTACGATTATATTTAATTTTATAATTTATTATTTAATGAACGATAATAAACTTACCTTAGAAGACTATAATTATAATCATCCTAAAGGAAATATTGGGTTATTATCAAAAAAAGTTGGGGATATTATAATACCTTTAGAAAAAACTTGCTATAATTTTAAAACAGATACTATTAATAATATAATATTAAATATGTTTAAATTTAAGGAAGGATATAGTTGTATTGTAGAACAAGATATGACAATAATTGGTATTATTACCGACCATAATATAAGAAACTATTTATTAAAAACAAATTCGTGTAATACTATTGATATATTGATAACTAAAAAATATAAATATATTGACAATATAGATTTATCTCTAGAGGAAGTATATAAAATTAAATTTTTATATATTCCTGTTGTAATCGATAATAAATTAGTTGGTATTGTAAAAAATATAACACTTTAGTAAATATTTATCTAGTAATGTTAAAATTAAATAAATATTAGAAAATATACCACTTTCCAGTTATTTTCAAATGTTCTTTTAATGTATTAATATAATTTTAATTTATAATGTATCAGATTTACCAAATATATAAATTATAATTAACAAAGATTATAATACAATAACATCAAAAAATCTTTCTATAAATCTGTTTATTTTTATGATTAACAGATTCATATCATCCTCAAAAATAAGAGTATTATTTCAGTTATTTTATTGTATTATAGTTAAAAATAATTTTTTTGTTAATTGATATTAAAATAGTTAATTATGCAATAATTTTACTCTTTATATATATTGTTTATAAATTTACCTCCTTCAATAAAATAAAACATAATATGCTTAAAAACTTTTACTAAAAAATAAAATATAAATATACATATAAGTATAAATATATTATAAATAGTTATAATGTTAAATAAGTAAGAAATCAAACTTAATATAAACAAACAAGCTATTTTATCCCTATACCAATATATACATAATTTTAAATTATTATAATGAAACATAGCATATGGTATTTTTCGTATAGATTCTTGTGTATTACTGATTCCTGTTTCTTGTATAAATAAGGCAGGGTAAACAATCTTCCAATTATCTCTTAATTTTAATATATCCCAATAAATATCCACCGCATATATTTCATTAGCTGTTAATATCTGCTGTTGTAATCCATATTCCCATAATTGTTTAAGTTTCGTTAAATAAGATCTATGCACTATATACGCGGTGTTACTAACACTCTTATATACATTATAGCTAAACGGATTATAGAAAACCCATGCGCCACCTAAAATAATGACATCAAACTTTTTTGTAATTAAATTTTTAAAAATCTGTTCCCCCTCTATTGATTTTGTCCATACTATATCATCCTCAACAATAAGAACATTATTCCATTTATTATTTTTAATGACTAAATTTAAACATTCTATATGACTTTTAGCACAACCAATATTACCATTAATATCCTTTATCGCTTTAAAATATATTATTTTATCGACGTCAAATATTTCTTCTAATATTTTTTTACTTTTTACTTTTCTATCTTGTCGTTCTATTAAATTGATGACAATAACTTTATCGATATATGTATTCATTATTATAAAGTAATAATTTAATTATTATGTTTTATCGATTGGTTATATAATAAATATAAATTTATGTATTTATTAAATCCATAGGTAGATAAATTATGTGAAATTATTAATAATTTATATAAAGTGATGATAATGGTAAAATAATATATTTATATATTTATATGAAGATATTGAATAAATTTTAAAAAAAAAATAGTGATGATAGTTTTAATTTAATTACAATAGACAGTATCTATTGTATTAATTTAGAAAGATCAAATAATCGAAAAAAATTAATAGAGAAAGAAGCTGCAAAAATTAGTAAAAAAAAATTAATATATTTAATGCTATAGATGGTAATATAGTATCAGTAAAAAAGCAAAAAAAATTACATCCGAATAAATTCACTATTTTTACTCATAATCCTAAAATTATTTTTCAACGCAAAACTATGGCATGTTCCACCAGCCATATGATGTTATTAAAAAGTTTAAAAAATAATGAGAATGTTTTAATTTTAGAAGATGATATAATTTTTAAAGATGAGAATTTTATAGATATTTTTCACAAAATAATTAATGATTTACAAATTAATTGGGATATTATATTTTTTAATCCGGACCGTATATCAAAGAGAAAAAAAAACAAAAATTTTTAATTGATTTTAATAAAGATTTTTATTCTGTTAAAAAAACATCAAAATATAATTATAATTATATAACACTTGGGGGTTTTTGTTATTTAGTCAATAAAAAATCTATACATAAAATTACAGATGATATAGATGTTTTAATAAATAAACTAGGTTTAAATGTATATGTAACAAAAAAAAATTTTATAGAACATAATTATAATTTACCTTCAACACGTTAATTAAAATTAATTTATGGAATAATTTATATATTATTATTAATATTCAATAAATATAGATTAACATATTTGTTAAATCCATAAACAGCCAAATTAAACGATATAATAAAACCAAACCAACCATCTAAAAAACTAAGATTAAAAAAAAACTCTCTTATAAAATCAAAAAAGAATCTAAATACAGCGATAATCATATAATACCAAATAAAGCTATCCATTTTATTTTTTTTTGTATATTTTGCTTCCGCTAATAATAATGAATATTTTGTATATTTTTGCTGTAAATGTTCATAATTTTTCCAACTATAATGAAGTAATGGAGAGTTTAATATAATTTTATTATATTTTTTATTATTAAAGTTTAGTGTTTCGTGACAGGTTCGTTCCTTATAAATAAATTGTTTTTTATTAAAAAGTTTATGCTGTGGTTTAGAAAATCTACCATATCTCAAAAAGTATCCATAAAAATAAGTGTTCCATTTAAAATAATATATATTATTATTTTTCATAGTATTCGATGATAACAATAGAGTTATTTCTTGGTTTAACTTTTGAGACAATACTTCATCCGCATCTAAAAATAGAACCCAGTCATAACTGCATTTATTGATAGCTTTATTTCGTTGTATACCATAGCCAGGCCATTTTGATACATATATCTTATTTGTAAATTTCTCAGCAATTTTAATAGTATTATCCGTACTACCTGAATCATATACTATTATTTCATCGACAATATCTGCCATACTTTTTAAACATTTTTCAATATTATGTTCTTCATTAAATGTAATTACACACGCTGAAACTTTAAAAACCATATATTTATAATAATATATGGTTTTTAAATTGTTTTTAATATATCAAATTACATTATTATTATATTATGTATTGAAAGATATACTATGGCATAATATACAATTTTCTGATTTAATAAAACGTTTCTATAATACTGAAAATTCTAAAACAGATATCATAATAAATACGAAATCTGTAGGGGAATCAAAGGCAATATTATCAGTACTTCATAAATTGGAAGAGAAAAATATTGATGTTAAATTATGTGTCAATTTACCAGAAGGTTACTATTTTATTAAAAAATATACAAATAAGGTTTTTTTAAAACCTTATAATACTATATTAACGACACTACTATTATTTATTTACTCGCGACCAAGTATTATAATAAGTCCAAATGGAGATTTTAAAGATATTTTATATTTGTGTGGTAAATTATATGGAACTAAAATTTATTTTATAAATTATTATATTAATAATTCTCTTAATATAAGACACACCATTAATAATTTATTAGCAGATAGAATTTATTTAGCTCACCCATTTATCGATACATTTAAAAAATATGAATTTATGGGGAATTTAAAATTTTTATATTCTTCTATATCAAAATTAGATAAATCAACCGAATTAAAATCAACAGAATTAACATTAATTATTGCATCCGCTTCCTGTGAAGAAATAGATATTCATATTAAGTATATTAAACATTTACTATCAAACTATACAATAAAAATTATTTATATTCCACGATATCTAGATTGGTTAGATACATTTAAAAAAAAAATTAAAAATATAAATCATCAATTTATTGATGATTTATATAATGACAATGAAATAGATAGCGATTTAATTATTTATTGGAATATTGGGTTATTAAATAAATTTTATAGTAGATCACATATTTGTTTAATGGGTGATACATTCAGTAAGGTAGGTGGACATAATTTAATGGAACCCTCTTTAGAAAAAAATGCTATTTTAACAGGTCCTAATATTAATTCTACTCAACCTAATATAATGAATAATAGGAATTTAGAAGAGTTAATTAGTAATACTGATAAAATAATTACAAATAAATTATATATTAATATGGGTTTAAAAAATTATAAATATGTACAAGAGAGAAAAAAAACTGTTAATAATAATTTAGATTTATTTATTAATAAAATAAGTTGTGAACTATAGATTAAATTATTATATATATATTTATGCGTGATCCATTTATTACTTATATATATATGTATATAATATAAATGGCGTTAAAGTTCTTTAGAAAATTTTATTATAAAAATGAAATAATTAATAAAAAGGGTAACTATAATAGTCATATTATACCCTTTTATATTAGTAAAGAATTTTATATAGAATATATTAATAGTTTAGATATAATTAAAAAAACTAATAAAACTATTTTATACAACTATATGAGAAAGTATTTTATAAATTATAATAAAATTATAAAAAATATACAGGAAAAAGATGATATTATAATAATTATTTACAATTCTAAAAATATAAATAATGACTTATTTTATGAATGTTTGAATACTATAAAAAAGAATAAAACATATATACTAAATACAGAGCAAACATCAATAGCTTTAGTTTTTGAGAATATTAAGAAACTTAATCAGTATATAATAAATAAAAATAATATATATTTATGTGATTATAGTTTTGCTAATATTAATATATTAGCAAATAATAATATTCAATCTAAATTATTAGAATATCAGTTTAATCAGGATGAAATTTGTAATTTAGAAAAAAATATTGATATTGTTACTTTATCTTTTAAAGACTCGTCCTCTAAAAAAAGAAATTGTATTAATTTATTATTAAAAAATAATTTTAAAAATTATCTAGATATAACAGGGTGGGGAATTAAGAGGGATATATTATTATTCCGTTCAAAAATTTTAATTAATATTCATCTTATGAAATTTTTGAGGAATTGAGATGCAATAGATGTATTTTCAATAAAATTATCGTTATTTCGGAATACTCTAAAGATTGGAAAAAATTTAAGTATCGACATAATATGATATTTACAGATTATGATAATATTATTAATAAAACGAAAGAAGTGTTAAATAATTACAATTATTACTACAGTCTTTTATTTAAAAATTTGAAATTATAATAATAATACGTCAACAACTCAAAATAGAATTTCTATACCTTTTGATTTGGTTTTTTAAACCAAACAATATTACATTAGTCAATCCACCATTATTTATTAATTTCATTAATAGTTAGGTCAATAATACCGATTGTCAGTAATAATCCATAATTTAGAATTTTTTGTTCTACTAATTCTCTAATAAAATCTTCATTTAATTTTTATAATTATTTAACAATGTGAAACTACACAGATTACTATATAAACTAGGGAATACATGGATAAAAAATCCAGTACACAAATAACTAAATAATAAAATAACCATAGTAATTCTACATATATGTATTATATATTTCAATAAATACTTTATATATACTTTTCTTTTATAATAAAAAATCTCTTTTACTGTGATTGTTACTGATCCATTTATCTCTTTAATGGGTGAAATAAAATAGTTATAGTCTGGACAATATTTTAATATATCAGTAATATTATTATTGTACACAAATTTATGAATACAAAATACCTTTATATTTGGTAGATATCTTTCCTGTGTAGAAAATTGAAATGCAAAATTATCATTCGCATAATTATAATTTAATTTTTTACAACCATTATAAAAATACATATCTTCTACAATACCCTCAAATGTTGGGGATTTATATGTAGTCAACATTGTCGGTTTGTATGTATTAATAATATGAAGCATTGATGATATTTTTCTTAATGAAAATCCCCCATTAGAAAATTCACCTGTAGTTTGTTTCATAGAAAAAAAATTAAATGGAAATGGAAATCTATATTTTTTAGTAATATAACTACCTATATAATCATATTTACAAAAATCTTCGATTTTATAATCACTATTTTTACATAAAACACCATCCGTTTGTATTGTTAAACAATAATCTCCGTCTAATGATTCCCATAAAGATTTTGTTTTCATAAAATCGGAATATGTTAATGCATTAAAATTATTTGTATTCAATTCTTTAATTATTAATAATTTATATTTAGCTTTTAATTTATTATAATGTTGAGATAAACCATTTCCACAATAAAAATATAATTTACTATTTGGTAATACCTCAAAGAAATTTTCTATATTATAATAAATTTGTTTTAATTTTCGAGGTTCAACAAATAAGCCAACAACATTCATTATAATATTTAAAATTTTATTATTATTTTATTTTAACCCTGGAGATTAACAAAGCAGATATAATTAATAAAATTTACAATTGTAAAGTATATTAATTAAAGATACAATAAATACTAGTAATCATTATAAAGTATATTAATTAAATACACAATTTGGATGAAAATTATTAAAATATGGTATGTAATCGTAAAAAAATAATGGAATTATAAATAAACACAATCATTTAAATTCAGATTTAACTAGTGTTCTATATTTAAATGTAGACATTAATCAATATTGATTACATTAATAGTTAGATCTATAAAAATTAAATTATTTAATTTCAAACATAATAATATACAACTTATTTTTTCCATACCTCGTAAAAATTTTCACGAAGATATTTTTTACCCTTTCTTTCGAACATTTTATGTTTATAATTAGTGAAGGTTCTGGATTCCACATAACTTCTATAGAAGTTATTTTTTATTAATATGCTATCCACATATTTTTTTGTAAAAAATATTTATAATCATTCTCCATAATAATTAAATTTATATTATCTAATATTTCTGGGGTATCTTTTAAAATATAATAAAAAGCACCTTCACAATCTAATACCAATGTATCAAACTTAATAGCATACTTATTCTTTAAATCGCGTAGTGTAATAGTATCAACCCATGTATATCCTTTTTGTAAAATATAACTTGGTTTAGTGCGCCATTTTTTTTGAATTAATTTTCTTTTAGATAATGCGGATGTTTCTATATGAAAATTAAAATTATTTAAATCTCTATTTTCAGTTAATATTTTTGCGTCGCTTTTACCACATTCTATTACTACAAGATTATTTTTGTTTTTTAAAATATGTGCAATTACCAACGAATTTCTTCCTATATTTCCACCTAATTCTAAAACCTTTTCATTTCCCGTAAAATATCTAACTACCATTTTTTGTTCTACTAATTCTCTACTAAAATCGCCATTAATTTTTAATACAGAATGTATATTTGATATTTTAATGTTAATATCTTTATCACTTATATTATTTGGCATTATATTATAATACTAAATAATATAAATAACTAATTTTTAACGAATTCATAGACATATTAATATAAAGATAATTATAAAAATAATACTATGAATCCATTTATTATAAATTTAAATACATATACAGATACTAGAGGAATATTTTATGAATCTTATAAGAATATATTATTAAAAGAGTATAATATAGATTTTAATATAGAGCAGGAAAATACTTCGATATCACATAAAAATGTTATTAGAGGATTTCATTATCAAGTTAAACCGTATTCTCAAGCAAAATTATTAACAGTTTTAAAGGGTAAAATAAAAGATGTATTAATTGATATTAGAAAAACTGAAAATACATATGGTAGAATTTGGGAATATGAATTAAATTCTAACATTAAACAACTACTTTATATCCCTAAAGGATTCGCCCACGGATATAGTGTATTAGAAGATAATACAATCGTATCCTATAAAACAGACGCTTTATATAATAAAGATAGTGAACGTGGGTTTAATCCATTAAGTTCAACTTTAAATATAGATTGGAAAGTGAATAATAGGTGTATATCTGATAAAGATATAAGTTTAAAAACATTTATTTTTTAAAAAACTCCTTGACCCAATATACAATATAATCAATATCTTCATCTTTTAAATTTAAATGAACTGGTAAAGTTATCATTTTAACCCATTCTGTATTTGCTACAGGAAAATCTCCAGTATCTTTAAATTGTGTAAATAAATGTAAAGGTCTATAATGTACAGAGGTATGAATATTTTTATTTTTTAAGTAATCTATTAAATTATCTCTTATATTTGGGGATACTTTAATAACATAATGCTGAACCGTGTATGAAAATGGTGGAAGTTGTATATCTTTAATATCTAGAAATGATTCATTATATTTTTCTTGAATATATTGTCTTCTTTTTAAATTTTGATCTAATTTTTCCATCTGCGATAATCCAATTGCAGCAGTTAAATCAATCATATAATATTTATATCCTAATATATCAATATCATATTTCCATTTGTATACAGAGTTACTACCTGGATTATCAGGTTGTTTTTTAACTCTATCATATGTTGAATCAATACCAAACCAATAAAGTTTTCTAATTTTTTCCATTATTTGTTTATTGTTTGTTGTAATCATTCCACCATCTCCAGTAGGCATTGTTTTCACTGCTTGAAAAGACCATACCGCAATATCACCGCGCGATCCTGCGTGGGGTGTATAACAAGCATGGGCACAATCTTCAATAATTAATCCTTTATAGAATTTTTTAATTTCATTAACAGGAGATAATATACCCGCCAAGTTTACACAAATGATAGCATTTGTATTTTTTGTTAATTTTTTTTTAACATCTTTTGGACATATATTCATATTAATAGGGTCAACATCACATAGTATATTATTACAATTATTCCACTGAGGAACTGCTGTAGTAGTCGCAAAAGACATTGTAGGACTAATAATATCACAATTAGAAATATTATAGGCTTTTAAAATTAAATCAAGACCGTGTGTATTACTTGTTACAGCTATCGCATATTTTTTACCAACCATTTTTGAAAATTTTTCCTCAAATTCTTTTACTTTTGGTCCATTTATCCACCATCCACTTTTAATAACTTCATTAACATATTTACAATCCAATTCATCTCCATATGGACATAGAACAGGTATTGTTTTTTCCCGAATATTCATATTTTATATAATATTTATTATAAATTTATATTTAAATAATTATAGATCACGGATAATTGTTTAAATAATAAGATATATGTTAATTAATAATGAAAACAATTCTAATTACTGGAGGATGTGGATTTATTGGGCATCATTTTGTTGAACATATTTTTATAAATACTGATTGGAAAATTATTATTATTGATAAATTAACTTATGCTAGTATGGGATATGAAAGATTAACAGATACAGGTGTTCTAGAATCTAAAAGAGTAAAAATATTTTGTTATGATTTGGTTAATAGTATATCAGAAGGTTTGAAAAAAGAAATTGGGGAAGTAAATTATATAGTCCATATGGCTGCGGAAACACATGTAGATAATAGTATTAAAGACCCCGAACTTTTTATTAATAATAATATTATGAGTACTTTTAAATTATTAGAATTTTCGAGAACACTCACTAATTTAGAAATCTTCTTTTATTTTTCAACAGATGAGGTTTTTGGACCAGCATTAGGAACTACTTTGTATAAAGAATGGGACAGACATAAACCAACTAATCCATATTCCGCATCAAAGTCTGCGGGTGAACAAATATGTATAGCATACGAAAATACATATAAAATACCATTAATGATTGTCAATGTTATGAATGCCTTTGGTGAAAAACAGCATATTGAAAAATTTATACCCCTCTGTATGAAAAAAATATTAAATAATGAAACGATACACATTCACTCATATCCAGATAAAAAAAAATCGGGCACACGGTTTTATATCCATGCAAGAAATATTGCCTCTGCAGTTTTATTTTTAATAAATAATGGTACAATAGGTGAAAAATACAATATTTCAGGTGAAAAAGAAGTAAGTAATTTAGAAATAGCACAGTATATCGCAAAAATAATGGATAAAGACTTAAAATATGAAATGGTTGATTTTCACAGTTTAAGACCAGGGCATGATTTAAGATATGGGCTAGATGCTAATAAATTACATAATATGGGTTGGAAAATACCCGTAAATTTTGATGAATCATTTAAAAAAACAATTTTATGGACATTAGAGAATCAGGAATGGTTAAAAACCATTTAGATAATATTATTATTTTAATAATTATTTTGCTCTACTAAAATCATCATTAATTTTAAATATATTCTAATTTAAAATTAATATTATAATTATATAAATTTATAATTATATAAATTTATAATTATATACATTTATATTTCACAATGAATAATAAATTAATTCAATATAATAAATAAATAAAAGAAATGGAAATATTAAAAAATATAGGTATAAATTATTTATAATTAAAGGTACACAAGCAACACATTTAATCGCAGATTTATATTTATTAACAAAACGCTTTACACACTGATACCTTTTAGCATATAAAATTTCCTGGTTTGTAATTATAGTTGATTCAGTCTTTTCTTTGATTGGTGCTATAAAATATTTATATTCTGGACAATATTTTAATATTTCATTAGTTTTATTAAAATAGGCAAACTTATGGATACAAAAAGCTTTAATACTTGGATTGAAAGACGTTTGTATACCAAAATTTAATCCAAATCTATCATCATCATTGGCAATCTTATAATTTAAATGTTTACAACCTTCATAAAAATAATAATCGCACGCAGCAGATGAATCTATGGGAGTTTTGTATCTATCTATAATATCAATCATTGTTGATATTTTTCTAAATGAAAATCCACCATTTATAAAATGTTGTTTATACCTTTTAAAAAAATATAAATACCTATATTTTATATAGATACTTGGTCCAATATAATCATATTTTATAAAATCCTCAATTTTAAAATTACTATTTTTACATAAACATCCATCAGTTTGTATTGTTAAACAATAATCACCATCTAATGACTCCCATAAAGATTTTTTAACAAAAAATTGAGAATATTTTAATGCATTTAAATCAGTTGTATCACGCAATTCTCTAACTATCAATAATTTATATTTGTCTTCTAACTTTTTATAATGCTGTAAAAAACCATTTCCGCAATAAAAATATAATTTACTATTTGGTAATACCTCGAAGAAATTTTCTATATTATAATAAATTTGTTTTAATTTTCGAGGTTCAACAAATAAGCCAACAATTTTCATATAATAGTTAATAATATATAATTATTTGTTATTTGCCGAATTATATACTAAAATATTAATAATATAATAGATAATAATAATAGAACGTATGATTTATACTATTATTATCTATTATATAATAAACTTATGATTTCGTTATGTATAGGACTATTAATTCTTTTATCAACTATGTCCATATTAACCTATATTATTAAATTTTCAAAACCTTTACCAGATATTATTATTACCAATATACATAAAAAATATTCAGGTGTTACGTCAACTATTATAAATTTATATCCAGAACAACAAAAAACAATGAATATAGGATTATTGGGAAATTCTATAAATATAAATGAACATAATGTAGCTTTAATAGACCTTATATACTATGGTTATCAATTACCACAGGGGAAAAAATTTAGACTATTTCATGTTAGAAGGAATAATGAACTATTTTGGGCGATATTATTTAGAGATTTATTTAAACTACCAATTAAAATAATTTTCACATCTGTTAAAATAACTAAATTTTCTTTTATTCCTACATTATTAATTAAAAATGTGGATTACATAATAGTTACCCTCGATAAATGTATAACCAAGTTGCCCAGTCGAGAAAAAATTATAAAAATTAGTCCACACGGTATTAATTTATCTTATTTTAAGCCATCAACCTCTATTGTATATAGTTTGGATTTTTATAATTTAAAAAATAAATTTGTAATTTCAACGTTTGGACGGGTAAGGAAACAAAAGGGGACCGATATTTTTGTTAAAAGTTTAATTAAAATAATGCATAAATATCCAAATGTAATTGGATTAATTGTAGGTGAAACAGATTTAAAAAATATATTTTTTAAGAATACATTGACCGACCTAATACATAAAAATGGTTTAACAAATAGATTTATATTTACAGGATATATTAGTTATATTAATGATCCAGTAAAGCATAGCTATATATATAAATCAACCAACTTATGTATATGTGTCCCAAGGAGTGAAGAGTTTGGATTAACCCCTGTGGAGGCAATGGCGTGTGGAATTCCTTCTATATGTTCAGATACAGGAGCGTTTTATACTATGATAGATGAAGGGAAAACAGGCAATCTAATCCCTTTAGGAAATGTAAATGAATTATCTAAACATATAGAGTATTATATAAATAATCCAGATAAACTTGTTAAAATGAAACAATATTGTATCGATAAAGTTAATAATAATTTTACTATTGGAGGAGAAGCATCTCGAATAAATAATGTTTACAATGAAGTATTTAATACATAAACTAAAATAGTATTATTATTTATAATTATATTAATATTATAATACAATGTTTCAACTATATATTATATTACTATTTAATCTTTTTATTATTATTTTTTTCACAATTAGAGATATATACAAGTATAACATTACATTTGATCAATATTTACAAAGATATTCCATATATAATTATAAATTAAAACAGTATGATTATTTAATACATGGTGCTTCTTGTGGAGAAATAGTATCGTCTATTCCTATTGTTAAACTATTAAAAAATAATAAAAAAAATATCATTGTATCGTGTCACACTGTTAGCGGATATCGTCTCATTAAAAATCAACTTGGAAATGTGGAAGCTGTCCTTAAACCGTATGAAAGTATATTTACATTATTTTATTTTTTATATAGAATATATCCAAAAACAATTATAATAATAGAAAGTGATGTATGGCCACTATTTGCGTGCATTGCTAAATTATTAAATATTCGTTTAATCTCTGTAAACTATAAATTTAAAAAAGAAAAACCTTATAGAAATGCTATTCATTACCATTTATTGGATAAAATATATTTAAAGGAGCCAGTAGATTTTTATAATGATAAGTATGAATTCTTAGGTAATATTAAACTGTTAAACACGGTGAATTTACAGATAGTTGTTAAAAAACATTTATTAGTTATAATATCGGCACATCAAGATGAATTAGAAATACACTATAAAATTATTAAATTTTGTTTAGAAAATAATATTAAAGTAGTTTATATACCAAGATATTTAAATTATGAGCAAGAATTAAGGAACACGTTTAAACCATTAAGTTATTATTGGTTGACTAAAAAAAATAACAGTATAACTAAGTTAATTGATAATAATAATTTAATAGTATGTTTCTGCTATGGTTTAACAAATAGTTTTTTAAGTTATTCTAAATTATCTATAATGGGTGGAACATTTGACCAAGTAGGTGGGCACAACATTTTTGAACCTATCGTAAATCATAATTATTTAATAATGGGTCCTAATTATAAAACCTGTGCTGATTTATACACTATTCTTAATAAGCACAATATTATATCTATATGTGATGCGACTTACATTAACGACCGAATTTTATATTTTATAGATCGCAATTCCGTGGACATAAAAAATACATTGTTATATTTAGAAAAATATAGAGATAATTTAAATAATCGTTTAAAAAGTATTCTTAAATAAATATTGTTTCGTATATTATAGAATATTTTATTATATATAAACATAAATATGTCTATTCTAATAACAGGTTCTACTGGATTTTTAGGACGTCATTTAGTAAAGTATTTTAAATCAACCCCTTTAACTATAATTTGTCTTATACATTCCGAACATATATACTGCCAACATAAAGAATTGTTTGAAAATTGTAAATTATACAAAGGGGATATATAATAAAGAGTTTTTAGAAACACTATTTATAGAGAATCAAATTGACTATGTAATTAATTGTGCAGCTATGAAATATATTGATACGTGTGAAGATTTTATTAGAGAGTCAATTGATGTAAATCTGACAGGAACATTAAATATTGTTGATTTATCTAAAAAATATAAAATTAAATCTTTAGTTCATATTTCGACTGATAAATCAAATAATGCTACATCGGTTTATGGATGTTGTAAACAAATAGCTAAAAAATATGTATTAAAAATGGGATATAATACATATGAAGGTGTAAATTTTTGGAATTCTGATGGGTCTTTTATTACCCATTGGAAAAATAATTTAGAATTAAATAATCCAATTGTGTTAAATAATTCCAAAATTATGCGATATTTTTCATTAATAGATGATGTAGTGAAAGATATAAAATTCGCTTTAGAAGATAATAAAAATAGTCCCATTTATAAAAAGAATACATTTATACTTAATAATAATAGTAATAATTTTGAAAAAATAGAGGAAGACATTCTAAATAATAATAATTATTTAGAAAATGATATACATAAATTTTTACAATTGGCAAATATTAATATTTAATAGTTATTTATTAATAACCAATATAATTTATATAATACAAATTAAATCATTTATAACTATATTCTATTTATAATTATAAATCTTTCACTATAAACTAGTAATTAAAAATTAAGTGAATGGTATAAATAGGTGTATTTATTATTTATTATATTATATTAGTATAATATAATAGTATATTATAAATGAATGAATCAAGTGGATTACTTTCTAACATTTTTGATAAAAGAGTTTTAAATAAATATACTAAACTATTACCCGAAAAACATAATATATATTATTATTTTGAGATAGAAGCAGATAATTGTGGCTTTATTTTTTATATCGCGGAAGAGAAACAGGATTTAACTAAAAATAAATTAAATACTGATTTAATAGTAGGTTATGTATCCGGATTTATATCAACCGATAAAGTAGAGTTAAATCAGGAGGATATGGATGATATTATGGAAAATTGTGTGGAAAAATTAGATAGAACACCCTATAAAAAGAATGTACTTAAAGTTTTAGTTGGTAAGGGAAAGGGTATAACACTTATTCCAGAAGAGCAGCAGCTTTTAATAGAAGTACAGACCAGATTTATCGCAGAAGATCTAACAATAACTTTTGTAAGTGTTAATGAACCCTATTTGGGAAAAGGGGTTGGACAGTTTTTAATGCTTCTTGCGTGTGACTTTGCTAAACATACATATGGTATTAAAAAAATCTCATTAGATGATGATAGTGACAATGCGTGGAATTTAGAAAGAAATTTATATATTAGGTTGGGATTATGGTATATTAATGAAAATAATAATCCTGAAATGGAAGGTTTATTAGATATAATTCTAAAAAAATTTAAAGCAATAAAGGAATACTATACAGATAAAACTCGTAAATCCTATGATGGGTCACCTTTTATCCCTTATTTTATTTAGTGTCATTTTATATATTTAATTACTCAAATAAATTAATAAATAAATTTGAGTGATTAAATAATTATTTTTATTGTATAAAATGACATTAACCTTAGAGCAAGAAAAAGCATATGAGTATATAGATCAAGGGTGTAATATTTTTATAACATCTCGAGGTGCTGGATGTGGAAAAACATTTCTCTTAAAACATATTGTTAACCACTATAAAACTAAAAAGAATATTGCGATTACCGCAAGCACGGGTATTGCGGCAGTATTATTAAATGGAAGAACACTACATAGTTGGGCAGGGGTAGGGTTAGGTAGTAAAGATGTAAATAATTTATTGAGACATATAAATACAAATAATGCTATTAAAACCAGATGGTTAAAAACGGATCTGTTACTTATAGATGAAATTTCGCTAATATCTCCAGAATTATTTGATAAGTTGGATTTTATTGGTAGAAATATTAGAAATAATAGTAAACCATTTGGAGGGATACAGCTTATTGTTTCAGGCGATTGGTTGCAATTACCTACCATTGATAATAGTAAATATGCTTTCCAGAGTGAAATATGGAAACAATCTATACATAAAATAGTTTATTTAACCATTATTCAAAGACAAAAGGATCCACATTTTCAGGAAGTATTAAACTCTATTAGAGTTGGAAAAATTACAAATAAAGTTAAAAAAATGCTACGTTCACGGCTGAATGTCACGTTAGAAAACAACCATGGTATAATTCCAACGCAATTATATTCTATGAATGTTGATGTTGAAAGTATAAATAATAAAGAATTAAATTTATTACAGTATAAAACAGGGGGAGAGAAAAAAATATATACTATAGCGTGGAAACCAATGGATAAAAAAATAAAACAACAAAAAATAACAAGTTATTTTCAAGGTTCTAAATCAGAAGATACGATAGAATCAGAACCCACAATTAATACTCAAAACGTCCACGTACCGCAAGAATATTTAGAAATGTGTACAGCAATAAAAAAATTAGAGTTATTGGTTGGGGCTCAGGTAATGCTAATAAGTAATTTAGATCAGGAAAAGGGTTTGGTAAATGGTTCAAGAGGTATAGTAATGAGATTTACCGATGAAGGTCTCCCCATTGTTAAATTTTTAAATGGAGTACAAGAAGTGATTGATTATCATCAGTGGGAAATGGAAAATGATAATAAGATAGTTGGTGGGGTGGTTCAAATTCCATTAAAATTGGCGTATGCTACAACTATACATAAATCACAGGGATCAACACTTGATTATGTTATTATTAATTTGGATAAATTATTTGAAGTTTCACAGGGCTATGTCGGGTTATCACGTGTTACTCATTTGGAGGGATTGTCAATAAAAGGGTTAGATATTCGTAAATTTGTAGTAAATAGAGATGCGTTAGAATTTTATAAAAATTTAGAAAGTAGGTTATAAATCTTTTTGGTGGTTAAGATATTGATTTTCTATTATATATGGAACAATTAAATTTGATTTAATAAAATTAATATTATTATAGTAGAAATTTTACAAATGAAAACATTAGAACTTGGAGAATATACTTATACTATTGGAACAAACGCTGCCGAGAATGATGCTCTTATTACTAGTTCTGGTTTAAAGGATACTTGGTTTCATCTTGATGGATTGCCAAGTTGTCACGGTGTTATCGATTGTCCTATAGATGGATTAACACCAAGTTTAATATATAAGTGTGCCTTAAATATTAAACTAAATACAAAATTTAAAAAAATACCACGTTTAAAAATTATTTATACGGAAATTAGTAATATTAAAAAAACGGAAACAATGGGACAAGTTATTTTATTAAAAACCAAAGAGTGTTTGTATATAACTATTTAAATAGTTAATAAGTAATTAAGTTAATACAATGTGCGATGATGATAAATATCAATACATAGGCTATTCAAGTGGTTTTTTATTATCAATATGTCTAATTCCCCAAATTTATAAAACAATTAAAAATAAAAGCGCTAATGATATATCTTATATATGGCAGTGTTTATATTTTTTTGGTTTAACATTAAATATTGTTTATTGTTACCTAGAAAATATAATACCAATTTTGATACCAGCTATTTTAGAAATAACATTATGTAGCATATTAATTATATATAAATTATATTTAGATTTAACTAATAAAGTTAGAAATGTGGACACTATGCTTTCAAGATTATAAATTATCGAATAAATAACTATCTATATAAAATAATCCATACGCACTTAATATATGCCATACACTATGATACTGAAATATACTTGTCTTGCTAGAATTTTTAAAATAAAAAAAATCTTTTTCTTGGAACAATGTTCCCATACATATAAATAAAAGCCCTTTAATACATTTTGTTCTATTTTTTGGAGTTGATTTTATAGGTATGTTCAGTAGTAATAAACTATATATAAACATTATTATACAAGGATTATTTGTATATAATAATTGGTTAGTATCTTTATAAAACCCGTTTTCTTTTTGTATAATGTATACCATATAATTCCATACAGTGCTAAATATTATAAATGTAGTTTTATTTTTAATATTTTTTTTAAGTTCATTTACTATTTTAAGGCCTATTAGAAGTTTAAATAATTTAAGATCCGCTAAACTATTTTTTCCATTAAAAAAATTTCTAGAAAATAGTCTAACTAATATCATTATAATTGGTAATATCTCTAATAATCTACTATTAAGTTTTATCTGCTTGAGTATTATTAAATCCTTTATTATAAAAAAACCAAAAACATACACCATTCCTACAATATCCAGAAATCCACCATATTCACTTTTACTTCCGTGCATAAACATTGATCCAAAAACTAAAGTGCTCACCGCAACTTTTTGTATTCTATCCAATATAGGATAAGTCTTATAAATATTATATGATTTATAATATATTAAATTTGTAAATGTGTTTACCGGCTCTTTAATAAAATTATTTAAAATAGGGTTATGTTCTTTATAATTATTTTGAATATCATTTCCCCAGAATATATATGTTTTATAATAGGTAAAATAATCTATAAAATTACCTAGAATAAAACATATTAAAAATAGATTTAGTCTCATAGTATTATAGTAAATTAATATATCTTTAATAGTTAATTAGTTATAGCAACTATTGATTATCAGGCAAATTATCAAATAAATAACTATCTATATAATATAATCCATACGCACTTAGTATATGCCATATACTATGATACTGAAATATGCTTGTCTTACTAGAATTTTTAAACCTAAAAAATTCACTTTCCTGAAACAATAATCCAACCGCTATAAATATTATACCTTTAATAAACTTATCCTTATTTTTATTTTCTGTTTTTTTAACATTTTGTAGTAATAATCCATATATAAATATTATAATCCACGGAGCATTAACAGATCTGTTATAAAGAGATTTATCCGTATCTATTAAAAAATTTTTACTTTCGTTATAAAAATCTTTATAACGTTCTGTGCTATCTTTAAGAGATATTAATACTGCTATTAAACTCCATAATGTATTATAAATTATAAATTTATTTTTATTTTTAGTAAATTTTTTAATTTCGTTAGTTACTTTTAAACCTACCATTAAATTAAATAATTTAAGATTACCTAACGTTTTTTCTTGTTCATTAAAAATTTTTCTAGATAATAATCGAATAAGGATAAAAATGATGGGTAATATATGTATTAATTTACTAGTTATTTTTATTTTTTTAAATATTATTAAATCTTTTATTATAAAAAAAACAAAAATATATATCATTCCAAGAACATCTATAAAACCCCCGTATATTGTATTACTAGAATGCATAAACATGGAACCAAATGTTAAAGTATTTACCGCTATTTTTTGAGTTTTATTTAATTTTGGATTATCCTTATATATATCATATAATTTATAATATATCAGGTTTGTTAGTGTATTTATAGGTTCTTTAGTAAAATCATTTAAAATGGGATTATGTTCGTTAAAATCATTTTGATAATTCTTATCCCAATCCTCAAACGTCTTATAGTATGTATAATAGTCTATCATATTACCTACAACCAAAGATATATCAAATGTGTTAAACCCCATATAATTTATTACTATAATAAAATTAGTTATAGTAGTAAATATTAATAATAATATCAATATTTAATATTAATATTTAATTAAATAATTTTTTGACTTCATTAATATCACTAGACTGAATTATAGATGAATAAGAGTCTGTTAAAACATCATATTTACAAAATGATGGGATAACATTAATTTGTAAATGTTCTGCTATAGTATCAAACTCATCAATATCACAATACACATACACACTATCTACTAAATTTAAATCCTTAACGTGTTCTTTAACAAGAGGCGTTATAAGAGTACAAGGACCACACCACGTAGCCGAAAATTGCAAATATATTGTTTTATAGACTGATTTTAAATTATTAAATTCTAACTCATTCTCTACCGTTACTATTTTCATTTATAATTATTTAATTATATTAATTTTTAAATAATTATAAGTTATTCTAATAAGATGATTTACAATATAAAAAACTTTAGTTAAATAGATGTTCCTTAAAAATATTTATATTAGTATGTGAATTATATAGGTTATATTAATCTATAGTTTGATATTTAATTTCACATTTAGTTTCACATTTAGTTTCACATTTAATTTTAAAAATAGTATTATTTATAAATTAACTTATAATAAGGAAATTTACTTAAAAGATTTCCTTATTAATATTATTATTATGAATAATAGTCTTAAAGAAAATAAAATAAAAGAAAATATTAAAAAACTTGGATTGACTAAAACTAATAGTATTGGAGGAGTTAGAAGGAAAAAAAAAATTCATAATCCCATTATAAGCTCTAGACTTTCTGAAGAAGAAAAAAAAATTAATAAATATATAGATGCAGTTAATACAAATAGCATAAATGTAAATGCCAATTATATTGATATCCTAAATGTTTACATTAATGATTGGTTTTATGATTTAACGAGTGGGTTAAAACGCAAAGATTTTACAGATAAAAAAATAAATATAGATTATTTAAAAGAAACGGAAGGTAAACTTTTAATACCATTTTTTTTTAATCCTGGAATAAGACCGACTCAATTAATAAAAAACTATAGCTATTTAAAATCAACGTTTTCTAATAAAGGTATTCATTACATTACAAACTATATCGAACACTTAGGCAATAACATCCATAAAGGGGCTTATATACCTAAAGAAAAAGAATCAGATAATATCGAAAATATTAACATTTATTATGAAAAATTAGGACTAGAAAGTAATGAAATACCCACTCAAGCAGAGCTAAAAAAACAATTTTTAAAATTAAGTACTAAATATCATCCAGATAGACATCCCGAAGAAGTCGATAAATACACAAATTTATTTCAGGAAATAAATGAAGCTTATAAAATAATATTAAAATACCATTATAAAACAACTCAAAATCATCTTTATAAATAAAATTGATTTATTTAATAATATTATTCTTAATATTATAAAATGGATTACAACCAAGAATATCATAATAGAACAATTATAATTGGTAAAAAACATACAGGAAATAATAAAGAAACTGAGAAAAAACTTACAACCCAAGGTCCAAATAAAACAGGTACAAGTACAAATTCTCTAAAAGTAGAGAGAGACTTTGAGGAGGGTAAAGCATTAAAAACTTGGGGAATAGAATATGGTAAGGCTATTACGGTAGCGAGATGTAAATTAGTCCCTAAGACAAATCAAGTGGCTCTTGCGAAAAAACTAAATGTTAAACCTGAATTAGTTAGAGACATTGAAAATGGTAAGGGATTGTATAATGCGCAATTAGGAAATAAATTATTTAGACTATTAAAAGTTAAAAGAAATACTTAATATTATTCATTAATATTATAATAAAAATAGATTATTATAATATTAATGAGTAATGAATTTGTAAACTTATTTGAGTTAGATGGAGATCCTACAGAAGTTAAACGATTTATCGACGGACATACTACTTTAACAAAATTTACAAATTGTCAAAAAGTATGGGATACACATCGTTTTATACAGTCACATTTATCTGAGGGTGAAAGAGAAAAGGTGGCAGAATCTACCGGGGGACGTATAAAGTCTAAAAGTGCAAATACATTAGTTTTATATAATACATCTCCTATAGAGGAATGTATACGACATATTATAAAATATTATATTAATATAACTTTAAAATATTCTTATTATGATGAACATAAGGAAATAATGTATGGATGGATGTATTGTAAAAATGGGAAAATAGTAGATGAAGATCAAATACGATTAGAAACGCCGAATCCATTGATTATTCTGAATACTATAGAATTAAATGGTAACCAAAATGATATAGATATTTTTTTACGAGAGCATATTAGAAATGAATCGGATTGGGCAGATAAGGGACCCTGGGATTTTTCTAAATATGTTTCTTTAATCGATAATGATTGTATAAAAACTTGGGGAACAGAAAAAGCGCTTAGCGCAATCGTCGAATCGAATACTATAATATTAGAAACAATTAACACGCCTTGTTATAAATGGTTTTTGTCTATAATAGAACAATTTAATTTTAAGATTAATTATAAATATGTAGAAAAAAAACATAGAAGTTTTTATGGATATTTTATATCAGAAGGGAGTTGCATTTTAACTAAAGATTTTATAACAATGAATCATAATAGTCTTAATAAATTTAAAAATTTAGAAGACTATTTAACTTTTTATAATTTATAATAATTTTAATTATAAAATAATAATTTTAATTATAAAATAATAATTATTTTGAGCAGATAGATACTTCTGTTATATATATTTTTCATAGATACATCTATTAATTTTTCTTTCATTATATTATGGATAAAGTAGTGGAAGAAGTTTGGGATACTATACCTAAAAAAGAGAGTAAAAAACCCATAGCAATATTTATGATGGGATTACCAGCGAGTGGTAAATCAACGTCAATAGTAAAGGTTGCTGAAATGTATAAATTAGATTTAGATAGTTTAATACACGTAGATCCAGACATATTTATGTCTATATTAGAAGGATATGATAGTAGTAAGGCAAGTGATTTTAATAAGATAGGTGTGCAAATCTCTAGTAAGATATTAAGTAAGATCTATGAAACACCAAAATATAATTATGTATATTATGGAACGGGTAAGAGCTATACATCATATATTACGATGATAAATAAGGCTAAAAAATTGGGGTATGAAACTTTATTGGTATATGTGAAATTAGATGTGCTGGAAGCGATAAAGAGATCAAAAAAAAGACAAAGACGATTATCTGATAGTATTATAAAAGAGATAGATCATAGATTAAAGGAGAAACACCGGCGGAAAAAAGGTAAAGTATTTGTGGAGCAGACAAATTTTGAGATATTACAGGAGAAAGTAGATAATTGGATTGTGTTGGATAATAGTTAAATGGATATAAGTTTGGAAGAAGGTAATGTTATGAATTTTGCTTCCGAAAGTAGAACTATCGCATAATTATTCTAAATGCATGGGATTCAGTATCATTTATTGGAAATGGAGGTTATCTTGATGGAACTGTTGTTGGCTAAATTAATGCAAATGCTCTGGGTAGAAATACTGTATTTACTTGTGATGCCCTTCCCTCCATGCTAATCCATTTATAAATGAAGATTTTGTTTTTTTAAAAATTTGAAAATTTGAAAATTATTTGGAAAACATACTATTTATTATTAATTAAATGTATTTAATTATAGGATGTGGTTTAAGTGGAGTTGTTATAGCACAACAAATAACCGAAAAATTAAATGAAAAGTTTTAATTATAGAAAAAAGAAATCATATTGGCGGTAATTGTTATGATTATATTTATTTTTTTAAGATAGATTCTTTTAATCTTAGAACCATCAGCACTTTTGCTAATATTTTCTGTTTTCATCTTTTTATTTGTTATTATTTAATCTAACTAAATTTCTAATTTATAAAACACTTATAGACATATTAAACAGATATCTAATTGATTTCCCCTTTGACTATTATAAATCTATTTTTAATTTTAGATTTATAATATAATATATGTATTACTCTATCAGTTTTATTAATATAACCCAAGATATATAATATACTAAAAACTAAATGTTACACCAGCTTCTATTATTAAGTGACTTACAGACGCGCCACAGAACACACCCGTAGTTAAGACGGCCACATCAACTAAGTGTAGCCCTAAATATGGTTGTAATGACCAGAAGTTATATGGTATATCGTTTTTAATGTATAATTGGATTGGGTTGGAAAGAGCCTCGTTCTTTAGTCCCCCAGGTCGATTATTGATCACAGCTTTACCTACTCCAATTCCATTAGATAAATAATTAATACTATTTATTGATTCAGTTATAATAAGCCTGCCGGTGTCATCCGCCGTGTCAATTTTATATGAATCTTTCGCTATTCCTATATTATTTACTGTTGCTTCTAATGCATAACCACTTATTTTAGGTTCTCTAATTAATTTTGATGAAAATCTAGCATAAAACGGATATCCAACTCTAAGCTTTCCCATTTATATATACATAGATTTTTTTAAAATAATTATAAAATAATAATTCTATTTTTTAATAATTATTTTTTTAAGATAGATTCTTTTAATCTTAGAACCATTAGCACTTTTGCTAATATTTTCTGTTTTCATCTTTTTACGTGTTATGGTTTAATCTAACTACATTTCTAATTTATAAAACACTTATAGACATATTAAACAGATATCTAATTGATTTCCGATTTGGACTAAAAAGTCCCGGACTATCTCATAAGTTCTTATTAAAAGGATATACCAAAAAAATGGTTAAGAACACATATCCAATTTAATAGTATAATTTATTTATAGGTTTTTACCGCAATTTTAAATCTATATTATAATATGTCTAATTTAAATAAAGATTATGAATTAGAAGTTTTTATAAAAGATAAACTATTAGATGAATTACCGAATCAAGAAAATGTATTTATATTATATATTAAGGCAATCACATCCAGTTTGACAAAGCTCTATACTAAATTTAAAAATATAGATTATTCGATTGCGTGTAGTGAATCAGTGCACAGCATATTTTGGATTATTTTAAACTACTCAAATAATTTAAAATTAACAATGTTTTTGTGTGATCGTGCAATCGTTTTATTTATAGAATATATAGAATTATCTGTTAACATAAATGAAAATTTAAATTTATTAGAAATAAAATTATTTATTTATAAAAAATCAGTAGGTCCATTAGTACTTAATAATAATAACGTTATTAGTAAAGATTTAGAAAAGTTATGTCAATTATATAAACATTATATTTATAATTGTTTAGTAATCGATACAATTTATATAAAACGTATTGATGAGCTAAATTCAACTTATATCTCGATTGTATATAAATTATTTATTGCAAATCAATTAAATTTTTTAGAAAATACTATTACTCTTAAAAATCCTACAATACACAGTTTAAATAAATTATATTTTAGATTAACTCTATATCATCATTTAATATTTAATATTAAAAATATTACTAAAATTAAAAATATCTATAATATAATTATAACTGATACACTAGTAAAGGATCTTAAAAATTTAAAAGAATTAAAGTTTAATATTCATAACCAAGCTTTTTATTCAAGAGCATTAGAACTATTTAATACATTAAACACTTTTTAACACTAATAAATTGTTTGTATATCCATACTATACTTAAAAGATGTATTGTTAAAAGTATATAGACAAATACTCTATTCTCAACAATCAAAAAATTATTATAAACAATATTTGTTATCCATATTAGTCTAAAAAAAGAGAACCATAATAATTGTATGACTTTTAAACAATTTATTATATATGTTTTTACTTTTATTTTTATTGTGTGATATACAATAAAATTAAAGAAGTTTGAAATTTCACCTATTAAAAATACTTCATTAATTAAACTACAATTATTATTATTTACCAATTGATTTAACGCATATAGACATACTAAATGATGATAAACATATAATGAATTAGACCATTCTTTATTATATAAAATATAAAGTGTATCCCATATAAAATAACTTGTACTAAAATAATATAAATACATATAATTATTGGTATTATTATTATTATAATTGTTATAACTTAGTAAACAACATACGACAGAATGAGAAAAACTAATTAGATTTTTATTAATTTTTTTATCAATTATATATTTTTTAGTTGATTGAGAAAACTTATTCCATAATAAAATATATATAAAAAGATACATACTATATAGAAATTAGCCATCTTTAAATAAATTATTATTTATATAATTTTTAAAATAATAATATTATAAAAATTAATAAGTACTATTATTTAAATGGATTATAAAACATTAGATAACTATTTTTATTATAATCGGCAAATTGCGCAAGGGTCTTTTTCAGTTATTTATAGAGGTTATCAATTAAGTGATAGAAAACCTGTTGCTGTAAAGAAGATAACAAAACATGTTGACAAAAAATATATTAATTCAGAAATAAACATAATGAGAAAATTAAATCATGTTAATATATTAAAATTATATGATGTCATTACGCATCACAACAAATTATATTTAATTTTAGAATATTGTAATAAAGGGGATTTATTACATTATATTAGATCGAAAGAAACACTCTATGATATAGATTATATTAAACAAATAATCAGTGGGTTAAAATATCTTTATAATAACACTATTTTACATAGAGATATTAAACCCCAAAATATTTTAATAAATAATCATACTATTAAAATTTGTGATTTTGGATTTGCCAAAAATATTAAAGATAATGATCTATTAAATACATTTTGTGGAAGTCCACTCTATATGGCGCCAGAAATTTTAAAATATAGAGAATATACTGATAAATCTGATATATGGTCACTTGGTGTAATAATATACGAAATTTTATTTAAAAAACATCCTTATATGTCAACAAATCAAATAGAATTAATAAAAAAAATAAAAGAAGAAACAATAATAATAGATGATTGTCCATTAAATACTTTATTAAAAAATATGTTAGTAAATGATCCTAGTAAACGAATAGATTGGAATGAGATATTTTCTAGAGATTGGTTTGATGATAGTGTTTTGGAATTTGAGGATTGTTTTAGTACTTTAGATAATATTAGCATACCTACTAATAATACGATTATAAAAGAAGATATAGACCTATCATTTAGTGATTTATTTAATTCTAAATCAGATTCGTTAAGGGTTTCCTACAATGGTTCCAGTAGTTCTGAAATTAGTATAGATGAAAAAAACCCCATTATAAATAAATCTATAGACTGCGAAGTTTATTCACATTCTGCCCCTAATCAACATAATTATTTAGAAAATTATATAAACAATAAGTCTAAAAATATAAAACCTAGTTATAAAATATTAGGGACTTCTCCAAAAATATCAAATTCGGTTGGATTATACAGTTGTTTAAGTAAATCAGTAGGAACAATTAAAAATTTATTTGGTTCCTAATTTATTTTATAATTAATTTGTTTTTAGATAGCTATTTCTATTTAAAAATTTAATTAATACTATATCATCAGAAACAATACCAAGTATAAGTATACTATATATTATTTTAAATATTATATCTATTCCAGATATATATAAATAATAACACTGGTAAGACCAATTTATAGTACAACAGAATTGATATACTATAGATGCGAGAGTTGCAATAAGTTTAATATTTTTATGTAATACCAGTCGTAGTGCCAAATATAAATTAACACCAAACGCAAAGGTTGAAAATATCGCATATATAACAATTGGATTTGATATTGTATCTTCTCTAAAATCAAAACACAATAAACTTATTAAAAATAACACTTGTACCATTATATGATGAACAGTAGTATTAAATTGCATTTTATGAATACAAAATATAGAAACTAAATCTAGTGAGCAATATACTGCTGCCATACATTTAATTAAATATAGATTCCATATATTATGAATGAAATAATTATATAAAATTCCAAATGCTAACGGAGTAAATAAACCTAATACAATACCTTTTATTAAATTAGATATAAAGTAGACTTTCTTATGTTCTGGGGTTATATTTTTATATTTATCAATAGAATTCATCAATGAATGAGTAATTGGGTATAAATAATATATAAATACATTCGAAAATGCATAAAATATTAAAAATAATACATTTTTTTGTATATATAGCATTATACATACAAAGATTTATATATTTAAATAATTATAAATAATCATAATCATAGATTTAAATAATCATAAATATCGTCAGTAAAAACGTATTTTAAAGCATCTGAAAGTGTCTTTATTGTAATCACTTTAAATGTATCATCTTCTGGAGGATAATCTCTTACACGGATCTTTTCTAAATCTTCTTTATTTTCTTCAGGGCATAATACTAAACTTACGCCGGCTTCTTTTGCTCCATCTATTTTTGCTTCTAACCCTCCTATTTTCATCGAGTTTGCGTTTAAGTCTATTTCCCCAGTAATTGCAACAGTATTATTAATAGGTAATCCAGTAAATAATGAAATTATACCTAATGTTATTGCTATTCCCGCAGATGGTCCATCTTTAGATGTAGATGTGTCGGGACAATGAATATGAATTCCATAACTTTTATCCTTTATAATTTTATCTTGTAACTCTTTTTTCAGTAAATTCCACGCCATAGTACGTGAAACACTCATACTTTCTTTCATAACATCCCCCTGATGGCCAGTTAATTCTAATTGTAAAAAATTAGAGGAAATTTTTTTAAATACTTCTATTATAGTAATACCCCCTAATCCATTATTACTAGCATATAGTCCATTAATAACACCTACTTGAGATACAGTATTAATTTTTTTAATAGTATGCTTTAAATGATTAGTGAATAATGTGTTAATATAATCAATATCAACAGTAACAGGTAATTCTATACTATCTGTCAAAAATTTTAAGTTTATTTCTCTTAAAATCTCATATAATTTTTCTTTTACTTTTCTAACTCCTGCTTCATATGTATACATTGTTATAATATGTTTTATGGTAGTAGTATCTATAATTATATTTTCTTTACTCAACCCTATAGTATTAAGTAATTCTGGTAAAATATAATTTTTAACAATTATTATTTTTTCATTAATCGTTAGAGAATTTATTTTAATACGATGTATTCTATCTAATAATATTTTGTCAATAGCAGTATAATCATTATATGAAAATATAATTAACGCTTTAGATAAATCAAATGGTATCCCAGCAAAATATTTATCCGTAAATTGATCATTCTGACTAGAATCAGTTAAATGTGTTAAAATACCTATAATTTCTCTCCCCTGAGATGTATTACTTATTTTATCCAATTCATCAATGTAAATTATAGGATTCATACACTGTGTTTCCATTAATGCGTCTACTATTTTACCCCAAGTAGATCCTACATATGTATAATTGTGACCTTCTAATGTTGTACCATTCGCAGATCCACCCACACTTATAAATATAAAAGGCCTTGGAGTGTTTTCATTATCGATTAAACATTGTGAAATTCCCTTTTTTGCAAGTGTTGTTTTACCTATACCGGGCGGCCCCTCCAAACCTAAAACATATCCTGAATTTTCACCATTAATCCATTGTGCTATAATTCTTTTTATTTCTTTTTTTGATGTATCTAATCCATATATAGCATTATCCAAACAATCATCTATATTTTTAAAATAGAGTGTTAGTTTTTGTTTATAAGTTAACCAATGTGTATTAGATTCTACTAAATTATTATAAATAACTTCTATATAATGAATATGTTTTATATCTATATTTAAATAATTAGAAATGAAGCCAATCGTATTATATTTAATTTTATGAGTTAATATACGGTCTATTAATTTTTGCTTATTTCCAGTTTGGGATATACCTATTTTTTTACATATAGCTTTAATATCTACCATTTTTTTATTTTTAAAATAGTCTTTACTATTTAAAAATAGTGACGATATATCTAATAATAAATTATTAAATGTATCTATTATATTATTTATTTTATTATAAAATAGAGTTAAATTTATAAGATTCTTCGGTCTATCATTTAAATTATCTATATTATTTTTAATAGAATCAATTATGTTTTTAAATATATTTAGTTCAGAACTATTTTTAATATCTTCTAATACAGAACAATTATAATAATGACAGGTATTCGTTAGATTTAAAAGACCTGTTTTAATTTTTAGTTCTTTATATATATTAAAGGGTATATTTGAGAATCCATCTAAATAATGTTGTGCTTTACTATTAACATCTCCATTTTTAGAATTATTAAATTCTTTTAATTTAATATATGCTTTAGATTTTATAATATCACTACATTCTATTAATTTTATTTTTTGTTCATAATCTAAATCCTTATCACTTAAATTTTGTATTTTATTTTGTATTTTAGATTGATTATCTTTTATTAATGTTTTAATACTCCAAGGTAAAAATTTATAAAATGATGTAAAATCAAATGATGTATTATATTTTAATAAATCTATTAATAAATAAATTATATTTAATGAAGTATTACTATTTATATCTAATACTAATATGCTAATAACATATCTTTTATATAGTATATCATTATTAATAAAATTATTAATAATAGTTATAATATTTTTAGATTTAATAGCTATCAAATCATTATAAGAATCTAATATATTTTTTAAAATAGTATGTATATCAAGAATTATAAAATCTTTTAAAGATATATAATTTATATAATTTATATAATACTGTTTATGCGTGCTTTTATTACTAATAGAATATATTTCTTCATATTTTTTAAATAAAAAATTTTGTTTTTTTATTATACTCAAACTATCATCTATAAAATATCCCGAAAAAATAATTAATCTATTATTAACAGGTAAATATAGTTTTGCACCATTTACTTTATAAAATATGACTTTAAAATTATGTGGAAAAATAGTGGGATAGTTTAATTTATCTGATAAATTAAGTGTTAAATCACTCGTTTCAGATAGTTTATTTTCTAAAGTATACACCTTATTAGAATATGTATATATGTCAATTTTTGTTGGTATAAATATAGAATTGTAAAATTCTATTAAATTTAAATATTTTTTGTTAAATTGGTCGGCAATCACAACATTATAATTAAATTCTAATGTACCTAATATATCTTTAGACCCATAATTACTTATTATACTTATTAATTCTAATTTTATTTTAACAATATTTATAAGAAGTCTATAATTTGATAATTTACTTATTTCTTTTAATGATAATTTATTTAAATTTAGGATTTTATTTGTAATTTCTTCAATGTTTCTTAATATTTTATCATATTCTAAATTATCGATAATACTAATATCATAAATTCTATTGACATGATATATTATTTTATTACATTCTTTTAATAGTATATCTAATTGATATAAAATGTTTTTTTTAAATTTATGCATTTTACGTATTATACGTTGTAATAAAATAATTTTATCAATATTTTTTTTATAATAATTAGTTTTTGAATATGTTAACATAATATTATATAAAAGATAATAATAAATAAAATTTGATTTATTAAATTTATATTATTTGTTTATAATAATAATGGTTAAAAATACACATGGAGGGAATAAACATAAAAAATTTGCCAGAAAAAGAGATGAATCTGGGAGAAATACTATAAATAATTTAAAAAAAACACCAGGTCAAGAATATGGATTTATTACAAAAGTTTTAGGTAATTGTAAATTTAATATTACTTGTTATGATAAAAAAGAACGTATAGGTCACGTAAGGGGTAAATTAAGAAAAAGAACTTGGTTTGTAATGAATGATGTCGTCTTAATTTCATTACGGGATTTTCAGGATGATATGTGTGATATGATACAGAAATATTCTTATGACGAGACAAATATGTTAATTAGCAATAATGAGATAACAGAATCGTTTGGAAAGACGGGGGGTTTTTTTCAAACAAAAACAGAAGATAAACAAGCAAATATATCATTTTTGGATGAAATGTCGGATGGAAGTGATAATGAAATTGAGCAAGAACCAAATAACAACAAAATTATTAAAAATATTAAAACTAATTATGAAGATGAAATCAATATCGCCGATTTAATGGGACTTTAAATCTTTATAATATTAATTTAAATTTGATTTTTTAATAATTTTTATTTTATAGAAATAAAAATGGGAATTCCAAAGTATTTCAGATGGTTAACAAATAAATATGATGATTTGATTGTGTCTTCCAAAACAACTATTCATATAGATAATTTGTTTTTAGATGCCAATTGCTTAATTCATCCTTGTTGTCGAAAAATATTAAAAAATAATCCAGATTTAATAAAATTACACCATAATGATTATAAAACTAATAAATATAATATTAATACTGAAATTAATATTATATCTAAATTAGAAAAATTGATGTTTGAAGATATAGTTAAGTATATTATATATTTAGCTGATTTTGTTAAACCTAATAAATTATTGTATATATCAATCGATGGTATTGCACCAAGAGCAAAAATGGAACAACAACGACTAAGACGATATAGAAGTTATAAAGAAAAACAATTAATAGATAAAATATATTTAAAATATAATAAACAAGGTGATGAGTACTGGGATACTAATGCAATAACCCCTGGAACATCATTTATGTTAAAATTATCACACTTTTTACAAAAAAATTTAACTAAAAAAATAAAATCAAAATATAAGGTTATTTTATCGGATACATCTATTCCAGGAGAAGGAGAGCATAAAATTATGGATTATATTCGTAAAAATAATGAAAATGATGATATACATTGTATTTATGGTTTAGATGCTGATTTAATAATGTTATCATTATGTTTAAATAGTAAGGTATATTTATTAAGAGAGGCTGTTAATTATGGTAAAGTAGATATGGATGTATTGTTATACTTTTCGATTGATTTATTGAGAAAATATATTATAGAAGAAATTAATTTTGAGTTAAATTTAGAAGACTTTGTACTAGATAATAATGTTATTATTGATTATGTATTTTTATGCTTTTTAGTAGGAAATGATTTCTTACCAACATTAATAAATTTAGATATTAATGAAAACAGTATCAATGATTTAGTTTTAATTTATATAAAAATATTATCTATAAGAAAAAATTATTTAATAAATGATGGAAAAATAGATTTTACATTTTTACACCAGATTTTAAGCTATTTATATAATAGTGAAGATCATAATTTAGTAAAAATACAACGTAACATTGATAGACGAAAAATCTATAAAAAACATTATAATAGTGATCTTGACCGTGAACTAGATATATTAAAATTTTATCCGCTACAGTTTAAATATAAAGATTCTAATATAAAATTAGGAGAAAAAGGATGGAGAATAAATTATTATAAATATTATTTTAATATTAATAATAGTTTTGATTCAGAGGATTTTATACACAGTATATGTAAGACATATATAGAAGGTTTAGAGTGGACTTTAAAATATTATACTGAAGGTTGTCCTTCTTGGAAATGGTATTATCCATTTAGAGCATCCCCTTGTTTGAGAGAATTGGCATTGTATTTTTCGGAAAGAGTGTATAGTACAGAGTTTGAGTCAACCGACCCATATACCCCATTACAACAATTAGTTTTAGTAATTCCTAAACATAGTTTTCAGTTAATTCCTAACAATTATAAAAATATCATAGAAAATGATATATCACTATGTCATTATTATCCTAATGATTTTAAGTTAGATATAGAAAATAAAGTATGGTTTCACGAATGTAATCCATTAATTCCTATTATAAATGATGATTATATACTTAATAAATTAAATGAAATAGAATTAAATAAGTTTGATAAACTTAGAAATAAAATTTCTAAAAATCCTATAGAATTAAAATAATTTTATTAAATTAATTCTATATTATATTAATTATATTTCTCATCATAATATTGTCTTAATAAACGAACAGCAGTTTTTAAACTAACTGGTCTAGCCCCTCCTCCTACTGTAGCCCCACCAGCTTGTTTTTTAGATTTATTTTTTTTCATTTTTTGACCCCATTGTAATGCTTCTGGACTTCCTTTTTTCATTTTTACAGGATTGTATCCATCATTCCAACTGTGAACACTATCACAACGCGATCCATCATCAACACCTGGATAATCAAATCTATGAGGTGATCTACTGTATCTACCATCCTCTACCTTTTCTTGATTATCCCAACATAAATCTCTAGATCTAGCAGATTTTCTAGCTTTTTCATTTTTATAATCCTTATTTTTATAATGTTTATTAAATGCTCTCATTGCTCCTCTTGGCGATAATTCTCTACTAGCACGTCCAGGTCTTTTTGCCGAAACAGAACGTTGATGCTTTGCTTTATCTACTACACCTATTATTCTAAATTGTCTTCTTCCATCGATCATTATATGACCAGCAAGCATACCATTTTTTAATGTGCGCTCAGTTCCATCTATAATATCTGCTCTTGAATATTTTCCCATTTTCTATATATTATATCACAAGAAAATAATTCTATAAATTAGAACTAAATAATAAATTTAATATTTTAATGTTTTATTAATTAATGGATAATTTTAATACTATATATAAGTATAATTTATGGTTATTTGGATCTGGTTCAGGATCTCTTAGAATAAATAATAAAAAATATACTACATTTTTAACTAAATTTTTAAAAGATCATAATATTTCCAATGTATGTGATATAGGATGTGGTGATTGGCAATTATCTAAACATATTGATTGGACAGGTATTCATTATTTAGGAATAGATGTTGTAAAAGATGTTATTAAAAAAAATTTAATCTATACAGAATCAAATATTAAATTTATATGTAAAAATATCTTAGACTATACTATTCCAAATTGTGAACTATATATTGTAAAAGATATTTTTCAGCATTTATCAAATACTAATATAGAAATTATTATTAATAAATTATTAAAAAATAAATATCGATATATTCTAATAATTAATGATGTATCTTATTTAAACTTAAATTATAATATAGAAAACGGTTTATATAGACCGATTGATTTAAATAAAAAACCTTTTAACTATACATTTAAAGTCATTCATCACTATAGAGAACCATTTTATATCTTATTTTATTCTATTAGTTTAAGTTATTTATTGTATATTACTTATAAGAAAAAATATAAACTTTATATTTTTTCACTTATTTTATTAATATGTTTTTGTATTTT
>Ga0206123_10000214_pt1 | contig 56179 bp, 46 predicted proteins | sample Helgoland_Spring_2_FD_160086 | JGI IMG/M metagenome (GOLD analysis project Ga0206123, IMG submission 160086) | Pelagic subsurface seawater microbial communities from Kabeltonne, Helgoland, North Sea - Helgoland_Spring_Bloom_20160316_1 | ecosystem: Environmental > Aquatic > Marine > Epipelagic ...
TTATCGCTCTGGCGACCATGGCGCCCGGGCTGGCGGCTGCACTGGGGGTGGGTGAGTACGAGCTGAACTCGTATTTGAACGAGCCGCTGGACATGACCGTCGAACTGCACGATCTGGGCGGTCTGTCCAAAGACGAAATTCTCGCCAACCTGGCTACGCAGGAGGCGTTTGACGCCGCCGGTGTGGACCGTGGCTATTTTCTCAGCGACCTTAAGTTCGATGTGGCGGTCAACGGCGGCAACGGCGTACTGCACATTCGTTCAAAACAACCGGTACGTGAACCCTATCTGAATTTTCTAGTGGAATTCCTGTGGCCCACCGGGCGCCTGATGCGGGAATACACCATTTTGCTGGATCCACCCAGTTACGCCGACGGCGACAGCCTTTCTCCGGCCGTATCGAAGCCGTCGCCGCGCCCGGCGGACCAGCCGCAGGCTTCCGCCGACACCACGCCGGCGCAGCCACCCGCGCGCCCGTCAACCCGACCGGCGCCGGCGGACAGCGACGTGGCCGATCGTGACACGTCTTCGGCGGGCCCGCGGGCCGGCGCCGCGAGTAGCGACGGCGACGCTACCTACCGGGTCCGCGCCTCCGATACCATGTGGCGTATTGCCCGACGCCAGCGCCCGTCTTCGGACGTATCGGTGCAGCAAATGATGCTGGCGATTCAGGACAATAACCCCGATGCCTTTATCGATGACAATGTGAACCTGGTACGCGAGGGTGCGGTACTGCGCATCCCCTCCGAAGATCAGGTCCGCCGTCTGTCCAGCCGTGAAGCGCTGTCCCGAGTGGCTTCCCAGAACCGTGAATGGCGTAGCATGCGCCCCGAGTCGGTCGCCGGTCAGCCGCAGCGGGCACCGTTGGATGCCACCGGTCGCGACGGCGATGATCAGGTGACGGGCGGCGGAGACGGCCAGGGACAGGTTACCCTGGTGACCCCGGACAGCCGCGAAGGCGTGCAGGACGGCGATGCCACCGGTGGCCGCAGCGGCGATGCCGATACCGCCGCGTTGCAGAATGAACTGGCGATCCGCGATGAAAATCTGGATCGGCTGAATCGTGAGAACAGTGAATTGCGTAGCCGTCTGGACGATCTGGACGAGCAGGTCAGCACCAGCCAGCGGTTGCTGGAAATGCGCAGTGAAAAAATCGCCGCACTGCAGGCGGAACTGCGTCGCCTCGGCGAAGAGCAGGATCTCGACGTGGATTCCTCACTGCTGGAAGAAAACCAGCCGGTGGACACCGCGGAACCGGAAGCCGGGCCCGACGACCAGGCCGCGGACGATGACCAGACCGCGTCCACGGGCCAGAGCGCCGAAGACGATGTTTCGGCGCTGGGTGCTCCCGGACCCGCGAGTGGCAATGGCGGGGACGCCGGTCAACAGCCGCCGCCGGATCGCGGCGGCGACGGGTCACCGTCGGTGACGCCGCCGGACAAACCGGAGCCGGCGACGCTGGATCAGACGAGCTCCGAGACCACCCCCGAGCCGGCCGCCGCCGACGGGGGTGTCCTCGCTTTAATTCGCGATAATCTGCTCTACGTGGGTGCCGCCCTGGCGGTGCTGTTGCTGCTGTTGTTGCTGGCTTTGCGTCGTCGCCAGAACGACGCCGCCGATGACCAGGACGGCGACGAGTATGACGACGGCCATATCGGCGACGACTTCGAGGCGCCGGTGATTGCCGGCGCTGAGCATGAGGATGACAACGCCGACCTGCAGGAGGATCTGGACGACGACCAGATGGACCCCATGGAGCGGGCCGACGTGTATGTGGCCTACGGCCAGTATCCCCAGGCGGTGGATTTCCTGCGTAATGAGATCAACCAGGCGCCGGAGCGCGGCGATTTGAAAATCCGGCTACTGGAGCTGCTGCGCGAAAGCAATGACGAGCGTGGTTTCGATCAGCAGGCGACCCAGTTCGCCGGTACCAGCCCGGCGGTGGACGCCGCCATTAAACGGCTCGGTGGCGATCCGGGCGAGCACGACTACGGTGATAGCCAATACGCCGCCGGGGCGTCGCAATCCGGTGACCATGGCGACGAGTTGTCTTTGGATGATATGGAGTTGGATCTGGCCTCGGACCTGTCCGATCAGCCGGACCAGGACTCCGACAGCCGCTCCGGCGCCGCTCTGGCAGGGGCCGCCGCCGGCTTTGCCGCGGCGGATGATCAGCGGGCGTCCGACGACTTGCACGGTGAAGCCTCTTATCAGAACGGTGAAGCCTCTTACCAGCAAGGTGAAGCCTCTGACCAGAACGGCGATGAGTTGGAGCTGGATGATTTTGATTTCAGCCTGGACGACGAAGAACCCGAGAATCGCAATCTGCGTGATGAAACACCGCTGGAGCTGGACGACCTGGTCATTGACGATGGCGAGCCCGGCGCGCTGAGCGAGGACGACAACAGCCTGGCGTTCTCACTCGACGACGATCTCGACAGTGATCCAGATAATGACGCCGATACCACCTTCACGGACGAGGAACTGGCGGCTCTGGAAGGCGGCACCACGGAGACGCCGCACGCCGCACGCGACGAAGCCGGCGACGACGAACTGGAAGGGTTCGAGGAGCTTGAGTTGGAGGATCTGGACCTGTCCGCCAGCGACCAGCCCACCGGTGTTGAAAGCGGGACTGAACCGGAACCGCAGTCCGGACTCGACGACGAACTGGCCGACCTGTCCCTGGCGGACAACGATGAACCTGATGGGGCGACGGCGGAATCGGACGAGCCGGAATTGTCGCTCGACGATCTCGACCTGGACGACGAAGGTGACAAGGCCGATGACGTCGCTGACCGGGGCGGTGACGATTCGCCGGCGGCTCTCGACACCGGCTCCGACGACCTCGATGACCTGGACCTGGAGTTGGACGACGCCGGGGACCAAGACTTGACGGCGTCCGTACCGCCGGCAACCGCCAGTGAGGTAAGCGACGACATGCTCGGCGATGACGATGACTTCGACTTCCTGGGTGAAACCGACGAAAACGCCACCAAACTGGATCTTGCTCGTGCCTATATTGATATGGGTGACGCGGAAGGCGCCCGGGACATTCTCAACGAAGTGCTCAGCGAAGGCAGCGACGAGCAGCAAGGCGAAGCCAAGGAGCTGCTTGCACGGGTGAGTTGATGCCCGCTATCGGACCTCAACAGGCTCTGGTGGATCAGGGGGCGATGCCTTAAGGTATCGCCCCCTTTTTAGTGTTTCATTTAATCTCTTCCAGGACGGTTTGATGGCGCGAATCGCAGTGGCGGTGGAATACGACGGCTCCGCGTTCCACGGCTGGCAGACTCAGGAATCCGGGGTGCGCACGGTCCAGGAAGAGCTGGAAAAAGCGCTCTCTCGGGTCGCTGATCATCCGGTCACGCTGGTGTGTGCGGGGCGTACCGACGCCGGTGTCCATGCCACCGGCCAGGTGTGCCATTTCGACTCCGGCGCCGACCGTTCCATGAAAAGTTGGGTGATGGGCGCCAACCGCTTTTTGCCCGATGACGTGGCGCTGCAGTGGGCGCAACCGGTACCCGAAGCCTTTCACGCCCGTTTCAAAGCCAACCGCCGTTGCTATCGTTATGTGATTTATAATCACGCTACGCCGCCGGCGCTGTTTCGTCGCCAGGTGACCTGGAATTATCGTCCGCTTAATGTCGAGGCGATGATCGAGGCGAGTGGTTATTTGCGCGGTACCCACGACTTTACGTCCTATCGCAGCGTGCATTGCCAGGCGAAGTCGCCAGTGAAGACACTGACACGTTTCGATATTCACCGGCAGGGCCCGTTGATCGTGCTGGAAGTGGAGGGCAACGCCTTCTTAATGCACATGGTGCGTAATATGGCGGGTGTTCTGATGAGCATTGGCGCGGGCAAACACCCACCCGCGTGGGCGGGGGAAGTATTGGCGGCCCGGGACCGCCGCAAGGGCGGTGTCACGGCGCCGCCTTTCGGGCTTTACCTTGTCGATATCGGCTACCCGGAACCGTTCGAGTTGCCGCGTCCGCCGTTGGGGCCGCTGTGGCTCACGTCCCTGAACGGTAGCTGACGAAGGCGGCCGGCGTGCCCCATAATTGACGCCTTAACCACTGCGGTCTGCTATCATAGGCAATCAATGAACACACCCCGGGTCAAAATCTGCGGCATTACGCAACCGGACGACGGGCGCCATGCGGCGCACGCCGGCGCCGATGCGATCGGCTTGGTGTTTTACCCGCCCAGCTCCCGTTATGTCAGCCCCCGGAAAGCCGCCGATATTATCGCCGCGTTGCCGCCGTTCGTGACCACCGTGGGCTTATTCGTGGACACGCCTGCGGAGCAGGTGACCGAATTGTTGCAGCAGGTCCCGTTGGACATGCTGCAGTTCCACGGCGAAGAGTCACCGGCTTATTGCGCCGCTTTCCGGCGGCCCTGGATCAAAGCACTGCGCATGCGCGATGGCGTCGATCCGGTGGCCGAGGCGCGCCGCTATGGCGCCGCCGGCGCCCGTGGGTTGCTGGTCGACAGCTATGTGCCCGGCGTGCCCGGCGGCACCGGCGAACGGTTCGACTGGAGCCGTTTGCCGGCCCGGCCCGCCTTGCCATTGATACTGGCCGGTGGCCTGGATGCCGGCAATGTGGCCGAGGCGGTACGACAAGTAAAACCCTGGGCGGTGGACGTCAGTGGCGGCGTGGAGATTATCGGCGTTGACGGCCGGCGACAGGGCGGCATCAAGGACGCCGGCGCGGTCAGCGCCTTCCTGCGCGCAGCGCGCGGTTGAACGTCTCTCTGTTCACAGAGACCAAACAGGTACCCTCTATTAACAGGCACCATGAGGAGCATTCGGTGACACAGTCTCCTGAAAGCAAAGGGCCCGACTACAAGGCATTTCCGGATCAGAACGGTCATTTCGGGCGGTTCGGCGGACGCTTCGTCTCCGAAACCTTGATGGCCGCTCTGGATGAGCTGGATGACATGTACCGGCGTCTGAAGGATGACCCGCAATTCCAGGCGGATTTCGATTACGACCTGGCCCACTACGTCGGCCGGCCCTCACCGCTGTATCTGGCGGAGCGCTGGACCAAGCAACTGGGCGGCGCGCGGATCTGGCTCAAGCGCGAGGATTTGAATCACACCGGCGCCCACAAGGTGAATAACACCATCGGCCAGGCGTTGCTCGCCAAGCACATGGGCAAAAAGCGCGTGATTGCCGAGACCGGCGCCGGTCAGCACGGCGTGGCGTCCGCCACGGTGGCCGCGCGGCTGGGCCTGGAGTGTCATGTGTTCATGGGCGAGGAAGACATTCGCCGCCAGCGTCTCAACGTGTACCGCATGAAGTTGCTGGGCGCCAACGTGGTGCCGGTGACCTCCGGATCGCGCACTCTCAAGGACGCCATGAACGAGGCCATGCGTGACTGGGTCACCAACGTGGACGACACCTTTTACATCATCGGCACCGTGGCCGGGCCGCACCCGTATCCGATGCTGGTGCGCGATTTTCAGTCGGTGATCGGCCGCGAAGCGCGCGAGCAGAGTCTCAAGCAGGCCGGCAAACTGCCGGATGCGCTGGTTGCCTGCGTGGGCGGCGGCTCCAACGCCATCGGCCTGTTCCATCCCTTCCTGGAAGACCGCGACGTGGCCATGTATGGCGTCGAAGCCGCCGGCGATGGCGTCGAAACCGGACGCCACGCCGCGCCTCTGACCGCCGGCCGTCCCGGCGTGCTGCACGGCAATCGCACCTACCTGATGGAAGACGACAACGGCCAGATTATCGAAACCCATTCGGTGTCCGCCGGGCTTGATTACCCGGGGGTGGGGCCGGAGCATTCCTGGCTCAAGGACATCGGCCGGGTCAATTACGTGGCCGCCGATGATAACGAATCCCTGGCCGCGTTCCGCGAGCTTACCTGCGTGGAAGGCATCATGCCGGCACTGGAATCCGCCCACGCCCTGGCCTATGCCCGTAAGCTGGCGCCGACCCTGCGCGCCGATCAGGACATCATCGTTAACCTGTCGGGCCGTGGGGACAAAGACATCCTCACGGTGGCGGAAATCGACGGCATTCACTTTTAATTCCGGGGAAGGATATGAGTCGTATTGAAGCCTGCTTCGCCGAGCTTAAGAAGCAGCAGCGTAAAGCCCTGATCCCGTACATCACCGCCGGCGACCCGACCCAGGCAACCACGGTGCCGGTGATGCACGCCATGGTCGAGGCGGGCGTCGACGTGATCGAGTTGGGGGTGCCGTTTTCCGATCCGATGGCCGACGGCCCGGTGATCCAGAAAGCCTGTGAGCGCTCGTTGGCCTCCGGTACGTCGCTGCGCGATGTGCTTGCCATGGTGAGTGAGTTCCGCCGCGATAATGATCGCACTCCGGTGGTGCTGATGGGTTACCTGAACCCGGTGGAAATCATGGGTTATGAGCGGTTCGCCGATGCCTGCGTGGACGCCGGCGTGGACGGCGTATTGCTGGTGGATCTGCCGCCGGAAGAGTGCGACGACGTGGCGCCGCTGTTCAAGCAGCGGGGCGTCGATCTGATTTTTCTGATCGCCCCCACCACCACCGACGCGCGGATCAGCCGCATCGCCGCCGCCGCCAGCGGTTACCTGTATTACGTCTCCGTCAAAGGCGTGACCGGCTCCGCCAGCCTCAATGTGGAGGAGGTGGCGCATCGGGTTGAAACAATTCGCAACCTTGCCCAATTGCCCATTGGCGTCGGCTTTGGTATCAAAGACGCGCAATCGGCACGGGCGGTCAGCCAGGTATCCGACGGCGTGGTGGTCGGCAGTGCGCTGGTCAACCAGGCTGCCGAGAATGTGGACACCCCCGACCGCATTGCCCCCGCGGTGGCGGCGATTCTCGCCGACATGCGTGCCGCCATGGATAAGCAGTGATCATTAAGCACTGAGCGTACGAGGTCCCGACTGATGAGCAATAACTGGCTGGAAAAGATCCTCCCCGCGGTGCGTCGCCCGCAGGAAAACCGGCGCAGCACCATTCCCGAGGGTCTGTGGCGCAAGTGCCCGCGCTGCGACAGCGTGCTCTACCGTCCGGAATTGGAACGCAACCTGGAGGTGTGTCCCAAGTGTGAGCACCACTTGCGCGTCGGTGCCCGCAAACGGTTGAAAATGTTCCTGGATGACGGTCCGGTGAGCGAGATCGGCACCGAACTGGCGCCGGTGGATAAGCTCAAGTTCAAGGACTCTAAAAAGTACAAGGACCGTCTGGTCGCGGCGCAGAAAGACACCCAGGAAAAAGACGCCTTGATCGCCATGAAAGGCAAACTCCACGAGTTGCCGGTGGTGGCGGTGGCGTTTGAATTCCGCTTTATGGGCGGTTCCATGGGGTCGGTGGTCGGCGAGCGCTTCGTGCGTGCGGTGGACGCCTGCCTTGAGCACAAAACGCCGCTGATATGTTTCGCCGCCAGTGGTGGGGCGCGCATGCAGGAGGCGCTGTTCTCACTGATGCAGATGGCGAAGACCTCCGCCGCTCTGGAGCGACTGCGCGAAGCCGGGTTGCCGTTTATTTCGGTGCTCACTGATCCGGTATACGGCGGTGTGTCCGCGTCCCTGGCGATGCTCGGTGACGTCAATGTGGCGGAACCCAACGCGCTGATCGGCTTCGCCGGTCCGCGTGTGATCGAGCAGACCGTGCGCCAGAAACTGCCCGAAGGCTTCCAGCGCAGCGAATTCCTGCTCGAACACGGCGCCATTGATATGATCGTCGAACGTCAGCATATGCGCGACACCTTGCACCGCATCCTCGCTAATCTGACCGGGGCGCCGCTGGCCGAACCCGCCGAACTATGAGCGCTGGCCTGGACGCCTGGCTGGCGCGCATTGAACAGCTCCACCCCAGTGAGATCGAACTGGGGCTGGAGCGGGTGCGCCGGGTGGCCGACGTCCTGGGGGTGGACCGTTTGCCAATGCCGGTGATCACGGTGGCTGGCACCAACGGCAAGGGGTCGGTGGTGGCGCTGACTCGCGCTCTTGCCGAAGCCGCCGGGCGCCGCGTCTGCGTTTATACCTCCCCCCATCTGCAACGTTTCAACGAACGCATTTCCCTGCCCGAAGGCCCGGCGGACGATGCCGCGCTGTGCGCGGCGTTCGAGCGGGTCGACGCGGCCCGTGGCGCGATTGATCTGACCTACTTTGAATTCACCACCCTGGCGGCCCTGAGCCTGTTCCGCGACAGCGGCGCGGATCTGACCCTGCTGGAAGTCGGCTTGGGTGGACGCCTGGACGCGGTCAACCTGATCGACGCGGACGTGGCGGTGGTTACGTCCGTGGGCCTGGACCACACCGACTGGCTCGGCGATAGCCGCGAAAAAGTGGCGGTGGAAAAGCTCGGCATCGGCCGGGCAGGGCGGCCATTGGTATACGGTGAAGTGGACGCGCCTTCCAATCTGGACGCCGATCTGAGCCGGCTGGGTGTCACGCCATTGCGCGCCGGGCAGGCGTTCCGGGTCGAGGATGCCGCCCTGGTGATCCGCGACGGGGAGCGGGATCGGCGCTATCCACTGCCGCTGTCGCCTCGTCTGGGCGCGGACAATCTCGCCAGCGCCTGTCAGGCCCTGGCCGCCGCCGGGCTGGCGCCGGCCAACGACGCGCCGCACCGGGTGGCCGATACCGGTTTGACCGGCCGTTGTCAGGTGCGCCGCTTTCGTGGCGTGCAGTGTGTGCTCGACGTGGGGCATAATCTGGAAGCATTGACGCGGCTGCGTCAGCGCTTGCCGACCCAGGCCGGCCGGCGCCGGCTGGTGCTGGGCATGATGGCCGATAAACCTGTGGAAGCGGTGATCGCACTGTTCGCTGACCACGCGGATCATTGGTACCTGGCGAGCCCGGCACTGGCCCGTGCGGCGGACATCGAACGCCTGGCCCGGGCGCTGCCCGCCGACGCCCGCGCCGCCCGGTTCGACAGCGTGGCGGCGGCGGTACAGCAGGCGGTGGCCGACAGTGACGCCGGCGACCAGGTATTAGTGACGGGCTCTTTCCATACTGTCGCCGAGGCGTTGAACGCCATGGATCAGGGAGATTAGCGGTGCTATTGCGAACCCGCCAACGTGTGATCGGCCTGCTGCTGTTGCTGTTACTGGCCGCGATTCTGGCACCGCTGGTGCTGCGCACCCCGGAGCAGGTACGGCTGGCACTGGACATGTCGATTCCCGAGGCACCGCGGATCAGTGAGCCGCGGATCGCGCCGGTGGTCAGCGAGGAAGAACAGGCCGCCACCGATCGCCAGATCGACGAAGAACAGCAGCAGGCGGCCGAAGCGGGCCGGACCGACAGTGATGCCGGCCAGCCGGGGCAAAGCAAGGCGCCGTCGGAAGACCCGCCGGTGCCGCCCGCCGAGAAGGCTGCTGCCGAGGAACCGGTTCCCGAACAACCCGGCCCCAGCCCGGGCGCGGACACGCCCCAACCGGGTTTTACCGTGCAGGTGGCCAGTTTCAGCGATGCCGCCAACGCCGAGGCTCTGGTAGGGCGGCTGCGCGAAGCCGGGTACAGCGGCTACCATCGGCAGGTCAAACAGGACGGCAATACCTGGCAGCGGGTGTTCGTGGGGCCGGAGATCAAACGTGAACGCGCCGAAACGCTGCGCCAGCGACTGGCCGACGACAAGGCGTTCGCCCTGGACGGCCTGGTACGCACCTTTGTGCCCTAGGGCCACAAAGCCCTGTGCCCATCCCAAGCGCTCTGATAGAATCGCTGGCCTGTTTTAACCACGCGCGTGTTCATGAATCTGGCAGACGGCATCATTCTGTTTATCATCGCCGCCTCGGCACTGATCAGTGTACGTCGTGGTTTCACGCGTGAAGCGTTTTCCCTGCTCACCTGGGTGGCGGCCTTCATCGTCGCCCGTCTGTTTAGCCCGGCCCTGGATGTGCTCCTGGCCGATTCCATCGAGACGCCCAGCGTACGTCTGGCCGTCGCCTTCGGTTTGTTGTTCATCGTTACCCTGGTGGTGGGCGCTCTGATCAATCACCTGCTCGGTGAACTGATTCGCGTCACCGGGCTGAGCGGGACGGACCGTTTGCTGGGCATGGTATTCGGCGCCTTGCGCGGCGCCTTGGTGGTGGTTGTATTGGTGGGCCTGGGCCACCATTTGTTCGCCGAGGATGCTTGGTGGCGCGAGTCGCTTCTGGTCCCGCATTTCGCCATGCTGGAGGACTGGACCCGTCGCGTCGCCGGGGATCTGATCGCTTATCTCATGAACGTCAGCGGAAGCTAAGCTTAGCCTAGCTAGAGGATACGCAAATGTGCGGCATTGTTGGCATTGTCGGCCACTCCTACGTGAACCAGGCGATCTATGACGCCTTGACGGTTCTTCAGCACCGCGGCCAGGACGCCGCCGGCATCGTTACTTGCGACGGAGATCGCCTGTTCCTGCGCAAGGACAACGGCATGGTCCGTGACGTGTTCCGTAACCGTCACATGCGCCGTCTGGTTGGTAACATGGGCATCGGCCATGTGCGCTATCCCACCGCCGGCAGTTCCAGTTCCGCGGAAGCACAGCCGTTTTACGTCAATTCACCCTATGGGCTGACCCTGGCGCACAACGGCAACCTGACCAATTCCGAGGCGCTTGCCGAGCACCTGTACCGTTCCGATCTGCGCCATATCAACACCACTTCGGATTCGGAAGTGCTGCTCAATGTGTTCGCCCATGAGTTGCACGAACGCGGCAAAGGCAAGTTGCGCCCGGAGCCGGACGACATCTTCGATGCGGTCGCCGCCGTACATCGTCGCGCCGAAGGCGCCTACGCGGTGGTCGCCATGATCACCGGCTACGGCATCCTGGCGTTCCGTGACCCGCGCGGCATCCGGCCGGTGTGTTTTGGCAAGAAAGAAACCGAACACGGTCCCGAGTACATGGTCGCCTCGGAATCGGTGGCGCTGTCCTCGCTGGGCTTTCAACTGGTGCGCGATCTGGCGCCCGGCGAAGCTATCTACATTACCGCCGAAGGCGAGTTGCATACCCGCTCCTGCCACGAGCAGCCAACACTCACCCCCTGTATTTTCGAGCAGGTTTATCTGGCCCGGCCGGATTCCATTATCGATGATATTTCCGTCTACAAGGCGCGCCTGCGCATGGGCGAGAAACTGGCGGAAAAGGTGGAGCGCGTTTGGTCGGATCACGACATCGACGTGGTGATTCCGATTCCCGACACCAGCCGCACCTCGGCGTTGCAGATGGCCAATCGCCTGAACGTCAAATACCGGGAAGGCTTCATCAAGAACCGCTACATCGGCCGCACCTTTATCATGCCCGGTCAGCAGCAGCGCCGGAAATCGGTGCGCCAGAAGCTCAACGCCATCGAGCTGGAATTTTCCGGTAAAAACGTGCTGCTGGTGGACGACTCCATCGTGCGCGGCACCACTTGCCACGAAATCATCCAGATGGCCCGCGAGGCCGGCGCCCGCAAAGTCTACTTCGCCTCCGCCGCGCCGGCGGTGAAGTACCCCAATGTCTACGGCATCGATATGCCTTCCGCCGGCGAGCTGATCGCCCACGACCGTACTGACGACGAAGTGTGTGAGTTGATCGGCGCCGACAAGCTGATCTATCAGGACCTGGAAGATCTGGTCAGCGCCTGCCAGGAAGGCAACGAAAGCATCGACGAGTTTGATTGTTCGGTATTTAACGGCCACTATCTGGCCGGTAATATCGACGGTCAGTATCTCTCCGATCTGGAAACACGCCGTAACGATGACGCCAAGAAGAACCGCGAAAAAACCCGTGCCTTGGCGGACAACGAAGTCATCGATCTGCACAATTCCAATTGATGCCCCGCCATATACAGAGGTAACGATGAGCGACAAACCGGATCCCCGCGACCTGCATACCGATACCCTGGCGATTCGCTGGGCGCAGTTGCGCACCGATGAGATGGCTCACTCGGATCCGATTTTCCTCACCTCCAGTTTTGTATATGAAAGCGCCGCCCAGGCCGCCGCGCGCTTCTCCGGCGAAGAGCCGGGCAACGTCTACTCAAGGTTCACCAACCCCACGGTGCGTGCCTTCGAGGAGCGTCTGGCGGCGATGGAAGGCGGCGAGCGTTGCGTGGCTCTGGCCTCCGGCATGGCCGCCATCAGCAGCACCTTCTTCACTTTGCTGGCGCCCGGCGATCATGTGATCAGCTCGCGTAGCGTGTTCGGCACCACCAATGTGATCTACGACCGCTATTTGAAGAAATTCAACATCGACACCACGCTGGTGGATCTGGCCGATCTGGAGCAGTGGCGCGCGGCGATCCGGCCGGAAACCAAGCTGCTCTATCTGGAAACGCCATCCAATCCGCTCTCGGAAGTGGGTGACATCGAGGCGCTGGCCAAACTGGCCCATGACAACGGCGCCTTGCTGATTGTCGATAACTGCTTTTGCACGCCGGCGTTACAAAAACCGTTGGATCTGGGCGCGGATCTGGTGATCCACAGTGCCACCAAGTATCTGGACGGGCAGGGCCGCTGTCTCGGCGGCGCCGTGGTGGGCCCGGAAGACATTCTCAAGGAAATCCATGGTTTCGTGCGTTCCGCCGGACCTTGCATGAGCCCGTTCAACGCCTGGGTGTTTCTCAAAGGGTTGGAAACCCTGGGTCTGCGTATGAAAGCGCACTCCGAGAATTCTCTGCATCTGGCGCAATGGCTGGAACAGCAGTCGGGCATCGCCCGGGTGCACTACGCCGGTCTCGACAGTCACCCGCAGAAAGCTCTGGCGGCCCGTCAGCAAAAAGCGTTCGGTGCCGTGATCGCGATCGAAGTGGAAGACAGTGACGGCCACCAGGACCGTCAGGCCGCCTGGCGGTTCATTGACGCGACCCGGCTGTTGTCGATTACCGCCAACCTGGGCGACGTGAAGTCCACCGTCACCCATCCCGCCACCACTACCCATGGGCGTGTGGCGGAAGAAGAAAAACAACGGGCCGGAATAACGGAAAATCTGATTCGTATCGCGGTGGGGCTGGAAGACGTGGACGATCTCAAGAACGATTTGGCGTTGGGCATCAAAGCGCTCGGCTTTTAGAGAGCCCCAGGCTGCGAGCGAAAAAAGGGGGTTTATGCAGGCGTTGGATAAAGCGCTGGCCCAGGTGGGCAGTGTGGTGCTGGGGAAGCCGGAGCAACTGAAACTGGCGCTGGCCTGCATGCTGGCCGGCGGGCATTTGCTGATCGAGGACCTGCCCGGCATGGGCAAGACCACTCTGGCCCATGCGCTGGCCCGGGTGTTTCGTCTCGATTACCGACGTGTCCAGTTCACCAGCGACATGCTGCCCGCGGATATCCTCGGTGTCTCCGTATTCGACCCGCAAAGCCAACAGTTCAGCCTGCGCGAAGGGCCGGTGTTCAGCCAGCTTCTGCTCGCCGACGAAATCAACCGTGCCACGCCCAAAACCCAGGGTGCGCTTCTTGAAGCCATGGAAGAACGCCAGGTTACCCTCGACGGCGTCAGTCGCGCGTTGCCGGCGCCGTTTTTTGTGGTTGCCACCCAGAACCCGGTGACCCAGGCGGGCACCTTCGTATTGCCGGAATCCCAGCTCGACCGTTTCCTGATGCGCATCTCCCTGGGCTACCCGTCCCCGGACGTGGAGCTGTCGCTGCTCGCCGGCGGTGATCTGCGCGAGGCGGTGCGTGAACTGAAAGCGGTGATTCAGCCCAGCGGTCTGATCAAGCTGATCGCCCACGTGGGCAAGGTGCGCGCCACCCGCGACCTGCTGGATTACGTGCAGCGGCTCCTCGAAGCAACCCGCGCCGACGACCGGCTGGTGACGGGGCTTTCGCCCCGTGCCGGGTTGGGATTACTGCGCGCCGCCCGCGCCTGGGCGCTGATTCACGACCGCGACTATGTGCTCCCCGAAGACGTGCAGGCGGTGTGGCCGTCCGTTGCGGAGCACCGCCTGCAGCCCCGCGAAGGGGGGCAGGTTTCCGCGATGACCCAGGCCTTATTGCAGACCGTACCGGTGGTGCGTCACTGACCGCGTGGCACCCAGACGCGTGGCGTAAAGGAGAGACACCGTGCTCAAGCAAGCCTGGCAGCGCTGGCTCGACCGTCGCCTTCCCCGGGCCCGTCAGGTGCAATTGGACCAGCGCCGCATTTTTATTTTCCCCACCGGATACGGTTTCCTCTATCTGCTCGTCGCGGTGTTGTTGTTCTTCGGCGGTATTAACTACGAGAACAACCTGATTCTGGGACTCTGTTTTCTGATGGTCAGTCTGTTTCTGGTGGCCATTCTTCACACCTTCCGCAATTTGTCCGGCTTGTCGCTGCGCGCCGGCGCCAGTCGCGCCGGTTTCGTCGGTGGCCAGGGCAGTGTGGAGGTGGTCTTGATCGCCCAGCGTCGGCCTCACCGGGCGCTGTGGCTGCGCTGGCTGGATCAACCGGCCCAGGAGATCAGCGTGGAGCCCGGTGAAGAAAGCGCCCTGTGGCTTAATCTGCCGCTCGCCCGGCGCGGACGGATGCGCCCGCCGCGCCTGCGTGTGGAGAGCCGCTATCCGCTGGGCTTGTTGCGCAGTTGGTCGTTGGTCGCGCTGGATCAAGTGTGTCTTGCCTGGCCGCGTCCGCAGGAAAGCCCGGACTGTCCCGCCGACGGCGGTGATCGGGAACGCCGGGTAGCACACGCCGGGCAGAGTGGCAGCGAGGAATTTCAGGGGTTGCGCGGCTATGTGCCCGGCGACTCCATGGGTCAGGTGGACTGGAAAGGCTATGCCCGTGGCCGCGGCCTCAACGTCAAGCTGTTCGAGGAGCCTGCCAGTGGCCGCCTGTGGTTACGCTATGATCGTATCGAGGGCCGTCCGGTGGAACAGCGATTGTCGATCCTATGCTTCTGGGTGCTGCGGCTGAGCCGTGAAAACCGCCCTTACGCGATGGCTTTGCCCGGCGCTGAGTTACCGCCGGGGCAGGGCGAAGAGCACCGCCAGAGAGCGCTCAATCTGCTCGCCCGTCACGGCGACCGGGAGGCGGACTGATGGCGCGTATCTACCAGATCCCCAGCCATGCCCGGAGCTGGTTGAGCCTGGCGATCATCGCCGCATCCCTGCCGCAATTGTGGGACGGTCCCCTCTGGCAGGCAGGCCTGCTCGGCGTGGTCCTGGTCTGGCGTACCTTAATGGATCGACAACGGTTGGTGTTGCCCGGTCGGATACCCCGCCTGGTGTTGCTGATGGCCACCGTCGCCGCCACCTTTTACAGCTTCGGCCGCCTGCACGGCCCGGAGGCCGGCACGGCGCTGATCACTAGTCTGTTCGCCCTCAAATACCTGGAGTTGGTCAGCAAACGAGACGCCTATGTGGTGATCGTGCTGGGCTACTTTGTTTGCGCCACGATCCTGCTGTTCCATCGGGGGCCGGCAATGGCGCTTTATGTGATCGGCTGCCTGATTCTGCTCACCGCCAGCTTGGCGGGCATCAACTACAGCGACACCCATGCCCGCCGGCGGCAACACCTTTCGGTGGCGGCGGTCATGGTCGCTCAGGCGCTGCCCCTGGCGGTGGCATTGTTCGTGCTGGTGCCGCGCATCGCGCCACTGTGGAACATGCAACTGGACAGCGGCCAGGCGCGCACCGGCATGAGCGACAGCATGTCGCCGGGCCAGGTGAGCCGGCTCACGCAATCCAGCGAGCTGGCTTTTCGCGTTCAGTTCGAAGGCGAGGTGCCGCCGCCACGGCAGCGCTACTGGCGAGGGCTGACCTACAGTTATTTCGACGGCAGCACCTGGCGCCAGGCCAGCCCGCCGGGCTGGCGCCGTGAGCAACTGTTCTATGATGGCCGCGGTCCGCTGCCGGACTGGTACCGGTCGCTCAGTGACGCGGCCGACACCGCGAATACCGGGTATCGCTACCGGGTGATCATGGAACCCTCCCGGCAACGCTGGCTGTACGCGCTCACCGTGCCGTTCACCGATTTCCAGGGCGAGTCCCTGGCGCGGGACTTCAGACTGGTAGCCGACGGCCCGGTCAACGGTGCGTTCAGTTACCAAGTGCGCAGCGTCGATGTGACCCCGGCGGCGTTGCCACTGGACGACCTGGAACGGCGTCTGATGCTGGATCTGCCGGAGCAGGGCAACCCGCGGGCCAGGGCGCTGGCACAACGATGGCGGCAACGTCACCGCGACGATGGCGCACTGGTGGATACCGCCTTGGCTTATTTCCGCGAGCAACCCTTCTTCTACACCCTGGAGCCGCCGAGAGTGGCCGGTGATACCGTGGATCGGTTTCTGTTCGGTACCCGGCAAGGTTTCTGCGAGCACTACGCGTCCAGTTTCACCTTCCTGATGCGCGCCGCTGGCATCCCGGCACGGGTGGTCGCCGGTTACCAGGGCGGAGAGATGAACAGCGGCGATTACCTGCAAGTCCGGCAGTACGATGCCCACGCCTGGTCGGAGGTGTGGCTGCCCGGCCGTGGCTGGGTCCAGGTGGATCCCACGGCGGCGGTGGCGCCGGAACGCGTCGAGCTGGGTCTGCGCGGCGCCTTCGAGAACGCCGCCGACGGTGCCGCCGGGGAATTCGCGGGGTTAGGCCGCTTGCCGGTGTTGTTCCAACTGCAGCAATGGGCCGATTACGTGGACTTCAATTGGCAGAAGTGGGTACTCGGCTACCGTCAGCAGGCACAGCGGGATCTGCTCGAGCGCCTGCTAGGCGCGGTGACGCCCCTACGCATCGGGCTGGCCCTGCTCACCGTGATTCTGGTGTTCAGCCTGGTGCTTGGGCTGCTGGTTCTCAACCGCCGTCGGGACACCCCGGTAAGCCCGCTGGAGCGGGAGTTCGCGCGCCTTCATCGCGCGCTTGCCCAGCGCGGTCTGCGTGCCCCCGCCAGCGTTTCCGCCGCTCAACTGGAAGCGGCCGTGACGCGGCGCTGGCCCTCGGCAGCCACCGCCGCCGGCCACTGGCGGCGCTGGTTCGAACATTTGGCGTACCGTGACCAGGGCGAGCCCGGCCCCGCCGACCTGGCCGGCCTGCGCCGGCGGCGCCGGGCCGTGTTGTCGTCGCTGGTAACGTCAAACAGAGCGAAGTAGGCTCTTTCACAGTACGTTGACGCCACGGCCCGCCCCGGCGGCACATAAGAAGGAGTACAGCATGGCCGTTGCCCGTTATAAACAAGCCTTGACCCTCACCGATCACGCCCCCTGGGCGCAGCGCTTCTGGGAGGCGCTGGTGCCGCTGAAGGATCGCGTTGCCAGCCATCCGCTGTTTGTGGAGATGGGCGATGGCTCACTGTCCCTGGGGCGCTTCCGGGACGCCTTGCTGCATTTCTACCCGTTGGTGGAGCACTTCCCCAAATACATGGGCCTGGCCTTGGCGAAAACCCGGCCCGGGCTTTACCCCGGCCATGAAGAGACCAAGAACTGGCTGATCGGAAACATCAAAATCGAGCAGCGCCACGCCTACTGGTATCAGGATTGGGCCGCCGGCTTCGGGCTCGACACCGAGCGGCTGGAGCGCACCCGCCCGCCGGCGGCCATGGACGCCGTCAACCAGTACCTTTGGGCCACCGGCCACCAGGGCACCCTGGAGGAGAGCATCGCCGCCACCAACCTGGCCATCGAATGGGCCACCGGGGAGTGGAGCCAGCACGTGGTCAACGGCATGAAACACTACGCCGAACAGGGCACCGCCAACATCAACCGCCACACCATGGCCTGGCTGCGAGCCCATGCCAGCTACGACGACGACCACCCCCACGAAGCCATGGAACTGGTCAAGCGTCTGGCGGTGGACGAGCCCGCCCGCCAACGCGCCTTCGCCGCCGCCCGCCGCGGCCTGGAGTACTATGTTCTAGCGCTGGATGATTGCTATCGGTTTGGCGAGGAAAGAAATGAGGAAGGTGGGCCGCTACTTCTTGATCATCCGACGGATAGGCACTAGACGTTGGAACGCATGATCGGATACCAGGACCGGCGCTCTTGCCAGGTAAAGCCGTCAGCCCTGGCCCCGGGTCCTGCTAATCTACGACGGTTGTAACATAATCCTGTGAGTCACAGAGCGGGGCGCCGAGGGCGCAGCCCTCTATGTGAAAGGCGTAGTAACCGGGCACATCAGTAATAACCCTACAGACGAGAGCAGCCTGAACGTCATTTTCGATCAATGCGTTTGGAGAATTTATATTCGAAGTGTTTGTTGCACCACACGACGCCGCCTCAGAGTAAAATTCCAGTATCACCTGCGCAACTCCCCGGACACCATAATAGCCGGTTGCATGCGCGGTACGGCGTACACCCGCAGGAACGGTCGTGCTGCCGTCCGCGAACCTATAATACTGATCACCCACGACCACATCCTGAGGTTGCATCGAGCTTGTCTTACTATCGGGCTTCTCGTCCCGTTTTTCTATCGTCGGGCGACCGTGAAAGATATTCGTATAACCATTCTTTTTATAAATGATGAGGGTGTCGTCGTCATTCATGGGAAGGCGTTGAGAATAGGCGCAGAACCGGGCGTCAGCTTTAATCGTTTCGGCGGAGCGCCAGATTAACTGCATCTTTCTTCGGTTATTTCCTTGTAGCGGCGCTTCAGGGTTATCGCGTGGCCTTCATCCAATACGGTGAATGTTCGTTCGATGATCACATCGTCATCTTCACTCCACGATGATTCCGCAATCATCTCCGGAGTGTTTTTTTCCAGGTTCAGAGGCTTGGTGTTCGGCGACTCTCCTGCATTGGCGATAACGTGGCAGGATGCCGCAAGAAAAAAGCTAATAGCTATAATTCGAGCTATCATGACTGACACTTCCATGTAGTTTTTAGTGGTTTCTCCGTTTCCAAAACACATACGCCGGTTACGTCGCGGCTGTCAAACATTGCAAACCGTATTTGTAAGAGCGCTACTTGTTCCGTTCGTTTTGCGGCGGCACCAACAGCGTCTCTGGGATCCTGCCGGGAGCTTCGCTCCCTTTCGCGAGCATGGCTCGCTCCCACAAACCCAGCTCCGTAGAAAGGTTCGGCGCCAGCGATGACCCGTGGCGGTGACGTTACCCGATGAGCGGGTCTGTGTTAGGCCCTTCCGGGACCCTGGAGAACAGGACGTTCGACAGGGAGCCCCCAGGGATGGGTTCACGGCGTTCCCGGAAGGGCCTAACACAGACCCGCGCCCCCGCTGGAGAATAGCCCCGCCAACACGCGACCAACCAAAAATAAGGGCGCAGTGCCCCCGACGCGACAGCCATTTCCGATAAGATGTCGCCATGACTGAACCCCGATATTTTGCTCTTCCGGTGGACGCCGTGCTGCCGGAGCTGTGCCGTTGCTTGGCGGAGCAGGGTGGCGCCGTTCTGGAGGCGCCGCCCGGTGCTGGTAAGTCCACCCGTGTGCCGCTGGTGCTGCTGGACGCAACCTGGCGAGGCGACGGCCGTATTCTGGTTCTGGAGCCGCGCCGGGTGGCGGCGCGGGCGGTAGCCGGCTTTATGGCCCGTCAGTTGAACGAACCGGTGGGCCGGACAGTGGGGTATCGCACCCGGCTGGATACCCGGGTCAGCGCGGCGACGCGCATCGAGGTGGTCACCGAAGGCGTACTCACCCGCATGCTGAGTAACGATCCGGCGCTGGAAGGTTACGCGGCGGTGCTGTTTGACGAGTTCCATGAGCGTTCGCTGCAGGCCGACCTGGGATTGGCGTTGGTGCAAGAGGTGAGGCAGGCGTTACGTGACGATCTGCGCTTGCTGGTGATGTCGGCGACCCTGGACGTGGGCCCCCTGGCCGAAGGGCTTTCGCTGCCCATGGTACGCAGCGAGGGGCGGGCGTTTCCGGTGGCGGTTAGCCATCTGGCGCCGGCGCGGGACCAGGACTGGCTGACGCACTGTGCCCGCCAGATAGAGACGGCGGCGGGTGAGGGCACTGTGTTGGTGTTTTTGCCCGGGGTCGGTGAGATTGAGCGCCTGCGCGGCCGTCTTTCGCTGACGATACCGGTGCAGGTGCTGCATGGCCGCCTGGGCGCCGACGCCCAGGCGGCGGTGTTGGAGGCGCCAGCCGGGCCGCGGGTGGTGCTGGCCACCAACGTGGCGGAAACCAGTGTCACCATCGAAGGCGTGACCGTGGTGGTGGACAGCGGCCTGGCGCGCCGCCCGGACTATGATCCGCGCCACCATCGCAGCCGTCTGGTGACACGGCGTATCAGCCAGGCCAGCGCTGATCAGCGAGCGGGCCGGGCCGGACGCCTGGGGCCGGGTCGCTGCGTGCGGCTATGGGCTCGCGAGGAGGTGCTGGCGCGGCACATCGAGCCGGAAATCCGCCAGACCGGGTTAGAAAGCCTGGTGCTGGATCTGGCCCGTTGGGGGTGCCGCGACCCGGCTCAGTTATTCTGGCTGGACCCGCCGGCAGCGGGGCCCTGGCAAGCCGCGCGCCAACGTTTGCTGACGATCGGGGCGCTTGATCAGCAGGGCGCGATCACCGACCTGGGACGGCGTCTGAGCGACCTGCCGTTGGCCCCCGAACTGGCGGCGCTGGTGATTCGCGGACGGGAGAATGGCCTGGCCGTGAGTGCCGCCCGGGTGGCGGTGCTGCTCAGCGAACGCATGCCGGGCCAGGACCGCCAGATGGATCTGGCCGAGCGCCTGCGCCATCTGCGTGAGCACCCGTCGGAGTGGCCGCTACTGACCCGCGCCCTGGCGCCGCTGGTGGGGGACCGTCGCGACCGGGCGGATCCCGGCGAATCCCTGGGGCTGCTGTTGGCCGAGGTGTTTCCCGAGCGGGTGGCACGGCGCCGGGACGGCGACGATCACCGCTATCAGGTCGCCGATGGCAGTGGCGTACGGCTGCCCGCCGGTTCGCCGCTGGCGGGGCGGGAATGGTTGGTGGTGCTGGATACCGATGGTCGGCCCCGTGATGCCCTGGTACGGCTGGCGTGGGGGCTGAGGACCGTGGAGGCGGTGTCGGTGGTGGAGCGGCTGGCAGTGTGGGGCGATCACGTGGATTGGGACAATCGCCAGCAACGAGTGCGCGCGGAACGGCGTCGTGCTCTGGGCACGATCACGGTGGAACGTCACGCATTGGCGGCACCGTCGCGGTCGCAGATCGAGCGGGGTGTGCTCGACGGGGTCCGCCAGCAAGGTCTGCGGGTATTGCCCTGGACGCCGGACACCGTGCAGTGGCGGGCCCGGGTACGCTGGCTGCGCCACCTGGAACCGGAGGACTGGCCGGCACTGGACGACCAGGCCTTGCTGGCCACCCTGGACACCTGGTTGCTGCCGTTCCTGGCCGGCCGTCGTTCGTTGCGGGATCTGAACAGCCTGCCCCTGGCCGACGCCCTCGGCGGGCTACTGAGCCAGGGTCAGGCGGCGATGCTGAAGCGCGCGCTGCCGGCGCGGGTCACGGTGGCGTCCGGTCGGGCGGTGGCGATTAATTACGATGCGGACGGCGGCCCGCGTCTGGCGGTGAAACTGCAAGAATGCTTCGGCATGGAGCGCCTTCCCGATCTTGCCGACGGGCGGTTGGCGTTGACCGCCGAGCTGCTGACCCCGGCCGGGCGACCCGCGGCCATCACCGCCGACCTGGCGGGCTTCTGGCGGCACGGCTATGTCGCCGTGCGTAAGGAATTACGCGGTCGCTATCCCAAACATCCGTGGCCGGAGGACCCGCTAGTGGCGCCAGCCACGGGCCGCACCAAGGCACGCCACTGAAAAGCCGCGCCACGATGGCCCGGGTCCGGGGCTGATTGAGCGTTTCAGTCCTTTCCTTGCGCGTCCGGCTCTGTTATCAATAGCCGCTTTCGCTGGGAGCGCTTTATGAAATTTAATTCCATTATCGAGGCGGCTGCCGGGGACCGCATGGAGGTTCCCGAGGGCTGGGGGCAGGGCAGAGCCACTTTCGGTGGCTTGGTGGGCGCTATTCTGATCCGCCATATGGACGCTCACCTGGGCGTCGACGCGCCACCGCTGCGCAGTTTCACGGTGTCTTTCGTGGCCCCCATGGTGCCCGGGCCGGTGGATCTGGAAGCGACCACGCTGCGCGCCGGCAAATCCGTCACCCAGGTGCAGGTGACGGCTCGCCAGGAAGGCCAGGTGGTTGCCACCATGCTGGCCAGCCTCGGCCGTGGGCGCGAATCCAGTATCCGCGTGCCCGGGCCTGAGGCGCCGCGCTGGAAGGCGCCGCTGGATTGTTTCAAATTGCCGTTCCTGGAAGGCCGGTCACCGGACTTTCTACGCTTCTTCGATATGCGTATCGCCGGCGGTAATATGATTTTCTCCGGTTCCAAGGAGCCGGATTTTCACGGTTATATGGGCTTCGACGAACCAGGGCAAATCCAGGATGCGGCCACGCTGGCGTGTCTGGTGGATACCTGGCCCGCTGGTGTGTTGCCCATGCTCAGCAAGCCGGCGCCCGCCAGCTCATTGACCTGGACCATGGAGCTGCTGGAAGACCCCCGTGAGCTGGACCCGGTGGATTTCTGGCAGTACCAGGTGATTACCGATTCGTTCGCCGACGGCTACGGCCAGTGCCAGGCCACCGTGTGGGACGACCGTGGTCGTCCGGTGGCGTTGAGCCGCCAGACGGTGGTGGTGTTCGGCTGATGGAAACCCGGTTGGCGCCGTTGACGCCGGAGGTGATCGGCGCCCGGGTGCCGCGGCGCGGCCACCGCTGGATGGCGACCTTGGGGCGCGTTGTGTTACGCCGGATTGGATGGAAGGTGGTGGGGGACTTGCCGGATGTGCCCCGGGCGGTGATTATCGCCGCGCCGCATACCTCCAACTATGACGGTTTGGTGGGCATCAGCGCGATTCAGGGGCTGCGGCTGGATATTCGCTTCCTGGCTAAGCACAGCCTGTTCCGGGGGCCGGCGGGCTTTCTGCTGCGGGCGCTGGGCGGTATATCCGTGGATCGTCGCCGCTCCGGCGGATTGGTGGAAGAAACCAAGCGGGTGCTGACTGGTGGCCAACCGTTCTGGCTGGGCATTACCCCGGAAGGAACCCGTACCGGCGCGGACCATTGGAAAACCGGGTTCCATCGTATCGCCGTGGACCTGGAGTTGCCGATTGTGGTGGCCACGTTCTGTTACCGGCGCAAAGAGGTACGCATTCTCAAGGCGTTCTGGCCGGGCGGTGATCAGCAGGCGGACCTGGAAGCCATCTACGCCATGCTCGACGATGTGGAACCGGCCCACCGGGAGCGGCTTTCGGCGCCGTTGCGTCGCCGGCGCCAGGCCCCCTGACTGGGATTTTAGCCGGCTTCCAGGCCTGCTTCTTGTCGGTGGCGGCGAATATAGTCCTCGCGGCCCACCGCCGCCATCAGCGCGTAGCCCAGTGGCGAGGCCAGGGATTCCAGCAGGGTCCGGATGTGATCGTCGAACGGTTCCAGGGCGGCCAGCTCCACCATGCCGAGAGCGTGTTCCCCCTGCCAGATCGGCACGAACAGCAGTTGCCCCGGACGCACCGAGCCGTGGGCGGTTTCCAGATCCAGATAACCGGCCGGCACATTGTGCCGCACGGTAACGCCCGGACCGCTTTCCAGGGCGCCCCCTAGCAGGCCGCTTACCGCCACTTCGCGACGTTTCAGAGCCTCCTGATTAAGCCCCCGCGCGGCTTCCTGGCGAAACACATCGCCGTCCAGTCGATAGGCGGCGCCGGCAATCGCGTCGGTGCGATCCAGCATAAAGGTGAGCGCCTGATCCATCAGCACTTCGACCCGCGGGTTGCCGGCGATGTGCGCCATGAATTCGTTCAGGTTGCGCTGGCGCAGCGCTTCGCGGTCGGCATTGTCGCGCCACTGGCGCAGTTTGATCGATTCCCGGCCCAGCAACAGGTTGTTGGCGTACGAACCCCGGGCGCTGGCATCCAGCATATAGCCGTTGAGCGCGCACACCACCAGTGGGAAACCGTAGAACAACATCAGCGACACCGGGTCCACATCCCACTTTTGCAACAACGCCACCGCCAGCGCCACCACCAGTGAGCCCAGGCACCAGAACAGCGTGCGGGTGGGCGGCAGGCGCAGAATCGAAAAACCGATGATCAGAACGTAAATGGTCTCGAAGGCCGCCACCTGACCGAGAAAAGTACCCGCCAGATCCAGCGCGCCCAGCAACGTGCCGGCCAGGGAGGTCATCAACGCCAGGCCGATCAGGGTGGTCACCCAGGACGCCAGAGCGTCCACCTTCACGGCCACGAACAGCAGGGCCAGGGAAATCGCCATCGGGTAGACGCCGTAGGCCATCCACAGGTTGCGGTTGTGTTCCTGGGAAAGCAGCGACACCGGCACCGAGATCACCAGGAAAAGCGTGATCAGAATATAGAGAGAACGCCGGATCAGCTTGGCGGCGCGGCGTTCCGCGTAATCCCGGTAACGGTCTTCCAGGGAACCGGGGAAACGCACCCACAGGGTTTGCACCGCCTGTTTCAGGTCTCGTTCCTGGCGTGCGTCCAACTGTGGCGCGGACGTGGAGGTGGTGGAACTCGTCATGGGGTCCCCTTTATTGTTGCGCTGTATTGCGGTGTTGTTCAAAGTAAACAGCTTAGCCGCGTCGCCCCCCGACGGTGTGCGGCCTAATGAAAAATCGCTAGCCAACTAACAGGTGAGAATAATGGCGGATAAAGCCCAGTTTGAACAGGCCCAGAAGGACGTCAAGACACTGTCGAAGAAACCGGACAACGACGACCTTTTGTTTCTCTATGCCCATTACAAGCAAGGCAGTGCCGGCGACGTGTCGGGCAAGCGCCCGGGCATGCTGGATATGGTCGGCCGGGCCAAGCACGACGCCTGGGCGAAACTGAAAGGCACCAGCGCCGACGAGGCCATGCAGCAGTACATCGACAAAGTCGAAGCGCTTCTCAAAAGTCACAAATAACCGCTGCGGCTCAGGCAAGCCATTGTTTCAGCACCCGCCGCACGCTGGCCCAGCGGTTTACCACCAGTGACAGGAAGATCAGGAAACACCCGGCGACCTGAATAGCGGACATCGTCTCAGCGAACCAGAACGCCGCGAACAATGCCGTCCACATCGGTTCCAGCACCATTATCACCACCCCATGACTGTGCACCGACAGGCTTTGCGCATAGGTCTGCAGGAAAAAGCGGGCGGCGGTGCCCACGGTGGCGCCGGCGATCACCCAGCCCGCCATAACCGGAGTAAAGGCACCAAAGGCAGTGGGCCAGTCCTCCAGAATCAGCGAACCGCTGGCGGTGACCAGACTCACGGTGAACAGCACCACGGTGGTCAGCGCCAAGGCCGGGACGCGCTCACGGGTGGCCAACTCGCCCGCGGCGTCGGTCACCGTGGCGCTATTGGCGGCGCGCGTGTTGAGGGTGAAATAAAGCGCGAACACAAAGGCGGCGACGACGAAGAACAACTGGCCGGCCTCGGCGCGGAAACCGCCTTGCAGTGACAACAGCGCCAGCCCGCCTGCGGCCACCGGCAATGCCACCCAAGTACTCGCAGGCGGCGTTTCCTTGAACACCAACCGTGCCATCACCGGCACCAGCACCACCCCCAGGCTGGTCAGGAAGGCGCCTTCGCCCACGTGGGTGCCGAAGTGCAGCCCCATGATCCAGAAACTCATTGCCAGGCCAAACACCAGGCCGACCTTGGCGCTGCGCCGGTACTGATCCACGCTCAGACGCAACAGTTGTCGCCAGCCGACCAGCGCCAGCACCAGGGCGGCAAGCAGGAACCGCAGTGCCATGAATAACAACGGCGGCATCAGCAACACCGCTTCCTTGGAGAATATCCAACTGACGCCGGCCAACAGCGTCACCGCCACCAGCAATAAATCCGCTTTGCCGGAACCGCCGCTCTGTGCGGACACTGTTACAGGTACCGTCCGGCGGAGGCGATCACCACTACGATCAGGCCAAGAATCAGGTTGACGCCCACCAGCTTGCGGATCTGGCCCACGCGGCGTGCGCCCTCTGCGTTGTCGTTGGCGGCCACCGCCTGCTTCAGACGGCGGAACGGCGCGAAATAGACGTGGGCGAACAACAGCATCATCAGGATGCCGAGGCCGATCATGGCGTGGATATGCCATTCCACGTTGGCCATGCCTTTATAGACGCCGAACACCATCCCGAAACCAGTGGCAAGCAGCAGCACAACCGCCGCCCACACCCAGCGGAAAAAACGCTCCAGCGTCGCCGCCCACAGGGCCGGGCGCCACGCCGGGTCGATCACCTGCACCACCGCCGGGCGCATCGCCAGGTAGGCGAAAAACATGCCGCCTACCCAGACCACGGCGGCGAGCAAATGCAAAGCGAGAGGAAGGGCCATAGCGATAACCATGAAAGGCTCCGTGATCGGGAATTCGGGGGCGGGCAGTGTAACAGAGCGGCCCTTGTAGGAGCTTGCCTTGCAAGCGAAAGGCCGGCAACGCCGGCCGGCGGGATTCCAGAAACGCTATTGGCATTGCCGCTAGAAATGTCTCTGGCATCCTACCGGGCAACCTTTGCCGGTCGCTTCGCTCCCTTTCGCGGGCAGGGCCCGCTCCCACAATGAGCACTTCGTAGAGCCAGGTGCTGCCACCTTCAGTATCTGACCTCCACGCGAGCGAACATCGGGCCCACCGCCCAATCCAAGTAGATCGGCAGCACCGCGCCGTTGGCCTTCAGGCGAAAATCCGGTTGCCGCTCAAGGAAGGCGGTGGCGGTGTCTGGACGGGTGCGTACATTGAGCTCGGTGGTCAGCATGCCGGTGGCGAAGTTGACCCGGCCGTCGCCGGGGCGGTTGTCTTCCACGCCGATGGCGAGCCCGGCCAGGCCGTTAACGATCAGGCCGCCGAGCCGGCTTTGCCAGCGACGCTGGCGGGCTTCTTCCTGAGCCAGCCCGGCGATCAGCATCCGCGTCGCCGCGCGCGCTTGCGGTGTGCCTTTATTCTCCAGTGCTTGATAGCGCTGGTAGACGTCGCCGTGGGACGGCGCGAACAGCAGCGTGCCGGCTAGCCCCAGGGCCGCCTTGGTGGCGTTGATGTAGTCATCGTAACGCTCTTCCCGGTCGTCCGTGTCGCGGGCGTGCACCAGGGAGTAGGCGCTGCTGCCACCGTAAAAGGCCCCCCAGCCCCATTGCCAGTAGTGCGCTTGGCGCGCGCCGTCGCGCAGGGCGGCTTCCGGGTCCGGCGGTGGGGCGGCCAGCACCGGGGCGCTCAGTAACAACAGGGTGGCGACAGAGAACAGGCGACGTTTAAGCGTCATAGGGTATCCTTCCATCCTTCCGTGGCGGGTTGTGTTTTTTGCAGTGTTTATCTAAACCGCTTTGCGTCCGCATGGCAAAAACGGCAAGCTTTTGGCACTCAATGCAGGCAAGGAAGACAATGTTCTCACGTGTTCGTGGCTGGCTCGAGAACCGTAAGCTCGCCCGTTTGCCGGTGACCCGGGCGCAATGGGAGAACGCGGTTTCGTCCTGGCCGGTGGCGGCGCGCTATAAGGGCAGTGACCGTGATCGCCTGTTCGACCTCAGTCGTCGCTTTCTGGTACGCAAGGAATTCGCCGCTGGCGGCGAATTTACCCTCACTGATGAGATGCAGTTGCTGGTCGCTACCATGGCGGCGGTGCCGGTATTCGGCCTGGGACTGGATTGGTATGACGGTTGGTACACGGTGATTCTCTACGAAGACACCTTTGTCACTCCGGACGGGCAAATGGACGAGTACGGCGTGGTTCATAATGAAGGGCGGGTGCTGGCCGGCGAGGCCTGGCTGCAAGGGCCGGTGATTCTGTCCTGGCGGGACGTGACCGAGTCCGGCGGCGAGGACGGTTACAACGTGGTGCTCCACGAACTGGCCCATAAACTTGATATGCGTAGCGCCGGCCCCAACGGCGCGCCGCCATTACACGCTGGCATGGATGGCGAGCGCTGGCACCGGGTATTCACCAACGCCTGGCAGGCTCTGGAGCGGTCCGCGCTGGATGGCGAGCCGCTTCTCGATCCCTATGCGCTGGAAGACGCCGGAGAATTTTTTGCAGTGGCCACGGAAAGTTTCTTCGAGTCCCCGGTGCACCTTAACCAGGTGCTGCCGGATCTTTATCAACAGTTGAGTCTTTTCTATCGGCAGGAGCCCTTGGCGCAACGCTGAGCCTAAAACCCTCCAATCGCCTTAAGCCGCGTTATTGCCCTTTTACAAGCCTTTACCAAGGGGAGCAGCGTGCTTTCCGTGGCCAATGCTATCTTAGGGTTATTCACTTGTTTTTGACGGAAATCAGTCGGTTGGGAGCGGTGGTGTAAACAGTGAGGCGTTCGCCACCGAACAAATTAACGGCCAAGTGGGAAAGGGAGAGCCACTTGAAAATTCTCGACACCACTCTTTTTTATACTCAGGCCAGCGGTGGCGTCCGTACTTACATCGACGGCAAGCGCCAGGCTTTGCTGCGCCGGGAGAGCACCAGTCATAAGGTGGTGATGCCCGGTGCCGAGGTGCGTTTCGACGGTGACTTCGTGACACTGCCGGCGATGCCGCTGCCTCTCGCGCCGGGGTTCCGGTTTCCGCTTCGCCTGGGGTTATGGAGCAACATCATGGCCGGCTTGCAGCCTGACCTGATCGAAGCCGGCGACCCCTATACACCGGCCTGGGCCGCGCAGCGGGCGGCGCGTTTGTTGGACGTGCCCTCGGTGGGCTTTTACCACTCTGATTTGTTCACCCTGGTGCATCATCGCGTGGGCGGTTTCGTGGATGCCGGCACCCGCGCTTATATACAACGTCTCTACAGTGGTTTTGATCTGGTGCTCAGCCCGAGCCGTTTGATGGCCGAACAGCTACATCGCTGCGGTATCGGCGAAGTACAGGTACAGCCGCTGGGCGTCGACCTGGAGGCCTTCCACCCGCAACGGGCCAAGCCCAACGCCCGTGAAACCCTGGGCCTTGCCGAAGACCAGCATTTGTTGGTGTTCGCCGGCCGAGGCACCCAGGAGAAAAACATTCCGGTGTTGTTGCAGGCGATGCGCGAGCTGGGCCCGGATTACCATCTGCTGTTGATCGGCACCGGTTTTCAGCCCGACGCACCGGACAATGTGTCGGTGATTCACGAGTTCTGTCCGACGCCGGAAGTGGCCGGTTGGATGGCGGCCGCGGACGCTTTGCTACACGCCGGCGACCAGGAAACTTTCGGTCTGGTGGCACTGGAAGGGATGGCCAGTGGCTTGCCGGTGGTTTGTGTCGACGCCGGCGCTTTGCCGGAGGTAGTGCCACTGGAATGCGGTCGCCGGGTGCGGCCCAACGATGGTGGCGCCATGGCGGACGGGGTGCGGGACCTGTTCGAGCACGATGATCCCCGCGCTTTGGGGGCCCGGGCACGGGCTCGGGTGCAGGCGCAGCACAGTTGGGATGCCGTGGCGGACAGCCTGATCGGTCATTATCGTCGTGTCCTTGGCGATCACGTGCAGCCGGTATTAGCATCGCCCCATGAATCCCATCCCTGAGCGTCAACCGGCGTTTATTCTCTCGCTTCATGATGTGGCCCCGCATACCTGGCCGCTCTACGAAGCCTTTCTCGGTGAGCTTCGCCATCCGGCGGCGCTTACCTGCACGCTGTTGGCGGTACCGGATTTTCACCGTCACCATCCGGCGCAACAGGACGCTGTGTTTTGTCAGGCCATGAGCGCGCGTCAGGCGCAGGGCGACGAATTGGTATTGCATGGCTGGTCGCACAGCGACGACGGTCCGCCACCCACCGGCGCGCTGGAACGGATACGGCGGCGGGTGTTGACCCACGAAGGTGAATTCGCCGCTCTCAACCAGACATCCGCCGCCGCCCGTATTGATGACGGCCTGGCCCTGTGTCGTCGGCACGGCTGGCGGGTGGATGGCTTCGTGCCACCGGGTTGGCTTAGTAACGAGGCCGGGCGGCGGGCCATCCACGACGCCGGGTTTAGCTACCGAACCGATGCCGGTGCTCTCTATCGACTGGCGGACGGACAGCGGTTGCCGTTGCCTACGGTGGTGATGTCGTCCCGGTCCGCCTGGCGGCGGCGCTGGTTTGAACGGCTTAATCGGCTGCGGCTGTGGCGCTTCCGGAATCGGCCGATGATCCGTCTGGCGCTGCACCCGGTGGATTTACAGCACCCTGACAGCCGGGCGTTCTGGCGGCGCACCATCGACAGCCTCAACGACCAGCGTCGCTGCCTTAGCAAGGCGCAGTGGCTTGCCGAGAGCGCACTGACATGAGGCGTCACTGGCGTTGGCTATTCGCCCTGGCGCTGATCGTCGGCGCGGCGGTGCCGTTTGCGCTGGGGGGCGGCGCCGTATTGGGCCGTTTGCGGACGGTGCCAGTGGGGTGGCTGGCATTGTTGGTGGTATTGATCGCGGTGTGTTGGAACCTTAATGCCTGGCGCCTGCGGTTAATGCTTAATGGCCGGGCGCCGGGTATGGGCCATGGTTCCGCCTTGGCCACGGTGATGGCCACCGAGTTTACGCTTAACGCCACACCGGGCGGGAGCGGGGCGCCATTCACGCTGGCCGCGTTGCTGGGACGCCATGGCGTGGCCCCGGCGCAGGCGACGGCGGTGCTGGCCGTCGATCAGCTTACTGATTTGTTGGTGTTCGCGGCGTTGCTACCGACGGTGGCGTTGTATGGCTTGGCACGCTATCTGGATCTGGCCGCCTGGTGGCAGGTGGCGGTGCCGTTTGCGTTGATGTTGGCGGCGTTGTTCGGGGTGGCGTTGTTGGCGCGTTATCAACGGCGGGTGTTGATGGCTTCCGGAGATTTTCTTACCTGGCTCGGCTTGCGCCGGCGTCGGCGTTTGCGTCTCGCCCGGGCAGTGTTGCGTTTTCGTCGCGGGCTTGAGGAAACCCTGGCGGTGCCGCGTCGGCGCTTGTTGTTGATGTTCACGCTTTGTCTGTGCCATTGGCTGCTGCGTTATTCGGTGATTTATCTGGCGGTGCTGGCGTTGGGAGAACATCTGGATTGGGTCTACGGCTTTTTTGTACAAATGGTGGCGATGGGCGCGGGTCATTTGACGTTGTTGCCCGGCGGCGCCGGTGGCGCGGAAGTGGCCGGGGCGGCGTTGTTGAACCCTTGGCTGACGTCGCTGACGGTGGCGACGACGATCGTCGTGTGGCGTTTCTTTACTTTTTATTGGTATCTACTGGCCGGTGGCGCGGTGATGGTGTGGTTGGCGTTCAAGAGCAAGCGGCGCTTGCTGGAACAATAATAAGGTGCCCCGGACACCGGCACAGGCCGGGCCGGGGCGGTTGCCCCCCAAGGGCAAAGCAAAATCGTCAAAGTCGGTAGAGAAACTCGGGGCCGGGATATTCACCGCCGTGGTCGTCGCCGATTTCCTGTTTGATCAATTGGTTGGTTTGCCCGTTAAGGGCAAGCAGACGTTGTTTGATTCCGTCCACGCGGTTGGCGCTTGCGGCAAGATTGATCAGTTCGTCCGGATCCTCCCGGGTGTCGTAGAGCTCCAGGTCGTTATTCGCCAGCAGGGTGTCCCAATCCTCGGGCAGGTGATGACTGTCGGGGCTAAAATAGCGGGTGAATTTATAGCGGCCGTCGAACACGCCGCGGTGCAGGCCACGATTGCCGAGCTCGGGGCCCAGACGCAGTTGTTTGAGGAAATCCCCCATCAATTTAACCGGAGTGATTTCATCGCCTTCCCGAGCCAGGCGCTGGGTAGCTTCCGGATCGGTATAGAGCAGCACACCGTAGGCGAACAGAATGCCGTCCTGGTCACGCCGGGTGGTTCCACCACCCAGCGCCGGGCTGAGATCGACGCCGGGGGTGTCGATGCTGTCGGTTTCCGGGCTGCCTTTACCTTCGGTGGCCAGGCCCACCAGGGTAGGCAGCAGGTCCAGAGCGGAGCCCAGATTGTCCACGGTGCGACCGCCGCCGACGTCGGGGTGACTGATGATCAATGGCACGCGGCTGTTCTCTTTGTAAGTCACCGGGCCTTTTTGGCGGAGCCCGTGGGCGCCGGCCATTTCACCATGATCGGCGGTGTAAACGATGATGGTGTTGTCTAGCTGGCCGCTGTCTTCCAGTGCCTGCAGCACGTGGTCCACCTGTCGGGATACATCGCGAATGCAGTTGAAGTAATAGCTTTGGTTGGCCAGCCAGGCGGCCTCGTCGCTTTTGTCCATGTGACCGTAAATGCTGTCGATCACTTCGGCGTAGGAACGGTGGCACCAGGGTTTATCCTGAAGGGTCTCCTTGGCGAAGGAGGCCGGAAGCGGCAGGTGAGACCAGTCTTTTTTGTAGATCGGATCGTTCGGTGGTGGGCGTAGCGGCGCCATGAAGCGGGGATTGGCCCGTGACTGTTCCTGTTTCTCGCCGGAGGAGAAAAACATGATGTCGTGTGGATTAACGAAATTCACCGCCAGAAGCCAGGGTTTATCCTGGCTTTGGCTGTCACGTAACAGCCACTGGCTGGCTTCGCTGGCCACCATGCGATCGGCGATGTAGCCCTGCCACACCGAGCCGTGGACGTCGCCGGTCAGGTTGTAATCGCTGAAACCGTAGGGTTCCAGTGCCTTGCCCCGGCTCGGGTAGCTGCCGTACATGAGCCCCGGTCCGTCCTCGATATCGGACAGATGCCATTTGCCTTTGTAGGCCGTGTGGTACCCCATGTTCTGGAATGCATGCCCGAGCGTGGGCAGATCCTTGTTGAAGGTGGGGAAGGGCGGTGCGTGTAAGTTGGCGGTCATGCCGGTGTGCATGGTGTGCTGGCCGCTGTACATCACCGATCGGGACGGCGAGCAGGGCGAGGTGTTGACGTAGTATTGATTGAAACCGGTGCCGCGCTGGAGCAGCTTGTCGTGGGCCGGCAGGTCAAGGCCGCCAGGCAAGTCCATCCACGATCGCTCCTGATCGGAGACCAGCAACAGCACATTGGGGCGGCCTTGTTTGCGTAGATTGACGTTGGCTTTGAGCGACGGCGCGGTGGCCAGCGCCGCGCCGCCGAGGGCCAGATTCTTGAGAACGGTGCGCCGTGTGACTTGGCTCATTGGGGCTCTCCGATGAAAACGGTTTGTTGTTGTTGGCTGACGATGGCGGCAGTATGCGGCAGGGATTCATTCGAGTGGCGCATGAGTCTATGCTTATTGCGTAAAGGTCGTCTTTGAGGAGTCCACTGTGTGGCAATTGCAGGAACTGGGCCGTTTCCGGGCGGTGTATGAGCACGGCAGCTTGTCGGCCGCGGCGCGGGCTCTGGGCTTGTCCCAGCCGTCCCTCAGCCGCAGTTTGCAGCGGTTGGAGCAGGCCGTCGGGGCACCGCTCTTCGAGCGCCATACCCGCTCGCTACGACCCACCGAGCTGGCTACCGCCATGCACCGTCAGGCGATACGAGTGCTGGATGAATCGGCGGGCCTTGATCGTTTGGTGGCCGCTTTCCATGATGGACGCAGCGGGTTGGTGCGCATTGGCTGTGGACCCTTTGTTCCCGATCTGCTCTCCCAGCGTCTGGCCGGCCCTTTGCAGCGTTCCCGTGATAGCGCCGAAGCCGCGGGGGTGCGTCTGGAGGTGCATAGCGACCATTTCGAAGCCTTATGCGAGGGGTTGTACGCCTATCGTTACGACTTTCTAGTCTACGACGGCCGCAAACGCTCCGCCTTGCCTGATCGCGATGACGTGGAAGAATTGCCGCTGGTACAACTGCCATTAAAGATGGTGGCGCCGGCGGACTGGCTGCGCGGGAAAAACGCCGTCGCCACTCAGGACAGTGACGCGGCGCTGGCATTGATGGCACGCCATCCCTGGGCCTTGCCGCGAGTGGCGCCGGAGTATCGGCGGCAGATCGCGCCCTGGTTCCACGATCAATTGGTGGCACGGCGTGGCGCTGAGTTTCAGATGGCTACCATCAGTTCTTGTCTGGCGTTATGCCGGGCGGGAAGGGCGATCACCGTGGCGCCGCGGAGTCTGATCAATGATGACCTGACCGCCGGGCGGCTTGTGGTGTTGCCGCTGGACCCCGGCGTGACGGTGTCGGCGTGCGCCTATCGGCTGCGTTCGCACCCGCTCTCGCAGGCCGCCAGCGAGGTGTGGCGGCTGCTCAAGCGTGGTGCGTTGGGGCAGGAGGAATAACTCAGGGTTGGTTCAGAGCGGGTCCAGATGATCGTGCATGGCCAGCGCCTCGTTGTTGTTGCGATTGGCCAGGAAATCCGGACGCGCTTCGTTGCCGCAATAGGGCTTTTCCAAGGTGTTGTCGACACTGTTGTAAACAAAGAACAGATTGGAGCGCGGCCACGGCGAGAGGTTTTTGTTGGACGCGTGCAGGGTATTGCACTCGAACAGCAACAACGAACCCGGCGGGCCCTTGGGCGCCTGAATGCCACCCTGGGTGACCAGCTCGGCCAGGTTTTCCTGGCTTGGCACGCCCAGTCGCTGGCTCTTCAGCGAGTCCTTCCAGTTGTTCTTAGGCGTCACGCCCTGACAGGGCACGAAGTAGTGGTGCGAACCGGGAATCAGCATCAATGGGCCGTTGAACTCATTGTTGTCGGTGAGCATGATCGAAGCACTCACCGCCCGCATGCGCGGCATGCCGTCCTCGGAATGCCAGGTTTCAAAGTCCGAGTGCCAGTTGAACCCACTGCCCTGAAAACCGAACTTATCGTTGATGCGCGACTGATGAATGTACACGTCGCCGCCGATAAGTTGACGCACCATGCCGAGAATGCGCGGGTCCCGGGTCAGTTCGTCGAAGCGCCGGGAGATTTCGTGCATGGCGAATACTGAACGCAGGTCGCCGGACTCCGGGTCCGTGATCGACTGGTCGGATTTCATCAGATCACTGTCTTGGGCCATCTCTTTCAGTTCGTCGAAGAACGGGCGCATGCGCTCCTGGGAAAAGAAACCCTCGAACCACAGGAAGCCGTCACGCTCGTAATGCGACAGTGCCACTTCGTCCAGAGGGCCTTCCCAGCGCGCCTGGTTGCGGGCGTGGACCACCGGGTCCAGTCGGGGGAAGCGGTCATGATGCTGATCATGCCGTGTCGGGAAAAGATCTTCGCTGGTCATGTTGTGCTCCTCCACGAGATTCCATTTCTAAGAGGTACTGCCACGACGTAACCGGCGGAGCCGGAGCGCGGCGGGCATCGGCGGCATTGTCTCGACCACCGGCCGCCGCCGTCATCCGCATTCAATATTTCTTTACAGCAACGATGTAAAAATCAGGTGAAGGCTATTTTATCAGCGCCTGAACGTCCTTGAAGCGGGGGTGACCGGCGTCCCCGAGCCATTCGAAGGCGACCATCTCAAGCGTCACCAGGGTCACGCCGGCCTGGCTCAAGCGGGCCAGCGCCGCGCTTTTGTCGGCTTGCCGGCGGGCGCCGACCGCGTCCTCCACCACGAACGCTTCGAAGCCGAGTCTTTGCAGACCGAGCGCGGTCTGCAGCACGCACACATGGGCCTCGCAACCGCACAGCACCACCTGGCGGCGCTCCGCCAGGGCCGTGGCGCGCAGCGTTTCGCTGGCGTCGAAACGGCTCTTGGACAGCGTTTCCGCGCAGAGCCGGCGGATCGACGGCACGTTCTCGCCCAGTTTGTCCGGGCTCTGCTCGGTGCCGATCACCGGCACGTCGAGCAGCGCGGCGATACGGCCCAGCGTCACCGACCGGGCCACCATTTTCTGGCCTTGGCGGATCGCCGGCAGCACGCGCGGCTGATAGTCGACCATCACCAGAGTCGCGTTGTCGGCATCCATCGTCATCGTGCTCTCCGCTTGTGGGAACGGGCCTTGTGGGAGCGGGCTGTGGGAGCGGGCCCCGCCCGCGAAAGGCACGCTTTGCTTGCCGGCAGGATCCCAGAGACTTTCCAAAGGGCGCACAAACAAGGTCTCTGGGATCCTGCCGGGTGGCTAAGGCCACCCTTTCGCTTGCAAGGCAAGCTCCCACAGAACTCCCGCTTCGTAGAAAGGTCCGGGCGGTGATTTGCACCGCGTCTCGGATACAGAGCACCGAACAACGGGGGAACCAGGTCTCTGGGATCCTGCCGGCCGACAAGTCGGCCTTTCGCGGGCTGGGCCCGCTCCCACAACCCGTTCCCACAAGGCCGGCTTAAAAAAAACCCCGCTGAAAGCGGGGCCTTTTTAGTACCGTGCGCCCGGAGGCGCCGACACCGGATCAGCTCGCTTGAGCCACCGGAATCTTCACGGTATCCGCCACGTTCTGATATTCGCCCATCTGGTCGAAGTTCATGTAACGGTAGATCTCACCGGCCATGGAGTCGATGGTGCTGGCGTACTCCATGTACTCCTCGGCGGTGGGCAATTTGCCGATCACCGCGGCGATGGCCGCCAGTTCCGCCGACGCCAGGTACACATCCGCGCCCTGGCCGAGACGGTTGGGGAAGTTCCGGGTGGAGGTGGATACCACCGTGGACTTCGCCGCTACCCGCGCCTGGTTACCCATGCACAGAGAGCAGCCGGGCATCTCGGTGCGCGCGCCGGCACGACCGTAGATGTTGTAGTAGCCCTCTTCGGTGAGCTGGTGCTGGTCCATCTTGGTCGGCGGCGCCACCCACAAACGCGTGGTCAGCCCGTCTACTTTTTCCAGCAACTTACCGGCAGCACGGAAGTGACCGATGTTGGTCATGCAGGAGCCGATGAACACCTCGTCGATCTTGGCGCCGGCCACGTCGGACAGAGTCTTGGCGTCGTCCGGGTCGTTCGGGCAGCACAGTACCGGTTCGTTGATCTGATCCATGTCGATCTCGATCACGGTGTGGTACTCCGCGTCGGCGTCGGCGCGCATCAGGCTGGGGTTTTCCAGCCATTCTTCCATGCCCTGAATGCGGCGCTCCAGGGTACGGGCGTCGCCGTAGCCGTTGCCGATCATCCACTTGAGCAGGGTGATGTTGGATTTCAGGTACTCGGTGACGCTGTCCTCGGACAGGGTGATGGTGCAGCCGGCGGCGGAGCGCTCGGCGGAGGCGTCGGACAGTTCGAACGCCTGCTCCACGGTGAGGTCGTCGAGGCCCTCGATCTCCAGTACGCGACCGGAGAACACGTTCTTTTTACCGGCCTTGGCGACGGTCAGGTGGCCTTCCTTGATCGCCTGCATGGGAATCGCGTGCACCAGGTCACGCAGGGTGACGCCGGGCTGGCGTTTGCCTTTGAAGCGCACCAAAACGGATTCCGGCATGTCCAGCGGCATCACGCCGGTGGCGGCGGCGAAGGCCACCAGGCCGGAGCCCGCCGGGAAGGAAATGCCCATCGGGAAGCGGGTGTGCGAATCGCCGCCGGTGCCCACGGTGTCGGGCAGCAGCATGCGGTTCAGCCACGAGTGGATGATGCCGTCACCCGGGCGCAGGGACACGCCGCCCCGGTTCATGATGAAGTCGGGCAGGGTGTGCTGGGTTTCCACGTCCACCGGCTTGGGGTAGGCGGCGGTGTGGCAGAACGACTGCATTACCAGGTCGGCCTGGAAGCCCAGGCAGGCCAGGTCTTTCAGCTCGTCGCGGGTCATCGGACCGGTGGTGTCCTGGGAGCCGACGGTGGTCATCTTCGGTTCGCAGTACATGCCCGGGCGCACGCCTTCCAGCCCACCAGCCGTGCCGACCATTTTCTGCGCCAGAGTGAAGCCGGCGTTGCTGTCACCGGGCTGCTCGGGCTTGCGGAACAGGGTGGACTCTTCCAGACCCAGGGCGGTGCGCGCCTTGGTGGTCAGGCCACGGCCGATGATCAGATTAATACGGCCACCGGCACGCACTTCGTCCAGCAGCACCTGGGAGCGCAGATCAAACTCGGCGATCACTTCGCCATCTTTCTCGACGCGGCCTTCGAACGGGTAGATGTCGATAACATCACCGGTGTTCATCTTCTCCACGTCGCACTCGAAGGGCAGGGCGCCGGAATCTTCCATGGTGTTGAAGAAGATCGGGGCGATCTTGCCGCCGATGCAGACGCCGCCGGCGCGCTTGTTGGGCACGAACGGGATGTCGTCACCGAAGTGCCAGAGCACCGAGTTGGTGGCCGACTTGCGGCTGGAACCGGTGCCTACCACGTCGCCCACATAGGCCACCGGGTGACCTTTCTTCTTGAGCTCGTCCATCTGCTTGAGAGGACCGATTTCACCGTCCTGCTCCGGCTCGATGCCTTCGCGGGCGTTCTTCAGCATGGCATTGCCGTGCAGCGGAATATCCGGGCGGCTCCAGGCGTCCTGGGCCGGGGAAAGGTCATCGGTGTTGGTTTCGCCGGTCACTTTGAACACGGTGACGGTGAATTTCTCGGAGAGATCCTTGCGGTTGGTGAACCACTCGCCTTCGGCCCAGGATTCGATTACTTCCTTGGCTTTGGCGTTGCCCGCTTTCATCTTGTCTTCCACGTCGTGGAAAGCGTCGAATACCAGCAAAGTGTGCTTGAGTTCCTTGGCGGCCACGTCGGCCAGTTCTTCATCGTCGAGCAGTTCGATCAGAGGTGCTACGTTGTAGCCGCCCTGCATGGTGCCGAGCAGCTCGGTGGCGCGCTTGCGATCAATCAACGGGGAGCTGGCTTCGCCTTTCACGATGGCGGTGAGCAGCGCGGCCTTCACGTAGGCGGCCTGGTCCACGCCCGGCGGCACCCGGTTCACGAACAGGTCGAGGATGAAGTCTTCTTCGCCGACGGGCGGGGTTTTCAGCAGTTCCACCAATTCGGCGGTCTGCACTTCGTCCAGCGGCTTGGGCGGAATGCCCTGGGCGGCACGCTCTTCTACGTGTTTGCGATAGGCTTCTAGCACAGCGAATCCCTCGTTTAGTCTGACCGATTTCTTTTGGAAATCAGTTGTTTGGGGTATGTCTGGGGGTGGAAATGCGCGCGGAGTATAGCGGAAACGCTATCCACTGTTAAATCAAACAGGCTTTAGAGCCATTCATGACATGAATGTTCGGAATAACGAAGGCTGCGCGCTGTGGGCCTTAATAAGGTTCATAGCGCTTTAGCGGGAACGCAGGTGTCGTGACTCCGTAGCCCGGTTCGGTCTCGGTGTTCCGTATCGGAGACGCGGTGCAATGGTGGCGCCTTCCTGGAGTTGGGATTCTCCAGCAGGGGCGAGGTACCGGGCAGGGCTGCCCAGGACACGCCACGAGTACATCCCTGTAGGCTCGCATTTGGCCGTCCCTGGCCAAATACGGTCCTGGGCAGCCCTGCCCGGTACCTCGCTGATGCGAAGCCGTCACCGCCACGGGGCATCGCTGACGCAGAACCCTTCTGCAAAGTTCCTGGCGGTCTTTCTGACCCGTGGCGGTGACGTTTTCCTCAGCGAGCGGCTGTGCCGGGGCCTTCCGGGATCCTGTTTGACAGGACGTCAAACGGGAAGCCCCCAGGGATGGGTCCACGGCGTTCCCGGAAGGCCCCGGCACAGCCGCTCGCCCCCTGATGGAGAAGCGGCGTTCCCGCCAAAGCGCGATGGTCCTTTAATAAGGTAACGTGCCGCCGGGCGGTTGGCGGCGGAAACGTTTGTAGCTCCACAGGTACTGCGCCGGGTCCTCAAGAATCACGGCTTCGATGGACCGGTTCATGGCTCTCAGGGCGTGGTCGAGGTCCTCGTCGTGGATATCCGGGTCGGCGGGCCGCACGCGGATTTCGAAGCCCTCGCTGCCCGGTAGACGCCGCGCCCAGGCCATGAACACCCGGGCGTTGGTTTGTTTCACCAGTTTGCAACTGAGTGTGCCGGTATAGGCGGGCTGGGCGAAGAAGGGAGCGAAGCGGCCGCTGCGCCGGTCCGCCACCTGATCCGGCAAAATCGCCGTGAGCGCGCCTTTGCGCATCGCCCGTACCAGACCCGCCACGCCTCGGGCGGTGGCCGGATACATGGTGGTGCCAAAATGCTCCCGACCTTGTTTCACCAACGCATCCAGTTCCGGCAAACCGGACGGCGCGAACATGGCGTGCAGGCCAAATTCCCGCGCCAGCCAGAAATTAAGCACCTCCCAACAGCCCAAATGGGGCGCCAGGATCAATATCGGTTCCTGGTTCGCCACGGCTTCGCGCAGCGGGGCATCACCGTCTTCGGACACCACTCGTCGCAGCCCGTCCTCCGGTTTGCTCCAGAAGCGAGCGATCTCGAAGGTGTTCTTGACGCTTTCCACCAGAGAGTCACGCACCAGTTGCTCGTGATCCGCATGGTTCGGCAGGCAAAGCGCCAGATTGATGCGCGTCACCTGGCGGGCCTCGGTGGAAAGGCGCGACAGCAGCCGCCCCAGACCGGTGGCCAGGGCGCGATTGAGTTTGAACGGTAGCATTCCGAGCAGGCGCAGCGCGCCCACGGCGGCGCGGCCTTTCAGCGTCTGGATATATGGATTGGTTCGTCTTCCCATGGCCGGGCAGTATAAAGGGTGGGGGAGAGAACGCCAGACGCCTGGCATCCACCGCCCAGCGCGTTAACATAGTGCCGTTTCTTCCCGAGGTGCCCATGACCGACATTGCCGCGCTGACCGAGTTTCTGCCCTGCGCCACCCCTGAAGCTTGGATCGGCTGGGCGCTGGAGAACGAGGATCTGTTGCTGATCGACCACGCGCACTGCGAAAAAAAGGCGGCGTCCACCGCGCTGAATCTGATGTTCCGTTATGTGGACCGCCCGGAGTTGCTGGATAATCTGAGTCAGCTCGCCCGCGAGGAATTGCTGCATTTCGAGCAGGTGATCGGCCTTATGCGCGAACGGGGGGTGCGCTACGATCACCTTTCGCCGTCCCGGTATGCTGGCGGGTTACGCGCCGGGGTCAGCACCTCGGAACCCCAGCGGCTGGTGGATACGCTGATTGTCGGCGCCTTAATCGAAGCGCGCTCCTGCGAACGGTTCGCCGCCCTGGCGCCAAGAGTGGACGCCGAACTGGGCCGCTACTACCGTTACCTTCTGAAAAGCGAGTCCCGCCATTTCGAGGACTACCTAGACCTCGCCCGCCGCTACGCCGACGGCCCGATTGATGGGCGGGTAGCGTTCTTCAAGGAAAAGGAGAGGGCGCTGATTGAGTCGCCGGACAGCGAATTCCGGTTTCACTCCGGGGTGCCGGAATAGCCTTGTAGGAGCGGGCCTCGCCCGCGAAAGGGTGGCCTCGGCCACCCGGCAAAGGTTGCCCCGCAGGATACCAGAGGCGTTGTTGGTGCCATCTGTAGAGATGTCTCTGGGATCCTGCCGGCAAGCTACGCTTGCCTTTCGCGGGCAAGGCCCGCTCCCACGTCGCTATTCGATTTCCCAGTTTTCGAGGCGAAGCCCGTCGCTGTCCGCCACGATCCACCATCCTGATTCCCCCCAATCGCCGAGCACCCAGCGGGTGCCGCTGCCGCCCTCCAGGGGCACGTCGTGGACGGCGGGGCGATGGGTGTGGCCGTGGATCAGGTGATGCACGCCGGCCTCGTGCATCTCGCGCACTACTTCCGACGGGGTCACATCCATGATGTTTTCCGCTTTGTTGGCGTTGTTGCTCTGGCTTTGCATACGCATGCCCTGGGCGAGGGCGCGGCGTTCTTCCAGGGGCTTGGCGAGCACGCCCTGTTGCCATTGCGGGTCGCGGGCCATGGCCCGGAATTGTTGATAGGCGTGATCTTCGGTGCACAGGCTATCGCCGTGCATCAGCAGGGCGCGGGTGCCGTACAGGTCCACCACCGTGCCCTCGTCCAGTAACCGCCCGCCGCAGTCCTCAGCGAACTGTTCACCGAGCAGAAAGTCCCGGTTGCCGTGCATGAAGAAGAGTTCGGAGCCGGCGTCCGAGAAGCGCCGGAAGGCGGCGATGGCCTGACGGTTGAAGGGGCTGTCGTCGTCGTCGCCAATCCAGGCTTCGAATAGATCTCCGAGTACATAAAGGCGGTCCGCCTCGCCGGCGTGGCGCGCCAGCAAGGCTTCAAGCTCGGTCAAATGCTCCGGGCGCACCGGGTCCAAATGCAGGTCGGAAATGATCAGGCTGTAACTCATAGGGCTATTGGCCGGTTTCCGTTGGAGCCAGACGGCGGGCGCTTTCGATGATTACCGGTGTTTTCGGTACATCACGGGCACGACGGCCGTTCAGGGAGCCGTTGCCGGTGGGTACCCCGGCGATCAGCTTGACGGTGTCCATGCCTTCCACCACTTCGCCGAACACCGTATAACCCCAGCCGCGTGGCGTCTTGCCGGTGTGGTCCAGGCTGGCGTTGTCGGCGGTGTTGATGAAGAACTGGGCGGTGGCGGAATGCGGGTTGCCGGTGCGAGCCATGGCGATGGTGCCGCTTTTGTTTTTAACGCCGTTATCCGCCTCGTTCTTGATCGGCGCTCGGGTTTCCTTCTGCCGCAACGTCCCTTGTTCCTGGTCCAGGCTAAAGCCGCCGCCCTGGACCATAAAGCCGGGTATCACGCGATGGAATACGGTGTTGTCGTAGAAGCCGTCGTCCACGTATTGCAGAAAGTTGGCTACCGTGGCGGGGGCTTTGCCTTCATGGAGCTCCAGGACGATATCGCCCTGGTTGGTACGCAACTCCACACGTGGTGGCCCTTCGGCCAGCGCCAGTGCCGGCAACAATGCCAGCAGAGGAAGCAACCGACGTATCATTATCAGTCCTCCAGCACTTCAGCGGATTCAATGATCACGTCTTCACGGGGTACATCCTGATGGAAGCCTTTGTTGCCGGTGGCCACGCCTTTAATGCGTTCCACGGTTTCCATGCCTTCCACCACTTTGCCGAACACCGCGTAGCCCCAGCCATCCGGAGAGCGGGCCTGGTCCAGGAAGTGGTTATCGGCCACATTGACGAAAAACTGGGCACTGGCGGAATGCGGGTCCGAGGTGCGGGCCATGGCCACGGTACCGGTCTCGTTGGAGAGGCCGTTGCCGGCTTCGTTCTCGATCGGCTCGCGGGTCGGCTTCTGCTCCATGTCCGGGGTGAAACCACCGCCCTGGATCATGAAGTTGCTGATTACCCGGTGAAAAACGGTGCCGTCGTAGTGGCCGTCCTTGACGTATTGCACGAAGTTCTCGGTGGTCGCGGGGGCGCGCACCGTATCCAGTTGCAGAACAATCTTTCCATAGGTGGTGGTCAACAGCACTTTCATGGGGTCTCCGGGTCCTGGGAGTCTTTGACTTTAGGGGGGCGCACTTTACACTAGCCGACCCCGTATTTCAGCCGCAGGCGGCTCAATGAGTGAAGCAAAAGCGCCCAGTAACTTTATCAGACAGATCATCGATCGTGACCTGGCGGAGGGAAAAAACAATGGCCGGGTGGTGACCCGGTTCCCGCCGGAGCCGAACGGCTACCTGCATATTGGCCATGCCAAGTCGATTTGCCTGAATTTCGGGGTCGCCGAATCCTACGGTGGCGCCTGCCATCTGCGCTTCGATGACACCAATCCCGAGAAGGAAGAGGACGAGTACATTCACTCCATAAAGAAGGATGTGGAATGGCTCGGCTTCCAGTGGTCCGGGCCGGTGCGCTTCGCCAGCGACTATTTCGATCAGCTTCACCAGCACGCCGTTGATCTGATCCGTAAAGGCCTGGCTTACGTGGACACCCAGTCGCCGGAAAAAATCGCCGAGATGCGCGGTAATTTTACCACGCCCGGGCAGAACAGCCCCCATCGGGACCGGTCGGTGGAAGAAAACCTGGCTCTGTTCGCCGACATGCGCGACAACCGGTTCGACGAAGGCGCGGCGGTGCTGCGTGCCAAAATCGATATGCAGAGCGCCAATCTCAATATGCGCGATCCGGTGCTCTACCGGATACGCAAAAAAACGCATCACCAGACCGGCGATAAATGGGTGATCTACCCGATGTACGATTTCACCCATCCGTTGTCCGACGCGCTGGAAGGCATCAGCCATAGCCTCTGCACCCTGGAGTTCGAGGATCATCGGCCACTTTACGACTGGCTGGTGGAGCACGTGGACGTCGCCGCGGATGGCCGCCCCGCGGAGCCTCGCCAGTACGAATTCGCCCGGCTTAACCTCAACTTCACCGTGACCAGCAAGCGTCGTCTCAAAATGTTAGTCGACGAGGGCCGGGTGGATGGCTGGGACGATCCCCGGCTGCCGACCTTGAGCGGCCTGCGTCGGCGCGGCTACACCCCCGCTGCGATCCGTCATTTTTGCGAAAACCTGGGTGTCAGTCGTGCCGACTCGGTGATCGACATGAGCATTCTTGAAGCGTCGGTGCGTGACGATCTTAACCACAATGCGCCGCGCGCCTTTTGCGTGCTCAATCCGCTCAAACTGGTGATCGAAAACTGGCCTGAAGGCCACGAGGAATCACTGGAAGCTCCGGTGCACCCTCAGAACGAGGAGATGGGCACGCGCCATATGCCGCTCACCCGGGAGGTTTATATCGACCGGGAGGACTTCCGCGAGGAGGCCAACAAGAAATACAAGCGGCTGGTGCTGGGCGACCGGGTGCGGCTGCGCTACGGCTATGTGATCCAGGCCGAAAGCATTGTCCGTGACGATCACGGCGAGATAGTGGAAGTGCGCTGCAGCTACGACCCGGACACCCTGGGCAAGAACCCGGAGACCCGCGAAGGGCAGGGCAAAATGCGCGGAGTGATCCACTGGGTCAGCGTCGACAAAGGCTTGCCTTGCGAGGTGCGCCAGTACGACCGCCTGTTTCAGACCGCCAACCCGGCAAGAGTGGCCGAGGGCGAGAGCTTCCTGGATCACATCAACCCGGAATCCCTGCAGGTGCTGTCCGGCTGCGTGGTGGAGCCGGGGCTGCGCGACGCCACAGCGGAGCGCCGTTTCCAGTTTGAGCGCGAAGGTTATTTCTGCGTCGACCGTGATAGCGGCGACGGCCGTCTGGTATTCAACCGTACCGTAGGGTTGCGCGAATCCTGGCCTCGGGAGGCCTGAACCGCGATGGCAGTGGTCGCCGCATGGCTCCCCGCGTTCGTGCGCGAGGCCGGGCGGCGGCAGTGGCAGTTCACGGCGCGCACCTTCGGCGCCGGCATGCTGGCGTTGTTTATCGCCCTGGCGCTGGGTCTGGACGAGCCCAAATGGTCGTTGATGACGGTGTATATCGTCGCCCAGCCGCTGGGTGGCATGGTGTTGGCCAAGGGCATATACCGTTTGTTGGGCACCCTGGCCGGCGCGGCCATGGCGGTGCTGTTGGTCGCCATGCTGGCGCAACTGCATGGCGCCTTCTTCCTCGCCCTGGCCGTCTGGTTGGGGCTGTGCACACTGTGCGCCAGCCTGCTTCGTAACTTTCGTTCCTACGCCTTCGTGCTGGCCGGTTACAGCGCCCTGATCGTCGGGGTGCCGGCCGCGTTACAGCCGGATCAGGCGTTCACCATGGCGGTGGCACGGGTCACCGAAATCGGCCTCGGTATTCTCTGCGTGAGTTTGATGAGCGTGCTGGTTTGGCCGCAATCCGCCGGTGAGAACTACCTGCAACGGTGCCGGGAACAACTGGTCGGGTTGATCGGGTTGATCGCTGACAGTGCCGGTGGCCGACTGGACGACCGGGCCCTGCAACGCCGCCGGCAGACACTGATCACCAGCGGAATGGCGCTGGAGACGCTGCGCGAACACGCGCTGTTCGACTCCGCCCGGTTGCGCCGCCGAGCCGGGCTGTGCCGCCGGCTGGGCCATGAGATGCTCGCCTTGATCTCGTCGGTGGGGCCGCTCAACGCCTACGTGAATCGCTATGCGGATCGTCATCACCAGGACGCGGTGGCGGCGCTGCTCACCGAGATTGCGCGGCTCGACAGCAACGCCTCGCCGACGGCGCTGCGTGAATCGTTATCCGGTTTGTATCAACGGGCCCGGGATCTGTCCCGGTTGCTGCGCGATGAACGGCTTGCCGACGACGAGCAACGCTTTTACGCCCTGCAGTTGGCGTTGGAGCACAGCGCTGAGCTGTGCGATCGGCTGCGCTCCAGCGTGGCGCTGTACGCCATGCTCACCGAGCAGGCGCCGCTGGTGCACTGGCGGGCGGGCATTTCCCGTCTGCATCTGGACTACCGGCAGGCGTTTCGTAACGGCGCCCGGGCGGCGCTGGCCCTCGGGGCCACGGTGGCGATCTGGTTTTTCAGCGCGGCCCCCCAGGGGCCGGCGATAGCGATTCAGGTGGGGGTGATCTGTGCCCTGTTTTCCACCCGAGAGGATCCTCTGGCGGCGGTGCGGGGCTTTATCAAAGGCGCCGTGCTGGCGACGCTGATGGCCACGCTCTACCGCTTGGTATTGCTACCCGGCGCCGATGGTTTCGCGGCGCTGATGCTGTGGCTGGCGCCGCTTTACCTGCTGGCCGGGCTGGCCATGGCTCGTCCCGCGACCGCCGCCGCGGGCACGGCGCTGACGATTTTCTTCCCGTTGTTGTTGGATTTGCGGCCAGTGCAGGATTTTTCCGCGTCACCGCTGTTCAATAACATCATCGGGCTGGGGCTGGGCATGGCATTCGCGGTGCTTGCCTTTCTATTACTCTGGCCCGGCGACGACGGCCCACGGGCGCGACGTCGCCTGTGCCGGGATCTGTGCGTTACGTTGGGACGCTGGCCGATACGGCGGCGGCGTCCCCGTCACGCCATGGAGAGCCAGATATACGACCGGATCAGTCGCACTCTGCCGAGACTCGATCCCGACCACCCCGGCGATGGGGAGCTGCTGCAAGGGGCTCTGGCGGCGCTGACCGTGGGGTTGGGGTTACTCTATCTGGACGCGCTTTGCCGGCGCGGTTTGCCGAGGGATGTCAGGGTCTCGCTCACCCGGCTGATTCGCGACACTCAACGTGCCTTGCGGGATGGCGATGCAAACCGCTGGCTGGCGTTAATGGCCAACGCCGACACCATCGCCGGCCAGTGTCGGCGGGCCTATTATCAAGCGGCCAGTGACGGTGAGCGGCGGCGGCTGGTGCGGGCGGTGGTGCGCCTGCGGATGCAGATTAATATTATCCGTGCCAACGCCGGCTTTTTCCTTACCGGGTCGGGTGTCGTTCCCTGGCGGGGACTGGAGGCGAACCGTGCTGCATGAGATCAATCTGGCCGGCGTGCTGTTGCCGCCGTTGATACCGGTGGTGGTGTTGGGGTTGTTGATGTTCTGGCCCCTGCACTGGCTGATCGGCCGTTATGACGGCTACCGGCACGTCTGGCATCCGGCGCTGGCCGGTCTTTGCCTGGCGTTGATCACGACGGCGTTGGCGTTGGGACTGATGTTATTGGGGAGTGCTGTATGAATGACTCGAGCGAGACGGTGGCGGCGGCCCGCCGCTGGCGTCCGTTGGCCATCACGCTGTTACTGGTGCTTATCGCCGCCGCCGCGGTGTGGTTCCTCTGGCATCAGTACATGAACACGCTGTGGACCCGGGATGCCCGGGTGCGCGCCGAGGTGATTCAGGTGGCCCCGGATGTGTCTGGCCGGATTACCGAGGTGACGGCGGTGAACAACGGTCTGGTGGAAGAGGGTGATCCGCTGTTCGTGGTGGATCCGGAGCGCTATCGCCTGGCGTTGGCCCAGGTCCGCGCGGAGCTGGAGCACCGGCGCCTGGAATCCAAATTGCGCGCCGGTGAGGCCGAGCGACGGCAGCGCCTGGGGCGGGCGGTATCGGCGGAAGCCCGGGAGGAAGCCACCAGCTTGGCGGACGTGGCCCGAGCGGATTTGCACGCCGCCCAGGCGGCGGTGAAGCGCGCCGAGCTGGATTTGGCGCGTGCCCGGGTGGCGGCACCGGTCTCCGGGCACGTCACTCATTTGCTCGCCCATGGTGGCGATTACGCGCGCGTCGGCGAGCCGGTGCTGACCCTGGTGGACGGTGATTCGTTCTGGGTGGAAGCCTATTTCCGCGAGACCCAGGTGCATCGGATTAAGGTCGGTGATCAGGCGCGGGTGCGCCTGCTTGGCGACAACCGGATGCTGAATGGCCGGGTTGCCGGTATTGCCCGGGGTATCGGCAACAGCAACGCCGTGGCCGGAGGCGACCAGGGGCTGCCGGCCGTGGCGCCCACTTTTGAATGGGTGCGCCTGGCACAACGTATTCCGGTACAAATCGAGCTGGAGAGCGTGCCGGAGGGATTGACCCTGGCGGCCGGCATGACCGCCAGTGTGAAGGTGGAGGGGGAGTAGAACGCGCTAGCGTGCTAGCGCTTTTTCAGCGGCTTCCAGCGTTTGAAAAATCAGCGTGTTGATGGTCATCGGACCGACGCCGCCGGGCACCGGGGTGTACGCGGCCACACGGTCGGTGAGCGGTGCGAGTTCGATGTCGCCGCACTTTTCCGGATGGAAGCCGGCGTCCACCACCACGGTGCCGTCCTTGATCCAATCCGCCTTGATGAATTCCGGCTTGCCCACCGCGCCGACGACGATGTCGGCCTGCTTGACCAGCTCGGGCAGGTTTTGGGTGCGGCTGTGGCAAATGGTGACGGTGGCGTTGGCGCCCAGCAACATCATCGCCATGGGTTTGCCGAGAATGGCGCTGCGGCCCACTACCACGGCGTGCTTGCCTTCCAGTGGCACTTGGTAGTGCTCCAGAATGCGCATGATGCCTTTGGGTGTGGCGCAGCCGTAGGCTTGCTCATTCATGGCCATGCGGCCGAAACCCAGACAGGTGACGCCGTCCACGTCCTTCTCCAGGCTGATGGCGTCGAAGCAGCGCCGCTCGTCGATTTGCTCCGGTACCGGGTGCTGCAGAAGGATGCCGTGCACGTCCGGGTTGTTGTTGAGGGCCTCGATTTGCGCTAACAGTTGCTCGGTGGTGGTGTTCTCGGAAAGCTCGATGGCCTGGGAATCCATGCCGACACGGCGGCAGGCGTTGCCCTTCATCCTCACATAAGTGGCGGATGCCGGATCGGCGCCCACCAGCAGAGTGGCGAGAATAGGGGTGCGGCCGTCGGCTTTCGCCTTGAGGGCCGCCACACGGCTACGCATTTCTTCCTCGAAATGCTGGGCCAGTGCCTTACCATCCAGAATCTGCGCGGTCATCGAATCTCTCTTCGTTGGGAAAACAAGGGAGCGCGGATTTTCGCATGGCCGCCGCAGCGGGGCAAAGGGTGGGTTGGCGTCCGGTGTCTTGGCTAATATTCCAGCGAACGGTGCGGACACGGGGCTCGCGACGTTGACGCTCCCGGGGGCGGCGAGTATTATGCCGCCTCGCTCGACCTGCTCGACGGGGTGTAGCGCAGCCTGGTAGCGCGCCTGCTTTGGGAGCAGGATGTCGGGGGTTCGAATCCCTCCACCCCGACCAGTCAAGCGAAGACGTTTTATCGGTAAGCGCCTGTAGCTCAATTGGATAGAGCAACGGCCTTCTAAGCCGTAGGTCGCAGGTTCGAGCCCTGCCAGGCGCGCCAAAGCGCGCCGACAGGCACGGATCAAAAGCACCAAGACCAGTTTTGCTGGTGGCTGTAGCTCAGTTGGTAGAGCCCCGGATTGTGACTCCGGTGGTCGTGGGTTCAAATCCCATCAGCCACCCCAACATTGAAGCCCTCGGGTAACCCCCGGGGGCTTTTTTGTGACCGCCTTTCCTGGCGGTCACCCTTCGGGCCGTCGCTAGCGCGACGTCAAAAAATGCTCCCGGCAATTTTTTGTGGTTGTGGGAGCGGGCCCCGCCCGCGAAAGGGAGCGAAGCTCCCGGCAAAGGTTGCCCCGCAGGATTCAGAGACCTGGAAAGCGGCCCGCCAACAACGTCTCTGGTATCCCGCCGAGTGGCAAAGCCACCCTTTCGCGGGCGGGGCCCGCTCCCACAAGGGCTCGTATCGGTGTTCATGGCGGCGGGCATTGACTATAATTGCCGCCCTTCAAAGTATGCGGCCCGGGCCGGCAAGGCCGGCCGTTGGCCAAAAAGTCTTTATAAAGAGGATGTTATGCAGGTTTCCGTAGAAACGACATCAGGTCTGGAACGCCGTTTGACCGTGGGTGTACCCGCGGAAAAAGTGGATTCCGCGGTGGACACCAAGCTGCGCGAGGCCCAGCAAAGCGTTCGCCTGAACGGCTTCCGTCCCGGCAAGGTGCCGATGCGCGAAGTGAAACGTCGCTTCGGTGATGCGGTGCGTAACGAGGTCCTCGCCGACGTGATGCGCGAATCCTTTATTGAAGCCGTGGAGCAGGAATCGCTCCAGCCGGCCGGTATGCCCGGTTTCGAGGCGACCAAAAACGAGTCCGGCCAGGACCTGGAATTCGTCGCCACGTTCGAGGTGTATCCGGATGTGGAGCTGGCGCCGCTGGACGGTATTGAAGTCGAGAAGCCGGTGACCGAAATCACCGATGCCGATGTGGACCAGATGATCGAGACGCTGCGTGAGCAACGCTCCGATTACGAAGCCGTGGACCGCGCCGCGGAAACCGGCGACCGGGTCAATCTGGACTTCAAAGGTCTCAAGGACGGCGAAGCGTTCGAAGGCGGCAGCGCCGAAGGCCAGAACCTGGAGCTGGGCTCCGGCCAGATGATCCCGGGCTTCGAGGACGGCATCGTCGGCATGAAGCCGGGTGAAGAGAAAGAAATCGACGTGACCTTCCCGGAGGACTATCAGTCTGAAGAGCTGAAAGGCCAGGCGGTGGTGTTCCAGATCAAGGTTAACGGTGTGGAAGCCAAGCAACTGCCGGAAGTGGACGCGGAGTTCATGAAGGCGTTCGGCGTCGAAGACGGCGACCTGGACAAGTTCAAAGCGGAAGTGCGCAACAACATGGAGCGCGAGCTGAAGAACGCGGTCTCCGGCAAGGTCAAGGAGCAGGTCATGGACGGTCTCGCCCAGGCCCACGAGTTCGACCTGCCCGAAGCTCTGGTGAAGCAGGAAATCGACCGTCTGCGTCAGCAGATGGTGCAGCAGTTCGGCGGCGGCCAGCAGTTCGATGCCTCGATGCTGCCCGAAGAGCTGTTCCGTGAGCAGGCACAGCGCTCCGCGCGTCTCGGCCTGGTGGTACGGTCGATCCTCGAGAAGCATGAGATCAAGCCGGACGCGGATCGCGTCAAGGCGCGGGTGGAAGAGATCGCGTCCCAGTACGAACAGCCCGAGGAAGTGGTCAATTGGGTTTACAGCAACCCCCAGCAACTGCAGCAGATCGAGGGTGCGGTGCTGGAAGAGCAGGTGGTCGATTTCGTGCTTGAGTCCGCCAAGGTGGAAGAGAAGAGCATGGCCTACCAGGATGCGGTAAAACCGCGCGACCAGCAGGGCTGATAAACCAGTTCTGGTGTCGGCCGCGCCCGGAAACGGGCCGGTCGGGAAGACCTCCGACGTACCGGAAAACGGTATTTCGGAGGTTTTTTTGTTCTATAAGGGCGCTTTTGTGCAACTTTTGCGCAGTTGAACGCCATATTAGCCTGCCTTTATAGACGCCTCACGGGGGCCACCTTACTATCGGGTAAACGTTGTGCCTTGTAACCGGACCGTTTCGCCCCAATACCCGTTCTCAGACCGCGGTATCCGGGCGACGCCCCGGAGGCGCCGGAGCGGGACACGCAGATAAAGGAAGCGCTAGATGATAGACCTGAGCCAGATCACCTCCGTGACGCCGGAGATGAAGACTTTGATGCAAGACCCGACCAATGTGGGTCTGGTCCCCGTGGTGATTGAGCAAACTTCCCGGGGCGAGCGTTCCTTCGATATTTATTCGCGCCTGCTTAAAGAGCGGGTGATTTTCATGGTCGGCCAGGTGGAAGATTACATGGCCAACCTGATCGTCGCTCAGATGTTGTTCCTGGAATCCGAGAACCCGGACAAGGACATCAATCTGTACATCAACAGCCCCGGCGGTTCGGTAACCGCGGGCATGTCGATTTACGACACCATGCAGTTCGTTAAACCGGCGGTATCCACCATGTGCATCGGCCAGGCGGCCAGCATGGGCGCGTTTTTGCTCGCCGCCGGCGAGAAAGGCAAGCGTTACGCGCTGCCCAACGCCCGGGTGATGATCCACCAGCCCCTCGGCGGTTTCCAGGGTCAGGCCTCGGACATCGAGATCCATGCCCGTGAAATCCTTAAGATTAAAGAGGATCTCAACCGCATGCTGGCCGACCATACCGGTCAGCCGTTGGAGGTGGTTGAGCGCGATACCGACCGGGATAACTTCATGGATGCTACCCAGGCCAAGGAATACGGTTTGGTGGACGAAGTGCTCAGCCGTCGCTGAGCCCGCCGGAACGGCGTATGAAAGGCGACCGAATGGCGGTCGCCGGGGTGTGAGCGGGCTTGAAAAAAGCGCGCCCGCCCTGCATCTTCAAAGTGAATATAAGGTTTCAGAGGCGATTCGATGACCGATAACACCGGAAAGGGCGACGACGGCAAACTGCTGTACTGCTCGTTCTGCGGCAAGAGCCAGCACGAAGTCCGCAAACTGATCGCGGGTCCGTCGGTCTTTATTTGCGACGAGTGCGTGGATCTCTGCAACGACATCATCCGCGAAGAGGTCCAGGAAGAGACCGGTGACAGCGGCGACGAGCGTCTGCCCAAGCCCCAGGAAATCAAAACCACCCTGGATGACTACGTGATCGGTCAGGAGCGCGCCAAGCGGGTCCTGTCGGTAGCCGTCTACAACCACTACAAGCGTCTCGGCAGCCAAGGCCGCAGCCGCGAGGAAGTGGAGCTGGGCAAGAGTAATATTTTGCTTATCGGGCCGACCGGCAGTGGTAAAACCCTGCTCGCCGAGACCCTGGCGCGCCTGCTCAATGTGCCTTTCACGATCGCCGACGCCACCACGCTTACCGAAGCGGGTTATGTGGGCGAGGATGTGGAAAACATTATCCAGAAGCTGTTGCAGAAGTGTGACTACGACGTGGACAAAGCCCAGCGCGGTATTGTCTATATCGACGAAATCGACAAGATTTCGCGCAAGTCCGACAATCCGTCGATCACTCGCGATGTCAGCGGTGAGGGCGTGCAGCAAGCCCTGCTCAAATTGATTGAAGGTACTGTCGCGTCAGTGCCGCCCCAGGGCGGTCGCAAGCATCCGCAGCAGGAATTCCTGCAAGTCGACACCTCCAACATTCTGTTCATCTGCGGCGGCGCCTTCGCCGGCCTGGATAAGGTGATCCGTGATCGTTCCGAGAAGGGCGGTATCGGTTTCTCCGCCGAGGTGAAGAGCAAGGACACCGCGTTGACCATGGGCGAGACCCTGGCCGGCGTTGAGCCGGAGGATCTGGTCAAGTACGGCCTGATTCCGGAATTCATCGGCCGCCTGCCGGTGATCGCCACGCTGGAGGAGTTATCCGAGGAAGCGCTGGTGCAGATTCTTACCGAACCGCGTAACGCTCTGACCAAACAGTACGTGCGCCTGTTCGAGATGGAAGGCGTGGAGCTGGACTTCCGCGATGATGCCCTGAGGGCGGTGGCCCGCAAGGCCATGGAGCGTAAGTCCGGCGCCCGGGGGCTGCGTTCCATCCTGGAAGCGGTGCTGTTGGACACCATGTATCAGGTGCCGTCACTGGACGGCGTCGCCAAGGTGGTGATCGACAGCGCTACCATCGACGGTGAGTCGGAACCGCTTCTGATTTACGAGAACAGCGAGCAAACGTCCAGGGTCGCGCCGGATTAATCCGCGCGACCGTTTGATGGTCGTAAACCAACAAAGGGGCGATACGTGCTGAAAGATATTCCGTTGCTGCCACTGCGTGATGTGGTGGTTTATCCGCATATGGTGATCCCGCTGTTCGTGGGCCGGGAAAAGTCCATTGCGGCCCTGGAAGCCGCCATGGCCAGCGACAAACAGATCATGCTGGTGGCGCAACGCAATGCGTCCGACGATGACCCCGCGGAAAGCGATATTTACCGCGTGGGCACCGTGTCCACCATTCTGCAAATGCTGAAGCTGCCCGACGGCACCGTGAAAGTGCTGGTGGAAGGGGGAGCCCGGGGCCACCTGAGCAAGGCCCGTTTCAGTGAAGAAGGCGGCGTCGCCGATGTCCGTGAACTGGACAACCAGATGCCCTCGGAAAGCGAACAGGACGCGCTGTCCCGTTCTCTTCTCGCCAAGTTCGAGGAATACGTCAAACTCTCCAAGAAAGTAGCGCCGGAAATCATGAATTCGGTGTCTTCCATCGATGAAGTCAGCCGGCTTGCCGACACCATTTCCGCCCATCTGCAACTCAAGCTTGAGGAAAAGCAGGACGTGTTGGAAATGGTCGATGTGCGTGAGCGGGTCGAACATCTGGTGGCGCTGATGGAATCCGACATGGACGTGCTGAAAGTGGAAAAGCGCATCCGTGGCCGGGTAAAAAAGCAGATGGAGAAGAGCCAGCGCGAGTATTATCTGAACGAGCAAATGAAGGCGATTCAGAAAGAACTCGGCGATCTGGACGACAGTGGCAACGAGCTGGAGGATCTAGAAAAGAAGATCGATAACTCCGGCATGCCCAAGGACGCCAAGGAAAAATCCAAGAACGAGCTGAATAAACTGCGCATGATGTCACCAATGTCCGCCGAGGCCACGGTGGTGCGCAGCTATCTGGATTGGATGACCTCGGTGCCGTGGAAGAAACGCAGCCGGGTACGTCATGATCTGGCCCACGCCAAGGAAATTCTCGATCAGGACCATTACGGCCTGGAAGAGGTGAAAGAGCGAATTCTGGAATTTCTCGCCGTGCAAAGCCGGGTCGGCAAGGTCAAAGGCCCGGTGCTTTGTCTGGTGGGCCCGCCCGGTGTCGGCAAGACGTCGCTGGGGCAGTCGGTGGCGCGCGCCACCAACCGCAAATTCGTGCGTATGGCCCTTGGCGGTGTGCGCGATGAGGCCGAGATTCGTGGTCACCGGCGCACTTACATCGGGTCGCTGCCGGGCAAAGTGGTGCAAAAGCTGTCCAAGGTGGGCGTTCGTAACCCGTTGTTCTTGCTCGATGAAGTGGACAAGATGGGCATGGACATGCGCGGCGACCCGGCCTCGGCGCTGCTGGAAGTGCTTGATCCGGAGCAGAACCACACTTTCAGTGACCACTATCTGGAAGTGGACTATAACCTGTCCGAAACCTTGTTTATCTGCACGTCGAATTCCATGAATATTCCGGCACCGCTGCTGGATCGCATGGAAGTGATTCGTCTGCCCGGTTATACCGAAGACGAAAAAATCAATATTGCCTCGCAGTATTTGATCCCCAAGCAGATTAAATCCAACGGTCTGCGTGACGATGAATTGGTGCTCGATGAAAAGGCGCTGCAGTTTATTGTTCGCCATTACACCCGGGAGTCGGGTGTGCGTGGGCTGGAGCGGGAAATCAGCAAAGTCTGCCGAAAGGTGGTAAAGGAAAATTTGCTGGAAAAAGAGAACCGCACCATTACCATTACGCCTGAAAACGCTGATCATTATCTGGGCGTGCGCAAATATGACTACGGTCGTGCCGAAGAGCAGAATCAGGTTGGTCAGGTTACCGGCCTGGCGTGGACTTCGGTGGGCGGTGAGCTGCTGACGATTGAAGGCGTGTCCACCCCGGGTAAGGGACGGGTGACCACCACCGGGTCCCTCGGTGATGTAATGCAGGAATCGATTCAGGCGGCCTGGACAGTGGTTAAAAGCCGCTCGGGCAACCTCGGTGTGCGCCGCCGGCAGTTGGAGCGTAACGATCTGCACATCCACGTCCCCGAGGGTGCCACACCGAAAGACGGGCCCAGCGCCGGTGTCGGTATGTGCACCGCCATGGTGTCGGTGCTGACCGGTATTCCGGTGCGAGCCGACGTGGCGATGACCGGTGAAATCACCTTGCGTGGCCAGGTACTTTCGATTGGCGGGCTTAAAGAAAAATTGCTGGCTGCTCATCGAGGCGGTATAAAAACCGTGCTGATTCCGCAGGAAAACGAGCGGGACCTGAAGGAAATTCCGGAGAAGATTAAAGAAGCTCTGGATATCCGGCCGGTAAAATGGATCGACCAGGTGTTGGAGGTGGCATTGACGCATACCCCCACGCCATTGAGTGAGGCCGAAGTTGAAGAAGACCTTGCTCTGGCCGAAGAAAAAGCGCAGAAGGGTTCGGAGCGTCCCAGTACCCATTGAACCAACCGGGTTGGGAAACGTCTGAAGAACACTTCGGCGACTTTGTTGTTCGCCTTTAAATGATTGATCAAAAAGGTTTTTTACTTTTATCCAAGCTGGTGTGAATGCGCTTATCCTTCCTTGACGCCCCTTAGGCCCATTGGTATAAAGGCGGCTTCGTCATAAGGAGAGTGCATCGCGCCTCGACCATAAAACCGGGAAATAGAAAAGGGGAATTTTGTGAATAAATCCGAACTGATTGACGCCATCGCCGCGGCTTCTGATATCTCCAAGGCCGATGCGGGTCGCGCGCTGGATGCCACTCTGGACGCCGTAACCGGTGCTCTGAAGAAAGGCGACAGTGTTTCTTTGGTGGGCTTCGGTACTTTTTCCGTGAAGCAGCGCGCCGCACGTGAAGGTCGTAATCCGCAGACTGGCGAGACCATCAAGATCGCCGCCGCCAACGTACCGGGCTTCAAGGCGGGCAAGGCGTTGAAAGACGCCGTGAACTGATCTGGCTTCAGGAGCGGTAGTTCAGCTGGTTAGAATACCGGCCTGTCACGCCGGGGGTCGCGGGTTCGAGTCC
>Ga0206123_10000216_pt1 | contig 55767 bp, 71 predicted proteins | sample Helgoland_Spring_2_FD_160086 | JGI IMG/M metagenome (GOLD analysis project Ga0206123, IMG submission 160086) | Pelagic subsurface seawater microbial communities from Kabeltonne, Helgoland, North Sea - Helgoland_Spring_Bloom_20160316_1 | ecosystem: Environmental > Aquatic > Marine > Epipelagic ...
AGAGAGACTAAACTAGCCTTACTAGAACATGCTGACTCAATAGAGAAGGTACGTGGTGAGATAATACTAGCAGAAGCTTCATCAGGTAACTGGTTGACTGCTTCTTGGAGACCTCTTCTAATGCTAATCGTTATAGCTATCATAGCTGTTAACTATTTAGTATTCCCTATAATAGCAATCGCTTATCCAGAGATTATGAACAATGTATTGGAATTACCCGATCAACTCTGGAATCTATTAACTCTTGGTGTTGGAGGCTACGTTGTTGGTCGCTCTGGTGAGAAGATGGTAGACAAGTGGACAAACCCAAGTAAAGGAAAATAGATGTTAGGATACTGTTGGACAGACAAGGATAAGCCTTGTGGTAAATGTTTTGGATGTTGGAACTTAGACCCTGCATCTATATCAGCTACTTTTAAACTAAAGAGTGGTACAGTGTTAACTTCAATATGCTTATTCGATTATTAATATTAAAACTAGGAGAGAATTATGAATAGTAACCCATTTAAGTCATTAGACACAAACCCTACAGGACTAGTTCGTAACTGGTTATCTGTAACACCTGCTGATGGTGCAGACAACGTAGGTACTAATAATGTAGCTATAGGTCTTTATATAACTGTAGCAGGTGATGTTACGTTTACAGATATAGACGGACTAGACGTTACAGTAACAGTTCCTGCTAACTTCGTACTTACTTGTTCAGTATCTAGAGTTAAAGCAACAGGTACTACAGCAACAGGTATATTTGCACTGATCTCGGCTTAAGGATAGCTAAATGCCAACTATAAGTTTATCAGCATCAATACGTTCTCACCTAAGGTCTTCTGGGGCTTCAGAGGCTTATGTAGACTCCTATATAGTAAACTCTCTTAGTCCTGACTTTGTTCTTGACTTTAAGGGCTCAGCATATAGAACAGGTGGAACAAGTACTTCTCTCAGCTCTGCTGTCACACATGCTCGTGGTTCATCAGCTACAATGGTAGATAGCTCTGGTAATCTTGTTACTGTTGGTAGCAATGTACCTAGAGCAGGACATCATATACATAATGGTTCTACTTGGGTAAACGAAGGTATACTTCATGAAAGTGAGACTAGAACTAACTTGTTATTAAACTCTGGTACACTAGCTACTCAAAACGTTACTCTTACTGCTGTACCAACTACTCTAAGCTTTACAGGAACAGGTTCAGTTACTATTTCTGGTGTAACTACAAATGGTACAGGTACTGGTGAAGAGAACAGAGTTAGCTTTACCTTTACTCCAGCAGCAGGTTCAATAAGCATAATAGCATCAGGAACAGTTACAAATGCACAGTTAGAAGTTGGTCGAACAGTATCTAGTTACATCCCAACATCAGGTTCAACTGTAACAAGGGCAGCTGATACATTGACTATCCCTGCAGCTAACATGCCTTATAACTCTACTAATATGTCTATCCAGATGGATGGAAAGATGACTTATGCTGATACTGGTGTCTCCACAGAAGTTAGACCGTATCGTTGGCGACTAAATTCAAATAACTACATTTTGGTTGATATATCAACAGTCGGAGGTAGAACAGGACAACCTCTCTTCAAACAAAGACACGTAACCTCTGGTCTTGACCAAATCGTTGGTGCGTTCCCTGGAGTAGCTGCAGGTACTAACATTGTGTTTAACATAGCCTCCCGTCATGGCTCTTCGTTTCTAAACGGTGCTAAAGAAGGTGGCTTACTAACGGCTAATAACACACCTACAGATCTTCCAAATCTATCAAGTACTAACCTAGAGCTTGGTCAAAAGTTTATGGGTACAATAGCTCAGTTTGTAATGTGGGATGAAGACTTAACAGACTCAGGTATCATTGAAGCTTCAACCGTATAAAGAAAGAGATTATAATGCCTAGTACTCCTGGATATAAAAGAGATTATAAAAGAGAGCGTGCTCTTCAACTTAAATCACCTAAGTCTAACTTAGCAGCTAATGCTTCGCGTAAGGCAGCTAGACGTATGTTAGAAAAGGGTGGACTAGTTAAAAAGGGAGATGGTAAAGATGTTGATCATAAGAACCGTAACCCTAATGATAACTCAGCAAAGAACCTAAGAGTACAGCCTAAAGGAACTAATCGTAGCTTCTCTCGTAAGGCACAGGCTCACAAATATAACAAGGGTGGATATGTAGCATGCGGTGCTTCTAACCCTGGAACTCATAAGAGGAATAAGTAATGGATTTAAGTAAGTGTAAAGATGCATTGAAGAAGCTTGGTTATACTGTAACAGCAGATCAAGTAGTCAACAGCAGAGGTGACGTAATGGGCCAGTGTGACCCTTACGGTTCTTTCGACTCTCACGTTAAAGAGATAATGGATATTGTTTATCCTCCTAAGAAAGTTAAACCACATACTGATATGTCGAACCCTCCTAAGGTTGCTAAGAAAGAAACAAAGAAAATGAAACGTGCTAGAACAGAGAAGGGTCACTATATAGCAGACGACCCATCTACTCCAGACGTTAACGAAGCTTGGAAAGAAGTAAAGTAATGACAAAGAGAACCCTCACAGAGAAGCAAGAGTTATTCTTAGCTGTTCTATTTGAACAGGCAGAGGGAGACCCTTTGATGGCTAAGAAGCTAGCAGGATACTCAGACAACGTTTCAACTTCATCAATAACAGCTTCACTAGTAGACGAGATAGCAGAACTTACACGTAAGTTTATAGCTCAGTCTTCAACTAAAGCAGCATATACAATGTTCAAAGTAATGGGCGATGTAGATATGTTAGGTGCTAAAGAAAAGATGACTGCTGCTAAAGACATTATGGATAGAGCAGGATTTGTTAAAACAGAAAAGGTGGAAGTATCTACTGTAGAACCAGTATTCATTCTACCTGCTAAGAAGGAAGAATAGTATGGTTGAATATAGAGGTGAGAAGTTTGCAGGTTATAATAAACCTAAACGTACTCCTAAACACCCAACTAAGTCTCACGTAGTTCTTGCTAAAGAGGGTACTACAATTAAGATGATTAGATTTGGTGAGCAGGGTGCTAAGACTGCAGGTAAACCTAAAGCAGGTGAGTCTGATAAGATGAAGAAGAAAAGAGCATCATTCAAAGCTAGACATGGTAAGAACATTGCTAAAGGCAAGATGAGTGCAGCTTACTGGGCTGATAAAGCTAAGTGGTAGAATGTGATACTTGCCGTATAGAAGTAAGTACAAAGGGCATTAAGGTAGACAGCAGTACAGGTAACTTATACCTAGAAGCAAGTATCTTAGTATTAGTACTAGCAGTTCTATATATAGGTAAGAAATTAGTAGATAAGTACTTGACAAACTAATGTGTGTGTGATATAAAGATGGCTAGAAAACAAGCTCCAACATTAACTGCTATTCCCATAGACCAAGCATGGAAGATTCCTAAGAGAGGTTTAGACGGAGAGTACTACCCAATAGTAAGAGTAGGTAGACATATTCCTTTTGGATATGAGCAAGATGAAGGTGATAAAGATATACTTCAACCAATCCCCGAACAACTAGAAATGTTAGAGATGGCTAAGAAGTACTTGAAAGAGTACAGTCTCCGACTAGTAGCCAGATGGCTTACAGAACAATCGGGTAGATATATTTCACATGTAGGATTAAACAAACGTGTCAGCATCGAAGAAAAACGAAGGTATACGGCCTCAGCCCATAGAGACTATGCAAGGCGCTACCAAGAAGCAAGTGAAAAAGCGAGAGTCATCGAAGAAGAAAGACTCGGTGGTAGAAGTACAAGAAAGCTCGATAGAGACGACTGAACCAACCCCTACCTACGCACAACCTAAACCAGAGCCTATTGATGTCAAGAAAGCACAAGACATTATCTTTGCTCCTAATCCTGGACCTCAGGAAGACTTCCTAGCTTCTAATGAGCAGGAAGTTTTATACGGTGGAGCAGCAGGTGGTGGTAAATCATATGCGATGGTTGCAGACCCAGTACGTTACTTTAACAATGGACAGTCTAGAGGATTGTTAGTTAGACGTAGTACAGAAGAATTAAGAGAACTTATCTCAGTATCTAAACAGTTATACCCAAGGGCTATTCCAGGTATTAAGTTTATGGAAAGAGATAAGACTTGGGTAGCTCCTAGTGGTGCTACTTTATGGATGTCATATCTTGATAGAGATGATGATGTTATGAGATACCAGGGACAGGCTTTTAACTGGATAGGACTCGATGAGCTTACACAGTGGCCTTCCCCTTTTGCTTGGAACTACATGAGATCACGTCTACGTGCTACTAGTGCTTCTAAGCTACCTCTTTATATGAGAGCAACAACAAACCCTGGTGGCCCAGGACACTTCTGGGTTAAGAAGACCTTCATAGACCCTGCTCCTGCTAATACATCTTTCAACGCTACTGATGAGCATGGTGAAGTAATCGAATGGCCTAAAGGACACTCAAGAGAAGGTGAGCCTTTATTTAAACGTAGGTTTATACCTGCTAACTTGTTTAACAATCCATACTTAGCAGAAGATGGAATGTATGAAGCAAACCTACTATCAATGCCTGAGCATCAACGTAGACAGTTGTTAGATGGTGATTGGAGTATATCAGAAGGTTCAGCCTTTAGTGAGTTCAGTGTTAAGAAGCATGTAATACCACCATATGATATACCAGATAGTTGGGCTAAGTTTAGAGCATGTGACTACGGTTACGGTTCGATGACAGCAGTATTATGGTTTGCTGTAGCTCCTGATGAACAGATAGTTATATACAGAGAGTTATATGTTAATAAGACTACTGCTTCTGATTTAGCAGATATGATTATAGAGATAGAAAAAGGTGAACGTATAAGATACGGAGTACTCGATAGCTCTTTGTGGCACAATCGAGGAGACACAGGACCTAGCTTAGCAGAGCAAATGATTCAAAAGGGTTGTCGTTGGAGACCATCAGATAGATCAAAAGGCTCACGTATAGCAGGTAAGAACGAAATACACAGACGACTTCAAGTAGATGAGTTTACAGAACAACCTAGAATAGTCTTCTTTAATACTTGCCGTAACATAATATCAGAATTACCCTCTCTTCCTCTTGATAAGAACAATCTAGAAGATGTAGATACTAAGAGTCCCATAGACCACGGTTATGATGCTCTACGATACGGTCTAATGACTAGACCAAGATCATCACTTTGGGATTATGACCCTTCTACACAACGATCAGGCTTTCAGATGTCTGACCCCACATTTGGCTACTAAGGAATAAAACATGGATGAGTACGAAATGGACGAACAAGTAATGGAAACTATCATGGATGATGCAGAATCTTCCTTTGTAGATGACATAAATGAAGGCGATACAACAGATGAGCCAGTAGGTAAGGTAGTTTCATACGTTACTGAACGTTTTAAGAGAGCTGAGACAGCTAGATACACTGATGAAGAGCGTTGGGTTAAGTCTTACCGTAACTACAGAGGTATATATGGCCCTGATGTGCAGTTTACAAGCACTGAGAAGTCTAGAATCTTTGTTAAAGTTACTAAAACTAAAGTATTAGCTGCATATGGTCAGTTAGTAGAGGTTTTATTCGGTAATAACAAGTTCCCTATCTCCATTGACCCTACAACTCTACCAGAAGGCATAGCAGAATCTATGCATTTTGAGTCTAACCCAGATATGCAAGCAGCCAAGGCTGACAAAGCTCCTACAATTAGCCCTGAGGACGCTAAATTACGCCCAGGAGAGACTATCCCAGACCTTATGGAACGATTAGGTGGAATGGCTGATGATTTAGCTCCAGTGGCTGATATTATGGAGGAAGGTGAAGGTAGAACTGCTACTGAAGTTACCGTACATCCTGCAATGGTAGCTGCTAAGAAGATGGAAAAGAAGATACATGACCAATTAGAAGAATCAGGTGCATCTAAGAAGCTTAGAACAGCTGCATTTGAATGTGCTTTGTTTGGTACAGGCGTTATGAAGGGCCCTTTTGCTGTAGATAAAGAATATCCTAATTGGGATGACGAAGGTAACTATAAACCTCGTGTTAAAACAATGCCTCAGTGTGATGCTGTTTCAGTATGGAACTTCTACCCAGACCCAGACGCTAATTCAATGGATGAAGCTGAGTATGTAGTAGAACGTCACAAGATGTCTAAGTCACAACTACGTGCACTTAAGAAACGTCCATTCTTCCGTAAGAACGCTGTTGATATGGCAATGGGTTATGGTCAGTCCTATACTAAAGAGTGGTGGGAACAGGCTATGGAAGACGATGCACAACAAACAGCTACAGAACGATATGAAGTACTTGAGTTCTGGGGTTATGTAGATACAGAAGTATTAGAAGACCATGATGTTGATATTCCATCAGAACTAAAAGATGTAGATCAGCTTAACTGTAACATCTGGATTTGTAATGGACAAGTAATCCGTTTAGTAATGAATCCATTTAACCCACAGGTTATACCTTACTACGCAGTACCATACGAAGTAAACCCTTACTCATTCTTTGGAGTTGGTCTAGCTGAGAACATGGATGATACACAATCTCTAATGAATGGCTTTATGAGAATGGCTGTAGACAATGCTGCTTTATCAGGTAACTTATTAATTGAAGTAGATGAGAACAACCTAACTCCAGGTCAGAACCTAGATATATACCCTGGAAAAGTCTTCCGTAGAAACGGTGGGGCTCCAGGTCAAGCCATCTTCGGTACTAAGTTCCCTAACGTATCTAATGAGAACATGCAGATGTTTGATAAGGCTCGTCAGTTATCTGATGAATCAACTGGTCTACCTAGCTTTGCTCACGGTCAGACAGGTGTATCTGGTGTTGGACGTACAGCGTCTGGTATCTCTATGCTTATGTCAGCAGCTAACGGCTCTGTAAGAACAGTTATCAAGAACGTAGACGACTATCTATTAGGTCCTCTAGGTAAATCATTCTTCTCCTTTAACATGCAATTTGATTATGACCCAGAGATCAAGGGTGATCTAGAAGTTAAAGCACAAGGTACATCATCATTAATGGCTAACGAAGTTCGTAGTCAACGATTAATGCAGTTCTTACAAGTAGTACAGAACCCTGCTTTAGCACCATTTGCTAAGATGGATTATGTTATACGTGAGATTGCTGAGTCAATGGACTTAGATGCTGATAAGGTTGCTAACAGTTTATCTGAAGCAGCAGTACAAGCTGAGATATTAAGAAAGTTCCAAGAAGCTAACCCACCAGAAGTAGACCCTAATGCAGAAGCAGCAGCAATGCAAGCAGCTATGGGTGCTAGTGGAGGAGCTCCAGGAGCAGGTGCAATAGGTGTAGGTGGGGCTCCAGTCCCAGGTGAACAAGGTTTCTCAGGTAACACTGGCGAAACACCAATATAATCTTATAGGAGAATAGATTACAATGAGTAGTACAAGATTAACCAATAGAGAAGTCGTAAGTAGTACGTCTACACACCTTCAAACACTAAACCAGATGACTAGTAAAGGTGTCATCTATGTTGAAGAAGATACTGGAAGAATGGTATTAGGTGATGGTGTTCGTAACTATAACGATATCCCTTCTAATGTCTTATCAGCAGATAACGCTACATTCTTATCTCATTGGAGATACGATGAACCTACACGTAGACTTGTTTCTGATAAAGCTATTGAAACAACACTTAACTCATTATTCTTAGGTGAGCAACATAAGATGTCTTCTGGTTCAGAGAACATCTACTTTACTAACCTAACATCTGACATTAACTTCTTCCCTATGTGGGGTGGTCTTAAAGATCAGTCTATATCAGTCAACAGAGACTCTACAGGCTTCATACCTCCTTCTGGGCGTGTATACACCGATATGTTCTCACTGCCTCTTGGTGGCTCTCCTAACCCCCTTACAAGCGTAGGGTATGATGGTGATAACTACTTCGGTATTAATATCTCTGGTTTAGGTATTACTACAATCGCTGCTGAGACAGTTGGTCCAGAAATAAGACTTGAGTACCGTATTGTAATCAATGGTAAACAAGTATACATGCAAGAACTACCTAGAGCAGCTGCTCGTTCTACTGCAGGTGCTACTATATACCCTGGTGATACTATTGAGTGGTTCTTTGACCACCCTGTAGATGTAAAAGCAGGTACTACACTAAGAGCTTCTATTTATAAAGTACGCAACTCTGATGATGCTGACTTAGGTGTATTCCAAGTTCGTCAAGGTGACACTGTAGACCCTAACACTGGATTATACAGATACCAAGCAACAGTACATAACAGGTTGTATGAAGACAAAGACCTAGAACTAATCTCACCATACTTGAAGTATAAAGCTATGGACTTTAGTGTTGATTCAACAGGTACTTCTATCTTACTTAAAGACCTTACTTTAGCTTCTGGCTCACAGATGCTTATACCTCACAACATTAACACAATACAAGCTATTGCTAATGGTACTGAGATTAAGATTATGGTTAAAGATGGAGCTAAGATTCTTATAGAGTCTTTACCAGTTAGTGGTGTAAGTATCAATGGTACTTTAGTAAACTCTGTATTAGCTAACGCTGTAACAGAATTAAATAACTTATTTACTAACACACTAAGCTTTGCTTCACAGGGTAACGCTGTAACTGCTTTTGCTATCAGTGGCGATGACCTAACTTTAACTCTTGCTGATTCTACCTCTTATACTGTTGATATAACTACACTTGGTGTGGATACAAACAGCTTTGTAGCTAGTGGTGCTTTAAGTGGTACAGACCTTGTTCTTACCATGAGTGATGCATCTACAGTAACAATAGATGTAACTAACATGATTAACGGCTCTACAATGAGTGCAGTAAATGATGAATGGTATATATCTTACGGTGCTAACGCTAACTCACCAGTTTCATCAGATATAGTAGATACTACACTAGTGGGTGGTACTGAAGTACGTTTACAAGGTCCATACTACTTTGGTCAATCTTTACTTAAAGGTTCTGAGTTTAAGTTTAACATGCAGACAGGTAATCAACTTCGTTTGGGTATCTGGGATGGTGCTGAAGTAGCGACTTCTTACACTGGAAGTCCTTCTATGGCAGAAGCTACTAACTGGAACACAGTGTTTAGCTTTGCTAACGGTTCTGGTAAGTTCACAAGCTCTACTAACACAGATGTAACAACATACCATGCAAGTGGTTATACAGCAGTACAAAACGCTCCTATGTCTCTTAGATTCGGAAACGATGGTCACTTAACACTAATTGACTTGACTGGTGGTACTGAGACTATTGTAGCTAAGACACTTATTGCTTTAACTGTTACTTCTTTCAACTTACAGTTTGGTGGATTCAACAACTCAATCTTCCCTAACGGTATCATTAAAGATAGTGGATGGTCTATCGTACATGACTTCGATAACTCAGAAGCAGGTATAGTAAACGGTATAGAAGACCATACAGTACTTAAGTCAGACATTTCTATTCTCCCTGGAGAGAAGATTATGTTTATGCTTGATGAAGTAGGTCAAGGTGATTTCTTTGGTACAGATTATAGTGCGGCTTCTACAGGCGTTGCTACAGCTGAAGAACAGTTAGACGGTACATTCATATACCAGACTAATGAAGCTATTGTATTTGATACTGCTCAAAATGCTTCAGATTGGAATGCAAATACAAACGCACCTAATTACTTCTATAACGCAAACCTAAACCAATACAGAGACGGTGGTGCTGGAACTATTCAAGGTATGTTTAGTTTACGATACACAACAGATAACACAATTACACTTTTTGATGAAGACTCTAATGTTAAGATTGCTACACGGAAAGTAAACGGTGACGGAACTACTCCTTTACACCTATTCTTTGGTGTTAGAGGAAACAGAGCTTATTACTCTATTCCAGAGATATCTAAGCAATCTATTACAGGTGGCTCACAGCCTAACCTAACATTCGCACCTGACGTATCTGACCAAGCATTTACTGTAGAAGAGAACACAGCATTTAACTTCCAGATAGCACTAGATGCTAACTCTGATATTGTTAACATGTATGGTGAAAGTGATGCTCCAAGTTGGGCAGTACTAAACCAAGTAACAGGACAGCTCATTGGTACTTCAGCTGCATTCACAGGCTCTAGTGACGCTTATGTCATTAACTGTAAAGCGGCTAATGCTATCGGTGGTATAACTAACTTTACTGTAACTATCAACGTAACAGAAGCTGCTTACACTAACTCAAAGTCTTTAGACTTAGACGGTTCAACCAACTGGCTTCAAGGTAATCCTATTAACATGACTGCTCTAGAACGAGCAACTAACGGTGACGGTAGTGCTTGGACTGTATCTATGTGGGTTAAACCGGATACATCAAATACAAGTGCACAAGCTTTATTTGTTTATGGTGCAGGAGATGATTACAACGGTGGAGCTATTACTCTAAAGCAAACGGGTGGTACAAGCTTAGTCTTTACCTACGGTACTGTGTACGACAACATACTATTCGTTCAACCTAATGCTTTTGTAAATAACACTTGGCGACATGTGATGATTACTTTTGATGGTGGAACTACAGGAAGCGTTCCTGCAGACTCTCTTGACTACACCAGTAGATTTACCTTTTATATTGACGGTTCAGCTGTAACACCTTTAGTCGCAAGTGCTACTAATGGTGGTTACGATGGAGCCTTAAGTGGTGCTAATCCATCTGATAATATCTTCAGAATAGGTAGGCAGAGTAACGTCCACAACAATTACTACGATGGTATAATTAACCAAGTAGCTATTTGGGATACAGACCAGTCTGCTAACGTAGCAACTATCTACAACTCTGGTGTTGCACAAGACTTAAGCCTATTGGCTGTAGCTCCAACACATTACTACGAGATAGAGACTTCTGTAACAACTATAGCTGACATCGAAGGTTCAGCTCCTTTGACTGGTTATAACTTTGTAACTGGTGACTTAGTAACAGACGCTCCATAATAACTATTGACAGCTCCTAGTTTATGTGTTATAAGCTAGGGGTTATAGTCAACCGATAGGAACTTTAATGATTCTCAAACAATTAGTAAATGATAAAACACTGTACGATGCTTTTATAGAAGAGTTGGATATACGGATTAACTTCGCATATAAACAGTTAGAACAAAGGGATGAACCCTTGGAACTACACCGACTACAAGGTGAAATAAAAGCATTGCGTAGCTTGAAACAATTACGTGATAAAATCAACGGAGAGAGAACGGAGACATTTTAACAATGATGAAGAGTAAAAACAATAAGCTCTACGAAGAAGGTGGCTTAGCTACTGACGGTGTAGACGTAGACCCAGTGTCAGGTAATGATGTACCTCCTGGCTCTAACGCAGAAGATGTAAGGGATGATATCCCTGCACAGCTATCGTCTGGTGAGTACGTTGTACCTGCTGACGTAGTGAAGTACTTTGGTGTAGCTCACTTTGAGAAACTAAGAGCTAAAGCTAAAGACGGATTAGAAGGCATGGAAGAGGATGGACGTATGGGTGGAGAGCCTGTAGAAGAAGCTCCTGTAGGTGTGTCAGATGAAGATTTAATGAACCTAGATGGTTATGCAACAGGTGGAATGGTAATGAAAGACTCAGATGTAAATAGCATTATAGATCGTGTAAAGGCAGCTGCAAAGTCTGACCCTTCCGTATCTAATTTATTAAAAGCAAAAGGTATCTACATGCAAGATGACAATGTAGGTCCAGAAGTAAAAGGAATGGCAGGTCCTCGTAAGTTTAACGAAGGTGGTACTGCTGATCTAAACTCAACAGGTACAACAGGTAACTATAACCCTTACACTTATACCCCAGGATTCTCTGTAGAGTCAGGAACTACAGGTGCGGCTCCTACAACTGTAGGTGCTCCTGCAATTCCTACAGTGCCTACAACTCCTGTAGCTTCAGCTCCTGTTACATGTCCTCCAGGTTATGTATTAGACACAACTACTAACTCTTGTGTTCCAGAAGATAACAGAGACAGAGGAAGTAGCAGTAACAAACCTCAACATGATCCAGAAGCTTGGATGAAGAAGTATGACTACACAGACCCTGCTGTACTTATGGAACAATCATTAGATACACTCAACATGGGTGAAACAGATGAAGAAAAAGGTTTCTTAGAGAAAGCTGCAGGTGCAGTATCTGGATTCTTCGACAACGGTATCTTTGGTAAGATATTCAAGACACAGAAACATGCAGAAGTATTAGCTAACGCAGCTGTATTAGAATCACATGGTTACACAGACCAAGCTACTAAACTACGTGAAGCAGCAGGTGGATACGCTGAGTCTAACAAGTTAAAGTTAGGTGGGTTCTTTGACTCAACTACAACTCTAACTAAGATGGCTATGGGTCAGTATGGTCAGACTGAAATGATGAAAGGCAACTTCATGCCGTCAAATACATCATCATCAAGTAAACCTAAGTATGCTAGAGACATGACTGATGACGCAAGAGCATCACGTACTCGTGCAGCTACAGGTTCTGTAGACAAGACAGACGATGCAAGAGCTACACGTACTAAAGGTAAATCAAAAGCTCCAGTATACGCAAGACCTAGCATGAGTTCAAACAAACCTGCAGGTAAGTCTCCTATCGTTAAGAAGCCTGTATACGCTAGAGATACAACAGATGATGCAAGAGCAAAACGTACTAACAGCTCATCACCAGCTCCTAAACCTAAAGCTAGAACAGTTAGAACAAAAGCTAGCCCTAAAGTATCTAAGCCTAAGTATGCAAGAGATATGTATAACAAAGGTGGACTAGCTTCTAAACCAACTAAGAAGAAATAATAACACTAAAGGTGGGGGCGAACAGCCCTCATCACCTCCTAAATAACTAAGGCCACTCAGCTACGGCTGACCCCAACATAAACAAAAGGATGTATAATATGGCTCAAGATATGGTAAAGAAAATGGATACTGCAGAGGCAATGATGTCACGAGGCAGTAACTACGCAGTTAAACAAGCTCGTATGGATAAAGACGAAGCAGAATTAGCAGCTCTAGTAGCAGAGCATAACGGTGAAGAAGTAGAGACAGTAGAAGAAGCTGTTGAAGAAGTAGAAGAGGCTGTTACAGAAGAGCCAGTTGAGTTAGAAGAAGAAGAGTCTGATGAGAACTTAAGTAGAGAAGAGAAGTCCTTCAAGAAGCGTTATGGTGATCTCCGTCGTCATATGGCTGACAAAGAGAAGGAATGGAAAGAGCAGTTGGAAGAACAATCATCAGCACCTCTTCGAGCACCTAGTTCAGATGAAGACATTGAAGCATGGGCTGAGAAGTACCCAGACGTAGCAGCTATAGTAGAAACTATTGCATCTAAGAAAGCAGATGAGAAGTTTGCTGTAGCAGAAGAAAGACTACGTGAGTACGATGAAGCAGCTTATGAAGTTGAAAGAACTAAAGCAGAAACAACTATCCGTAAGTCACATGCAGACTTCGATGAGTTAAGAGACTCAGACAAGTTCCATGACTGGGTAGAAGACCAACCTAAATGGGTACGTGATGCCTTATATGAGAACTCAGATGATGCAGCTAGTGTTGTAAGAGTTATTGACTTGTATAAAGTAGACAACAACATGACCCCTGCAGCTAAGAAGAAAGCCACTAAGGATGCAGCTAAGACTGTAGCTAAGCGTGGAACACCTGCTGTAGACAGTGACGGTTCTGGTCAAATGATTAAAGAATCTCAAGTATCTAAAATGACTGATAAACAGTTTGAAGATAACTACGAGAAGATACAAGCAGCTATGGCTTCTGGTAAGTTCGTTTACGACGTATCAGGCAAAGCTCGTTAATACCAACATACTTAAATAAGTGCTTGACAGACAAGTACAAGTATGGTATAACTGTTGATGTCCTATTAGACCGATATGCAAGGTCATCTAGGGCATCTTCAAAGACTCACATTGAGTCATAGAACACTAATAAATCTCTAAGAATTACCTGATAATAAAGGCCCGATTAGTTAGACTGGCAAGTTGACCTAATTGCACCCTTGAAAGCTCAGCCCCTTATCTAGATTGTTTTAGGTTCATTTAACCGAGATACAATTAAGTATCTTTATTACTAGCCAAACATCATAAAGGATATTAATCATGGCTTTTGCAGCAGAATCAGGACATACAAACCTGCCAAATGGTAACTTCTCTTCAGTTATCTATTCAAAGAAAGTACAACTTGCTTTCCGTAAGAAGAGCATTTGTAACGACATCACTAACTCAGACTATTTCGGTGAAATAGCTTCTCAAGGTGATACAGTTAAAATCATCAAAGAACCTGAGATTTCAGTATCAGAGTACAAACGTGGAACACAGATTGCTCCACAAGATTTGGACGATGCAGACTTCTCTCTAACAGTTGATAAAGCAAACTACTTTGCATTTAAGATCGACGATATCGAAGAAGCACACAGCCATGTAAATTTCATGGACTTAGCAACTAACCGTGCTGCGTTCCGTTTAGCTGACCAATTAGATCAAGAAGTTCTTGGTTACTTGTCAGGTTACAAACAGTCTGCTTTACATGCAAACGCTGACGCAGTTAACAACATCGTTAACGGTACTAAAGCTGACTCAACAGCAGGTTCTGACGAACTATTAACTTCAATGAAGTTGAAGAAGTCTGACTTCGGTAACATCACAACAGCATCAGCAGCTGACCACTCAATCCCAGTAGCAGCACGTCTACCAGGAGCGACTGCTCTTCCAACTGCTTACGCTTCACCAGTAATGCTTATCAACCGTATGGGTCGTCTATTAGACCAAAACAATGTTGATAAAGAAGGCAGATGGATCGTTATAGACCCAGTAATGCTTGAAGTATTAATGGACGAAGATTCACGTTTCTTGAACGCTGACTTCGGTGACTCAGGTGCGTTGCGTAACGGCTTAGTAATGAACAAGTGGAATGGTTTCCGCGTATACGTTTCTAACAACTTACCATCAGTTGGAACAGGCCCTGCAACATCAGGTACTACAAACCAAAACACTGACTTCGGTGCTATTGTTGCCGGTCACGATTCTGCTGTAGCAACTGCTGAGCAAATCAACAAGACTGAAACATACCGTGATGTTGACTCATTCGCAGACATCGTTCGTGGCATGCATCTATACGGACGTAAGATTCTACGCCCAGAAGCATTAGTAACTGCTAAGTACAACCTAGCATAAACTAAACGAATACAGGGAGTCCCAATTCTGGGGCTCTCTATTTACTTTTTAAAACCATTTATAAAGGATTGACATTATGGCTTTTATCGCTGATGCAGTGTTTGACGGTGGACTTACAATAGTAGATACTAACGGTACTCGTTTAGATATCTGCTCTAGTGAACCAACTACTTACGCACAAGCAACTTCAACATTAACACTTGGTAACGATACAGTTAACACAGGTGCTCCAACTAACGGTGCAACTGATGGTCGACGTGTAATCGTTCCTGCAATCACTGCCGGTACTGTTACTGGTACTGGTACTGCAGGTTTCTGGGCATTGACTAACGGTTCAGATACATTATATGCAACTGGTTCTTTGAGTGCATCACAAGCTGTTACTACTGGTAACACTTTCTCATTAGACGCAGTTTCTATCACTATCCGTGACGCTTAGTAGGCGTTACTAAAGATGGCTGATCATAACTTAAGAGCAAGCGGTTACGCTTTATACAACACTGCTGTCTTTGGACAGGAGCAGTATGGAGGACATGTTCGCTCAGAGGTTGAGGTCAGCCAACCTTCTTTGGGACAGGCGTTATTCGCTAATGATCTCCAAAGTGCTACGGAGACAACCTCTCCAACTCCATTCCAGGTTCATGGTATACTAGCTGATGATACACAGACAGCATCGTCTCAGATATCAGTCAACACACTTAACCAGAACCATTCTCTAATATCTGTAGATTTAAACTCTAACTCAGAGATAACTAATCCAGATGTAGATGAACTAAACATATTAGATGCTACTGACGTTAGCTCTTCTACTACACTTACAATGGCTACTGTTGGTCAGGCTCATGGCTTATTAGCAGATGATGTTGAAACAGACTCAGAAGTATCAGTACCAGTAGCAAGACAGACACACGTAGTTGATGCAGTAGACATAGAGACAGACTCTGAAATAGTAACTCCTGTAATTACACAGTTACATCCGTTTACTAATGTACCTAACAATGCTTTAACTGTAGGTGAAGTAACAACTCCTTCATTCGCTCAGTTAGAAACACTTAACGCTGTAAGCTTAGAGTCAGACTCAGAAGTAACTATACCAGACGTTAATGAGTCACATGCACTCTTTAGTACTAGTATAGAATCAGATACAAGCACTACATCACCTGACGTTGATCAAGATCACGAGTTTGATGCTATAGACCCTGAGGCTACTAGTGAAACTGGTACTACTGCAGTAACTCAGTTACACGTTATAACAACTAATGACACTGAATCAGATGTAGAAGTTAACGTACCGTTATTCTCTGCAATTATAAACTTCTTATCAAACAGTGTTTCAACTACTACTGAAACCTCTAGTCCTTTACTAGAAGAATCTAATGTATTCCAAGCAGTACCCCTAGAGGCAACTACTGAAATAACTAACCCTGATGTAGACGAACTTAACATCTTTGATGCTAGTGATGCTTCATCACCTACTACTCTAACCATACCAAATGTAGGTCAGTCTCATACTAATGATGCAGTAGATACAGAAACAACTAGTGAAACATCAACACCTGCTCAAGTAACTAATGTAGTATTCTTAGCAGACTACATAGAGACAACTAGTGAAGTAACAACTAACAGTATATCAGAACTTAATATCTTTGGTGCTACACCAGTCCAAACTAATACTTCTGAAGTAACTAACCCAGATGTAGACGAGTTAAACATACTAGACGCTACAGACGTAGCATCTGCAACTACACTAACACTGCCTCTAATAAGTCAGAGTAACGTACTACTAGCTAACAGTACAGAAACACCTGGTGAAACTAGTCAACCAAGTGTATCACAGTCACAAGTGATGGATGCTACAGACGTAGAGACGACTACTCTAACTGAAACAGTTTCTGCTGTAATCCGCGTTAACTTCCTGTCAGTAGCGACTGATAATACTTCAGAAACATCAGCACCTGTAATAGCACAACACCAAGTAATACTAAATGTAAGTACAGAAAGTACATCAGAAGTAACAGAAAACACATTAGCACAGTTGTCAGTCTTAAATGCAACAGACGTAGAGACTCAATACCTACTAACACCAAGACCTGTTTTAACAGACTTGAAACCTATTGAACAAGATACAACTAGAACATTGTTAGTACCTTCTGAATCAAGAATAACAATAGTAGGGAGAGCCGCGTAATGAAATGGCCTATCAAAGACCCAAGTGAAATACTAGATTACTCAATAGATTGGTCAAGATTCTTAGAAGGGTCAGTAATACAGTCAGTACAATGGTATATAAGAGATGCAGATGGAGTTAAGACAGCGGTAGGTGAATCTCAAACTGTGCACGGTTTAACTCTCTTCTCTAAAGTAAGCACAAATACAGTAGCTACAGCTCGTTTTGGTGCAGGAACAAACAACGTAAAGTACAGAGTTACATGTGCTATAACATACGATACTCATTTAGTAGCTGAAAGAGTTGTCCAACTTCCAGTAAAGGATAGATAATATGTCTTACAACTACTTAGACTTAGTTAATGATTTAAACCGTAGAGTAAATGAAACAGAATTAGATAGTTCTAACTTTGCAGGTGCTACTGGTTATTATAACACAGCTAAAGATGCTATCAACTCTTCTATTAGATTATTAAACCAAGAGACATTCCAATGGCCTTTCAACTTTATTGAGCATGAAGAAGACCTAACTCCAGGTACAATGCGTTACGATATGCCTTACAACTGTAAGACTATGGACTTCAATACATTCCGTATTAAGCGTGATGATACCTTAGGTAACGCTACTTCAATGTTAAAGAAGATGGATTACGAAGAGTACTTAGCTAAGCATGTGGATGATGAGTATAACGATAGCCCTACTATTAGAACTCTACCTACACACGTAATCAAAGCTCCAGGAAATCAATATATAGTTTATCCTTCTCCTGATAAAGAGTATGAGATTCTATTTGAAATGTATACTTTACCAGTAGACCTTATTCTACACTCAGACGTACCTTCTGTTCCAGAAGCTTATAGACATATTATTGTTGACGGTGCTATGTACTACGTCCAGATATTCCGTAATGATAACCAATCAGCTCAGATGTCTTTAGGTAAGTTTAATGAAGGCGTTAAGAACATGAGAAGTATCTGGATTAATAGATTTGAATATGTATATGATAATAGGGTACATTACTAATGGCTACAGGTTGGGAATCATTTCCACTAGAGCTTAAAGGTGGATTAATAAGTAACATGTCTAGACTGCAACAAGGGGTTAAAGCTCCTGGTTCAGCTCGTAAGCTAGTTAACTTTGAAACATCTGTTAAAGGTGGGTATCGTCGTATTGATGGCTTCGCTAAGTATGACGGAAACACTATACCTATGTATGGCTCTCCAGTCGTCCAAGGAAGCTCACAGACAGGCAGTAGCCTTACTATTGCAAATATGTTCATGGATGTACCTGATGGCTCTACATTCGAAGTAAATGGACTAGGTGAAACTTACACAGTATCATCAAGTGTCTGGAGTGAAACTAATAAAGAAACTGTTTTAACTATATCTCCTGCACTATCTAGTAGCCCTGCAGACAAAGCATCAGTTGAGTTTACTAATGCAGTAGGTAAAGCAGAAGGTTTATTCTGGTTTGTTGATACAGATACTAGCTCTAATGTAGCAGTAGTTCTAAGAGATGGTAGCTTATATACTACATCAGGTTCTGGTTACACTAATATAAGTGCACCTGGATATGGTACTGTAAAGGTTAAGCACTCAGGTCATACTGGTTCTACAATGGACATAGATGGTATTACTAATGACAATGATGGCCCAAGACTAGGTGATACATTCACTATTGCAGGTGTTGAGAAAGTATATACAGTACTAGCAACTCCTTCAGTTTCATCAGGACATTGTGTAGTATCTATCTACCCTGCCCTAGCTAGTGCTCCTGCTGATAACGCTAATATAACATTCTTAGGCCGTCCTCAGACAGGTGGTTCTAAGGCTAGATTCCAGAACTTTAACTTTGATGGTACAGAACGTCTTGTAATGGTTGATGGCGTTAACTATCCTATTACTTGGAATACTAACGAACCTGTTAAAGTAATAGACGGTAACGTAGACATCTTAGGTTCAGAAGTTGTAGCTCAGTTCCATGATCATCTATTCTTTGCTAAAGGTTCTTTACTAAGCTTTACAGCTCCATTTGCACAGAATGATTTTAACACAGGCAATGGTGCAGGTAATGTAAGACTTCCTGCTCGTATTACAGGTTTAGTAACATTCCGTGATAAACTAATCATCTTTACTAACTCAAGCATACATCAGTTAACAGGTACTAGTGCAGCTACATTTCAGTTACAAGAGATATCAGAAGATATAGGTTGTTCAGAACCAGATACTATCCAAGAAGTTGGTGGTGACATTATCTTCATGGGGCCAGATGGTTTAAGATTCTTAGGTGCTACTACACGTATTGGTGACTTTAACTTATCACTAGCTTCTCGTAACATCCAAGACCAAGTAACTCAATTCCGTACAGACTATACAGATATTGTATCTATTACGATACGTGGTAAATCACAGTACCGTGTAATGGGTTTTGTAGCAGGTTCTACTGAAGAGAATGCTGAGGGATTCATAGGTACACAGTTTGCTGACCAAGACGCTAACAGCTTTGCATGGTCTCAGACTAAAGGTATAAAAGCTTACAGAGCTACATCAGCTAACACAGGTCAAGCAGACATATCATTATTTGTTGGTGAGACAGGTTATATATATAGACTAGAACGAGGTAACACATTTGATGGTTCAGTTATAAAGTCTTCTTTCTTTACACCTTTCATGGCTATTAATGACCCTCGTATGCGTAAGACAATGTATAAAGCTACATCATTCTATGACCCAGAAGGTTCTGTTGATGGTACTTTAATATTTAAGTATGACTTCCAGAGACCTGGTGTTATACAACCTTCGACTGCTGCTTTAACAGGTGGTGGTTCATTCTCCATATTTGGTTCTGCTGTACTTGGTTCAGCTAACTACGGAGGAAACCCTGAGACAGTTATAGAGACTAACACAACTGGCTCATTCTTTACAGTCTCACTACAGTACGAATTTAATTCAATAAACCCACCTTTTATAGTAGATACAGTTCTACTTGAATACTCAAACAACGATAGGAAATAGACATGGGAACAGGTTATACACGTAACGATGCGTCTAACAACATAGCAAACGGTAACGTAATTGACGCTGCCGATTTGGATGGTGAGTTTGATGCTATAGAAAGTGCATTTGGAACAGGTGGCCACAGCCACGATGGTACATCTGCAGAAGGTGGAGCGATTACAAATCTCGGCCCATCACAAGAATTTAGAGGAGATGGTAGTTCTCTTTATCCTAAAGCTGACGCTACTTATGACTTAGGTAAGTCAACTGCTTCATTTAATGTAGCATACGTTGAGTCACTTAACTTAGGTGGTACAGGTCTTACTGCTAGTGCAACTGAGATCAACTACACAGACGGTGTTACTTCTGCAATACAAACACAGTTAGATGGTAAACAAGCAGCAGATGCTAACATTGTATCAGATGCTAACTATGTAGCAACAGACCAGAACTTCACTGACGCAGATCATGCTAAACTAAATGGTATAGCTACAAGTGCTACTAACACTGCAGCTCCTGCTATTTCTAGTAATGGTTCAACACCTTCTTTAGCTTCTGGTATAACAGCCGCAGAAGTCAGGTCTTTGATTGGTGCAGGTACAAGTTCATCTGACAATGCTACTCACACAGGTGAAGTAACAGGTTCTGGTGCTTTAACTGTAGCTTCTAATGTTATTGATGCAGACAATTTAAAGGTTACTGGTAATGGCACAACGTCCCAGTTCCTACGTTCTGATGGTGATGGTACATTTACATGGGCTACTCCTTCAGATACCAATACAGTATATACTCACCCAACACACCCAGGTGATGATTTCAGTATTGACACAGGTGTAATGTCAGGTGCAACAGTTATATCTGATTTAGATATTAACATAACAACAGACACTAACGGTCACGTTACTGATGCAAACGCAGCAGTATCTACTCGTAATATTACTTTAGCTAACTTAGGTTATACTGGTGCTACTGATGCTAATAACTATTCGCACCCTACATTTAACGGTGATGACTTTGGCATTGATACAGGTGTAATGTCAGGTGCAACAGTTATATCTGATTTAGATATTAACATAACAACAGACACTAACGGTCACGTAACAGACGCTAATGCTACAGTTGGTACTCGTAACCTTACACTAGCTAACTTAGGTTACACTGGTGCAACTGATGCTAACAACTATGTACACCCTACAGGCGCAGGAAACAAACACATACCTACTGGCGGTGCTACAGACCAAATACTTACGTATTCATCTTCTGGTACAGCAGTATGGGCAGACCCTGCTGGTGGGGGAGGTGCGCCTACAATCGTTATTGCGTCTCCTACTACAACAATATCTTCATCGCAAACTTGGACCAAACCGGGTTCTATTGGAGATGATGATTGGGTAACATTCTACCTTGTTGGTGGCGGCGGAGGCGGCAAGAAAGGCTCTACAGTTCACGCTAATGCTAGTGGAGGTGCCGGTGGCGCAGGGGTAATCTTGAGCGTTAAAGGTTCTGACATACCCGCAACAGTTGTTATGACTATTGGGGCAGGTGGTTCTTCTAACGGAGGTGCCGGTGGCGATACTTCAATGGTTGTTACAGAAGGCACTCTAACTGCTCCGGGCGGTGCTGGTGGCTCTAGTTCATCTTCCGTTACTGGCCCTGATGGATACTATGGATTAGAAACAGTCGGTGGCTTTTCTGGTGCAATAACAGGCACAAAGTCTAATGGTGGAGACGGTGCCGCAATCGCTACGAGTACTTTAGGAGCGCACGCCAGTATTTATGGCGGAGGTGGTGGTGCTGGTTACTGGAACGACGGTACAAATTATCGTAATCAGCAAACTTTTGGGGGTAACTCCGAGTATGCCGGTAACGGTAGTGGTGCGTCTAACTCAACAGGCACAAACGGCTCAGTTCCGGGCGGAGGCTCTGGTGGTGGACCAACTACACCGGGTTCTGGCGGAGCAGGAAACATTCGTATCTACTACTAATCAAAACTAACAACAGTCACCCTTCGGGGTTATTAATTACATATTTATTTAAAATAGTACTTGACAGATGTGTAAAACATGTGTATAATTAACTTAAGGTTGCCCCCGGTAATATATAGGTATACTAATGGTTATAGACAAGTACACAGCAGTAGTAGATGGTATTAGCTTATTAGGACTAGGGGATATACACTCAACGTATACTCCTAGTGAAGTTAATACCTTTCTCCTACTTCCTATAGAACATGATAAGATAAGAATCTATTATGAAGATACTAAACCTATAGGATTAATAACTTGGTGTTGGTTATCAACTACTAAGTCTAATCTCTTCTTAAACGATAAGTATGTACCTACAGAAGAAGATTACAAACAAGACACCTCAGATGATTTATGGGGTATTGAATTCATAGCTCCTTTTGGTCACACACGTAAGATGATGAGAGCCATAAGGAACACGACTACAGAACTATACGGAACCGCTAATCAAGTCCACTTCCGAAGATTCTATAATAGGAACAAATTACACAAGAGGATGTTCTAAGAATGTATAATCCATTTTCAATGAAAAGAATACTTAATCCAGTTGGTTCTGGTATGATTACTTATGGTGGTGGTACGGAAGAAGGTAAAGAACAAGCAGCTAATAGACCTACTACTGCACAACCAGTTACTAACGCTAGCACTGGTGCTACTATATTAGACGGTAGTGGAAACCCTGTAATGGGTTCTGACCCTGCTACCCTACAAGCAAGAGCTAATACTAATAGGAGTAGTGATGGTGGTTCTAGTATTAACCTGACTGGAAGGTCTTTTTCTACAGACCCTGTAGAACCTACCCTTCCGACCCCTGTTACAGACCCTGTTACAGAGCCTCAGTCATACAACTACACATATGAAGAAGCTTTAGCAATTAAGAACAGAGGTAGCAGAAATGTATTAGACCCTGCTAAACAAGCAGCAGTAGATGCAGCTATAGCAAAAGGTGCAACAGCTCCTACTCAACAAGAGTCAGCTAAAGCACAGAGTGATAGAATTAAGAATGCTTCATCTAACATGATGGAAGCATCTATTACATCTCCTGGGACTATGGCTACTACTGCCGCAGTCGATAAGATAGACCCAAATGCTGAAGGAACTACCATTGCTGAAGGTACTGGTGCACTAGACCCTAATGCTCCACAGATAACAGGCCCTGACAGCTTCAACGCTGCCTCTGTAGACCCTACTAAAGCAGCAGATGGTGTATCATCAGTAACAGACAATTTAGAAGCTGTGCAAGGCTCTTTAGACCCTGCAGCTAAAGTTGAGGCAGAACAGAAAGACCCTACTACTTTATCAGCTAAAGACTTAGAAGCTCAACAGATAGCTCAAGCACAAACAGTATCACCTGCCGCTAAGCGTACAATAGAATCAGGAGAGATGATCTCAGGTTCTGCAGTAGACATGGCAGCAGTTGATGAAGCTCTTGACATACAAGCAGCTCAAGCTAACCCATCAGCACAAGCTACAGTAAAAGGTCAACTAGGACAGTTGATGTTAGACTTTGATGGAACTAACCCTCCTGCATGGGCAGCAGGTGCACTAAGAAATGCATCAGCACAGATGGCAGCTAGAGGTTTAGGTGCTTCATCTATGGCAGGTCAAGCCTTAGTACAAGCAGCTATGGAATCAGCAGTACCTATTGCTATGGCAGATGCTCAGACATTTGCTAAGTTTGAGTCACAGAACTTATCTAATAGACAACAGACAACAATGTTCGCGGCACAACAACGTGCTCAGTTCTTGAACCTAGAGTTCTCACAAGAGTTCCAAACAAGAGTAGCTAATGCTTCAAGAGTAGCTGATATAGCTAACATGAACTTTACTGCTGAACAGCAGATAGCTCTTGAGAACGCTCGTATGGCTCAGACAGTAGACATTACTAATCTTAACGCTAAGAACGCTAAGATGATGTCAGATGCAGCAGCTATGTCACAAATGGACATGCAGAACTTAAACAACAGACAACAAGCAGCAGTTATGAATGCACAGTCTTTCTTAGCTATGGATATGAAGAACATGGACTTGAATCAACAAACGTCTATGTTTAAAGCACAGTCTAACATACAGGCTATCTTTAGTGACCAAGCAGCAGATAATGCTTCTAAACAGTTTAATGCAGCTAGTGAAAACCAGACTAATCAGTTCTTTGCTAACATGGCTACACAAGTACAACAGTTTAATGCAGGTATGGATGTTCAACGTGATCAGTTTAATTCACAGAACGCATTAGTAATTGCACAGGCTAACGCTCAGTGGAGACAGAACGCCTCTACTGTTAATGCACAGTCACAGAACGTAGCTAACTTAGAATCAGCTAAAGCAGCTAACATGTTTACACAACAGATGCTCGATACAGTATGGCAACGTGAACGTGATATCATGGACTACGCATTTAAGCAATCAGAGTCTGCAACAGACAGAGCACTTAGTGTATTCTTAGCTAATGAATCTAAAGAGTTATCTAAGTGGGAAACTACTCAAGCTAATAAACAAAAAGACAAAGAAGGTATTGGATACCTATTCGGTCAAATGCTAGGAGGAATGTAATCATGGTTCCAATGAATAAAGGTATGTACCTTAAGAACTTAGAGGCGGCTCGTAAAGCCTTAGTTAAACAGATACAAGCTTCTATTGGTGGTGATGATGCCCCAGAAGAAGTAGAACAAGAAACAAGTGAATCAGGTCTAATGCGTCCACGTATGCGTCCTGAGAACTTAGAAGCACCTGTGCAAGATGAAGAAGGTATGGGTTTAGCTATGATGAGAAGCTTTCAGAGACCAAAGGCTAGACCTGAGGGTACTGACATGAAGAGCTTTGCTATTAAACTCAAAGACTCTGAGAGTAGTGGTAAGTCAGATGCACAGGTTAAGTTAGATGATGGTCGTAAGATGACTGGTTCTTATCAATTCTCTGATGCTAGACTAAAGGACTTTATGAAAGCAGAAGGTATGAAGTTCTCTACAGAAACATTCAAGCGTAAGCCTAAGTTACAAGAAAAAGTATTCGAATGGCATATGAAAGATATTGATTCTTCTATTGACAAATTAGATAAATCTGGTACAATGTCACGAGATGGTTTAAGAGCTGTAGCTCACTTAGGTGGTAAGACAGGTATGAAGAAGTTCGTTAAGACTAAAGGCAAGTATAATCCTGCTGATAAGTTTGGAACTAAGTTATCTGACTACTACAACAAATTCAAATAAAGGAATATGTAAATGATTATACCTGGACAGTCCCTGACTGCAGAGCCGAAGAATGCACCATATGAGAATCCACCTGAGATGAATACTGCAGAGGATGCTATTATGTGGCATCTAACTCGCATGGTAGAAGATGAAAAGATGGAAGCATTAATTGATACTTTAGAACTAGGTCTGGATGTAGTAACTATTACAGAAGGTCTACTAAGAGGTGCAGTACTTAATGGAAGACATAGCATCGACATATCATTAGTTATAGCACCAGTTATACATGAGTTTATTGTAAGCTCTGCTGAGAAGGTTGGCATTGACTTTGATGAAGGTCTACCTGATAACTCAAAAGAACGTGAAGCAATCGAATACCAGATCAACGAAAAGAAAGCTAAAGACATGCTTGCTGAGTTGGATATGGAAGTTGAAGACGAAGAAGTTGAAGAGCCTATGCAAGAAGAGTTACCAATGGATATGCCTATGGAAGAACCTAAGGGTTTAATGGCTAGACGAGGAGAAGAGTTATGAGTTTCTGGGCAGGTGTAGCATCGGGCTTTAAAGACGCTAAGGCATCGAAGGCAGAGAAAGAAGAATTAGAAGCACGTAGAGCAGAACGTCAAGCTACCTTTGAATACAACAAGGGTAGAGACTTAAAGGCTGACGAAAGATATGAGAAAGACCAAGCAGAGAGCTTACGCAGATGGGAGCTTAACTATCAAGCTACTTTAGACAACACTAAGTCTAACAGAGAGTTCAGAGACAAGAAGTTTGAAACTGATCAGAAGAACATTGATCGTACTTTTACTACTAATGAGAAGTGGAAGAACAAAGAATGGTCTCTAGGTATGGACAAATGGGACTTTACTAAAGACCAAGCTAAAGAAGCTACTGAACACTCTAACAAACTATATAATATGGCATTAGACAAGTTTGAATATAGCAAAGATAGAGATGTAGTACAAGATGCACTTAACTTTAGAGCAGAGGCTAGAACAGTAGCTGAAGCACTACGTGTTAGAGAAGCACAGACATTTACACAAGAGATGGCTGACAAGAACTTTGAGATGCGTGAAAAGCAATTCGAAGAACAGATGAGAGCAGCAGGTGTTTCTGAAGACTTAGCACAGAAAGGTTTTGATCTTAAAGAACGTGCGGCTAATATAGCATATACACAAGCAGTTGTAGATATGATACCTGCATCCTTACTTAGTGCTTTATCAGGAGACAAAGGTACTGCTGTGCCTATTGGTTCTCAGACTACTGTAGCTGTATCTCAGAAGTTTACTGCTAACTACAATACTCAGTTAACTAAACAAGAACAAGAATCTCCATTCTTTAAAGCTGCTATATCTAGTCCTTCAGCACAAGCATCATTACAAGCTTTTGTAGATGCACAGGCTAATAAGGGTAATGAGATAGAGTTGAATGAATTACCTCAGTACTTTAGTTACTTAGGTCAAGTAGAAGGTAAGAACAAGGAAGAAGCTTTAGAGATCGTACAAGATATGATGAAGGGTGATGGACTAAAAGACCCAGAAGCTATGGCTAAAGGTTTAATGGTTCTTAAGAGTTATAGACCTACTGAAGAGTTGTTCCAACAAACAGGTACACCTCCAGACGCTAATGAAGTTACTAAGGGTGAAGGCATTTGGAAGACTGCTATAGCTAACGAAGCTCGTATAGAGGTCGGTAAGATAACAGACGAAGATAAGAAAGATAAAGTAGAAAGAGCATTAGCATTTATTAAGAAAGATAAAGATGATGCTAGAGGCTACCAGATACTAGCTGAGCTAAACTATGGTAAAAGCATAATGTCTGAGTTTAACTTAGATAAGAACCCTCTTGTTCAGTCATTTTACCCAGAGGCTACAGAAGAAGAAGCTGAAGTTATTGTAGGAGAGGGTGGTGGTAACCCTCCTAAACTTCCTCCAGAATCATCTACTGTCTTCTCATCTTTTGATGAAGCTAAAGCAGCTATTGATGGAGGTTTCACAGGTAAGTACTCTGTAGGTGGTAAAGCTTACAAGACTGCAGAGCCTGAGTACCCTGACAATAAACCTGCAGGTATGCTATCTAATGATGCAGGTGAAGAACTTGATATAGAAGATGCACTTGCAGCTGACTTTGGTGAAGAGGCTAAGCTTAAAGAATCAGGTGCAGTAGAGAAGGTCTTTGATCGACAAGCAGAAGCTTTATCTACAATGGGTTCAGCAACTACTGATGAACAAGCAGAAGATAACAGACCTGGTGAGAAAGAAATAGATACAGAAACGTTTGTAGATAGATCATTCCAAGGTGAAGGTGATGAAGCTATGGACTTATCAAAAGCTCCTACAGAGGTTGTTACTGACAAGATCATGGATGTTGTTGATGCTATACCTCCAAGAACACCTAAGAAGAATAGAAAAGAATGGGCTATGAAGGAGTTTATGAAACGATACTCAAACGCTAACATCACACCAGAAGAGTTAGAAGTTAAAGTAGATACGTTCCTAGAATTCGCTAACCAGTAAAGGATTATAACATGCCGGCAAGAGCACCTATTGGATTAGAAACAGCACAAGATAGACTAGAAAGACTAAACAATCCAGTCATACAGCAGTCCACTGACTTAGATGTACCTAAGTGGGCTGTAGCTGACGTGGAAGAAGCTCCTGAGATACCCTCAGAGCCCCAAAGAGCACCCGTAGAAGCCGAGGAGACACCTTCTTGGGCTATACCTGACTCAGAGGAAGAGGAAGTACCTAGTTGGGCTATTTCTGATGACTCTTCTCCTAGCGTAGATGTGCAAATGTCTAGTATGTTAGATGATGATGGACTAGTTAAACTACCTACAGGTGTTGAAGCCTTTACATATTCACAAGATGATATGTCTCTACGTGATGAACTATTCAATCCTATCAACGACTTTGTTAAGTCTAGGTATGGTATACAAGCTATTGAGAATAGAAGTAGAGAAGAAATTGTAGATACATTCCTTAATAACAGACGAGGAGTATCTGCAGGTAACTCTATTAAAGCTATAGCCGAAGTTGATTGGCTAATGGATGCTAAGAAAGACCCTGAGAAACTACTAACAGCAGGTAAAGCCTACTCTATCTTTGAGAAGATGGAAGGTTTAACTGGTGAAGGTGTCACTTGGAGTGAGTTCGGAGAAGGTATTAAGGACTATGTAGGTTCTGTTATACTTGACCCTGTAAACTTAGTAGGTGGATTTATAGGTAAAGCTGTAGGTGGTACTGCAGTTAAGACTTCTGTTATGACTGCTGAGAAGCTAGCTATGAAAGAAGTAACTAAACAATTAATGGCAGGTGCTTCTAAAGAGATAGCCGCTAAAGCAGGTACTAAGGTACTTAAAGCAGCATCTAAAGTAGCTACTGTTAATGCTACTAAAGAAGTAGCTGAGTTCTCTGCTAAGATGGCAGCTAACAAAGGTCTAAAGAAAGTACTTAATAAAGGTGCACTTAAAGAGATAGCTACTGTAACAGCATTTGATGCGGCTACAAATGGTGGTTTTGAGTACCTATATCAACGTGCATTAGTAGACACTAACGTACAAGAAGAGATCAGCACAACTGCTGTAGGTATTGCTGCCTTATCAGCTATGGCTATGGGTACAGTACAAGCAGGTGTAGTTCTTAAACGTGGTTCATCTGACACCGCTCTTATTACTGAGACTGTAAAGAAGGTATCTCCTAAACAGATAGCTAAAGAAATGCAAGATGCTATCAAGTCTTTTGTAGAGAAAGAACCAGAAGGTACAACTACTTGGTTACAGAAGGTTAAAGCAGGGGATGATATCACTAAAGGTGATACTGACTTCTTTATTGATGTACTACTAGGTATACACAAAGGCGAAGGTGAGAACAACCTTAAAGGTCTAGCACAGATCATGCAAGAAGGTGGTTACTTATTTAGTAAACGTGATGACAATGATAAGATATCAAACTGGATAGCTGACTTTATGAAAGAAGAGCTAGACCAAACTGATATTGATGGTATTATGAAAGCATTTGGTGGTAAAGCTAAACGTAAGAATACTAAGATTACACCAGAAACATTTGGTGATTCATTCTCCTCTAAGATGAATGCAAGTGCTCGTAGCATGAACAGTGTTATGCAAGTTGCTAAGAGATTAGATGTTAATGTAGAAGACTTAGACATGGATAGCTTTATGAAAGAAGCTTTAGACTTAAACCTTATGGATGACATTATCCTACAGAAAGATAAGTTTAAACCAAGAGGTGCTGTTGCATCTAACATATCTGAGCTTCAGAATAAGTTTATTAGATCATTAGTTTCACACCCATCTACTTCTATCTTAAACGTATTAGGTTATGGAGCAGCAGCAGGTTTAGATATATCTACTGATGTAACATTAGCTTTGTATAAAGGTGGTAAAGGTACATTCCAATCAGTACTAGGATTTGCGGATGCAGGTGCTAAGAACACTTATGTAGCTAAGCAACTACTACTAGCTTCTAAAGATCGTGTTAAGTTTGCATTTGATAATGATATGACATATGCGGCTTATAAGAGTGCACTACAGAATAACACTGGTGCTTTAGATAAACTTAACCGTACATTGTCTGGTGGTGTTGAGATTAGTAACACTGTAGATCAGATGACTACACTAGGTAAAGGTGCTTTCTTACAAGACAAATCAGACAGTGTTATCAATGCTGTTCAAAGAGCTACATTTGTTAATGCTCAGGATGCTTACACTAAGTCTCAAGACTATGTAGGACAGATGAACAAGCAACTAAGACTTAAGTTTGGTAAGAGTTGGAATGAGTTCTACAATAGCCCAGAAGCTGTTAAGATCATGGCTACTAAAGAATACAAGCAAATGGAAATAGATGCTGTAGCTAAGACTATGGAGAATACATTCTCTAAGTCATACAAGAACCGTACTAAACTAGGTGAGCTTGCAGGTTTCGTAGAAGATGCACGTAACATCCCAGGTCTTGGTTTCATGGTTCCGTTTGGTAGGTTCTTTAACAACACTATTGACTTTGGTATTAAGAATACACCAGTACTTAACATAGCAGTTAAGAAGGTTAGTGGTAAGTATAATGATGTACCTATCGAGGAACTAGCGGCAAGAGGTGCTGTGGTTACTGGTTTAGTATACACAATGGCTCAAGACGAACAAGAGAACCGTAAAGCAGGTCTAGGGTTATATGATAACATAATAGATGGTCAAGTTGTATCACAACAGTATGACTATCCTATCTCTTTATTCAAAGCAGCTGCTCGTGTAGTATCATACCACATGGCAGGTGAAGAAGTTCCAGAAGAGATACTAGCACAGATTGGTAAAGACTTTGGTGGAGGTGGCCTAACACGTAACCTTACTAAGACTACTGGTGAGATTGCTGACTTCACAATGGCTATTCTTAAAGGTGAGATAGACAACGCTTACGATGAAGGTTTGAATGTTGTAACAGAGATATCTGCACAAGCTATATCAGGTTTTGTTAGACCTCTAGAGCCTATTGATACTGCATTTGGTTTGTTCATGGACATAGATCAAAGCCCTAAAGACTTAAAGCAGATAGAAGGTAGACTAAATAGAACTATCGCTGAGTCATTCAAGTACGTTGATTCCTTTACTGACTTCTTGACTACAGGTGAAGGTATGCCAACTAAACAATCTTCAGCTGCAGGTGAGACTAAGCAACAGTCTGCTAAGAACGTAGGTGTTAGAACTGTAGAGTTAACAAACACACAACGTATTATGAACCTAATGGGATTAGACCAATGGAAGATTAATGCTCCTTTGTCTAAGGATAAGAAGCGAATGATACCAGAGGCTGTTAATGAGTACCAACGTCAGATGTATCAGTCTATAGAAACATGGTCTACTACAAAGATGGAAAGTATGAAGTTCCGTAATCTACCACAAGATGAACTACGCATTATATGGAAAGATAAGTTGAAGGAAGTTAAAGAATTAACTAAGCTTCGATTGGTAACGAGATATGACGGAACAGGCACAACGTTACGCAGTCAGTATGACCTAGTGTCTAAGTTTGCAGCTAATGATATTAAGAAAGCTATGGCAGACCTAGAGTTAGGTGATAACATGGGTGATCTTAGTGAAGGTCAATTAATGTTGATTGATGCAGAGTTAAACAATGCTGAGACAATCAAACGAATGAGAATGGACCCAACCAACTACTAGACAAAGAAAAACCCCCAACAGTAATTAAACTGAAGGGGGTTAAGTTTAGTCTTACTTATTATATCGAAGCAGGAGGTCCACATACCTATATGCTTCATCGACGAGTTCTTGTGCTCGACTTGATCTGTTGGAGACTAACAGTCCTGCTAGGACAGAAGCTGCTAGCTGTTCCCTGTGAGAGGAGAGGCTCTTAGGAACGCTCTCAACAGATGTCTCTTTCAACTTAATAAAGGCTTTAGCCTCTTGTTCCAGACTAGGAGCAGGGGGCTTTTTGCGTTTGGTGGTCATGTTAACATATTCCTTTAATTGAATATAAGGAAGTGTACCATAAGTAAACCCCTTTGTCAAGTCCTAATATGTATTAACTATCTCATCTACAATACCATGTTTGAGACACTCTTCATTAGTAAGCCACTCGTCAGTAGGGTTGAGAAGATGTTTTCTTATATACTTCTCTGACTTCTTGGTACACTTCTTATAGTGTGTAACCATTCTATCCCCTGCTAAGTCGAACTCCTTCATCATAGCATGTAGTTCGTGCTCCTTGCCTTTAGAACCCCAAGAGAACTGATGTGACATAACAGACGTGTTGTGGGTTAGTAGTCGTCTATCTCCTGCCATTATAGTTAGTACGCCGCATGAAGCTACTAGACCTTTACCTATTGTTACTATAGGTATCTCTGACATCTTGATTGCATCAATAAGGTGGAAGGCTGAGTGTACTGAACCTCCAGGACTATTGATAACTAATGTAATCTGATCTGGTCTAACATCTTCTGGCATTAAGTTGTATTCGTATATAGCAGCTACTAGAGGCATGATCTTCTCTTGATCAAACTTATCTACTAGCATTAACATACCGTGTTCCCTCAGGTATGAACCTGGAGGCAGCATAGTAGTCTCTGGTTTATCTTCAGCAACTATCTTAGTAGTTTCTTTGATAGTCTTCTTTGCCATTTCCATTATAGTCATTACCATCCTCCTTGTAAAAGTCTTAGTCTTAATGGGCTGTATATTCTATCTGCTACAAAGTTCTCAGGTAGGTCAATGAACTTACCGAAGTCATTGTCTTTCATTTCAAATAGTGTTAAGTCTTTCTGACTAAATATTAAGAAGTCATCTTTACTAGTCATCTGTGAGATAAGTAAGCCTAGTTGTCCTGTGTATCCCATCTTGAAGTGATAGATACTTTCTATAGTACCAAACATCTGACCTATCTTCATACCATGATTGTAGTCTTTATTGTTTTGCTTTGTCCAAGCTACATGAAACCCCATGATACCGTAGTTAAACTTGTACTTACCGCCTAGGAAGGCAACAGCACAAGCACTGAGACACGAATCTCCTCTGCGTATAACTGTTGACATCTTGTTCTTGTTGATGGTGTAACCTAAGTTATAACCTTCAAGAGCTGAACCCCCTGGACTATTAAGACGCAGAGACTTGATACCTGTTCTATCTATAACTCTCTGTAGATACTTGTAGTCTCCATCCATTAACCTACCCTCTATCTTTATCTGAGAAGAGGTATAGGTGATGTTAGCTGAGTGAGCAGTCATTGGAACACTAATAGCTAAAGCTAGTGCTACACATATTACTGTTACTACATATTTCATAACTTGTCTTTTCCTTTCAAGTGATTAATCCTCATTTCTGAGTAACGCATAACCTTCTCTAAATCAATGATCTCTGACTCGATCATGTCCTTACCTTCGTAAGACTTGAACCCTGCCCTGACTACATACTTAATTATGTTGCCTCTCCAGAACTCAAACTTGTTACGCATTATAAATTCAATGGGCTCTATTACCCAACGTGAGTAGTGTTGTGGTTCTCTCACTATTTCTTCATTCTTCTTCTTAGCCATAGTCTTCTCTCCGCATAATTTACATTTAAAACCTTTTAGTGTGCTGTCTCCGCACCATGAACATTTGGGCATCATATCTTTTCTGCATAGAATACCTTAACCCATTGTGCACAGATATCTGATCTTACGATATCGTCTAGTGTGAACTCAACTATAGGTACTGGTAAGCTATGTTTCTTAGCTAGGTGAGTAATCTTAGTTAAGCCATCGCCATCCTTTAGATCAGTCTGTTGGATATCTCCATTAAGAACAATAGTAGAACCTTCTCCTACTCTAGTCAGTAGCATCTTGAGTTCGTGTGTAGTTATATTCTGAGCCTCATCACAGATGATGAAAGCGTTGTCGAATGAACGTCCTCTCATCATTGCTAGAGGAGCCATATCAATGTTACCGTTCTTGATACCTGTCTCAACAGCACCTCGTCCTAGGTGTTTGATCAGTACATCAATAACTGGTAGACCCCAAGGAGCTACCTTCTCTCCCAAGTCTCCAGGAAGAATACCTATCTCTCTGCCAACAGATACCATAGGACGTGTAATAACAATCTTATCTATATCTTTCTTTGTATACAGATCAGCCGCTACTGTAGTAGTAACGTAAGTCTTACCTGTACCTGCAGGACCAAATACTATTACTTGACATGATGTCTTAATAGCGTCAATCAATAGCTTTTGGTTTTCATTCTTAGGCAGGATACCAGAGGTGCTTTTGTTAGCCGCACCCTTATACTTAGTCTCTCGTTTCTTACTCTTAGTCTTTGGTTTTTGTTGAGTCATAATCTCTCCTGTTAAATGAAAAGGGAGCAACCGAAGCCACTCCCTAATAGTATCATATTTATGATGATGTTGTCAAGGTTATTCGCAAGTACGAAGACCTGTTGCAGGGTCGAAGTAACATGCCCCACCTTCATCTATAAAGTTATCTTCTTCTACTTCTGGCTCGATAACTGCATCCTCTGACGTTGCCGCATTGAGTATGCCGAATCTCTTGCCTGATGCCCTAAAGGTAGTACAACCTGATGAACCTCCATCGTAAGCCGCCATGTATACATCCTTGAACTGTTCCCATGTTACATCGTCTCCAACGTTACATGTCTTAGAACAAGCACTGTCTACATACTTAGATGCTAAGTTAAGAACCTTTACGTGATCGAATACTGATAGTTCATCAGCAGTCTCTCCCTTGATACCGAATACTCGGTAGCCATAGTCATCTACTCGTTCTATAATCGGACCATCGAATGTTTGGATAGTTCTATCGTAGAAGTGTGAGAACACTGGTTCAATACCTGAGCTTACATTATCAGCACTGAGACTGATAGTGCCAGTAGGAGCCACAGAAAGTAGGTGGCTGTTACGGATACCATGCTTAGCGATATCTGAACGGATGTTATCAGGTAATGTTTTAGCGAAGTCACTGTCTAAGAATTCCTTTTCGAATAATGGAAATGCACCTTTTTCTATAGCAAGGCTTATTGATGTTTGGTAGCATGTATCTCTGATAACTGCCATGATCTCTTCTAAGTCATTTAAGAAACCCTCTGAACCGTAAGGATTACCAAGTGCTTCAAGAGCATTAGCTACACCAGTTACACCTAGACCCATACGTCTCTTACTCTGAGCTTCCAGCTGTTGAGCTGGTAAAGGATATGTAGCTCTATCAACTACGTTATCCATTGCTCGTACAACGTTAGGGATGTCATGCTTTAGTTTCTCTAAGTTGAAACCAAAACCTGCATCTATGTTCTTCTCAACATACTGAGTCAAGTTGAATGAACCTAGTAGACATGCACCGTTTGGTGGCAAAGGTTGTTCTCCACAAGGATTTGTAGCTGCGATGTACTCACAATAATGTAAGTTGTTCTTACGATTGATACGGTCAATGAACAAGATGCCTGGCTCTGCCCAGTCCCATGTAGAACGTAAGATGTCATCCCATAAAGCTTTAGCTCGGATAGTACTATATACTCTACCTTCGAATACTAGATCAAAGTCTGTATCATTCTTAACAGCAGTCATAAAGTCATCAGTAACACCGACAGACATATTGAACTGTGTAAAAGCAGATGAATTGTTCTTAGCTTTGATGTACTCTAAGATGTCTGGGTGATCTACCCTTAAGACTGCCATCTGAGCGCCCCTACGATGACCTGCAGAGCTGATAGTCTTACATAATGCATCGAATATACCCATGAAGCTAAGAGGGCCGCTAGAACGGCTGTCTAGGCTCTTGATAAGTGCACCGTGTGGACGTAGTGTAGAGAAGTCGTAACCGATGCCTCCACCTAGTTGCATAGTCTTAGCAGCTTCCGTTGCTGCCTTCATTATGCCTTCCATACTATCTTCTATAGTCATTGATACGAAGCAGTTGTAAGGTGTCACTTTACGAGGTGAACCCATTGCAGATTGTACTCGACCTGCAGGTAAGAAGCGTTGATCTAACAAGATGTCTCTGAACTGATTGTAATGATCTTCACTATCTTTAAGTGAGTCAGCTACTCTTGACATAGCTTCTCTAAAGCTCTCGCCCTTAGAGCGATACTTCATTGCATGTATTTCTTCTGATATACCTAGGCTTGGTCCTTGGTGGTTTTTAATACTCATACGTTAATCCTTTTTAAATTCTTTATCTATTAATAACATTACATGAAAGAGAGATTGAGCTTCACTTATCACCATTAGCTTCGTGACCCTCACCTCTTACTTTAAAGTCTTCTCTCATCCAGACTAAATTGTCAATGTCACCGCGAGTTAACCCAATGTCATTTAGTTCTCTGTTAGACAAACGGTTGAGATGCTTGATTGTATCTCTGTGCATTTGCCATGTTTGTAAGTAGTTATAAAATCTATATAACCAAACAAAAGGTGATCGTATACCATTGCATACAATACGTCTTGCTTTACTATCTAATATTCTTTTAATCATCTATTGTCTCCTGAGCCAGACAGAACACCACGTTCTTGTCTATCATTAAGTTTAATCATGTTAAGTTTTAACACTTCGTCTAAGCTACTGCCAAAGTAATTCGCCAGAGCAGTTAAGTAGAATGCGACATCTCCTAGTTCTTTAATAATGTCTTGGGCTTCTACTTTAGTATTGTCACGTAAGAGCTTCTTAATCTTCTCAGCTATCTCACCTGACTCTCCGATAAGACCTAAGGTGTTTTCAATTAACCTAGTTTCACCTTCTGTCATTATCTTACCCTCTACCCATTGAGAGTAATTACTTGTTGTTGTTGTCATCCATCTATCTCCGTTACCATCATAAATTCTATTATACCATCTTCTAAATCATACAGTACACCTAGAACTTCATCTTTAACTAAGTCTTCACGATCAGTCTGATCTAACTCTAATACAAACTGATCTGCTTCCATCCTTACTTTAAATGTTACTTCGTATTCCATATTATCCTCCGTAAGTTTGCTTAAGAACGTCCATAGATACCCACTGAGCATCGTACTGACCGTCTACAATGTTGCGCTTTATTAGTACGCCTTTCCACCATTCACCATTAGACTGACCTGCCCATGACTCTGGAGCACCTTTGAAACAGCCTACGACTGCACCGATACCACCATTTTGTCCTACGTCTTCTTTGAAGTACATGTCACGCTTATGGCTGTGTCCTACTGAACAAGACCTGTAACGCTTCTGTAGTAAAGCATATGCGTGATGTGTACCACTGATTGCTCTACCGAAGTTACCTGCACCAATGAAGTGTGCATAGTCTACACCATCGTAGTTACGAATAGCAGGTGCACCATTCTCATACTGGTGATACTCATCAAACCATTTCTTAGTACCTAGGTGAGAGAAAGAGATACCATACTTCTCGCCTTCTAGTCTAGGGTCATAATTAATAGCTGTTGTAATACGTGCTTCGTGATTACCTTCGAAGCCATACCACTTTGGTCGTCTACGTCTTTGTTGTTTGAATCTGTAACGTAGAAGTTCTTGAGACTCGTTGTATGACTCAATGTCACCACCGTAGTTCTGAGCAACCACACTCTTAGGCTTAGCTTTATCGTACATGTTAAGTGACTTCATATCTGCTCCGTCACCTAGGTCTATACAATAATCAGGCTTAACATCGTATATCAATCCACCTAACCAATCAAATCTTTCGTTAGTAGTTTCTGGTGATGCGTGTGCACATGACCAAACGATTGCTGTCTTACCCATTGCTGATTTACTTATAGTCATTTCTTTATCTCCTTAGTCCATTCCTCTGGAATAGTTTTATCTGAATATAGAAAGCCATTACTTTTACACCAATCTCCGTAGGTGCTTTTAGCTCCCTTGTAGAGCTTGGCTCGTGAGTTGTTGAATACAAAGCGTATATCGTGTTCTGGAAACTGCTTTTGTATCTCTTTATGTTTACGTCGATCTGTAGAAACAAACCTACCTTTAGTCTCGATGATGATACCATTCTCAAGAACAAAGTCAGGTGTATAGTTCCTCACCTTTAAGTCTGTCCATTTGATCTTAGTCTCTTCATATGTGAAGCTGACACCGCGTTCCTTTAGATCATTAGCTGTCTGTTCTTCTAGCCCTGATCTGTAACCTGCCGCGATACCATGAAATCTACTTCGCTTAGCCATTAGAAATCCTCCACTTCTGGAACCTTGAGTTCTTTCTTAATCTTAGTCAAGTACTGAGGTCCGTATGAATAGGCAAACTTCTTTAATCCTGGCCAACATGCTTTCTTGAATTCACAGTAAGAACATTCCATACATAGTTTCTTGTTAGGAGAAGTCTTGCTTTGTGGTTCATCTTTATACTCACGAGGTGGTGGTACTTTATTCTTTACCATCTCCTTGATTGCTTTGATCTCTGCTTCTTTAGTTTTAAGCTCATCAGTAAAGTCGTACATGTCTAAACATATATGTCCGTTTACTTTATCTATAACTAAGAATGCACCATGTGTCTTGTTAGTAACCAATGGGTCATCTTTAGCCGCATAGACATATGAAGATAGCTGAGAGATGTAGCCGAATGGGTCTTGATCTCTTAGGTTGCCTTCTTTGAACTTCTTAAAAGAGTAAGGAGAAGCTGACTTAACATCTACTGTCATGCCATCTATAACACAGTCTCTACTTCCTTTGATACCGTGTGCATTCATCTTATCTTGTTGACCAACAACTTCGTGTCCTGCTTGCTGTGCGATACCTAAAGCAAGTTCTTCAATCATGTCTCCATAAAAGAACTTGAGCAGTGCGTTGGCTTGTAAGGCTTCTGCCTTATCTGTTTGATTAATCTTGTACCATAACTTGCGAGAGCAAGGTGTTCCAAGTGACGACATAGATAGATAACCTCTAGGCTCTTGTGGAGCTTTGAATCTATCAGAAGCCATCTGAGCTATGTTAGTTCCAACCAGTTGACCGATTGTATTGTCCCAACCTTTCTGACCGAATATAACACTCTCCATGTCTTGTACTAATGTAGCTATTTGTTTAGCCATTTTGTATCCTTCTGTTAGAGGTGCGAAAGGGCGCATGTGCGCCCCTCCAAGTAATTACCGAGGACCTTGCTCTCAGAAAGGAATATCTCCTGGAGTTGCTTTACTAGGTGCAGGTGCAGCTGTTGGAGCAGCGTTAGAGTAGTTCTTAGGTTGGATGCCCTGAGAGACACCGCCGCCACCTTCTGATTCAAATACTACGTGATCAATTACTTGAACACCGCTTAGTCGAGAACCTACGCCCATCTTAGTATCGTATACGTCTACATATACTACACCTACTGAGCCGTTGCCGATCATACCATCAGCATCTGTCCATGCGTCACCGCTTGGGTTGAATACCTTTGGAGCACCTGCCGCCCACTCACGATCAAACTTGTCTTTCCAAGGACGCTTGAACTTGACACGAGTACCGCGTCCATCTGGGTCTGGTTTACCTTGCTTACGCACACCAGAGTCTTTCATCATCTTGAACGTAGCATCGTCCATAATAATGTCAACAGTTGTAGCACCATCTGTTTCTACATCGTACTCACCGTTGTCTCTGTTACCTTCGAATAGTTTAGCCCACTCTAAGATACCTGTTAGTTCTATTGTTTTAGTAGCCATATATAATCTCCTAATGATTATTTGTTGTTGTCCTGCAATTATAGCAGATGTTTAGTGATATGTCAACAGGTCAATGTGTATCATACCACGATTTTCCTATATCATAAGAACCTGGAGTTGGTATCTTGAAACCTAGCTCAACACCTGTCTCTGACATAGTAGTAGCAATCAGTTTACCTAGATGCTCAGCCTCTTCATAAGAGCCTATAACTTCTACTTGGTATTCGTCATGCACAAAAGCACACATCTTGAAGTTGATACCCTCTGCCCTAGCTTTCTTGTGAAAGTTGAGAAGTGTATGCTTCATTAAGATAGACTCACCAGATTGTAGTATACCTGCTAGAGTCTTGTGCTCGTTAGGTACGATAACCTTACGACCATCGTAACCTGTGAAATAGCCCTTGTCTGCAATATAAGGAACCATTCTTTTCTTGAGAGGTGCTAAGCCATCAATGCTTTGCTCAAAGCGTTTCATAGCTGATGCGGCTTCTTGTACGCCAACCTGCATGATACTAGCAGTCTTAGCAACACCTGCACCTAGTAGCCATCCGTATATGAAGGTCTTGGCCATGTCACGAGTAGCATGTGATATACCCAAAGCTTTCTTGTTCATATTGTGGATGTCTGTCTCGTTCTCTTTCTTACCCTTCATAATAGCATTGGCATACATGTCAGCGTCAAAGTGTCGCCACATGTAGTCAGCAAGTACTCGTAACTGAATACCGTCTGCATCACAGCCGACTAAGTAACTACCCTCAGGTACAGTCCAACACTGGCGTAACTGATGATCATACTTGGCCTTGATCTCGTCTACTGCATTACGAGGTGTGCCGTGAAAGGGTGAAGCAATGTTGGCGGTGTTTGGATTGTTGTGTGCACAACGTCCTGTCCATGCGCCAATATTATTGATAGTACCATGTATACGACTGTCATCACATACTTGGTTAATCCACTCAACTAGGGAAGACCTACGGCCTTCTAACGTAAGCCACTGAGCAAGCGACTTAGCACCCCTAGGTGCAGTGTCAGGTAACGTAGACAAGTTGTCTTCTGATACCGTGTAACCATAACGCTCAAGAGATTGCTTCTTGTCGTCATAGAATTCCTTGTCCATCTTAGTAATCTTCTTACCATATGGGTCTCCTATCTTAAGTCTGTTGAACTTATTATGAGTTGCAGTCTTCTCAAAAGGTTTCCAACCTGCATCCCATAGTACGTCTACTCGATCTTTAGAAGCCCCAGGATTGAAGCTGATAAAGTCATAACAGATAAGGTCATCACCTTGTCTATCAGTAGCCGCATACTTCTTCTTAGCATTAGTCACGCTAGAGAATACCGTACCATCTTTCTTCTCACGATACTTGATAGTGTTTACAGGTAGTAGTTTAGGTGGGAAGTCTTCTTGAAAGAGTTGTTCAAGCTCTTGCTTCTCAACTATAACACTGTCTAATAAACTCTGTGCTAGTTCATGGTCAAAGTGAAAGCCATGATACTTGCTACGAACTAACTCAATCTGTAAGTCATGCTCGACACGCATTGATCTAGCCCAATCCTGATCGTATAGGATGTGACTGAAGTGATTGAACAATGCCTCAGTAGTATCTAGGTCTCCATACCAGTAGTCAATCATATCCTGATTGAAGTTGGCAAAGTCGTGATAGTCACCCTTGTAAACACCTAGGCGTATGCCCCAACTCTTTAGTGAGTGTGGACCTTTACCACCAGTAGGTATAGCTATATCATAATCAACTGTACGAGATACAATCAATGTGTCAATAACCTTACGAGGGTCAAGAGGAGCGTCTAACCATTTGTTAAGGATAGGTAGATCATATTGAATGAAGTTATGTCCAACCATCTTATCTAAGGATTGATGCCACTCGGTAGCTTCCTTTCTTGCTATAGGGTCTGTATGTATGTTCTCGAACTTAAAGACTTCACCAGTATCCTGCATCTTACCACCAACTAACCAGATTGAATCTGGATGTTCTATAGCGTTGGTTTCTATATCACAAAATGCTATACGTGCCATGTTGTCTCCTTACATTTCAAAGTTAAAGTAATCCATAAGTAGTAGTTCGAGTTCGTCTTGTAATCTCTCAATTACATTCTCGTCTTCATCATTGTTAAGTGCATGAGCTAATTGATCTTCTGCCATGCCTACTCTTGACTCAAGTTGTTCGAAGTAAATCTGTCTGCTGTCATCATACTGATCTAGCTCGTTATCACTTAGAGTATCAAAGTAATCAACACTTGAGTAGAGATCATCTACTGAGATGTCGTAGTCGTCGTTATCATAATCAGACCCCATTGAAAGTCTCCTCTGCTAGTATTGTAGTGTCTGGTTCATAGTAGATAGAACCTGCTTTGCCTAACCTACTGAAAGGTCTGTTCTTATCAACGATGAAGTTGGTAGTGTTACGCACATCCTCATCCTCTGATTCAGTATCACGCTCTAGCTTTAGACATATGATAGCTTCTTCTTCAAGAGAACCTGCATACTTGGTACGCCCATCATCATTAACTTGTGAGATGAAGATAACACCAATGTCTAACTCTTTAGCTAACTGAGCCATACGAGAACCGATAGCTGTAAGCATTGAAGTAGCACCATCAGCACCACCCTGAGATAGATATGCTAGTCGTTGTACGTGGTCAATGAATACATAGTCAACCCCATACACTGTAGCCGCCATTCTAACGTAGTCTAGAAGCTTCATAGGGTCATCATGTGATCTTAGTTCAAAAACTACAGTACGGTCATCAGCGATCTTCTGAGCCGCCTTGATAACGTTGTCCTCAGTGATGCCGTTAGTTGCAGCATCCTCTTTAGTACGGACGTTGATACCTAGCTCATAAGTAGCCATAGCACGATAAGTAGTTGATCTCATTTCTTCCATGTGCATCAGACCTATCTTAACGTCAGGGTCATTAGCAAGTAGTCCACATTCGAAGAAGCGTACCATCTCTGTCTTACCACCACCGCGTGGTGCTTTAACAAAAGTAAGACCGCCTTTAACAAGACCTCTGATCTTATCATCTAACCCACTGTGGCCAGTAGGTACATAGCTGTAAGGGTTCTCTTTCTTGATTGTTTCTTCAATGTCTAGATCACCGATGTAGAAGTTGTCTGGTGAGAAGCGTTGAGGTTTCTTAGCTGACCACATCAGGTCATCCTTATCACCTGCCATCAAGAACTCATTGGCATCCTTGTGCTTAGACATTGGGACAAAGAAGAACTTCTCTGGAAAGAGTTGATACAATCTCTCTGCGGCTACTGCACCTGCATCATCTAATTCACCTGCATAGATAACTTCTTTGAAGCTATTCATATACTCAAAGTTCTTCTTGATGAACTTCTCTGAGATAGATGCACCAGGAATTGACTTGACAGGAAATGATTTACCTAGCACTTCAAAGAGTGATGCGGCATCAAACTCACCTTCTGTAATGTATAGACGATTAGATGAACCACTGTTAAAGTCTGGCCCGAATAGATCATCAAGTGATGACCGATCTTTTAACCAGAACTTCTTCTCATCGTATCCACGATACTTAACATTGTTAGGCCACTTGAAGGCATAACGTACTGGACTGTTATCAGCATCCAGTTGTAGTTGGATACCATAGAGCTGACATACTTCAGCCGAGATACCTCTGATACCTTCATAAGTACCTGATACTATTTCTCTTTGCATTACATTCTCCTTTCTTTTCTTTAATGGGTAGTCACTAGCCGCCCAATCAAATATCTGTAATTGATTCATACCTACCATTGGGTAAGACCTAGAGCAACTGTGGCAATGTCCTACCTGTTCATCTTGTTCCCATGAGAAGGCATCGGATGAACCACATGCTTCGTAGGGACAAGGTTGATGAACTATATTAGTCATTCAGTTTCCTCCAATGTATCCATAGCTCGCCTCTACTGTCTACATTTGTTTCATACCCTAGTTCATGTAACTCGTAAACGTCTTGACGATTTGTTAAGTGTTCTTTTATGTAAGCACATTGCTTACCATCGTGCATTGCCTCATTGACTACTTTCTGTAGTCTCTTAGTTCTATAAGAGTATGAGATGTCACTAGCATCTTCGGCTGTTGGTAAGTTAAGCATTTCTTTCTCCTATCAATTCCCATTTGAATGGGTTTCTGTTATCAAAGAACCTGTCATACTCTGTATCATTTACTTCAATAACAATACCAGTGCCACGTTCTTTAAGTGTTCTTATTGTAGTCTTGTCACTTATATTTGTAAATGCTACAATAACTACTCCATCTCCATCATCTTCAATTATCTCACAATCACCGCTTGGCATTGTATCTAACCATCTATTAAAGTCTTTCTTAAGCATTAATCTTCTCCTTTATCTGTTATTACTAAGTAAAGTATTACACATAATATTACTGCGGTTGCTGTAAAAGCTAGCATTAATCGTTCTCCTTGTTAAAGTATTTATTGTATATAACCTCTAGCTTTCTAAGCTCTGGGTGTTTGTGTATCCATAATCCTGTATCTGGATTGAACTCTTCTCTAAAGAATGTATCTAATATCTTATGTCCTGTACTAAGGTCAGGTTGTATTTGTTTAGATAGTTCATCGAACTGAGCATCAGTCAGGATAGGGTCAGCCCTATACTCGTAAGCAAAGGCGGCTATAGATAATCTAATTCTATTTCTTATTTCTGTATTACTGATCATACTAATCTCCTTTGTTAAGATGAATGTGAGGAGAGTTTTCAACGTCAGATATTGTAGTACGTTTAATATCTTTTGGTATAACTCGGCCCTCGCTCACTAACGACAATCATTGTGCCGAGATACTTCTATCGAGCCTTTTGTTGTGACTGCTATAATCACTTCTCATCATATGGGACTTGCTGACCCATACTATCTGGTGCTAACCAGAACGTCTTGGCAGGGGTAGTAGGAATCGAACCCACATCATTTGGTTTGGAATCAAATGTTCTACCATTGAACTATACCCCTATTAAAAGTACTTAGAACCTCTCCACCCCTCAGGTTGCAATCTCCGTCTGGTGCTTCAACGAGTATACATCGTCATGTACTAAGTACTTATAATAACAGTATGTGTAGTATTATAAAGTAAAAGGGGAACTCTGTAAAGCCCCCCTCTTAATTATTTATGTATCTGTATCTGATAAGTTAGATGATAATGTCATAACTAACTTGTTGTGTCCTGCAATTACGCTATCAACGTCAGTTATTATATCATCTATATCATACCACATACTCCGTATAACGAATTGCTGATATACTACAATCGCTACAAGTATTCCTAGTCCTACTAGGATTGGGTCTATCATCATTTTGGTGTGTCACTTAACTTAGCAATTTTAGCTTCAACTTTGTTCTTCTTAACACGTAGGTCATACATCTTGTCAGCAATATTTGACATTCTATCTTTTGCCTTTGTTGTTACTGTTTTACTTGCGTTGTCTATCATGTCGTTTGCCGCATCAAACTCATTCTTACCTGTTGATGGTGCAGAGTCGGCTAACTTTACAGTTCCCCAATTAACTAACTTAGCAAACTTAGCAGGGTCAGACAAACCAAACTTAGTAGCTATCTTTTCAAGTGTATCCATCTTAGCCATGTTCTTAGCATATAGTTTACGCTCACGTAATGTAAGCTTCTCTAACTTAGTTAAAGGAACTTCAACAACAACGTCATCAACTACATTGTCCTTAGGTGGGTTGTTAGCGATGTAAGTAATCATAGCTAAAGTATCTGCTGATGCAGGGGCTTGGTTGCCACACTGTGAAGCTGTGTATGTGATGACACCATGTGCATCTGCTGTTACTGTATTCTTACATGTGTAAGCTGATGCTGATGTTGCTGAGATTAAAAGTGCTGTTGTGATTAGTAATGTTTTCATAGTAGTGTTTCCTAGTTTATTTGATAAAGTCATGTAGACGATTTGTTATGATTGATAGTGCAGTGTTTAGTTCTTTAGCTGAGCATGTCTCCAAGTGCTCTTTTACTTTGTTGTAAGCGTCCCAAGTACCAGAGGTTAGTTTCTTATTGTCTGGTTTCTTAATGATCTGTACTGGCTCGCTCTTAGCCTCAGTAGTACCGACCTGATTAGTATTAAGGAAGTCGAGTAGACCCTTCTTATCGACTGGCACATCAGGGTTAGTATACTTACCTAACTTCTTTGCATCAGCCTGAGTGCCTACCCATTGTCCTTTGTTGTTAGTGTATAGCTTCATACATCTTGCTCATGGTTACCCAAGATAAGTAGTAGTGCTACACCTACGATGGGCGACAAAAGAACTGAGCCTATTGCCCAACCCCAAGGGTTTCTATTTCTACGCTCAGCCATCTTGTAAGCTAAAGCTCCCATCAGTACCCATACTGCTAAAGTAATTAATTCCATTTAGTAATCTCCTATTATTCTGTGAATGATTGTTGTTGTTTCTACTTCTACATCTTGGCCACAATCAAAGCAATAAGCTTCGTTTGCTATGTCTTCTCCTACATCATCTATAACCATTTCTTGAGCGATGTAATCCCAAGAGACGAATGCTCTCCACTGAAGATCAGTAGAATAGCAGGTGGTGCAGGTGAATTGTTTAGTTTCTTTCATATAACTCTCCTATACTTTAAGTATACTATTAGTATACATTATCTCTAACACCTTTAGAAAGATAATTATTAGTTGATACATAATGTTATATAGCATACTGCTAATTATACATATACTTGAATAACTTGTCAAGCATTATTTTAGTCAACATACCAACTATTTATGTGGTCGTTAACTTCTACTACACCATCTGAGGCTGTATAACCTTCAGATACTACTACAAGATCACCTACTAAAGAGTTCTTTTCTGCATAAGATACTGCTTTAGATAAGTTATCTGTAGTTGTCGAATCTACTAGGGTGCGGTTCTGTTTGATCTCTACGATATATGTGAATGACATTAGTGAAAGTTCCTTCTATAATATTCTGTTTGAAAATGATCTAGCTGTAGATGTTCTACGAGTATCTCTACATCTAAGTTTAATTCGAATAGCATTTCTGCTAGACGTTTTGGGTGTTCGTTAATCAATCTCTCGATTGCTTCGATTTCCATTGTATCTTTGAAATCCATATCTTGCTCCTCATGGCTGTTCCAGATGTCCAAGGGGGTAGGTTCACGTTCTATCTCTAACCGCCCCCAGTCGGCTTGTATGAGCTTCTCAAGTAGGTCTAGTGCAAAGAATACGTCTTGTGTTTCTCTAGGTGTATGTTGATTGTAATATCCAACACTTATATTAGTACACTCTGGTATTATTTCTGCATATTCCATTGAGTCAGTGTATGTGCCATACGAGTCAAGTTCTAAGTTCCATTGACCTGCTAATATATCAATCAATGAGTAACCAAATATATCACTGCAAGTACGCTCAAGTGATTGGTGTGTTACTACACTAGTAGTACCTAGCCTGTCAAAAGAGATAACAGCATTGATACTGTCCATCCAAGGATATGTATTTATATCACTATCGTTGTTCTGATAGTCAACATAAGAGTTAACAATACCTCTTGAACCTATACCACCAATCTCTTCGGCGGCATGACAAACATAGACACCTTCTACACCTGCTTTGATCATATTTAACTGTAACCATACACCAGTAGTACAATCAGCACCTAAACATTCTTTATCAGGATATGTTTTACTCATTATACCAGTTGCGTGATCCATTGTGACGTTCTGCATACCCTCAGTCTTGTGAACAGTATCGTAATGGGCGGCAAACAATACACTAGGATTATCACCTACAATGTGTATGAAGTTACCAAATCTATCAGGATTACCGAAGACAGGCAACAAGAACCTATCAGCAAAAGCTTTCTCTGATTTACTATAAGCAGGACGCTTGTAGGACATCATAGCGATTAGCTGTTGTATTCTATCGAATTTATTCATAGTAGTCATGCCGTTTCCTTTTCTGATTGGTCATGCTCATAACATTCAATGTAATCATCCCATAAACGATTAGGTATATACTCTTGAGTAGGCTCATGCAGACTACAATCTCCGATGTACCAGTATTCCTCACTAAACTCAATGTATACTGCCTCATCCATGTGCATGTCTACTTCTCTTACGATTTCTTCACCATTAGCGTCTTTACCTACAATCATGTGAGCATAGGCACTGTCTTCATTGTGTATCGGCTCATCATTAACTTCACAAGTTGTGTAGTTATCATCATAGCAATAACGACAGAAGCTATCACCATGTGGTGTAGTACACATATCGTCTTCAAGCTCACCACAGTGATCACATGTATGACCATGACTTAACGTACCATCAGTTTCAGTAAGTGAATACTCACCATCATCATTTAATACGAAATACTGTTTACCATCATTACGAATGAGATCACAACGATATTCACCATCAACATAAGGCACGATAGGGTCATGTACATCACCTAGCACTGCAAGCTTTAGGCCATGCCATTGACGATGAGACTCGCCGTGAAATGTAGAACCCATCCAGTCTAGGTGTTCTTTCATCATGTCTAATGATTGCTCACATGCACCATACATTGATTGATGAACATAATCAACGTCTACACCATTGCGATGTATACCGATAACAACACGCCCTGCAATGTGGTTTTTCTTGTCCTTAACGTATAGGATACCGAAATCACCAGAGGCATACGCTTCACCTACACTGTAGTAAGTACCCTCACAATCATAGTCATCGTGTCTGCCGATCTGTTGCATACAAGATGTAGCTAAATTCTTACGTTCAGAGGCTAGTCTTGGGTTGCGGTAAGAGACTGTGGAATGCTCGTAAGCTGTCACGAAATCTACCGCGTCTTCTGAATACACTAACTCAAAGTCACGAGGTTTTGATTGCTCAATCCAATCTTCAGTCATGCTAGCAATGTGTTGATTAGTTAAGTGTGCGAACATACGACGAATTGCCTTGCCACCTTTCATAGTAGATACTCGATCTCTAAGCTTGTCCTTATGTGTAAGGAACATAGCTATTTGACCTTCATTCTTAGGGCAAGCAGTAGGGTTAAAGATTGAAAGTATTTTAGTAATGTCTGACCATACAAGATTTGAATCATTTAAACCATTGTATTCTCGGTGGGTAGTAGACTTCAAGAATTCTGCTAATGCACTAGTCTGATCAAACATAGTTGTTTCATTATTGATAAGAGATTCAACAATGTCATCGAGTGAACCATACTTAGAGTCTTTAAAAGGCTCAAGCACTTCCTCTTTAGTATTTACCCAAATTGGTTTAGGCTTAGTCTCTAACTCGTCTTCTGTTACAACCTCACGAACACCATTGGTGTAGTCCATGTTCTCGTAACGTCTCCAACTATTAGCTCCGTAGTTAGGGCAAGCATAATAGTATTCAGTGAAAGAATATCTCTCATCACTCTGGACAACTCGTTTAGTCTGAAATATCTCGTGATATTCATTTGGTGCTACTTCCATAAACTGTTTCATAATATAATCCTTTCCTATGTTATAGTTATTACAGTTGTTATTACTTAGTATTCAGAACATATAGCCATGTAGTCGATACCTGCCACCTTATCAGTATATCTTTTAAAACCATTAGAACTATCGTAGTAAGTCATATTAATATACTGGCCAGTCACGTTACTGAAAGCTTGGTTAGCATATGATACTGCTTGGTTACAAGTAGCGTCGATAGGCATAAGTTCAGTTTGGGTTATAATTTTACCATCCATTGAAGTGCCTAGCATTATCTGAGCGGCACTTGCAGTAGTAGCTGTTAATGTTAAGGCGATTGCAGTTGTTTTAATTAAGTTTTTCATAGTAGTTCTTTCTTTAATTTAAATAATGATTATATAAGCATCCTTCAAGATATGCAATAGCATTATCAATAGGGATAGTTTCAGTTAAGTATTGTGGTGGTGTCTCATCACCTTCATAAATTCTTACACCACCTAGGTTACGTTCTATTCTCAAGTGACTACCAGTCTCTAAGTTTACACGACCAAGCATCTCACTTAGGTTTTCAATGTTAGATATCATCTGGCTTCCTCTTTTCTCTATCCATTTTAATAATAAGATCAATGAGTGTTTCATCTTTATTGAGTAGATCAACAATAAGATCAACAGCAGGTATATTCTGACTTGTGATATACTCTAATACTTCTTTTCTATTCATAATTCAATCCTTTCACTTGTTATTTTAAAGACACCTGCACTCATACCTTTAGCAATCCAATTATCACGAATGTCTAAAGCATCAATTACATAGTCTGTATCTATACTCTGGAACAGCTTGCCACCTAGGTAAACTTTAACTTTGTATGTTACTAAACCAGTGTCGTTTTTAAAGCTTTCATCTATCATTTAAAACTCCTCGTCTAATATTTCATCTATATCCATCATATCCTCAGATATAGTTAGCATCTCAAGATATTCTTCTAGCATAAGCAATGTAGAATTGTATTCAACTTGCCACCCATTCATAGTAGTTTCCATTTACATTACTCCTACTGATGTTAGTACAAATCTAAGCGATGCGCCTAGGTTGTAACCAAATGAACCTGCAATACCATCTTGTGATGGTGAATATACTGCTACTACTAAACAACCTAGTAACCAAGCTTTTACTATATTTAAAATTATACCCATTGTATTATACCTTTCCTAGTATTTTGTAATAGTATTCCATTGCATTTAAAAACCCACGTTGATAATCTGTTTCTGGTGGGTCATTTCTGAAAGAAGAGATGCTATGCACCACGTCTATACTTAACATATACTCAGCCTCATCTAAAGCGTGTTGATAGCCATTTTTGTATTCATCTGATTTACAACTTATACACATTGAAAATACTCCTCTGTTTTAATTACATAAGTCCAAGGGTCAACAAGGTTTAATTCTGACTTGTCAACCTTAACCATACGACCAACATTCTCAGTCATACCAAAAGGCGTTGCCGTGTGGCATGGTTGCCTAGTATCAGCAGGGACATGCAATACACAAATTTGGTTTGTAAGGTAGCCTGACTTCTCGACAAACTCATGGTAATCAACTGCATTCATCATATATGAAGGTTCAAGTATACCCTCCCAATGGCCTATACACTGCACAACTTCACCTGATAGCCTACCCAAAGCACGTTGAGTATCTAAGAACCTAGTGAAACATGCCACCTGATGCAAATCGTGTGGGTTATCTATTGCGAATATCACTTTTTCTAAATGTGTCATATTATTCTCCTATTTAATTAATTTGCATGATCATGTTACGATCAATATTACTTTTAGTCAATATATAAAATACTTCATCAGCAAGAACATTATCAGCGAATGTTATTTTACCAACACCAACAGTCCCATCAACATGACCATCAAACTCAAAAGCATTTTTCCATTTGTCTTGTAGATCAAACCATAACTTAGTTGAATACTGGCGTTGATCACGATCACCTGATTTAAGAACTCGTAAAAACCATTTGTTTAATTCACTTTCTGAACCTACTTGAGATAACTTCATTTAAAATTCCTCCTGCAATATTGTTTCAATTTTATGGTATTGACCTAATGTCACGGCCTCTTTTAGATTAGTATTTTCCAGAGCAATATCTGGCTCTATTGAATAGTTTGCACACAATTCAAAGAATTCGTAAGCGGTCATCCCATGTTGACGCATGACCTTATATTCATTTTGTGATAATATCATTTTACTTCCCCTTGCTTGTTACACATAAGACCTTGTCTGTCCACATTGTTATTTTAGCACCATTATCAGACACTTGTAAAGCGTATTGATATGCCATTGGAGATGATAATTCACCTTGCTTGTATCCATTTAAAATTATACTTGTCATGATATTTTCCTTCTCATGTTTAAGTTAAAACGTGTATACCAACTAGCAGGGAGAAACTAGTTGGCATAACTTTCCTAACTTATAAACCTTGTATTGCGGCAATTATAGCCGCTTTAGTGAAGCCTGCTTTATTCATACGCTTAACAAATGCCTCAGCACTTTTAGGCAACTTAACTTCATCAGGTTTCTTTTTATTCAAAACCTCTTTAACTAATGTTGATCTTAAAGATAGTTTTCTGTCAGGATGGATAGCCGCGGCAAATCTTGAGAAGGCAAAGTTGTCAACATCAACATTTGAAATATCAATTATTAATGTCTTTTTATCTTTTGCTTTCTTAATTTTAGCACCAACAAAAACTGCACCTACAATGGCCTTAACGGCACTTGCACCTTGAGTATCACCTTTTTTCATCAGTCTAGCTATAGAGCTTGCTAATGGCCTTGCGTCTTCACTATTCATAGTAGTTCTTACTAGTTCAAACAAGTTAGCACCTGCCGCAATACCCGAACCCATGTTATTTACGAATTTGTTTTCTAAGCTTTTAATGTCGTTTGTCATGATATGTTTTTCCTTTATAATGACTTGATTAAGTTGAATGAATTTCAACAATCTAATCAACTAGTTGGGAGGGTACTAGTTGACTAGGGATTGAAACTTTAAGCGTTAGCAATTTCCCAAACTGTTTGCTTGGCCTTTGCAATTTTAGCTTCGTACTTATCTACTTGCATAAAGTCAGTATCTTCATTTTGCAATTCTAGAACCCTTGCTTCAGCGTACATTGTCATTGAGTTCATAGCACTTAATAATTCAGATGTTTGTTTTAAATCCATGATTTAATATTCCTAATAAAAATACATCTTGATTGATGTACTTATATATAAAATATTGGTGTAGGTGTATTTTCACCTGTTAATTCAGAACCGCGCTAAGTGATACATGATCACAAAACTAAGATTAATTCCTACACTACTGCCGAGACCACACACTTACCCGTTCACCCGTCCAATCAGGGTGTCAACGCTTATAAGCGGTACTAGTCAGGAGAATTTAATTTAGATCATAGCAGGTCTCTACTGCACTGTTAGGGTTCTTATTTAACCGACCCTCTGGGCTTTTTCTCTGTTTGTTTGTTTCCTTGTTTGTTTCTATATATTCTTTATGGAGATGTTGACCGAATATCGCAATAGTTATTTTTAATTTATTTCAATTAATTTTATATTTCTTCTAAGTCATTGTTTTTATTACCTTTTTTCCGTGATCGATTGTAACATATTGTAACATTTCGTGATAATGGGTGTTATACTATAACATTGAATAGGTGATATAAGCGACCTTTTTATCCCAGATTCAAATAAATGTAATAAAATCAATGGGTTAAGTGATTCGTTTTAAATTATCGTTTAAAATCAACAGGTTAGCAGGTGCTATATTCCTGATTCATAGTAGTTATTATAATTTATGTAATAAAATCAATGGGTTAAGTGATTCGTTCCTGATTCGTTCTTGTTTTATGAAATATCCCAGACTGGTTGAGATTATCATATATGAATATTTGAATATGTTATCCCTTATAATAAGAAGGAACGTGCGTGCGCGTGAGATACTTTTAATAGAATGTAAAGTCTTTTCTTTAAATTATTCTAATTTAATTGTATTGTGTGACATATATAGAACAAACTCTCAGGATCGAGCCTAAGAGATTTTCTATAGTAAAGTAAGCAAAAGTACCTAAGTGCTATGGGTGGCCTTATTTGAGCGTCTCAGGGGGTATTCTCTGTTTGTTTAGTGTTTGTTCTTCTGTTTGTTCTTATAGATGTATTCGTATATTTGAATGTATTTTAATGTTGTTCAAGGTGTATATAAAATACAATGGTATACAATCGAGTACTGAAAACCAAACATGAATACAAATGTATACAATAACGTATTGCAATATGTGAATATGAACTAGGAAACGTATAAACATATCTTGATATATGAATGTATGAATATGTACCTCGGATAGTAGTTACAGGGGGTAGAGGGGGCATGGGGGGTGTATACGGTGTTATATATGCACAATGACAGAGAGGGGTATTTTTAGGTTAGGTGTTAACCACATTGGTTTACAATAACGTATTTACAGCTTATGTGAAGTATGATGAAGAAAACACTTGACAAGTTAGAGTACTTAGTGTATACTAAGCGTATGCTTTAATATGTATACAATATGATTTAGCTTAAACTCCTTCATCTTTATAGTTTATAACTTAATTATACTTTAAGTATACTTTAGGGGTTGACTTTGCGGCATTATGTGGTATAACATACGAGTAGTATACTTTAAGTTAAACATAATGGTTTAGTCCAACTACTAGTTAATTAATAATATTAGTAATACTTAAAGTATATACTTATAGTATCTATACAAAAGAAGATGAACTAATACTTAGGCCTTCTTTGTCGCAAAGCTTTAGCTTTAGCTGTCGCATAACTCGTTAGAGTTTTTTGCAAACCCCTCCCAGTTTCTCCTTGACTTACCGAAACCTTTGTGTTATAACTGGTTAAAGTCACGATAACAATAATAATAAGATGACATAATGACCTCCCCTAAAGATAAATACGACCCGGCAGACGATGTTCTAAACACGTTCTTCCAAGCTCTAGCTGATGATGACCTAAGAGCTCTATACAATCTACACATTCCTCGTAGTGATGTTTTCTATATAAGAGAAAAGTATTACTTAGACACAGGACACTGGGTATCCCTAGATCGTATGGAACGAGCAATGTTCTTAGAGAAGAAGTTAGATAGCAGAGATGTATTAGACCCTAAACGTAAAAGGGAATGGGAGTATGATTATGACTTATAGATTAGGTGTTAGAAGTAAACAACGATTACAAGGTCTCCACAAAGACTTAATAGCTGTTGTTGAAAGAGCAATAGAAATAACTGAAATAGACTTTACTGTCCTAGAAGGTATGCGTACCCTAGACAGACAGAAGGAGTTAGTTGCAAAAGGTGCATCAACAACTCTTAACTCTAGACATCTCACAGGACATGGTGTAGACCTTGGTGCTTATGTAGGTGGTACAGTAAGATGGGATTGGCCTTTATACTACAAGATAGCTGATGCAATGAAGCAAGCAGCAAAGGAATTGAATGTAGACATGGATTGGGGTGGAGACTGGAAGTCTTTCCCAGATGGTCCTCATTATCAATTAGCTTGGGGTACATACCCTAAGTAGTCTTAGGGAGAGAAAGACGATGACAGATAGTAACGATTTACTAGAATTAAAATTAGAAGAAGTTACTAAAGACTTGCAGGAAATGTCAAAGAGAGTCCGTTATCTTGATAGCTCTCTATCACAACTAAACTTAACATTAAGCTTATTAGAGCAGACTGTTAAGACTATTACATCTTTACAAGAAGACAGACGGCAGTTCACTAACCGTATCCAATACTTTATAATTGGAGGGTTTATATCTGCTGCTGTTGCTTTTGTACTAAGTGGAGGCTTAGCGTTATGAAACCCAGTCTAGTCGGAGCTAACTTATTAGCTATGTGTACTGGCTTCGCTATATGTGGAGTTGTATTCTATGCTATAGTAACTTACTCTGAACTGGTTGATACCGTTAAAGTAGAGATAACTAAAGAGATTGTCTGTACTGAGAACTCTAGTTTAAACCATACAACATACAACCCTCCAGGATGAACTCAATGCATATAACTTTATACCTAGATTTAATTACAGTAGTAATGGCTGTCATGGTAATCCTTTGTGCATTCAAAGCTTTACATAGAAGAATAGCTATTAGAGTATTAAGCGGTGTAGCTTCTATACTTTACCTATATGCTCAGACAGGTTGGGCAGCATCTTACATATCAGGAAACGTATGGGGTGCTATATTCAACAACTATATCTGGTTCTTCTTTAACTTCACAGTATTCGTAACAATGTTTGTTATATTGAAAGAAAAGAAATGATAAGTACTTTATTACCTCTTCTAACTCCTATCATGGGTGACGTTCTTAAACGTATTATACCTGATTCAGATAAGAGAGCAGAAATTGAAAGAGAGACTAAACTAGCCTTACTAGAACATGCTGACTCAATAGAGAAGGTACGTGGTGAGATAATACTAGCAGAAGCTTCATCAACTAACTGGTTGACTGCTTCTTGGAGACCTCTTCTAATGCTAATCGTTATAGCTATCATAGCTGTTAACTATTTAGTATTCCCTATAATAGCAATCGCTTACCCAGAGATTATGAACAATGTATTGGA
>Ga0206123_10000225_pt1 | contig 55348 bp, 46 predicted proteins | sample Helgoland_Spring_2_FD_160086 | JGI IMG/M metagenome (GOLD analysis project Ga0206123, IMG submission 160086) | Pelagic subsurface seawater microbial communities from Kabeltonne, Helgoland, North Sea - Helgoland_Spring_Bloom_20160316_1 | ecosystem: Environmental > Aquatic > Marine > Epipelagic ...
ACCGCAGGGGCTATGCGATGGAGCTAGATGTGGAGCTGTACGGCTTGACAGGAAAACAGCTTATGGAAAGTCATTATGAGGGCTCCGAGCCGATACGACTCGACATGAGGGACTACCCAGCAGGGGTATATTTATTGAAGCTACGAACCGCAGAAGGTGTAGTTAGGAATCAACGAATCATTGTTCAACACTAATTGAGACCGGACCATGAAAAAAGTAATATTAGCATTAACAATAGCGTTTAGTATTCAGGCACAAGCTCAGCAGAAAGCCGATGCATTAATTGAGGAGTACATTACCGACAGAATATCGCTTCAAGTGTCCGTTGGTAATAATTTCGATCTATACCAGCCGCTCAATGATGCGAATCTAGTTTTAATACCTCTTCGTGATTTTAGAAGTTTTTATTCTGGATCTGACGTATTTGCGTGGAACCTCGAGGGACAAGCTGCGGTAGCGCTTAATCCAGTATGGAGCCTTTATGTAGGTGGAAGTTTCGGTACGATGAGCGGGTCGAACAACACGGACTACTATCGTGCGAGTATGCTCAATGCTGATATTGGGTTGAAGTTTAATATTTCCAACATGCGTATTAAACGCAAGAGTTCAAAATTAAAATTCATACCCCTAGCTGGACTGAGCTATAACTACTTTGAAAGCGAGTTATTTTACTTATCCGATGTTACCCCTCAGCATAGCGAGAAAGGCTTTGCTCCTGGTCTCAATGTAGGAGCCGAACTAGATTTTTCACTGACCAAGAATCTATCCGTTTTCGGCTCAATGGTTAGACGCGGATTTAACCACGATGGATTAGACGGTTGGGATTACGGGGGTAACGGAGATAATTATCTACGGACAAACGTTGGTGTCAAAATAAAATTGACCAAAACAAAAGAATCTGAACACGCCTCGGATATTAATATTTGGGACCTAGTCTCGAATAACTCCAAGAATGTTACGAATATTGCTGCACCACAGGAAAAGGATATTCTGGAGTTTAAATACAGAATGAATAATTATGTGGTTGGGGATAAAGGTGACTATGAGAAAGGCCGTAAACTCAATCCTACGCTTTATGTTGTTCGTGGATTAACCTACAACATTAAAAATACTGCAGAGGATCACCCATTGAGACTCAGTAAAAAACCGAAGCGCCGGAAGCAACCGGCTGGTTTATCTAAAAATGGCATCCGTCCAGATCACGGAATAGTGAGCTGGAAAATACCAATGGATGCCCCCGAAGAGTATTACTATTTCTCTGATCAGACGGATTCAATAGGTGGAGTGATAAAAGTGCTGAGCCCAGCGGAGGCCTCCAAAATGAATAAAAAAGTCGTTAATAACGAAGGCGATACGACTATAAATAATGCGCAACCTTCATCGCCGCTTGAACCTCAAGAGGATTTTGCATTTGACGTAGGTAAAGATCACGTTAGAGTTGGTGACCCTGATGAATATGAAGATGGGAACAACGAAGATCCAGTCATTTACGTTGTTCGTGGTGGAACTTATCGTCTTAAGAACGATTCTGATAAAAATCCATTACATATCGGTAAGAGCCCAGGCGATAAAACGAATCCTAAAGGTTTAGAGAAGAATGGAATAACTGGTGACGACGGTACCGTAGAGTGGAAAGTTCCTTTGGATGCGCCAGAGGAGTATTATTACTACTCAGGAGATGACGATGAAGTCGGTAGTGTAATTAAGGTATTAGGTCCTGGTGAGCCTCAGCAGGCTGACAACGGCGATTTATATGCTACAATCAATCATATTCTCTTTGAATTAGATAAGCTTCGCCAGCGCGAGGATCAGGTATTCGACTTTGACGTTACCGACGACCATGTTACCGTTGGTGATGAGTCAGACTACGAGGACGGAAATAATGAGGAGCCTATTATTTATGTTGTACGTGGTCAAACGTATAACATGAAAAATAAGGCCAACGATAAGCCTTTACGATTCAGTAAATCTCCGGACAGCCAGGAAGATCCAAAAGGATTGGAAGACAATGGCATTACAGAGGAGGACGGAACCGTAGAGTGGTCTATACCATTAGATGCTCCAGAGGAGTACTATTATTACTCTGAAGGTGATGATGAAGTCGGTGGTGTGATTAAGGTATTAGGTCCTGGTGAGCCTCAGCAGGCTGACAACGGCGATTTATATGCTACAATCAATCATATTCTCTTTGAATTAGATAAGCTTCGCCAGCGCGAGGATCAGGTATTCGACTTTGACGTTACCGACGACCATGTTACCGTTGGTGATGAGTCAGACTACGAGGACGGAAATAATGAGGAGCCTATTATTTATGTTGTACGTGGTCAAACGTATAACATGAAAAATAAGGCCAACGATAAGCCTTTACGATTCAGTAAATCTCCGGACAGCCAGGAAGATCCAAAAGGATTGGAAGACAATGGCATTACAGAGGAGGACGGAACCGTAGAGTGGTCTATACCATTAGATGCTCCAGAGGAGTACTATTATTACTCTGAAGGTGATGATGAAGTCGGTGGTGTGATTAAGGTATTAGGCCCTGGTGAGTCTCCTGAATCGAACAATGATGAAATCCTAGATGATATAGAAGATTTAAAAGAGGAGGTTGAACGTCTAAAGGCCATGGCACTGCAGGCGCCAGGCGATACTTCTGTTACCATAACAACTGTTCAATCGGCAGAACCATCTCATGTTTACGAATTTGATGTAACTGATGACCATGTCACAGTAGGAGACAGGGACGACTACGAGAATAGTGATAATAAAGAGCCCATCATCTATGTTGTTCGCGGTGAATCCTACACGATGAAGAACAACTCTGAAGACAAGCCATTGCGATTCAGCAAGTCCCCCGAGAAGCAAGAAAATCCTAAAGGATTGGAAGAAAACGGGATTACAGAAGAAGATGGAACCGTAGAATGGGTAATCCCGTTAGACGCGCCAGAGGAATACTACTATTACTCTGAGGGAGATGACGATAAAGTTGGCGGAATAATCAAGGTATTGGGACCAAATGACGATTGGAAAGATTACATCGATGATGAAATCTCTAAGCTTCAGGTTCAATTTGCGGAAGGTTCACGAGATACGGCGGTGAGCATTACAAACGTTCAAATGGTTGCTCAAACTGGTGATGATTTTGTGTTTGAGGACCAAGACTCTACCTATACCATCGGTCAAGTAGGGGAATATGAAGAGGGTATTAACGAAAATCCTACTATATATGTTATGCGCGGTCAGACGTACAGTTTTAGGAATGACTCTAAGGATCATCCGCTGAGACTGAGCAGACAGGAGGCACAAAGAGACGATCCGAGAGGGCTTGAGAAGAATGCCATAACTAAAGAAGATGAATCAGTTTTATGGAAGATTCCGCACGATGCACCGGATGAGTATTATTACTATTCTGAAGCTAATGATACTTTAAGAGGAATCATTAAAGTTGTTGGTCAAGGAGGAGGTGATACCTACGATGTTGATATGTCTCAAGATTTCAATAAGATAGTCAGCGACCTACAGACACGAATGGAGGAAGAGTTGACCAACATGAAATCAGCAGATGACATCGAGCGTTTTGAGGGTGGCCAGCACTTAGTTCTATTCTACGATGTGGATATTCACATTTTGACTCGTGCTCAAAAGAAAAAGATTTTTGAATTTGTCTATAAACTTAATAAAGAATCTGAAGGCTTTGAGTTCAAGATGATCATCTCTGGTTTTGCTGATGAGCGGGCTAGTGCTTCGTATAACGATGCGTTAAGACAGAGACGCTCTAATGAAGTGAAAAAGTTCTTTAAGCAACTAGGTCTTGACGTTCCTACTGAGGATAGAACAGCACCTCATACTTACACCGGGGAAATGTTCCTTGACAGACGTGTTGAATTAACAGTTGAAGTGACGAGAACAATAGGCGAGTAGGCTTTTCAGTTTTCCAAGGTATTGTATGAGCGTTGAATTTTATTGCGTTTAAAATTCTTTCTTTTAAAAGTTAGGAGAATAGGAAAACCCCGTTATTTTTGCGGTTCTAATTCCATTAAATGCCTGAGTGGCGGAATTGGTAGACGCGCTGGATTCAAAATCCAGTTCCCTCGGGAGTGCGGGTTCGATTCCCGCCTCAGGTACAATAAATCTAGCAGCAAATGAGTTGCTTAAAAAAAAGTAAAAAACCCGCCTTGAGTTGACTCAAAGTGGGTTTTTTACTTTTGACTAAGTACTGTTTTCTGCCATGCTATTTAAAACGGCACCCTTAATGTATTGGTATGAAAGTGATGATCCATTAAAAAGATTTTGCCACTTCGTACGGTTCTAAAAAGTCATAACGTGGTTTGGGGTTTCATTTTACTCTTAGATCCATAGGCAGTTAGTTCTCACTGCAAAAGGGTTACCAACTGTATTATCTGCGACTTGTGATGCTTACCGGTTTTTATTCAATAGGCTGGTACGATCCATGTGTACATAAAATAATTGGTCCCATACTACCGGCTTCGAATCGAAAACTCTAATTTCACAGCTTCATGACAGCAGAAGAACAACAAAAGCAGCAAAAATACGATCGGGCATACCTACGTATGGCACAGGAATGGGCCCAGCTCAGTCATTGCACTCGTAAAAAAGTGGGGGCGCTGATTGTTAAAGATCGAATGATCATTTCGGACGGATTTAACGGCACACCTACTGGATTTGAGAATCCTTGTGAGGATGAGGATAATTATACAAAGTGGTATGTATTGCATGCTGAGGCGAATGCCATCCTCAAAGTGGCGGGTAGTCCAGCTTCCGCTCAAGGAGCAACACTTTATTTGACGTTAAGCCCGTGTAAGGAATGCAGTAAACTAGTGCATCAAGCGGGTATTCGCCGATTGGTTTACATCAATAAATACAAAGATGATAGTGGTTTACGCTTTTTAGAGAAGGCAGGTGTTAAAACAGAACAGTTGGCTGTCGAATGAAGCGCGATGCAGTAGTCTTATGGGTTTTTGGCTTCCTCATTTTAGGGGTATGGATTGGTTTACAATTTCGTACGGAAGCGCAACCAGACAGATCAAAATTGGATCAATTCTTTCGTTACCTAGAATACGAATATGTCGATACCCTTGATATTGATGGATTGATGGACGATGCGATGGACCATATATTAGGTTCGCTTGATCCACACAGCGCTTTTATTCCTGCTGAAGACAGTGAATATATCGCACAACGAATGCAGGGTAATTTTTCTGGAATCGGAGTGGAGTTTCGGATTCATAAAGACACATTGGTCTTTGTGAACATTATGAAAAATAGTCCTGCAGCCTCCTATGGCCTATTAGCGGGAGATCGAATTGTTACTATCGACGGAGATACTATTATAGGACCCCAGCTTACTAATGAAGAAGTAACACAAAGAATTAAGGGCGAAGAAGGCTCTTATGTTACTTTCGGTCTCCTTCGGGATGGATTGACGCTGACTGCGGCCGTCCAGCGCGGTATCATTCCCTTAGAAAGTGTGGTAAGTACTCAAATGCTGGGCAGTCTAGGTTATTTGCGTGTGGAGCGTTTTGCAGAAACGACGCACGACGAACTTCTCATGGCGTTGAACAGGTTAGACAGTCTTCAAATGCGCGGTCTCATAGTAGACTTGCGAGGCAACCCGGGCGGATATCTGCACGAGGCAGTTGCTATCGCGGATGAATTTTTGGGCGAGGATAAAAGCATTGTAATTACTAAATACGGCGATGGAACAACCCATACATCAAAGGCTTCAGCTGGTGAACGTTACGAAGATCTGCCGGTACATATCATTATCGACGGCAACAGTGCCAGTGCTTCTGAGGTAGTTACGGGTGCCTTGCAAGATCATGATCGCGCTACGGTTTACGGTTCCACTTCCTTCGGAAAAGGATTGGTACAAGAAGATAAAATCTTATCTGACGGTTCTAAAGTGAGGTTAACGGTGGCCTATTATTACACGCCTTCGGGTCGGTCGATCCAAAAGCCGTACGAAGGCGCGGATCTTCCCAGCGAAATGGAAGGTGCTGTTTTTACTAGCGATAGCGGTAAGGTACTTCTTGCAGGCGGCGGAATTGAGCCTGATATTTATTTGCCTGCCGATTCTTCCAATAGCTACTACTGGAGCATGTCCTTTGGTACCATGGATGCCTTCGCGTTTGAGCAGATCGATGCCCAACGTGCAGATTTTCAACTGTGGACTTTTGACAGGTTCGTGACCGATTTTGAACTTTCAGATATGCAACTCTATTCATTTCTAGAATATGGAAGCTACGGTCTTGTATTGGAAGACTTATCGAGCGCAGATGTCGAAGAAATCAGATTCCTACTAAAGGCAGCATACGCTAAGAATATCTGGGGATACGATGCGTACAGAAATGTACTTCGCACCGACGATTCAGTTTTAAAAGAGGTCGTACGCTGTGCATCAGCCGCTTTAAAATAAGAAACCCCACCACCGACAAGCGGTAATGGGATTTTCTTTCGCTTAAAGCGCGGTAACTTCCTAGTGGTCGTGACCTTCGTGCTCGTCTGCAGCAGCTTCTTCAGTTGCTTCTTCAGCAACCTCTTCAGTAGCCTCTTCAGCAGTAGTATCAGCTTCCTCAGCAACCTCTTCAGTTGCTTCTTCAGCTACTACTTCTTCGGTTACTGCTTCTTCCGTTACTTCAGCTTCCTCAGCAGGAGCTGCACATGCAGTCATTGCAACAGCAACAACAGCAGCAGCAAATAATTGTACTTTTTTCATTTTGCGAATGATTTTAGTTTATAAACAATGGAAAATTAACTGAAAATCAACAGTCTACAATTGATTTGTCATTAAAGTTTTGAAAATTGTGCGCTCAATGACACTTTTTGAGCAACTAAAGCACTTAATTCCGTCATTGGGATGCGGATTTGTTCCATCGTATCTCTATATCGTACCGTCAATGTGTTGTCTTCTAGCGTCTGGTGATCTATCGTAACACAAAGAGGAGTTCCGGCCGCGTCTTGGCGGCGGTAACGCTTTCCTATGGCATCTTTTTCGTCGTATTTAACCATATGATCAAATTTCAACGTATTCATTACCTCACGTGCTTTTTCGGGTAGTCCATCTTTCTTCAACAGCGGCAAGACGGCTACTTTGTAAGGCGCTAAGAATGCAGGGATATTCATTACCGTGCGTGTTGAACCGTCTTCCAATTGTTCCGTTTGTAGACTATTGGACAGAATTGCTAAGAACATTCGGTCAAGACCGATAGAGGTTTCAACGACGTACGGCACATAATTTTCACCCAACTCAGGATCGAAATATTGTAATTTTTTACCGCTAAATTCCTCGTGCTGTTTTAGATCAAAGTCAGTTCTCGAATGAATACCCTCTAATTCTTTAAAGCCAAATGGGAACTTAAATTCAATATCAGCGGCCGCGTTGGCATAGTGCGCTAGTTTTTCGTGATCGTGGAACCTATAATTGCTTGCATCAATACCTAAACTCTTGTGCCAGGCAAGGCGCTTTTCCTTCCATGTTTCGTACCATTCCATTTCCGTGCCGGGGCGAACAAAAAATTGCATCTCCATCTGCTCAAATTCACGCATTCTAAAGATGAACTGACGTGCAACAATCTCATTTCTAAATGCCTTACCGATTTGGGCAATTCCAAACGGAATTTTCATGCGGCCCGTTTTCTGAACGTTGAGGTAATTCAAGAAAATACCTTGGGCTGTTTCTGGGCGGAGGTATAAAGTTGAAGCACCTTCGGCTACCGATCCCATTTGAGTCCCAAACATTAGGTTGAATTGGCGTACATCGGTCCAATTCATAGAGCCGCTCACTGGACATTTAATTTGTTCGTCTTCAATAAGCTGTTTGACATCTGCGAGATCTTCAGCTTCCATGGATTTCACAAAGCGGTCCATGATGGCACGGATTTTCTCATGGTAACCCACTACACGAGGGTTCGTAGATTCAAATTGCGCACGTTCAAAACTGTCACCGAAACGCTTAGCTGCTTTGCCAACTTCTTTTTCGATTTTTTGGCGAATTTTTTCGACATGATCTTCGATCAACACATCCGCCCGGTAGCGTTTTTTACTGTCTTTATTGTCAATCAACGGATCATTAAAAGCATCGACATGTCCTGAGGCTTTCCAAGTCGTAGGATGCATAAAAATGGCGGAATCAATACCTACAATGTTTTCATGCATTTGTACCATCGCTCCCCACCAATATGCTTTGATATTATTTTTCAGGAGTGCTCCGTTCTGGCCGTAATCGTAGACTGCGCTTAGGCCGTCATAAATTTCACTGCTTTGAAAGATGAACCCGTACTCTTTGGCGTGGGCAATAACGTTTTTAAACTGGTCGTCAGACATGGTATATTATGCGTTTTGTAACAAGGGGATGAGATTGGCGAAAAAGAGTTTCACCGCAATTGCGAGCAAGATAACACCGAAAACTTTTCTAAGGATACTGAGTCCGCCGCTGCCTAAGATTCGTTCTATTCGTTCTGTATTTTTCAATACAGCGTACACTACGATCATATTAAGGACTATCGCGATGATGATGTTGATGTTGTCAAATTCCGCACGAAGGGAGACTAAGGAAGTCATGGTCCCTGCACCAGCGATCATAGGAAAGGCTATAGGTACGATGCTTGCGGTGTTGGGAGATTCCTCTTTATATAGGGTGATGCCTAAAATCATCTCTAAAGCCAAGAAAAACAACACAAAGCTACCTGCGATAGCAAAGCTCTGAACATCAACGCCTAAGAGGTGTAGTATTCGCTCCCCGAGGAATAAAAAAACAATCATGATCGCACCTGCAACTAAAGTTGCTTTTTCACTTTGAACTTGCCCCACTTTTTTTCGCAACGTGACGATAATGGGAATATTTCCTAAAATATCTATGACGGCGAACAGTATGAGGAACGCGCTTAGCGCGTCGTTGTAGTTAAATCCCATGCGGTTAGTATTTGGTGCAAAATTAGCGCGTTTCTCTTAGCTGACCATCCCTTTACTGAACTAGCTTTGTGTTATGATCGAAATTGGTAATAAGTTGCTTTCGTCTGAACTCTTCAAAAAGGAGTTTGTCTGTAACCTCAGTGCCTGTAAAGGCGCCTGTTGTGTGGAAGGTAATGCAGGCGCTCCTGTGGAGACTGAGGAGGCGGAAATACTCGAGAAAATCTATCCTAAAGTCCGTGATTACCTGACCGAAAAAGGTCGAAAATCCATTGAAAATCAAGGAACTAGTGTGGCGGGCATAGGTGAATTAGAGACGCCGCTGAATGACGGGAAAGAATGTGCCTACACTGTTTTTGAATCTGATGGGACAGCGAAATGCGGGATCGAGCAGGCTTACAATGACGGTGTAGTGGATTGGAGAAAACCTATTTCTTGCCATTTGTATCCCATTCGAATTGCTCGGTATACAGACTTTGAAGCATTGAACTACGATCGTTGGTCTATTTGTAGTGACGCTTGTGCTTTGGGAGAAGAATTAAAGGTACCGGTGTATCGATTCCTAAAAGAACCGCTGATTCGTAAATACGGCCCTGCATTTTACGACGAGCTCGAGGAAGTGGCTGCGCATTTAGCAGAACCCTGAAGGAAAATACTTTTTGGATTTAGTATTAAATACGCATAGGGGTAGCTGTAGCCGAATGGGGAGTCCCAATGATTCAATTTTGATACAAAAAAAGGTTGTTAATAACTGTGGTAAAAACCCGATTTAACTTTCTTGATATTCCTTCAAATACGAGCCATGTTTGTATAGGCCGTTCGCTGCTACAAGCGAGCACCAGTGCCTACTCCGCGCCATAAGTACTAGTTTAATTAACTGATTTTAAGCTGATTATAATAATTTAATCGGCCCTAACGACGACTAATAATTGCAACCATGCAACAGGAACCCATCCTTCAGGAAAATAAAAACAGGTTTGTCATCTTCCCTATTCAACATGATGATATCTGGCAGTGGTACAAGAAGCAGGAAGCTTCTTTTTGGATAGCGGAAGAAATTGATCTACACCAAGACGTTGTGGATTGGAAAAAACTCTCAGACGATGAGCGTTACTTCTTAAAGCACATTCTTGCATTTTTTGCAGCATCGGACGGTATCGTGAATGAAAATCTAGCCGAGAACTTCGTAAATGAAGTACAATATTCAGAGGCTAAATTCTTCTACGGATTTCAAATCATGATGGAAAACATCCATAGTGAGATGTATTCACTTTTGATTGATACGCTAGTTGATAATGATAGTGAAAAAGACGAATTGTTTAATGCGCTCGAGCGTTTCCCTGCCATTAAGAAGAAAGCAGATTGGGCCTTGCGATGGATCGATTCCGATTCGTTTGCAGAAAGACTGATTGCTTTTGCAGCAGTTGAAGGTATTTTCTTCTCTGGCGCGTTTTGTTCTATTTTCTGGATGAAAAAACGCGGACTTCTGCCAGGATTAGCGACGTCTAACGAGTTTATTTCGCGTGACGAAGGTCTACACCGCGACTTTGCATGCCATTTACACAACAACCATTTACTTAATAAAGTACCACAAGAACGTATCATTCAAATCATTTCAGAGGCGTTAGACATTGAGCGCGAGTTTATTACTGAATCACTTCCTGTGAATTTGATTGGAATGAACTCAAAATTAATGTCGGAATATTTAGAGTTTGTTACTGACCACCTCTTGGAAACTTTGAATTGCCCGAAAGTTTACAATACTGCCAATCCCTTTGATTTCATGGACATGATCTCATTGGAAGGAAAAACCAATTTCTTTGAAAAACGCGTTTCTGAATATAAGAAAGCGGGTGTTGGCGAAGAGCAATCGGACCACAACATTGATGACGCCTTTGGCGCAATGAACTTCTAACAAGACTTACACACAACACAAGAAAGAACAATGCCATGATGCGCGTATTAAAAAGAGACGGCCGTAAGGAACCGGTTAAATTTGACAAAATCACCGCGAGAATTGAAAAACTTTGCTATGGACTCAGCGAATATGTTGATCCTGTTGCTGTAGCAAAACGTGTTATTGACGGTGTCTACGATGGAGTAACTACTTCGGAATTGGATAATCTAGCTGCAGAGACTGCGGCTTCAATGACCATCAAGCATCCGGATTATGCCAATCTCGCAGCGCGCATTGCGGTAAGCAACCTCCATAAAAGCACTAAGAAAAGTTTCTCTGAGACGGTACAAGGATTGTACGAATACATCAACCCGGAGACAGGTAAGCCTGCACCTTTAATTGCTGACGACGTTTACGAAATCATTGAGAAAAATGCAGAATTTCTGGACTCACAGATGATTTATGACAGAGACTTCAGCTACGACTACTTCGGTTTCAAGACGCTAGAGCGTTCTTATTTGCTGCGTATGCATGGCAAAATCGTTGAACGTCCGCAGCACATGTTGATGCGCGTGAGTATAGGAATTCACAAGGACGATCTCGAAAGTGCCATTGAGACGTATGAGCTCATGAGCAAGAAGTACATGACCCACGCAACTCCTACGTTGTTCAATGCCGGTACTCCAAAGCCTCAGATGAGCTCATGTTTCTTACTCACGATGAAAGATGATAGTATCGATGGTATTTATGATACACTTAAGCAAACAGCTAAAATCTCTCAAAGTGCGGGTGGTATTGGACTAAGCATCCACAACATCCGAGGAACGGGTTCGTATATTGGCGGTACCAACGGTACCTCAAACGGTATTGTTCCTATGCTACGTGTGTACAATGACACGGCGCGTTATGTAGATCAAGGAGGTGGTAAACGTAAAGGGTCTTTCGCAATCTACGTTGAGCCATGGCACTCAGATATCTATGAATTCTTAGATCTTAAAAAGAACCACGGAAAAGAGGAAATGCGTGCGCGTGATTTGTTCTATGCAATGTGGATTCCAGATTTATTCATGGAGCGCGTTGAGAAGAACGAAGAGTGGACTTTAATGTGTCCTAATGAGTGTCCAGGATTGTTCGATTGCCACGGTAAAGAGTTTGAAGCGCTTTATACGAAATACGAGAGTGAAGGTCGCGGTCGTAGAACCGTGAAAGCGCGCGAGGTATGGTCGAAAATCATGGAAAGTCAGATTGAAACAGGAACGCCTTACATGCTTTACAAAGATGCGGCTAACTTGAAATCGAACCAGCAGAATCTAGGTACCATACGCTCTTCTAATTTGTGTACGGAAATTCTAGAATACACTTCTCCTGATGAAGTTGCGGTCTGTAATTTGGCTTCTATAGCGTTACCAATGTTCGTAACTGAAGACGGAACATTTGATCACGATAAGTTATTTGACGTGACTTATAAAGTGACTAGAAACCTGAATAAGGTGATTGATCGCAACTATTATCCAGTGGTGGAGGCGAGGAATTCGAACATGCGTCACCGTCCAGTAGGTCTAGGTGTACAAGGTTTGGCTGATGCCTTCATTATGTTGCGTTTACCTTTTGATTCGGAAGAGGCGAAACAACTCAATAAGGACATTTTCGAAACCATGTATTATGCAGCGGTTACTTCGTCAAAAGACCAAGCAATAGTTGACGGTCCATACGAGACTTACAAAGGTTCCCCGATCTCTAAAGGTAAATTCCAACACAACCTTTGGGATGTAAAAGATGGGGAGTTGAGTGGTCGTTGGGACTGGGAAACATTACGTGGCGAAGTAAAAGAGCATGGCGTTCGAAACTCGCTATTGATGGCACCTATGCCAACGGCATCTACCTCTCAAATCTTAGGGAATAACGAATGTTTCGAGCCGTATACTTCAAATGTCTATACCCGTCGTGTACTCTCTGGAGAATTCATTGTAGTCAACAAACACCTGTTGCACGATCTTATTGACTTAGGATTGTGGAATGATGACATGAAGAATGCACTTATGGCCTCAAACGGTTCAGTCCAACACATTGAAGGAGTGCCGGAAAACCTCAAAGCCATTTACAAAACGGTATGGGAAATTTCCATGCGTGACATTTTAGATATGGCGGCTGATCGAGGAATATTTATCGATCAAAGCCAAAGTCTTAATTTATTTATGGAAGCCCCAAATATGGGGAAACTGACATCCATGCACTTCTATGCCTGGAAGAAAGGATTGAAAACAGGTATGTACTACTTGCGTTCTAAGCCAGCTACTTCTGCGATTAAATTCACTGTGAAAAAGAATGCACAGACTGATATGGCTCCGGGCGTTTCAGGTACGGCAAGTTCAGAGAAGGTAGATGCCTCACCAGAGGCTGATGCTGCTCCAGCAGAAATTGAAGCGCGAGTTGAAGCGCAAAAAGCAGCCATTGCTTCTATGAAAGAAGAAGTGACAGCAGAAGAAAAAATTGCTTGTTCTATTGAAAATCCAGACGATTGCGTCTCTTGCGGCTCATAAATAAAGCCCAAACGATGTTGAGAAAATCCCAAACGAAACGTTTGGGATTTTTTTTGAACGAGTCTAAATCGAGACTAAATAGGGGTTAAGCGTCTGTTTGCGATGTCGTTGCGGAAAAAATGAATTTGTTAAATCCTATAGAATTCCTTATATTTAAGAGAACACTACTAACTCAACGTTTATGTCGAATAGTGCAGCACCACAAAAAGATGCTCGGAGAACTCGATCTAATGGAGCTGGAAAACGAGCTCATGAAGCGAAAATGACAAAGGCCCAACTTTACGCTCAGGAAGGCTTGGTAATTCTCATCATAGTGGGGATATCAGCGCTTGCCATTTTCGCCATTTGATTTTATTTGCTCTAAGTCATTGAAGACGTTCACGTAACCTATCTTTGGGTTGCGAATGAAACGACTATTTCAAATTTTCGGAGGAGGCCTCGGCTGGAGTTTAGGAGGGCCTATTGGGGCACTACTGGGCGTGGCCTTAGGCAATATGATGCACGAATTGGTTGGTGTGGATGGTCCAGAGCCTAGACGTGGTGGTGGCCAGTGGTCCGCAGCCTCTCAACGCCAAGGATCGCCCAGTGATTTTCATATTTCATTATTGGTCTTAGCTGCAAGAGTTATTAAGGCCGATGGTAAAGTAAGTCAAAGCGAATTGGACTTTGTTCGTCAACAGTTCGTTGGTATGTTCGGAAAGGAAAAAGCCAATGAGAGTTTCAACGTATTTAAAAAGATTGTAGACCAGCCCATCCCTTTGACCAAGGTTTGTGGACAAATCAATAGTTTCACTACCCATAGCACGCGGTTACAGTTGATTCATTTTTTATTCAAGCTCGGATTAGCCGACGGTTATTTGCATCCTAGTGAGCTAGAGGAGATTAAGCGTATTGCTAGAAATCTACGAATCAATGCCTATGATTTTGCTTCCATTCAAGCGATGTTCCACAAAGGACAAGATGCGGATTGGGCTTATAAAGTTTTAGAGGTAGCTAAGGGAGCGGGAGAAGCTGAGGTAAAGAAAGCGTATCGTAAAATGGCGTTGAAATACCACCCGGATCGTCTGGTTGACGCAGGCGAGCAGGCGCAAGCCGCTGCGAAAGAAACCTTTTTGAACGTTCAAAAAGCCTACGAACAGATCTGTAAAGAAAACGGCTGGAACTAATGGTGAAGTTGGCAGATATTAAAGCACCTATTCGAGAGGAAATGCAACGTTTTGAGCCTAAGTTCAAAGCGTATTTGAGCTCGAATGTCCCACTTGTAGATCGGGTAATGGGCTTTATGGTAAAACGGAAGGGAAAGCAAATGCGTCCTATACTTGTTTTTCTAAGTGCGAAACTAATAGGTGAAGTAAATGAAAGCACGTATCGGGGCGCCTCGTTAATAGAACTGATGCACACCGCTACGCTCGTACATGACGATGTTGTAGACGATTCAGATATGCGTCGCGGGTTTTTCAGTATCAATGCGCTTTGGAAGAATAAAGTCGCAGTTTTAATTGGAGATTATTTATTGTCCCGTGTATTACTTCTAGCGGTTGAGACTAAAGAATACGCCTTATTGGAGCATGTTAGTGGCGCAGTAAAGGCCATGAGTGAAGGCGAGTTGCTTCAGATTGAGAAAGCGAGAAAATTGGACATTACTGAAGCGGTCTATTATGAAGTCATTCAACAAAAGACGGCATCACTTATAGAAACCTGCTGCGTTGTTGGAGCATCCAGCGTAGAGGCCGATCCCGCGAGCATTTCAAAATTGCGTGAGATCGGTCGTCACTTAGGATTGGCCTTTCAGATAAAAGATGATCTATTTGATTTTGAAAAAGTCAATCTTACTGGGAAGCCAGCAGGCATTGATATCAAAGAGCAGAAGATGACTTTGCCTTTGATTCATGCGTTGAAAGAGGCTGTGCCAAAACAACGTAAATACATTATTAAAACCATTAAAAAGCACCATGATCGTCCTAAGAAAGTTCAGGAAGTAGTTGATTTTGTGCGACATTCAGGAGGATTGGACTATGCGCGTTCAAGAATGGAGGAGCACATCACAAAGGCGAAAGAACTTCTTTTTACCTTTCCGCAAAGTGATGTACGAGATTCTTTTGAATCACTGTTGGAATTTACCGTAGCACGGAAAAAATAGAGGTATGAGAGAATTTGAAGGAATGCTCGACGCATTGAAAGTAAATGCATTCGAATGGGCGAAGCAGATCGTCCTCGCCATTGTTATTTTCTGGATAGGAATGCGCGTGGTGAAGGTTATGATGCGTGCCGTTACAAAAGCTTTAGCGCTACGAGATGTCGACGCTAGTCTTACCACATTTCTTCAGAGTTTATTGAAAATTGCGCTTCAAGCGGTAGTCGTAATTGCGACCATTAATCAACTGGGGGTAGAGACAACGAGTATTGTCGCCATATTAGGTGCTGCTGGTTTGGCTGTGGGCATGGCATTAAGTGGTACGCTGCAAAATTTTGCGGGAGGTGCCATGATTCTCATGTTTAAGCCTTTTAAGGTGGGCGATTTTATTGAAGCGCAAGGATACAGTGGTACAGTGAAGAGTATTCAGATTTTTACGACGATCCTGACAACGCCAGATAATAAGCAAATAGTTATTCCAAACGGCGGATTGAGCAACGGTAGTTTGATCAACTATAGCGCAGAAACGACAAGACGTCAAGAATGGACTTTTGGAATAGGTTATGGCGATGATGTAGAAAAGGCAAAGTCGATCATTAAAAACATCATAGCGGCTGATGAAAGAGTTTTGAAAGAGCCTGAGGGTTTGATTGAAATTAGTGCATTGGCAGATTCTTCAGTTCATATTGTCGTTCGTGCTTGGGTCGCAAGCGAAAATTTCTGGGCACTGTATTATTCTGTGACCACAGAAGTGTATAAGGCCTTTAATGCCGAAGGAATTTCTATACCGTTTCCTCAAATGGATGTACATTTACAGAAATAATTAATATTCACTCAGCTTGCAGGCCACCCGAAAGGGTGGCTTTTTTGTTTAGTAAATGTATCTTGCAGAACTATGTCAAGAATTCCCGAAAGTATCATTGAACAAATCTTCAGTACCGCTCAGATTGAGGAGGTTATTGGGGAGTTTGTACAATTAAAAAAAAGCGGGAGCAATCTTAAAGGACTCAGTCCATTCAACAACGAGAAATCTCCGAGTTTTATGGTGAGTCCGGCAAAGCAAATCTTCAAGGATTTCTCTTCTGGTAAAGGGGGGAATGTAGTGACCTTCCTTATGGAATTGGAGCAGATGTCCTATCCTGAAGCGTTGCGTTGGATTGCAAAAAAATACAATATTGAAATTCCCGAAGAACGCCCGCAGACTCCAGAGGAGATTGCAGCCGGTAACTTAAAGGAAGGAGTGTATTTAATTTCTGATGTTGCCGCGAAGTGGTACGCAGAGCAATTGCACGAGACTGATCAAGGCAAGGCTATTGGTTTAAGCTATTTTAAGGAGCGTGGCTTCACAGACGAAACCATCAAAAAGTTTCATTTGGGATACAGCCCAGAGCAATCTGCTGCTTTTGCGGACTACGCTCTAGCCAATTCTTACAGTGACCAAGCTCTAGAGTCTTCTGGAATTAGTATGCGCAACGAACGGGGCTGGTACGATCGTTTTCGCGGCCGTGTAATGTTCCCCATTCATTCTATCTCAGGAAGGGTGCTGGGATTCGGAGGGCGGATATTACAGAGTAATGCGAAAGCCGCGAAATACCTCAATTCGCCAGAGAACCCTATCTATCACAAAAGTAAAGTGCTATATGGGTTGTTTCAAGCGAAGCAAGAGATTGTTAAGCGCGATGAGGCACTTCTAGTTGAAGGCTATACGGATGTGTTGAGTTTCTATCAAAACGGCGTGCGGAATGTAGTAAGTTCTTCAGGTACAGCGCTTACTGAAGGCCAGATAGCAATGCTTAAGCGCTATACCCCGAACATTACCTTGCTTTACGATGGTGATGCAGCGGGTATTCGTGCGAGCTTCCGTGGATTAGATATGATGCTCGAGCAAGGGGTGAACGTGCGGGTTGTTCCTTTTCCTGAGGGAGAAGATCCGGATAGTTTCGCGCAAGCGCACAGCACGGAGGAATTAGAAGCATATATCGGTTCGAACCGCCGCGATTTCATCAGTTTTAAAACGGGAGTTTTACTTGAAGAGGCGGCCGGGGATCCGCTTAAGAGAGCGCAGATGGTGCGTGAAATTGTAGCCAGTATTGCTAAGGTGCCGGATCGAATTGGTCAGGAGGTCTTTGTGAAAGAGGCTGCACGCCTTTTAGAAATAGATGCCACGGCGCTTTTTGAGGAATTGGACCGATTGTTAAACGATCAGTCCCGTCAAGCTCGAAGAAAGCAGCAGCAAGAGCCACAGATGGAGGCGGTTACGGGCGGAGTGCCTGAAGAAGCAAAGATTCTGGGCTATGAGCAAGAGAAAATATTGATCCAATTGGCCATTAGTAAGGGAAAAGAAATCATGCTAGAGGAGGATCTAGATCCTGAAGAGGTGATTCCTGTAACCGTGGCGAACTGGATTATGCGCGAGTTGAGCAATGACGGTATTTCGTTCCGGGTTCCTGTATTTGCGAAGGCCTATGCATTGCTTTGTGCGGAATTGGAAGGCGGTGAAGTCCCCGAGACGTCATGGTGGGTTCGTCAACCGGATCCGGAAATAGTGGAATTGGTGACCGAAGCATTGACAGAGAAGTATGTGCTGGCAAAATGGGAAGCCCGCGAGATATATCTACCGAAAGAAAAGAATATCATCTTCTCTTTAGTGCGTGATACCGTATTTCGATTTAAATACCAACACGTGCAACGGCAGCTTGAGCTATTGAAGTCAAAGTTAGAGGGCGATGATATTCAGATTGATCGTTACATGAACGAATTCCATAAATGGAACCAATTGCGCCAGATGTTGGATGATGAACTTAATCGTGTGGTGTAAAGCCCCAGCTTTTCATAGCCGATTTCGCTTCTAGTAATCGATCTTCAAATACAACTTCATTTAGTATCGTATAGGAGGCATTCACTGCGTCGAGCATATCGACATAACGTTGGTGAAGTTCAATTCGTCTTGTGAGGTCTTCTCGAAGTGGATCTTCGTAAGCTCTATTTGTAGGGGCGCATAACAGGTAATGAAGGTGTTCGGGGACGGATGAGAATTCTTCAGCAGCAGGTTGGAATTTATCCGCGGCCCAAACTGCGAGCGTTATGCCGTCGGTATCAAATAGTACCGAATCCGCCTGCACATCATAATAGCCATTGGAACGTTGCTGTTCGATCTGCCCTCTAGCAATCGTAGTAAATACAGCCTCATTAAGCCCAGTAACATCGAGTTCGTTTTCTCGCATGTATTCACGCGCGTATTCTGGCACAGTTATCATGTTCAGCCATTCGCTCAGTGCCTCGCAAAGGCGCGTTTTGTAGGTGCTTTCAGCACCAGTGAGAACGACGTGTGGCATTAGTTAGGTAATTTATAGAGTAAAACTTTCTCTTCATTCCAATTTGCACCGATGGGCTCACTTATGGCATAGTGCCCAACAAATTCTTCGAAGGGAAGCGTGTCGTATTGTACCATACCGACCTTTTCCAAAACTCTGCTGCTGGCGGTATTACTAGAGAGTGTACGGCCAATGATTGGGTTTGCCTCGAATATCTCACCCAAAGCTAAAGCGGCGCGTGCGGCCTTTGTTGCAATTCCTTTGCCCCAGTGCTCACGAAAAAATCGGAAACCTAAATCTACGCCCCATGGATTCTTTTTAAGACCACACCAACCTAGAGGAGTATCGCTTGCATGATCTGTAACCATCCATCGTCCGTAACCGTCGCGTTGGTAGTTTGGATAGGTTTGAATCAGTTCCAGGGCCTTTGCTTCGGAAGAAAATCCGCTATCACCGGTATACTTTACTACTTCCGGATCATTATTTAGGCGGAAAAGCCAGTGCGCATCTTTGGGGGTCCATTGGCGAAGTTGAAGGTTTTGGGTATTAAATGGAATCATGGCTTTGCGGTGTGTGGCCAGACAATAATAGTGGCTGCCGTCAAAATAGCCCTGGACCATACATTGGATGGGTTGTTGATGCAACTCATTCGTTGCATAAATCCATGCCGTGCCTGACCAAAGCTCTCCCTCGATCTCGGGTAAGAGCGAAGTGATATGCAGGTGTTTTTTAAAATCCACATTTCCCGTGCCAAAGAGTTTGAATAAACTTTCTTTTAGGCCCCATAAAAGTTGCTGAGCGTGCGTGGTGCCGATCGAAGTGAAGTACTTTTCTTCATCCGCTCGAATAAACTTTTGTGCGATTCGACCGATTTGCGGGCGTACACCCTCTATATCTATTCCAACTTCAACAGTTGCTGAAAATGCTGCAATGGCCCCGCTTTTAGTGTGACTTACACTGATGTGTCCGGCTTCATGTTTAGGTTGATTCCCATGATAATAGACTGCTGAGAGTGGGAGCGGGTTGAGCGCTGCTGCCAATGCGGATCTACTAATCAAGAATTCCTCTTTTCGATGCTCGGTTTGTCTTTGTTCCCATTTTATACGGTCTGCTGGACTGAACAGTTCTACATTCAGGTGCGCAGATGCTTCACTAGAGTAGCCGAATTGGACCTCCTCAGATAAATGTTTGAACGGAAAATTGGTAGACATCATTACTAAACCTTTGTGCACTCAGCACGTTATGTATCTTTGCGCCAAATAAATTAGTTCACATGAGCGAAACAACACAGTACGTACCGTACAAAGTTAAAGATATGTCATTGGCCGATTGGGGCCGCACGGAAATCAAAATTGCTGAAGCCGAAATGCCAGGACTTATGGCACTCCGCGAGGAGTTCGGTGCTAGTAAGCCTTTGAAAGGGGCACGCGTCGCAGGATGTTTGCACATGACCATTCAGACGGCTGTTTTGATTGAGACGCTAGTAGAATTAGGAGCCGACGTGACTTGGTCTTCGTGTAACATTTTCTCTACGCAGGACCATGCTGCTGCTGCCATTGCTGCTGCAGGTATTCCAGTGTATGCGTGGAAGGGGATGAATGAGGATGAGTTCAACTGGTGTATCGAGCAAACGCTACACTTTGGTGAAGACCGTCAGCCGTTAAACATGATCTTAGACGATGGTGGTGATTTGACCAACATGGTTTTTGACGAGTTCCCAGAATTGGTTGCGGGCATCAAAGGCTTGTCAGAAGAAACCACCACGGGTGTTCACCGTCTGTACGAGCGTGAAATCAACGGTACGTTGGTACTTCCAGCAATCAACGTAAACGATTCGGTAACGAAGTCGAAATTCGATAATAAATACGGTTGTCAGGAATCGGCAGTAGATGCCATTCGTCGTGCAACGGATGTGATGATTGCAGGTAAAGTTGCTGTAGTTGCCGGTTACGGTGATGTAGGTAAGGGAACTGCTGCTTCATTGCGCGGTGCAGGTGCACGTGTTATTGTAACAGAAATTGACCCAATTTGTGCCTTGCAAGCAGCGATGGACGGTTTTGAGGTGAAGCGTATGGCTACGGCTATTCCGCGTGCTCAGATCATCGTTACTGCTACGGGTAACAAGGACATCATCACTGCAGAGCACTTCAAATTGATGAACGATAAGACCATTCTTTGTAATATCGGTCACTTCGATAATGAGATTGACATGGCGTGGTTAAACAAGACCTACGGCGATACTAAAAAGGTGATTAAGCCACAGGTTGATCTCTACAATGTAGAAGGCAACGAAATCATCGTTTTGGCAGAAGGCCGTTTGGTGAATTTAGGTTGTGCAACGGGTCACCCGTCGTTCGTAATGTCAAACAGCTTCACGAACCAAGTATTGGCTCAGTTAGAGCTTTGGTTGCGTAGCGATCAGTACGAGAACAAAGTATACGTCTTGCCAAAGCATTTGGATGAGAAAGTAGCAGCCTTGCACCTTGAGAAGATCGGTGTAGAGCTTGAAACCCTTCGCACAGATCAAGCCGATTACATCGGTGTGAAAGTCGAAGGCCCATTCAAGCCAGAGCACTACCGCTACTAAGAAATTTTTCAACTACGGGGCCGCAACGCGGCCCCGTATTGTTTTCCGCCAATTCTTTGAAATTTGGCATAGTTTTTCTGACCTTATTCCCAGAAAGATGCCCATTGTGAAAATAATCAAAGGTTTATTACTCACCCTCCTCTTCCCGATCATCGCGAACGGTCAAGCCAAGCTTGTTTTGGGTGAAATAGATATGGGCCTACTTGCTAGTTACCATTATGTTTCTCGAGATCTCCCCAGTTTTGTTATTGGTGAAGAATATGAACTAGGCGGTTACCTGCATGATATGGACAACGGCGGTCTAGTAGCTGTAACTACTTCTTATTTGAGAAACGGGGCGTATGGAACCAATTTTGGTTTGCCCAACTATGCCATAGGAAAATTTACAAGCGCAAAGGTCAAAGTTGGAAAGCTCGTTGAGGCCAACTCTCTAGACATCTTGACTTCTATTGGCTTCGGTTACTTCTACGGCGCCGATGATGCCGAGAGGGGCGGACTGCTTGATTTAATCTACCTCGATCCTACCGATCCGGTTGCAGTTTTCACCATTCCTATCGCTGTAGATATTCAGTGGTACGGTTTAGACGGCAGTATTAACTCTTTTGGTGTGAAATACGAATTAAACGGCTGGGGCAATTACCTGGGCGTAGGCTTCACCTACCTGCTCTAGCAGAAGATTCTACTTCTAGGTATATAATAAGATGAAGCACCTATTGGTATTGGGAATGGCCTATTCCGGCCAAGTATAGTATTGCATTGTTTTTAAGTTGGGGTATAGTGCTCGGATTGGGTCTAATGGGGACGCAAATTCCGGTATAAAAAAACCCGATTTTCTTCAGAAAATCGGGCCTTTAAATGAGGTCTACCGGGTGAGTTAGCTTCCGCATGCTTCACACTCTGGGTTGTCTATACTGCAAGCTTTTGGTTGTTCTGCTTGCTCTAATTCTTGTACGAAACTTGCGAAGGAATCGTCCATCTGGAAATCATTTGCGCTCATGGTATATACTTTTTCGTTCTTGTCTTATCCTAAATTAGAAATTCAAATCCCGTTTTTAACGCAGATGTAATTTGCGTTATTAACAATTTCATTTTTTGATTTTGTGGGAGTTACGGTTCAATTTTTTGATAACTCTCTTCGTATCTTAGAGCGAGCAGAATTGCCCAGCACCTTTTTTACTACGACCTCTATGAAAATCCGTTCGCGCTTCTTTGTATTTATGCTTTTTGTCTTATCGTTCAGCGTGAATACCTATGCACAGCGGTCTCTACGTGAATCCTATATTGAGGAATATGCGCAATTGGCTGTGTCTGAAATGAGTAGATCCGGCATACCCGCATCGATCACATTGGCACAAGGCATACTGGAGAGTGGAAACGGCCAGAGTGAATTGGCCCGGAAGTCGAATAACCATTTTGGGATAAAATGCCACAGTGATTGGAAAGGGGCAAAAGTGTATCACGACGATGATGCCAAGGGAGAATGCTTCCGGAAATACAATAAACCGCAACACAGTTTTGAAGATCATACGGATTTTTTAATGCGGGGATCACGCTATGCGTTTTTATTTGAATTGGACCCGAGCGATTATAAAGGTTGGGCAAAAGGGCTGAAAAAGGCGGGGTATGCTACGGCACCGGATTATGCCGATCGCCTTATTAAAATTATCGAGGACGAAATGCTGTACCGCTTTGATGATCCAGGATCTTCAACCCCAGCATTAACTAGTGGTAAAGGACCTGTTTTAGATAAAAAAGGACGTCCGGTGACTAATGCAAGAGAACGCTTTGTCCTTCGTCGCGTACAGAGTGAAGGAACACGAGTCGTGTTTGTACGCTTACAGAAAGGCGATCGTCTAGAATATATCGCGGATTCACTTCGCCTGTCCACAGCGGCGCTCCTTCAGTTTAATGATTGGACACACGAGGTAGTTGTCGCAGAAGGCGAGCGAGTTTACGTTGATGAAAAAAAACGCCGCGGTGCAACTAAAACCACATTAGTACGCGTTGGGGAGACCATGCACGGCATTAGCCAGCGCGAGCAAATGAAATTGGCTAAACTCTATAAATTCAATGACTTTCCTGTGGGTTATCAGCCTATGGTGGGCGATGAGATACGACTGCGCCCCGTGAGCCTAATAAAACGCCTCCAAGGAAAGTAAACCGACGCGATTACTTCTTCGATAGTTTTTGAATGGTAAACCCAACGATGAATAGTCCTGTGCTCACCGTACCAATAAGCAAGAGTTCGGGTGCTCCCATCCAATGAAGGAGCTTAAAAATTACACTCCCGACTAATGCGCCGGCCCCAACTCTTCCCGTGATTTTAACAAAGTTTTTCATGTAGTCAAACATAGCACATTTGTGTTATATCTTTGGCTCGTCTCAAAGGGGTGCCTTAAAGTCTTCGGACCTGCGGGCTGAGAACATACCCATAGAACCTGGGCAGGTAATGCTGCCAAGGAACGAAAAGCAATAGATGTGTAACAACGCGTTATTGCCCCTTGACGTGGTTTAACAACCAAATTTCATGAAACATGTAATGAGTACCGCAGTAGCAGTAGCACTTTCGCTATACGCCACCGCACAAGAACAGGCCGATTCGGCTAAAATCGACATCCTCTTGCTTCCCAACGTGGAGCTCAATGAGGTGAATGTACTGGGTACATGGGCGCAAAAAGACGACCCTATTGCTCAGATCAATTTAACAGAGAAGGCTATTGAGGCCCTGAATACTGGGCGCGATCTTCCCTACGTATTACAAGATGTTGCAGGTGTTGTGAGTTTCTCCGATGCTGGAAACGGTGTAGGTTATACGAACATGCGCGTGCGCGGTTCTGACATTACCAGAATTAATGTAACAGTGAACGGCATTCCAATGAACGATGCCGAAAGCCACGGCGTATTCTGGGTGAATACACCAGATTTGATGTCTTCAACCAACGCTATCCAATTACAAAAAGGGGTAGGGACCTCTACCAACGGTTCTGGAGCGTTCGGAGCAAGCCTCGGTCTAAGCACCTTAGGTGCTGGTGAAAAAGGCGGTCGTATCACTTTGGGTGCGGGATCTTATGGTACACAACGTGCTACCATGGAAGCAGGTACTGGGAAATCTGCCAGTGGATTTTGGATGAATACCCGTATCTCGTCCATCACTTCAGACGGGTATGTGGAGCGCGCATCCTCGGATCTGCAATCGTACTACGTGAGTGCTGGTTTTGCAGGTGGCGGTCATTACGTCGAGGCAGTACGCTTTGGCGGTGGCGAACGTACCTACCAAGCTTGGTATGGGGTCGATTCTACCACCATGTACGGTCCTGATGCCTATCCTCAGTTCAACGCTGCAGGGGCATTATATGACGATGCTTGGAGTGTAATAGGAACCTATGACGATCAAGTGGATAACTACGGGCAGGAGCACACACAGTTGCATTACCGTTATTCCAACCTCTTTGGAGGTACTTTTGCGGCGGCCTTGCACCACACTGCAGGCGCTGGTTATTACGAAGAGTACAACCAAGGATTCGCTTTTGCTGATTTTGGAATTAGCAATTACGTTTCGGCAATGGATACTGTTACTTTTGGTGACGTTGTTTCACGCAAGTGGTTGGACAACGATTTCTATGGAGCGACTTCTTCGTGGACTTATGAAAACGGCGATCAGCGTGTACAACTTGGCGGTGGGGTACACCGTTATGAAGGCGCGCATTTTGGTCGTGTGATTTGGGCGAACAATCCTAACGTAAGTACCCTTGATGGAGATTACTATACGGGTGATGCCATTAAAGACGATGCGAATATCTACGCGAAATACGCTTTGACTAGCAACAACCTTTTGGTCTACGCAGATGCACAATACCGCTACGTAAACCACAGTTCAACAGGTGGCTCTGCGACGGGGCCGGCAAACTTCGACCGCACGTTCAACTTCTTTAACCCTAAAGTAGGTATGACCTACAACCTTGGTGGGAATCAAATTTTAGGTGTGTATGCAGGTGTAGGTCACCGCGAACCGAACCGTACAGATTTGCAGTATGCAGATGATGCTAACTCGTTACAAGCGGAGCGTATGTTAGATATGGAATTTAATTTCCGGAACTCCGGGGAAAAGTGGGCGTTTGATGTGAATGCCTACCGTCAACAGTATCAAAATCAATTGGTCCTAACAGGTGCGATCGACGCTCAGGGGTATCCCATCCGTGAAAATGTTGGACAGAGCTTCCGTCAAGGCGTAGAATTTACCGGTGCGTATGAGTTGACTACGGCGCTTTCAGCAACGGCTAATGTGGCTTTAAGTCAGAATGAGAATGTGAACTGGGTGAGTGATCCTACCTCTTCTTTTTTGGATAATACGCCAATTGCTTTCTCTCCTGGCGCAGTGGCTAGCGCACGTTTAACGTACGCTAAGAAAGGTTTTGAGGCGACCCTTTGGAACCAATACGTAGGCAAACAATACATGTCAAACGAAGGTCTTGACGCACACAGCCTACCGGCTTATCACATCATCAACGCACGTACTTCGTACACTTGGAACTGCAGCGATATGCAGCGCTTAATAGGGTTCGTGGAGTTCAGAAACCTCGGCAACACGTCCTATGCGGCCAATGGATATATGTGGGGTGATTTCGCGTACTACTACGCACAGGCGACCTTCAACGTTATGACTGGTTTGACTTTCGACTTTTAGGCAAGCCAATTTTTGAAACTAAAAACCCGCGGGCGTAGCCCGCGGGTTTTTTTATTCGATTTTAATCTGCCTTCATGGTTCGGAGAATTTTCTGCAACTCTCCTTTGACGTAGGTCAGTTTTTCAACCACTTCACGTTGCGCGATGATGTCGTCTTTTTTCGTGGCTTGAAGTTTTTTTCTTGCACCATCTATAGTAAAGCCTTTGTCTTTTACCAATTCTTTAATCGCGGCAAGAAGTAAGATATCTTCCTTAGTGAATTTGCGATTGCCACGCGTACTTTTCTTCGGTTTGAGTTTAGGAAACTCTTTTTCCCAGTATCGTATATTGGAGGCGTTGATTTGTAACAATTCAGATACCTCTCCAATAGAGTAGTACAGTTTATCTAAATGGTCCAAAGTAATTCCGTTCATAAACGAAAGATACGCTCTTTTTTGTAGCCTAAGGTAACCTAGTCAAAGCTCTGGTTAGAGTGACTCGAAATGATGAGCATTTCTTCGTATTCTTCAGGAGAAAGATCGTTAAAGAAGTAGTTGATCGGATTGATTTTTCGACCATCTTTCATCACTTCGTAATGTAAGTGGGGAGCGGTTGAAGATCCTGTAGATCCGATAAACCCGATGACGTCTCCACGTTTTACGCGCTGTCCTCGACGTACTTCGATTTTACTCATGTGAGCATACAAGGTCTTGTATCCAAACCCATGGTCGATTACAATATGACGTCCGTAACCGGAACGGCTTCGTTTGTAAGTAGTGACTTTTCCATCACCGGTGGCATATATAGGCGTTCCTGTCGGAGCAGAGAAATCCGTGCCCCAATGCATTTTGCGCACTTTATAGATGGGGTGTATACGGTAACCGTACCCTGAAGCCATTCTCTTAAGACTCTTATTCGCAACGGGTTGAATTGCTGGAATTGCAGCAAGCATGGCTTCTTTATTCCGTGCCATTTCGACGACGTCGTCGAAACTGGTCGATTGTATATAAGCACGATTCGCAACCTTATCTAATTTTTTACGTGTATCCATTAGTAGCTCCGAATTTTCAAAGCCCTCAAGGTTGCGGTAACGATTTGCACCACCAAAACCTGCGGTGCGTACTTCAGCTGGAATGGGACCGGCCTCAAAAATGGTACGGTAAATTTCGTCGTCACGTTTTTCAATATCGCCAAGCACATTTGTGAGCTGGTCTAATTTCCCGTTCATGAGTTCATATTGAAGTACCATATTTTCCAATTCGCGCTTCATTCGACGCTCCTTTGGACTCTCTAACCAAAGATCAGCAGCTAGGTAGAAAACCACACCAAAAGCCATTGTAATGACACCGAAAACAGCAATGCCTTGCAACTTTTGCTTCCAAGTACGCTCTATCTTTCTGTAAGAGAGCGTTTTAGAATCATAGGTGTATTTTACTTTAGCCATACTTTGTGCGTTATTTTTGCTAAGACGCAATTTCGACGCGAATATTGTGCCACAAAGAAACGATTTTAGACAAACAACATAACCATCCTACCCAGGGAAATATTCACAGTATGCTGACTTCTAAGGAGATACGTCGAAAATTCCTCCAGTTTTTTGAGGAAAAAGGCCATGAAATCGTGCCATCCGCGCCCGTAGTGAACAAAAACGATCCAACGCTTATGTTCATCAATGCCGGAATGAACCCATTTAAAGATTACTTCTTAGGGAACGCCGTGCCGAAAAATTGCCGCATCGCTGATACCCAAAAGTGTCTGCGTGTGAGTGGAAAGCACAATGATTTAGATGAGGTGGGTCACGATACTTACCATCATACACTGTTTGAGATGTTGGGGAATTGGTCCATCGGCGATTATTTTAAACAAGAGGCGATTGACTGGGCATGGGAATTACTTACTGAAGTGTACGGTATCGATAAAGACCGTTTATATGTGAGTGTTTTCGGTGGCGACGCAAAAGAACAAATGGAGCGCGACAATGAGGCTGCGGACATGTGGTTAAAGCATACCACGAACGACCGCATCATCAATGGATCCAAAAAGGACAACTTTTGGGAAATGGGTGAAATAGGACCGTGCGGTCCTTGTTCCGAAATTCACGTGGATTTACGAAGTGACGCTGATCGCGCAAAAATTGAAGGGGCCTCCTTAGTAAACGCGGATCACCCTCAGGTCGTGGAAATCTGGAATTTAGTATTCATGCAATTCAACCGCAAAGCCAGCGGAGAATTAGAAAACTTACCTGCGCAACATATCGATACAGGAATGGGCTTTGAACGTCTATGTATGGCGCTTCAGGGCAAACAATCGAACTACGAGACCGATGTTTTTACGCCGCTGTTATCGGAAATCTCATCTCTTTCTGGAACTACTTACGGTGGGTCTGAAGCTACGGATATCGCGCAGCGCGTAATCGCAGATCATATTCGTGCCGTTGCTTTTGCGATAGCGGATGGTCAGTTGCCGGCAAGCAGCGGAGCAGGCTATGTTATTCGTCGTATTCTACGACGTGCCATTCGTTATGGATTCTCTTATTTGAATCTAACTGAGCCGTTCATGTTTAAACTTGTTAAAGTTTTAGACCAAGAGATGGGTGAATTTTTCCCTGAACTCAAGGCGCAACGCGCATTGGTTGAAAAAGTGATTGAGGAGGAGGAAAATAGCTTTTTGAAAACGCTAGCGCAGGGTTTGGCGAAGTTGGAAGAATTTCTGGCAGGGGATGCGAAAGTATTAGATGGACAACGTGCCTTTGAGCTGTACGATACTTATGGTTTCCCGATTGATTTGACAGAATTAATCATGCGCGAGAATGGGCGCACGGTGGATATGGCAGGATTTACGGCTGAGATGACGGCACAGAAAGAGCGTTCGCGTGCGGCGACTAAGCTCAGCACGGACGACTGGGTCGTATTAGAAGAAGACGATAAAGAAGAGTTTGTTGGTTACGACTATACAGAAGTCGATGTTCGCATTACCCGATACCGTAAGGTGAGCACGAAGAAGAAGGAATTTTACCAATTGGTTCTTTCCTTAACTCCCTTCTATCCTGAGGGTGGTGGACAAATAGGGGATACTGGAACCTTAGTTCAGGGCGATCGCACTTTACATATAACGACCACGAAAAAGGAGAATGGTGTTATTGTACATTTTACCGATGATTTGCCCGATGAAATAAATGGGCAATGGAAGGCAACCGTTAATGTTGCAGATCGCAACGAGACTGCTAAAAATCACAGTGCGACTCACCTTATGCATGAAGTTTTACGCGAAGTATTAGGGACGCATGTGGAGCAAAAAGGATCACTAGTACGACCGGATTACCTGCGTTTTGACTTTTCTCATTTCCAAAAGGTGAGTGCAGAAGAATTGCTTGCTATTGAGGCGAAAGTGAATGAACGCATTCAAGCCAATTATGGGCTCGAAGAATACCGCAACATTCCTATTGCAGAGGCGAAGGATATGGGGGCTATGGCACTCTTCGGTGAGAAGTATGGCGATACCGTTCGCGCTATTAAATTTGGTTCATCTGTCGAACTTTGTGGTGGTATTCACGTACCTGCCACGGGTTCTATTGGACTCTTTAAATTCATTTCTGAAGGTGCGGTTGCAGCAGGTGTACGTCGCGTTGAAGCGGTGACCGGTAAAGGTGCCTTAGACTATGTCAACGCTGAGCTCGCGAAATTACGCGCGGCGGCGGAGGTGTTGAAGCATCCGCAGGATTTAGCCAATGCATTACAGCAATTAAAGGAAAAAGAGACCGCCGCGCAAAAAGAAATTGACGCATTGCGTAAAGAGAAAGCAATGGGAGCGGTGAAGGAATTGGAAAATAGCGCTGTAGTATTTAATGATGTTAAGGCTATCGTTGCGCGTACGTCGCTTGATTCAGGAAGTGTCAAGGATTTAGTCTTTAAATTGAAATCGACTCCAAGCACGTTGGTTATTTTATGCAACGTAGTGGAGGGTAAGGTTACCTTAAGTATTGGTGTAAGTGATGATCTTATCGCAAGTAAAGGATGGCACGCAGGCAATGCAGTTCGAACTTTAGCGAAACACATAAATGGTGGTGGTGGTGGCCAACCCGGATTTGCCACTGCAGGAGGAAAAAATCCTGACGGTATAGATAAAGTATTGGTAGAATGGAAAAACGAATTCTCATGATGAAAACAGCCTTACGTTCACTCCTTGTGAGTGCCTTGTTTCCAATGGCATTGATTGCTCAGAAGACAGATCCGATAGAGTACTATACGGATAGCGACATCAACGATACTAAGTTTTCTATTGCTGCGAACTATGCACCATCCTTTGCTGGCCGTCGATTAGCGTTGTACACACCTGTGCAGGACGGTACGGAATTATTCGCGCTCACAAATGAAGACGGCGGTGGTGTGCTCGGTCAGCGTTATGGTTTCTCACTATTTTACGAATTACGAAGCATGTTTCACATTGGAATCGGATGGTCGCAAGAGCACAGTGGTTATTTGACCAAAGGATTTGCGGTTTTTGATCAAAATGCAATTTTTCAAGACACGATAGGGACCTACACCGCGAAGACTTCTTATAATGCCATAAACATCCCCATTCAAATCGTATTCCATACACAAATGACTGATATCTGGGCATTACAAGTGATTCCGTCGTATGATCTCACTTTCTATTCGGGTATACGCCGCGAATGGATTGGTGAAGAGGTACCCAATTTTTCAGCGGATGCAGCGACGGGTGTACTGGGTTCCTTGTATGAGCGCGGTACAGAAGTTAAGTACATGAATGGATTCAATGGATCCATTGGTTTCGCAATTGGTAATGAATTTACAGTAGCCAACAACCTAGCACTCACCGTTCGAGGCGAATTCCGTTACGGATTACTACCCATCAACAAAGAGGATGTCGGTCTTCGTGAAGTACCTTATGGGGTAGGTGGTGTCGTTGGTTTCCGCTATTACCTCTAAGCAGACCGTTGAGTTGCTCGAATAAGAAAAGCCGGGCGCATTCGCGCCCGGCTTTTTTATGCTGGTATTTTCGCTTATTCTACAGCGGCAGAATCGGTAGCCTCTGAAACAGCTTCCTCCTCTTCCGTCGGGTTTTCACGGTTTTCATTTAACATGTTCACCATGCGTTCCGTGATGTCGTACTCATCGTTTGCATAAATGATTTGACCGCCCTCTTCATATAGAAGAATGAAGTCGAGATTCAATTCTTCTTTGAGGATTTCAATGGCGCTGTTCATGTCTTCGCGCATCATTACGGTAAGATCATTTTGACGCTGCATCATTTGGCCCTGAGCCGCTTGCTCTACTTGGAGATAGTTTTGCTGAACGCGACGAAGATCAGCTTCATTAGCCTCACGCTGACGTGCAGTCATTTTCGGAGCTTCTTGCTGGTAGAGTTCAATGTTCGTTTGCAACTCTTGCTGACGACGTTGCAATTCAACAACAATTTTTTCCTCTTCTGCCTGCAGTTCACCAACCAATTCCTGGAAGTAGTTGTACTGACTCTGCAAAGAGTCGATGCGAACATAGGCCAAACGGATTCCTTTCTCTGTGTTTTCCACTGCTGCCGGTTGCTGACAACTTGCAAGCATACTTAGGCCGATAGCGGCCAAAAAGAACTTTTTCATGTTAAAAATCTAGGTTGTTCAATACATTTTCATCGACGAGTTTAGGAACAGTCACCTTAAGACTAGGTGTACGCTCCATTTCTCGCTCAATGGCGAATATAGCTTCTTTATTTCTTGCCCACGATCTTCTCGCAATTCCATTATTTACGTCGTAGAGCAACATGTTTTCTAATTTCTGTTCTGCGGCATCACTTCCGTCGAGCAACATCCCGAATCCGCCGTTCATGACTTCACCCCAACCGACGCCACCGCCGTTGTGGATGCTTACCCACGTCGCGCCTCTAAAACTGTCCCCGATCACGTTTTGAATGGCCATGTCCGCCGTAAAGCTCGATCCGTCATATATGTTAGAGGTTTCGCGGTAAGGACTGTCGGTTCCACTCACATCGTGGTGATCGCGGCCCAAAACAACGGGACCAATTTCTCCAGCGGCAATGGCCTTATTAAAGGCGCGGGCAATTTCAATACGTCCTTCGCTGTCTGCGTATAAGATGCGTGCTTGCGATCCGACTACTAATTTATTGGCTTTAGCGCCTTTTATCCAACGGATGTTATCGTCCATCTGTTGACGAATTTCAGCCGGTGCTTTCGCCATGAGTAGTTCCAAGACTTGCTCCGCGATTAAATCGGTTCGATCCAAATCTTCACTTTTTCCAGTGGCACAAACCCAACGGAACGGGCCAAATCCGTAATCGAAACACATCGGCCCCATGATGTCCTGTACGTACGAAGGGTAGCGGAATAATTCGCCTTCTTCGTCCATGATCTCTGCACCCGCGCGCGAGCTTTCGAGTAAAAATGCATTCCCATAATCGAAGAAATACATCCCTTTTTCAACCAATGCGTTTACCGCTTTCACATGACGTTTCAATGTTTCCTGAATGCGCTGCTTAAACGTAGTAGGATCTTCAGCCATCATGGTATTGGCCTCTTCATAGCTCATGCCTTGTGGGTAGTAGCCGCCCGCCCAAGGGTTGTGCAAAGAGGTTTGATCTGACCCGAGGTCTACGTGGATATCACGTGCTACCATGCGTTCCCACAAGTCGACGATATTTCCGAGATAGGCGATGCTTCGTGCGCGTTTGGCTGCTTGGAATTCCAAGGCCATATCTATGGCTTCGTCTGCGCTGGTGGTGATTTCGTCCACCCAGCCTTGTTCGTGGCGTTTGTATGCTGCCTTTGCATTAATTTCTGCCGTTATACTTACTACACCGGCGATATTAGCAGCCTTTGGTTGGGCACCCGACATTCCACCTAAGCCCGCTGTGACAAAAAGCTTGCCTTCGGGTCCGCCAGTGGATTTCATGCGGGCTGCGTTTAAAACGGTGATGGTCGTTCCGTGCACGATACCCTGCGGACCTATATACATGTAAGAGCCTGCAGTCATCTGTCCGTATTGCGTTACGCCCAACGCATTGAATTTTTCCCAATGATCGGGTTGGCTGTAGTTCGGAATCATCATTCCGTTAGTGACCACCACGCGTGGCGCATCTTTTGAAGAAGGAAACAAGCCCATAGGGTGTCCGCTGTACATGTGTAGGGTCTGCTGCTCAGTCATTTCGCTGAGGTATTTCATGGTCAGTACATACTGGGCCCAATTCTGAAATACCCCGCCGTTTCCTCCATAGGTGATGAGTTCCTCAGGGTGCTGTGCTACTGCTGGATCCAGATTGTTCTGAATCATCAACATGATGGCAGCTGCTTGGGGTGTTTTCGCAGGATAATCTGAAATGGGGCGTGCCTTCATCTCATAAGAAGGCTTGAATCGGTACATGTAAACGCGACCGAACGTTTTCAATTCCTCTAAAAATTCTGTGGCCAATACTTCGTGCCATTCCACTGGAAAATAACGTAATGCATTTTCTAGAGCCAATTTCTTCTCTTTGGCGGTGAGAATATCCTTTCTCTTTGGTGCGCGATTCACATCTCCAGGTACGCTGCGTTTTATCGGCAGTTGTTCTGGAAGTCCCTGGGTAATTTCTTTCTGAAATGGGGTCATCATCTACTTAGGTTCCTTTTATGCTGTGTGTTTTTTTATCGTAGCCGTACGGGCAGTGTTTGCAACCGCTTTGGCAACAATAGCCGCGTTTCAAATGGTATTTTTCCGTGAAAACGATATACCCCTCTGGGGTTTTATAATAGTCCTCCGGGTCCAATTCTTTTTTGAACATGCCGCTTTTTTTGGTCATTCAAAGGTAAGTCTCATTAGCTTTGTTTTATGGACCTATCCTCATTTCCCTTTTTAACACCTTCACCTACTGAAAAGTTGTTGGATTTTTCTGCAGGCAGTCTTTGGATGAAACGTGATGATCTCATTCATCCCGATGTTTCCGGAAATAAATGGCGAAAACTAAAGGGCTTTTTTCGCGAGGTGGACCCATCGAGACCGGTTTTAACTTTTGGCGGGGCCCATTCTAATCATCTTCGTGCAGCGGCCTTTGCCTTCGCTCATGCAAGTATCAAAGGCATTGCTGTGGTGCGTGGTGAGGAACTCAGCCCGCAGCATAGTCCTACTTTGAAGTATTGCGAAAAGATGGGCATGACCCTCCATTTTATACCGCGTTCTGAATACAAAGTGCTGCGCGAGAAGGATTGGCTACCCACTGCCCGGCAATTGCAGGAGTGGGACGGTGAATCGGCCCAAGTGTTACCAGAAGGCGGCGCGGGAAAACACGCTTTTGAAGGTTGCGGTGAGATTTGGACAGAATTGGACCATAAACCGGATCATCTATTGATTGCAAGTGGAACGGCTACTACGGTTTTGGGAATCCTATCGGCCATGCCCGAAGGTTCTGCGACTAAAGTTCACGTCATTAGCGCGGTCAAAGGGGCAATTAAGGAACAGGCGAGTGTAACCGAATGTGCCCATCAAAAATCCATTGATCTGCATTGGGAAGATGAGGTGTACTTTGGCGGTTTTGGAAAATTATCGGAGCAATTAATCGTGCAGAAAGCGGCCTTTGAAAGCAAGCACGGTTTTGCGATCGATGCGGTATACAACGCAAAAGTATGGGCCTATATTCAACGCACTACATTTGAAGGTAGCGTGCTCTGGATCAATACTGGCGGCGTGTTTACACCGTAGTTTCCAGCAAGTCCAATACCAATTGTTCGATCTCGTCACTGTCCCAACGTTCCTCAATATTTTCGGTAGCAAGAACTTCAGCCATGATGCGGTCGTGGCGTTCTCCTTCAGCCATTGCATCGTGGTAAGGGATGTTGGTGAATTTGACTAAGGTGTAGAGCGGGGTCCATTTATCCGGGTGGTTCTTCTGGACTTTTTGTTCAATACGCTTGCGCAACTGGAATTCAGGATCTGCGACTAAATCGCGCATTTCGATAAAATTGCGCAGACTTAAATCCACTAATGCATTCCCTGCCGGAACGCGCATTTCCGTGTAGCGCTCTAGCACCGTTGGAAGATTTTCATGACCCCATTCATCGAGTAATTCACAAAATACACGGGCATCTTCTAATGAGCCGTTCATCCCTTCACCATAGAAAGGTACAGTGGCATGTGCGGCGTCTCCAATAAGGGCGGTTTTAGTACCCCAGTGATAGGGTTTACAACGAATTATCGCAAGGGCAGAAGTAGGATTGTTCTCCCATTGTTCTTCTAAATTCGGTATGAGCGGAATGGCATTCTTAAAGTACTTTTCAAAGTAACGTAGACCGTCCTTGCCTGTTTTTAATTGGTCCAGACCGTATGCTCCGGTAAAGGGCGCGAAGACCGTACCCGTAAACCCATTGTCTGTGTTAGCCAATCCCATGAGCATGAATTCTCGGCGTGGCCAAATGTGCAATGCATCTAGGTTTAATTGTGGACTACCGTCCGCGGCGGCAGGAATGTGCACTTCTTTGTATCCACTATCAATGTACTCTTGTGTAAAGTTGAATCGGGGTTGCTTCATCATTGCCCCACGAACCGCAGATCCGGTTCCGTCTGCTCCGATAATAAGGTCGGCACGTTCGCGAACCGAATCACCTTTATGGTCAAAGGTTACTTCTCCGAGCTCAAAGTCGATGTGGGTACAGAAATGTTCGAATTGGACGGATATGGCCGGATTTTCTTCTGCTAATTCGACTAAGGTTTGGTTCAATTCAGAGCGGCTAATGCTGTGAATGGCTTTTCCTTCAATGCTGTATGGGAAATAACTCTGGTTGCCTTCGAGGTCATGAATTTGTCGCCCGTAGGCCGGAACGGTAATCTTGCGAATTTCAGCTTCAATTCCTGCATATTTAAATGCAGTCCAACCGCGATCACTGACTACTAGGTTGATCGAGCGGCCACTTCCGTAAATCGATTTGCGGGGATCGGGTCGTTTTTCAAACACCTGAACGGCGTACCCTTTTTGGCCTAGTGTATACGCTATGTAAGATCCTGCTAATCCAGCACCTACGACGATTGCCTTTTTCATGCGCCCTGCTCGTTTAAGTAGTTGAGTAAAATGATACCAAAGGCTCGAACATCTTCGAAGTTGTTATACAAAGGAACCGGTGCCATTCGAATGACGTTGGGTTCTCGCCAGTCGGCTATTACGCCTTGTTCCATAAGGTAATCAAACAAAGGGCGGCCGTAGCCGTGTACAAGAAGTGAAATTTGTGCACCGCGCTCCTCTGCTGGTGTGATGATTTCAAAATTACTGCCAGAGGCGCGTGCCACCTCTTCTAGAACTTCTTGAAGATAGGCGGTTAACTTTCTGCTTTTTGCACGAAGGTTTTCGATGCCCGCACGGTCGAATAGATCTAAACTTGCGCGTAACGGTGCCATCGCCATTACAGGTGCATTGGACAATTGCCATGCTTCCGCAGTAGGAATGGGTACAAAGGTTTCAGGCATCTCGAACCGGGTCGCTTTGTCGTGTCCCCACCAGCCTTCAAATCGCGGGATATTCTGATCGTTATGATGGCGTTCGTGCACAAAGTACCCGGCAGTAGCTCCCGGGCCTGAATTGATGTATTTGTAATGACACCAAGCCGCAAAATCCACATTCCAGTCGTGTAATTGGATATCAATGTTCCCTGCACCGTGGGCCAAATCCCAACCTACAATAATGCCTTTAGCTTGTGCATGAGCGGTCAAGGTTTTCATGTCCATCACCTGCCCTGTATAGTAATTCACGCCACCAACCATCATCATGGCAATTTCCTCGCCGTGCGCATCAATGGCGGCTATAAAATCTTCTTTGTGAATGTGATGCTCCCCTTCGCGAGGTGCCACCTCTATCAAATGTTCTTTAGGGTCCAATCCATGAAAGCGCAGTTGGGAGGCCAAAGCGTATTGATCAGACGGAAATGCTTTTGCTTCACACAAAATCTTTGTTCGTTGCCCCGCGGGTCTAAAGAAGCTCACCATAAGTAGGTGAAGATTGTTCGTAAGTGAGCCCATTACAACCACTTCTTCCGGCTTCGATCCAACGATTTTCGATAGACTTTCAGCAAAAAACTCATGGTACGGCATCCAAGGACGGCGGGCATTAAAATGCCCTTCTACACCCCAGTTTTTCCAATCTTCTAATTCCTCATTTAGGTATTTTTCAGCAGCCTTCGGCATGAGCCCTAAACTGTTTCCAGTGAAGTACAATGTCTGTTTCCCGTCGATCACAGGCAGGTGAAATTCCGAGCGAAAAGCAGCAAGTTTATCTGCTGCATCTAGCGATGAAGCGTAGGCTGGATCTAATGCGTTCATAGGATGTTCTATTGGGGAGCCTAAAGGTAGGGTAAAAGGTGCCATAGGCCCAAAAGTAGAAAGGGCAGGCCTTCAATTAAAAAACTGTAGTACAAGTCTCCCATTTTAGGATGTGAATTAATGACTACGGTCGCAAAAAATAAGTACAGTCCCATCAAGGGAATCCAAGGCACTGCGAAATAATTTACTAAAATGAGGTAGCTCATCCACAACAGCATGTTCGCTGCCCATACGCTGTTTTTGGAACCGACTAAATGGGGGAGGGTGCGGATAGAATTATCATCTAATTCTGCATCGCGAATATCAAAGGGAATGGTTAATGCTGCGGTCCATAAAAACCGTTCGATAAACGGCCAGTGCCAATCCACGTCTGCTCGAAGTGCCGGAATAACAGCAGTAACATAGGCCCAGACCAGCGCGATAAGAATGAGTTTGAGCCCGGGTATAGAGCGTAAACCGCCGCCCTTTTTCTTGAGTATAAATGGTAAAGGATACAATAGGGCAAAAGCGCCCGCGAGAACATAGTGCCCGGTAAGCGCGGCCTCGTTGATTCGAATGAGTTCAAAAAGAATGGCAGCTGCACCTAAGCCCATACTTAGAAAGGCAGTTTTTGGCATCTTTTCACGCCATTGACTGATCCTGCTCATCCCGTCTTTGGCTGCAGGTCCTTCAAACAATCTTGCAAAACCGTAGATTACGAGCGTTGCCGCAGCATTCAGCACCGCAATAGAAGTACCGGAATAGCTGAACAATTCCTCGCTAAATCGGGTTAAACCCCAAACGGCTCCGGCCACCCAAAAATTCGCATAAACAAACGTGCGAATAAAGCCTTGTAAAGTGTTAATAAATACGTTGAAATTTCCCATCGTGTTCCACCCTTAAAAGTAAGGTATGTTCGCGAACTGTGATGTAATTTTGTCCTTTCTAAAACAAACAGAATATGAAGCGCAATTCGTTTGCCTACAGACACATTGGTCCCAAAGCTGTTGATGTTGATCAAATGCTCACTACCATTGGTGTTGATTCTATCGACACGCTGATCGATCAAACTGTCCCGTCCACCATTCGCTCTACGGAAGAAATGAATCTCGCTCCGGCGATGACGGAAGCAGAGTTCGCGGCACACATTACCGCATTAGGTGAAATGAATAGCATGTTCAAAACGTACATTGGAATGGGGTACCACAATACGGTACTTCCCGGTGTTATTCAGCGTAACATTTTAGAGAATCCAGGATGGTATACGGCCTACACGCCGTACCAGGCGGAAATCGCACAGGGCCGTTTAGAGGCTTTGATGAACTACCAGACGATGGTGGTCGATTTAACTGGAATGGAGCTCGCAAACGCATCGTTGCTCGATGAAGCAACAGCGGTGGCCGAAGCCATGAGCATGTTCTTCGGAGCAATGCCACGAGCCAAAAAGAAATCTGGTGCATCAAAATTCTTTGTGGATGCGCAAACCTTCCCGCAGAGCATTGAATTATTGCAAACGCGTACGGCGCCTATCGGTGTAGAATTGGTCTTTGGAGATTACAAAACGTTTGAACCTACCGAAGAATTTTTTGGTGCGTTCGTTCAATTCCCTAATGCTAACGGATCCATCGAAGATTACCGTGCCTTTGCTGCGAAATGTAATTCGGCTGAGGTCCAATTAGTCGTTGCCGCAGATTTATTGTCGCTCGTCCTATTAACGCCTCCGGGAGAGTGGGGGGCAGATGCAGTGGTCGGAACTACGCAACGCTTTGGTATTCCATTGGGTTACGGTGGTCCACACGCTGCCTATTTCGCAACCAAAGAATCGTACAAAAGATACATTCCGGGCCGTATCATTGGCCGGACTATTGATACAGATGGCAATCCTGCCCTGCGTATGGCATTGCAAACGCGCGAGCAACATATTAAACGCGATAAAGCCACCTCAAACATTTGTACCGCGCAGGTCTTATTGGCGGTAATGGCAGGTGCTTATGGCGTATACCACGGTCCAGAAGGATTGATGGATATTGCAGAAGAAATTCATCGTAAAACGGCCACTTTAAACGAGGCGGTTAAAGGCATGGGGCTGACCCAGCATAATGCGTCGTTCTTTGATACCTTAAAAATTACCCTGAATAAGTCCAACAGTACACAACTCCGTGAACTTGGTGAGGCGGCGGAAATAAACTTCCGTTACTTCGACGCAACGACCATCGGGATAAGCATCAACGAAACGACTACGGACGAAGATATTGCTGAGATCATTGCAGTACTGGCTAAAGCTGAAGCAGCGGACACTATTGAAATGGAAGATTTAGGTCAGTACATTCCGACGGAAATTGGACGTACTTCTGCATTCATGACAAATTCAGTATTCCACAGCTACCGCAGTGAAACTGAAATGATGCGCTACCTGAAGTCACTTGAGCGTAAAGATTTAGCTCTAAATCACAGCATGATCTCTTTAGGCTCGTGTACAATGAAGTTGAACGCAGCCTCTGAAATGATTCCGTTATCGAGCGGCTCATGGAACAGCGTACATCCGTATGTTCCCACAGAGCAAGCATCGGGTTACCTGCAAGTCATTGAGGAATTAGAGCGTGATTTAGCGGTGATTACTGGTTTTGATGCCACTTCGTTGCAACCCAACTCTGGTGCACAAGGCGAATACGCAGGCCTCATGGTGATCCGTGCGTACCACCAAGCAAATGGAGATCACCACAGAAACATTGCACTTATACCGTCTTCAGCACACGGAACAAATCCTGCATCTGCTGTAATGGCAGGAATGAAGGTGGTTGTGGTTGCTTGTGATAACCATGGAAACATTGATGTGGATGACCTCCGCTCAAAAGCCGAGCAGCACAGTGAAAACCTTGCGTCATTAATGATCACGTATCCATCGACACACGGCGTATTTGAGGCGAGTGTAAAAGAAATTACAGGGATTATTCACGAGCACGGTGGACAAGTATATATGGACGGTGCTAACATGAATGCTCAGGTAGGATTGACCTCACCAGGTATCATTGGTGCCGACGTTTGTCATTTGAATTTACACAAAACGTTTGCTATTCCTCACGGTGGTGGCGGTCCTGGCATGGGTCCTATCTGTTGTAAAGCACATCTTGCGCCATTCTTGCCACAGCACCCGATCATTCCTATGGGTGGTGAACAAGGTATTTCAAGCATATCTGCAGCACCTTGGGGTTCTGCATTGATCTTGTTGATCTCTTATGCCTACATAAAGATGTTAGGAGCAGAGGGACTCACCGACAGTACGAAATACGCCATCTTGAATGCAAATTATATTAAGGAGCGTTTAGCAGGTTCGTTTGATGTGCTCTACACAGGAGAAAACGGACGTTGTGCTCATGAGATGATTTTGGATTGTCGTCCTTTCAAGCGCGATGCAGGTATTGAAGTTACAGATATTGCGAAGCGTTTAATGGATTATGGATTCCACGCGCCAACGGTGAGTTTCCCGGTTGCTGGCACAGTAATGGTGGAGCCTACAGAAAGTGAAGGTTTAGAAGAATTGGACCGATTCTGTGATGCCATGCTCAGTATCCGCCATGAGATTGGTGAGATTGAAACGGCTGATGCTGACGCTGCGAATAATGTTTTGAAAAATGCACCGCATACGCAGTATATGATTTGTGCCGACGCGTGGGAATTCCCATACACACGTTCTAAGGCAGGCTTCCCGCTTCCTTTCGTTAGTGACAACAAATTCTGGCCTACCGTTCGTCGTGTAGACGATGCTTACGGCGACCGTAATCTCGTTTGTACGTGTGAGCCAATAGAAAGTTACATGGAGGAAGCCGAGGCATAAGCCGAGGCCAAAATTCAGAGTATAGAAAAACCCCCCGGCGCGGAGCGCCGGGGGGTTTTTAGTATTATAAATAATTCTCCTGCTTCTTAATTAGATCTTACCGAACGGATATCCGCACCAGTAGGGCTTTGGAACAAGGCCAAATCAAAATGTCGAGTAGCTGCATAAAGATGATCAAAGATATCAGCCATAACTGCTTCATACTCTGTCCACTCTGTAGTAGCGCTAAAGCAGTAGACTTCCAACGGCAGTCCTTGCGTCGTAGGTTGCAGTTGTCGAACCATTAAAGTGAAATCGTTATTGATCTCAGGATGGTTTCTCAAATAGAAATCTATGTACTTGCGGTAGAGCCCAATGTTCGTTTGTCGCCTTCCATTGAGTAGACTCCCACCTTGCGTTGCTTTATTTTCATTGTTTTCGTCGATCTCTTTTTGACGCTCAATCATGAAGGCACTGATTAAATCAATCTCTCTTAAGCTATCCGTCAATCCTTCGTCGAGATGACGGATGGAGGTAATATCAATGTGGATATTACGCTTTATTCGACGTGCCCCAGATTCAGACATCCCGCGCCAGTTAACAAAGCTGTCGCTCACAAATGCTGTGGCAGGAATTGTGCTAAGGGTTTTGTCGAAGTTTTGGACTTTCACGGTGGTGAGATCAATGCTCATAACATCCCCATCGACTCCATAATTTGAGAAAGTGATCCAATCGCCAACCTTAACAAGGTCGTACATGTGGATTTGGAAATTAGCTAGAAGCCCTTTGATACTGTCTTGAAAGACCAGTATGAGAATGGCGGTTGTCCCGGCAAATGCACCTAGAATTGCGCCTGCCTTCATACCGGTTAGGATACTGACGGCACTGATAATTGCCCCAAACCATGCCAATAACCGAATAACTTGCGAAATGGTGCGTACAGGTGTATTGGCATATTTGGCCGTTATACTGAACCAATTCTCAAGCGCTCTAAGGGTTCTATTCACTAAACTCACAAAGAGAATAAGAATGTAAAGAACCACCAGCTTTTCTAAAATGGGAATGATGGCTGGGATATCGTAAAAGACGATGGGAAGACTTTCGTAAACGATGGCGGCTGGTACTAGGTGTGCGATATTCCTAAAGACCTTTTGATCATAGAAATAGTCATCCCAGGTGGCTTTCGTTCGCTTTACTGCGGAATGTATGATGCTCAGGATGATGCGCCGCGCAAATAAGTCGGCTACGAATGAAATAAGTAGTAAAAGCAGAAGATCCACAGCTAGCGCAATCCATTGCACTAATTGTGGATCTAGTCCTTTTTGTAATAAGAAGTCAGTGGTCCAGTGCAGTGTGTCCATTAGTATGGGTGAAATAGGGTTATGCTATCAAATCTAACTGATGTAGCATAAAAATACCCTAAACCATACACTGTTGTATCATCTTGACGTCTAATATTTCCAATTTGTGGGCTGTAAGGCACACTAAACAAACCGCCTCCGCCAATATTATTAGCCATGATATTGAGGTAATCGTACATGCCTTCGCTCACAGTACGCGTCTCAAACACTAGGTTGATTAAGGTGTCGCGGAACACAGTGTACGGGGGGCCGATAAAGTTGAATCGACTAATCTGGGTGCCTTCAATGAATTGGTCATCATTGAAAATATTGATGCTTGAATTCAAGCTTTTTTCTGTCTCTTCAGGTGTAAACGGACCCATTAATCCGTTAGGCGCATAAATTTTTGTCGTCCAGTAGTTCTTTATCCAATAGGCATTTCCGCGACCTGCAGGATCATTCCAAAGTGCGTAAGGACTGTAATAACACGAGTCTGCATCTGCATAATAGACAGAGTCCCCTGTTCGGAAGTCAATCCAGCTGCTATCATCTTCCATGATAGGAAACATTGGTGATAAGAAGCTGAATGGTGCGTTAACCACGTCAGTGGTAGTTTCCCAAATACCGCTAGCACTTCCATATCCTTCAGGCACGTTAATGGTCATGCGGTAACCGTATCCAACTGTAGCAAGTGTTGCTGAATTCTCGTATCGTCCTGGTGTAACTTCCGATAGTGTACTGATTAAACTATCGTTTTCGTAGACTTCAACCAACGCACCAGTAATGTATGCCGCATCCGAAGTATCGAGATAAGGCGAGCTTATTGCTAGATCTAGATATGTTCCGGTACCGACTAGGTTTGTTACCGCACCGCTTGCAGAAACAAGGGCTGTTCCGTTATATGCATCTGTTATGACCTTGTCAGTGACGTCAGTCTCACAAGAGATTGTAAATAGGGTAATAAGGATAAAAAGAGCTAATTTCTTCATGACTTAGAAATCTAGGTTGTAGGTAATTGTTGGAATGGCTGTGGCAAAAATGGAGAGCTGAGTCGCTTTAGTTTGGCCTGTTGGATCTCCGTTGTCGTCGAGTTCTTCTTCAAAGAAAATACTGAAGGCGTTTTTGCGCGCATACGCATTGTAAACGCCAAAGTTCCAGCTTCCTTTTCGACCGTTTTCCTTTTTATTGGGTATGGCAACATCCATACTCAAGTCAAGACGGTGGTAGGCTGGAGTTCGGCTGTTGTTTCTGCTCAAAGCGAAAGGATAAATTATGCCTTCGAACTCACTTCTCGCTTCAGGGTACGTGTATGGCTTCCCTGTTTGGTAGATGAATGAGCCAGAAAAGCTAATATTCGGTTTCCAAGCATAAGCTGCAACTATTGCAATATCATGCGGTTTGTCTTGTGCGGCAGAATACCAATTCCCTAAGTTAATCCACTCCTCTGGAGTTGCTCCTAAGTCAACTTGAAGTTGGGAACGGCTGTAGGTATAAGCGACCCAACCGGTTAATTGGCCGATTTTTTTATCAAGCTGCATCTCAAGACCGTAGCTTCTCCCACGTCCTGTCATTAACGCTACTTCTATATTATCAACTCCTGTTGGCTGCGCACCATTTTTAAAATCAACAAGATCGCGCATGCTTTTATAATACGTCTCTATGCTCAACTGCCATTCACCGCCTTTAAAATTACGGTTCCAGCCTAAAGCTATCTGATCAGCAGTTCCCGGATCGATATATCTCCCGGCTGGACGCCAAGTATCAATGGGTAACGATGACGTGGTATTTGAGATTAAATGAATGTATTGACGCATTCTGTTGTAACTCGCCTTAATCGCGGTGTTCTCAGTAGTCTTAAAGTTGATACCTAAACGGGGTTCCAAACCTTGAAGTCCATCAAAGGATTCAATGATTTCTCTAGAGCTGTAGTTCGTTGTGTCCGTTATCAGATCGTTTCGAACGGTACCGTTAGCTGTGGGATTGTAATTCACTACATCACGCGCTCCCAAGTTGTAAAAAGAACTGTAGCGAAGTCCACCACGAATAGTCATTCTGTTGTTTACCTTCCAATTATCCTCGATGTATAACGACGGTTCAACTGCATATTCATTTTGGAGTTCAATATTGATATCTACAAGGTTGCTATCGATATAGTCTAGCGTAGTAGAAAAGGGTTCAAAGTCGTATACAGTCGCTTCTGCGCCGTAATTAACCTGGTGCTTCGCATTGGGGAACCAGCTGAAAGCCAACTTATTACTTTGGTTTTTGATGAAAGCAATGTTGTCGATTTTCGCTTGCGGAAAGTCAAATCCAATGGCGTAGTCGTAATCGGAATAGATCGTACTTACATTCAGGAATAATTTATCCGTAATGAGGTAATTCCAGCGTCCAGTTAAGCCCAAGTTCCCCCAGTCGAACTTTACCAAACCAGGAACGCCGAAGGCATCTTTACCGTAGTAAGCACTTAGGAACAAACGGCTTTTATCATTGAATTTGTAGTTGACCTTTGCATTGAGATCGTAGAAATTCGCGATAATTGAATTCAAATCATCGTTAGGGCTAGCTTTAAGTAAAACATCTTGATACGAACGACGACCCGCGATCATGAAACTCGCCTTGTCTTTAACCAATGGTCCCTCAAGCATTAAACGAGAAGAGAGTAGTCCAAGTCCCATGGTTCCGGCAAATTCTTTTGTATTTCCTTCTTTTTGGTGTACGTCAAGAACAGAGGATAAACGACCGCCGAAAGGTGCTGGAATACCACCTTTGTATAGTTTGAGATCACGAACGGCGTCGCCATTAAAAACCGAGAAGAATCCAAATATATGTGAGCTATTGTATACCGGTGCTTGATCCAAAAGAATTAAATTCTGATCGGTTTTACCACCACGCACGTTGAATCCACTTGCCCCTTCACCCACGGTAGTTACCCCAGGCAGTAAGGTGATGGAACGAATCACATCAAATTCCCCTAAAAACTGAGGAATGGCCTTAATTTGCTTCGCTGTGAGTTGCGTTGTTGACATTTCAGCGCGGTTCAGGTTTTCATCCAACCTTTTCGCTGTTACCTCAACCTCAGCGAGCTGATTCGTTGCTTCTGTTAATTCGAAATCTAAAGTTTGACTCTCCTTTAACGCCAAAGTTTTCTCAATACTTTCATAACCGATATAGCTTACCGTGAAGGTGTATTGTCCTTCCGGGAGGGTTAAGGAGTAGAAGCCATAAACGTTGGTAACGGTTCCTTGGGACTTTTCATTAACAATGGACGCGTTGATTAACTCTTCACCGTTGGCAGCATCTTTAATGTATCCGCTAAGGGTGACATTTTGGGCGTAGGCGGTGGAGAAAAACAGAATGCTCAAGAGAGCAAGGCATTTTTTCATGGTAATTGCATTAGTTATATGTATTAAGGATACACGTACGATTTTGTTCGCTGCATAATCCAATTCTTGTGCCAAAGTCAGTATATGGAAGTTATTGTTTTAGAAATAGTTTAAAGGCTAGAATAGTCCCGCTTAAACTGCCACCGATAACATTTGCTAAAATGAGCGGGGCATCTTGCATCCAGATACCATAAGCCAACCAGCACAGCTGACCAGAGAACATTAAGACATACATGGTCAAGCTTAAATCATCTGTCTTGCGCAATTTAATGATTCGCCATGCTTGCGGTACAAAAGCGATGGTAGTGAGGGTAGCAGCCAGTAATCCAATAAGGGTCATTCCTTCCATGCGACCAAATTAGTTTATCACCTTAATTGAAGTGTCTTCGCAGACAAATACTTTTCAAGTAGGTAGCATGGGTCAATTGCAAGCGTAAAAGGAGGAGGTATTTGTGGAATAACACATACGTTATGTTGATAACTTGTTAATAACCGATATGAGACCCTGTAGTTATTGCTTTCTAGAGTTGTCAGAAATGACAGCGTGCAGTAGTTTTGCGCCATCTTATTTAAACAAGAAAACATCATGTCTCAATTAGTTGGAACAATCTCTCAAATTATCGGCCCTGTAGTGGACGTGAAGTTTGATGGTTCACAAGGCGAGCTTCCTAGAATTTACGAAGCTCTTGAAGTTACTAAATCTACCGGCCAGGTAGTCATCTTGGAGGTGCAGAAGCATGTAGGACAGGACACTGTGCGTGCTATCTCAATGGACTCGCTTGATGGATGTCAGCGTGGACAAGAAGTTCGTTCTAAAGGCGATTCTATAACCATGCCTATCGGTGATCAAATCTACGGACGTGTATTCAACGTTGTAGGTGAAGATATTGATGGTATTGGTGGTATTGACCGTTCGAAAGGTTTACCGATTCACCGTCCAGCTCCAGCGTTTGAAGACTTGAGCACATCTACTGAAGTACTTTTTACAGGTATCAAAGTAATTGACCTGATCGAGCCTTATTCTAAAGGAGGGAAGATTGGTCTATTCGGTGGTGCCGGTGTTGGTAAAACCGTATTGATTCAGGAATTGATCAACAACATTGCAAAGGGCCATGGTGGTCTTTCTGTATTTGCCGGTGTTGGAGAGCGTACTCGTGAGGGTAATGATTTGATGCGTGAGATGCTTGAATCAGGCATTATCAACTACGGCGAAGAATTCATGCACGCTATGGAAAATGGCGGCTGGGATCTTAGTAAAGTAGATAAAGAGTTGATGAAGGACTCAAAAGCAACCTTCGTATTTGGTCAGATGAACGAGCCTCCAGGTGCACGTGCACGTGTGGCACTTTCAGGTTTGACATTAGCGGAGTACTTCCGTGATGGTGAAGGCGATGGTCAAGGTAAAGACATCCTTTTCTTCGTTGATAACATCTTCCGATTCACTCAAGCGGGTTCTGAAGTATCAGCACTTTTAGGTCGTATGCCTTCAGCGGTAGGGTACCAACCAACGCTAGCTTCTGAAATGGGTGCGATGCAAGAGCGTATTACTTCGACTAAAAACGGATCTATTACTTCGGTTCAAGCGGTATACGTACCTGCAGATGACCTTACGGATCCGGCACCTGCTACTACCTTCGCTCACTTGGATGCGACAACGGTATTGTCACGTAAGATTGCGGAGCAAGGTATTTACCCTGCTGTGGATCCATTGGATTCTACGTCGCGTATCTTAACAGCGGAAATCGTTGGTGCAGAGCACTATGATACTGCGCAGCGCGTTAAAGAAACACTTCAGCGTTATAAAGAACTCCAGGATATCATTGCCATCCTAGGTATGGAAGAGCTTTCTGAAGAAGATAAATTGGTCGTTTCACGTGCACGTCGTGTAGCACGTTTCCTTTCTCAGCCATTCCACGTAGCAGAGCAGTTTACTGGTTTGCAAGGTGTGTTGGTAGATATTAAGGATACCATCAAAGGTTTCAACATGATTCTTGACGGCGAATTGGATCAATATCCAGAAGCTGCTTTCAACTTGAAAGGTACCATCGAGGAAGTGATGGAAGCTGGTGAGAAAATGTTAGCGGAGGCTTAATTGGTTAAATGATGTATTTAGAAGTCATTACACCTGAAGAGGTATTGTTTAAAGGCCAGGTAAGTTCAGTGAAGCTTCCAGGAAAGGACGGTTTGTTCCAAATCCTGAAAGATCACGCACCCATCATCGCGTCGCTTGCTGCAGGTACAGTAAGCATTCGAGTAGCTGATGATACAAGAACTCTGGACCATTTGAGCTCGCAGGTCATTCTAGACACTTCTGACGATAAGCTGTGTACTGTGGAGGTAAGCGGCGGAGTTATTGAGTGTAAGAATAATATGATCTCAGTTCTAGCGAGTTAAACGTTAGATTATCATTACATAAATCCCCGCAACTTGAAGAGTTGTGGGGATTTTTTTGAAACTAAGTAATGAGGCTAAGCCTAGGTTATATATTCGTAAACCAACACACAAAAAATGAAATACGTACTTACATTAGGATGTCTACTAATAGGTTTAGGTAGCGCAGCTCAAGAGTTTGGACAGCGCAAAGGCTTTCGTGGTTCCGTAAAGAAGCAGGATAAATCAATTGAATTGAATGAGGTTGAGGTGAGTTCGTCTTTGGCGAAAACTACCTATGCAGCAGCGACACGTCAGATTACTGTATTGACCGCGAAGCAGATCCAGGAGCTACCTGTAAACAATATCAACGAGTTGTTAGATTATATGGGTAGTGTCGATATGCGCCAACGTGGTCCGTTGGACGTACAAGGTGACCTTGGTGTTCGTGGCGGTACTTTTGATCAAACTTTGGTATTGGTGAATGGCGTTCGTATGAATAACCCTCAAACAGGACACCACAACATGAACTTACCGGTTCCCTTGCAAATGATTGAGCGGATTGAAGTGATTCAGGGTGGTGCTACGAATGCACATGGAATTGGTGCGATGACGGGTGTAGTAAATATTGTTTTGAAATCGGCCCCCATGAAATTCAATGCAGGTTATGCTTTGACCACCGGTGAACACGGTTTATCGAATTCCAGCTTTTACCTCGGAAAAAAAATAGGAAAATGGGGTGTTCAGTTAGGCCAGCAATCGCAAAGGACGGCAGGATACATTCCCAATACAGATTTTGAGAGTAGTAAGCTGTTCGTCAACCTGGAGCGTGAATTTAAACTGGGTAAAGAAAAAGGACATGTTTCTATCTTCTATGCAGAGAACCAGAAAGCCTTTGGTGCACAGAACTACTATTCGACCACCTTTCCGGACCAATTCGAAGCCACCTCTACGCGCATTTTTGGTTTGAAATTGGATGAAAGCATAGGGCTAAATACAGACTTCAGATTTAATATGAACCTGGTCACAGGTACAGACCGATTCGAACTGTACCGTGAAACTGCAGGCTTGGGCGGATTCGATGCGAGTAGCGTTGCCTACGACAAGCTTTCATCTGGTCGTTATTATCGCGCGGCAGACGGAGATACTGCGGCTTCTTGGTACAGCGGCCCCAACTTTCATCAAACATTAGTTTTTAATCAGAATATTGTCGCAACACACCGTTGGAATGTAGTACACCAGACAAGCTTGGGGTATAACCTGCGCTATGATGAGATTAACTCTAATGTCCTCGGTGCCGCTGGAGGCGAAGTCTTAACTATACCAGAATGGGAAGGCTATACTATGGACAAAGGTGCTTCTACTGCGGACTTTTCATTTTTCGCAGAGCACAAATACAGCCGCGAGCGTTTTCAAGTTTCGGCAGGGGCGATGTTGAATTACCACGACGGACCGATTGGCGATTCCTCGTATTTCTTTTCGCCTTCACTGGATGTATTGTACCGTTTGACTAAAGACGCTTCACTATATGCGACGGCGAACCGGTCCATGCGCTATCCGACTTACACAGATTTATATTACAACAGAGGAGGCGCTCAAGGTTCCATAAACTTACGTCCGGAGTCGGCATGGAATTATGAATTGGGCTACAAGCAAAAATCCGGACAGGTCTATTCTTCTGCGGCATTATTTCACAGACGTTCTAAAGATCTTATTGATTGGGTATTGTATGCAGGGGATCCTATCGCCTATGCCTCAAACATTACAAGCTTGGCTTTAACAGGGATTGAAGGAGGAATGCAGTACAATGCATCGAAACGTAAAGCACTCCTGCGCAATGCTACTGTTCAGGCTGCTTTAATGCGTGGAGTAACACCTGAAGTCGATTTCTCTAGTCTCTATGCTTTGGATTACCTACAGGCAAAAATCAATGCGCGTGCGACGCAGCGCCTAGGTCTTGGATTTTTCTTGAATTACAGCATTACACTGCAGGACCGTGTGGGAACTTATATGAGTTCCGGTGGTGATGAAGTAAAGTATGATCCGTTTGCGCTGGTAGATTTCAAATTATACTATGCGCCTGCCGGAGGAATTTTTAAACGCCAATTTCCTTTTCAGGCTTTCGTAAACATCAATAACGCATTGGATGCTACCTATTACGATCGCGGCAATGTCATTCAGCCCGGTCGATGGGTCAGTACGGGTTTAGAATTTAGATTTCGCTAAAATTTTTTCAGGACATAAAAAAGCCGCCCATCTGGCGGCTTTTTTTATTTGAGCTTGCTATTTCCGTGGTGTCTGTCATGATCACGTTCGCGCTTGACATTCATCTTTTTATCGAAGGCCGCTTGTAAGTCCGTGCCGGTTTGATTGGCGAGACACAACACTACAAACAGTACATCGCTTAACTCTTCACCAAGGTCCTTCGTCTTATCACTTTCTTTCTCGCTTTGTTCACCATAGCGGCGGGCAATGATGCGAGCCACTTCACCGACTTCTTCAGTAAGCTGCGCCATATTAGTAAGCTCATTAAAGTAGCGGACACCGTGTTTGGAAATCCAATCGTGTACTTCTTCTTGAAGTTTGCCCAAAGGCAAGTCACTTGGGATTTTTAAAGGTTCTATTGCCATCTTATTCTCTGTTTTTTGAGTCCATCCAAATGGTAATGGGACCATCATTGACCAATTCAACTTTCATATCTGCTCCAAAGGTACCGGATTTAACTACCGAACCGCTGTCCATCCAAAGCTGCTCCATGAAGTGTTCGTACATAGGCTCTGCATGCGATGGTCGCGATGCCTTGTAGTAGCTTGGGCGGTTTCCTTTTTTAATGCTTGCATGCAGTGTGAATTGGCTGATGACAAGGAATTCTCCTTCTACATCCATGATGCTGTCGTTCATCACTCCTTTTGAATCCGGAAAAAGGCGCATTTTGGCAATCTTACTACTGAGCCAATTCGCATCCTCCTCTGTATCCTCTGGTTCGACACCAAGAAATATGAGGAGCCCTTTACCTATTGAATTCTGCACCTTACCCTGAACGGTGACGCTCGCGCCTGTAACACGTTGCAATAGCGCACGCATGGTTTACTTGCGATTAAAGGTTGGGTTCGGAAAGAGGATCACCTTTGAGCCAAAACGTTTGTACATTTCATCTACCTCAATACTTTTTGGGTTCCCCATACCCGTAAGGGCAGTAGCCTCTCCAAGGCTTGTGGTCAGTAAGAGTGCAAGACGGCCTTGTTGCGCGTATTCGTTTAATGTAATGTTGTTCGAATAGCGACCGTAGCGAGGCTCTCCTTCTATATTAGAACCTTGGACCATATAATTTTTCTTCATTAACTCTTCAATGATTTCACGACTGTCCATCTCGGTAGATGTAAGTACGATTTCAACACCGTTTTCGTGACAGAAACGAATAAATTCCATAGCTGTTGGATCAAATTCAAATCTCGCGAATTCAAATAACTCCTGCGGGCGGAAGCCATCTTTAGGACTCCGCATTTCGCTGAAAAAATGAAACGTTGCATCTTGGGGTAATAATAAAAAGGACGCATCGATGAATACGGCTTGGTTAAGTCGTCCATTATTAATTTTGGATGCAAGCCGCTGCGTTGCTAGATCGAAGAGTTGGCGGTGTATGTAGCGTGCATCAGAATTTGCAGCTGACCATTCCAGTGCCGTGTTGCGAGGCTTTTCTGTGGCAACTTCTTCTATGGCCCCGGTGTTAGCGGGTTTAGCCCCGCCACAAGAAAAAAGAGTAAGTGCACTAATGCTCAGTGCTGCGATAATGGGTAGTTTCATCGTGATCGTTTAATTGGTTAATATAGCTTTCGTAGCGCGTAGGTGCAATACGATTTTCATTTAATGCGTTTTTCACTGCACACTCGGGTTCATTGACATGTAAGCAGTTGTGAAAGCGACAGGTTGTACTGAGAGCGAAAATCTCAGGAAAGAAATGACTGATTTCTTCCTTTTCCATATTTACCAGTCCAAAGCCCTTAATTCCCGGTGTATCAACGATATCGCCGCCAAATCCGAGCGCGTGCATTTCAGCATAGGTAGTGGTGTGCTGACCTTTATTATGGCTCGTACTTACTGCGGCTGTTCGTAGTTGAAGCTTTGGTTCTACCGCATTGATTAAAGTGCTCTTACCAACTCCGCTGTGTCCGCTAAGTAGCGTCGTTTTATTTTGTAGCAGCGCCTTTAGTTCGTCCAGTCCAAGTCCTTCGGTTGCGGAAGTTTCCATACAACGATAACCAATGGATTGGTATACGGCTTTGCGGTATTCTAATTCGCCTTGAAGCTCTTCAGTGTAGACATCACATTTGTTGAACACGATGACTACAGGAATGTTATAGGCCTCTGCTGTGGCAAGGAATCGGTCCATAAAACCTGTTGAGGTGGCTGGTTGCGCAAGGGTAGTCACCAAAAGTGCCTGGTCCATATTTGCAGCAATGATGTGCACGCGCTTACTGAGATTAACACTCTTTCGAATGATGTAATTTTTACGTGTTTCTATTCCACTGATGACGCCCAATTCTGGCGCAGTCTCTTCCTCTTCAAAGCGCACACTATCGCCCACAGCCAGTGGGTTGGTGCTTTTAATTCCAGCGATGCGCAGTTTACCTTTGATTCGGCATTCGTACAGCTGTCCAGTAGTGCTCTCGCGCACTACGTACCAACTTCCCGTACTTTTTAGAACTACGCCAATCATACACTAACGTTTTGCGTACATATTGTCGTAATACTCCTGATACGTTCCTGAGGTTACGTTTTTCAACCACTCCGCATTGCTCAAATACCAATCGATGGTGATGGCCAAACCTTCTTCAAAAGTCACGCTTGGCGCCCAGCCCAACTCTTTATTGATTTTAGTCGCATCTATAGCATACCTGCGGTCGTGACCCGGGCGGTCTTTCACATAGGTAATGAGCTTCTCACTACTTCCTTTTTCACGGCCCAATTTCTCGTCCATCTGCGCGCAAAGCACCTTGATCAAATCAAGATTCGTCCATTCGTTGAACCCACCAATGTTGTAAGTCTCACCATTCTCGCCTTCGTGGTACACCAGGTCAATGGCACGTGCGTGATCCACCACGTATAACCAATCGCGGGTGTATTTACCGTCGCCGTAAACCGGCAATGGTTTCTCCTCGACAATGTTATTGATAAAGAGCGGGACGAGTTTCTCTGGGAATTGGTTCTGGCCGTAGTTGTTCGAACAGTTGGTCACTACATAAGGGATACCGTACGTCTCGCCATACGCACGGACGAAGTGGTCGGAAGATGCTTTCGAAGCACTGTACGGGCTGTTTGGGTCGTAGGCCGTGGTCTCTTCAAATAAGCCTTCTTTTCCCAATGTACCGTACACTTCATCGGTAGAGATGTGGTAGAAGCGCTTGCCTTCGAAATCTGTATGAATACGCTTGAAGCTGTTGAGTAAATTCACCGTGCCTAAAATATTGGTACGTACAAAAGCCAACGGATCCTTGATTGAACGGTCCACGTGACTCTCTGCCGCCAAATGAATCACACCTTCCGGCTGGTATTTATCAAACAACGCATCAACGGCTGCAGCATTTACAATATCTACGCGCTCAAACACGTAGTTTGGCGCCGTTTCGATATCGCTCAAATTCTCGAGATTCCCTGCATAGGTTAGCACGTCCACATTGATGATGCGGTACGCGCTGTATTTGTTTACAAACAAGCGAACGACGTGAGAGCCAATAAATCCGGCACCGCCGGTGATGATAATGTTCTTCATACTACTATTCTTGTGGGAGTGATTGCTCAAAATTCCAAGCATCACGAAGCATATCTTCTAAGCTTTTTTCTGGGGTCCAATTCAAAACGCGCTGTGCCTTACCAATGTTCGCATATACCGCTGGTACATCCCCAGCGCGACGTGGCGCAAGGCTATATGGAATGGTAAGCCCTGTGGCGCGTTCAAAAGCATGAATCATTTCTAAAACCGTCGAGCCGTTCCCAGACCCAAGGTTGATAGTATCATATCCTTTGGTCTTGCCGTCGATCAAATGTTGAACGGCTAGGATGTGTGCTTTGGCGATGTCAATCACGTGAATGTAATCGCGAATACATGAGCCGTCGCGCGTATCATAATCGGACCCGAATACCTTTAATTCCTTGCGCTTACCAATAGCAGTCTCAGTAATGTAGGGAACCAAATGGTGCGGTTCGCCGTCTTGGAATTCTCCAATAATGCTCGATGGGTGGGCGCCGATAGGATTGAAATAACGCAAACTCAAAACGTCTACCACTCCGGTAGCGGCTTGATCCCGTAAAATTTCCTCGCCCATCTTCTTCGTATTGCCGTAGGGGCTTTCCGCAGGTTGTACGGGCGCATTTTCATCCACATGTGGGTTTTCCGGTGTGCCGTACACTGTACAAGAACTAGAGAATACAATGTTGCGAATGCCATAGGCCTCCATACTTTGAAGGAGGTTGACAGTGCTCAGCAAGTTGTTGTGGTAGTACTTTAGTGGTTTATCGACACTCTCGTTAACCAATAGAAAAGCCGCAAAGTGAATGACCCCTGAAATCGTTGGGAATTCTTCAAACACAGCATCAACTGCAGCGCGATTACAAAGCTCAACCTGGCGGAAGGTGATTTCCCGACCCGCGATTTTTTCAATGCGATCCTTTACCTCAATAGGACTCTCGCTGAGGTTGTCGATGACAATGGGTTCGTACCCTGCTGCAAGCAATTCGATTATGGTGTGTGATCCTATATAGCCTAAGCCTCCTGTGACTAAAATTTGGTTCATTATTGGTTTATTTGGTTTTCTTGTAGTCTGCGAAATCGCGGTGTTCCTTGCGATACAGGCGATCTTCCGGCAAGTCTTTGAACCAAGCATAGGTGCGATCGAGGCCTTCTGCACGCATCACTTTCGGTTCCCAATCCAGCAATTCTTTTGCCTTAGTGATGTCCGGTTGGCGCTGCATGGGGTCGTTCACAGGAAGTGGTTTATGTACGATTTTTTGGTCGGTGCCAGTAAGGTTGATGACTTCTTCCGCGAATTGGCCAATGGTGATTTCGTGTGGGTTTCCTATGTTCACAGGCTCCGAATGAT